>Ga0302235_10003766_pt1 | contig 10550 bp, 11 predicted proteins | sample II_Palsa_N3_3_FD_193577 | JGI IMG/M metagenome (GOLD analysis project Ga0302235, IMG submission 193577) | Peat permafrost microbial communities from Stordalen Mire near Abisko, Sweden - II_Palsa_N3_3 | ecosystem: Environmental > Terrestrial > Soil > Palsa > Peat permafrost | place: Sweden... | reverse complement strand
AGCCACGACCGCGTCGCCGTCCTGCTGGATCGCCAGATCGGCGAGGAAGCCCGGCATCGAGCCGCCGTGGCCGAACCCGCGCACGCCGTCGAAATTGGAGACCTGCAGCCCGAGCCCATACCCGACCTGCCACTTGTCGTTACGGACGTTGTTGACGACCCGCGGCTCACGCATCTCGGCGAGCGTGTCGGCACTCAGCAGCTCGGGACCGTCGCCGTTGAGGAACGCCGCCCATCGCGACAGGTCCGCGACGGTCGTCCACAGCTGGCCGGCCGGCGCCATCGCGCCCGCGTCGTGCTCGGGCTCGGGCAGCACCAGGTCGGCCCACGGATGCACCGCCAGACCCTGTGCCGCCGGCTGCTGTGGCCGCGTCGTCGTGCGCGGCATCCCCAGCGGCTCGAGCAGGTCGTGCTTGACGACCTGGTCCCAGGCCCGGTCTCGGAGTCGCGCGACGATCTCGCCGAGCACCGCGAAGCCGACGTTCGAATAGTGAAACCGCCGGCCGGCCTCGAACCGCGAGCCGCCGGCCAACGTCGTCGCGGTCAGCTGCGCGAAGTCGCCGCCGGGGGTCCGCTCCCACCACGGCTCGCCGGTCTCGGCCCGCAACCCGGCCGAGTGCGACAGCAACTGGGCGATCGTCAGCTCGCCGATCCCGGTACCGGGGAGAAACCGCTCGACGGTGTCGCCGAGACTCAGCCTGCCCTCGTCGCGCAGCGCCATCACGCACACCCCGATGAACGTCTTCGTGATCGAGCCGCAGCGGTACTGGACGTCCGCGTCCGGCGTGCGACCATCGACCTTCCCGCAACCGCCGCTCCAGATCAGTTGGCCGTCGCGGATCAAACCCGCCACCACGGACGGAAGCCGCTGCTCCGACTGCTCACCGGCGAGCCGCGCCATCAGGCGATCCGCTGTGTGCTGACTGACCATCTGCTCGGCCGACGCTACCGCAGAGCGCTCGCCGTGACTGGCGTGACCGGCGGTCTGCGGCGGCCGCTGCGATCGTGGCGGCGGCTCAGCGCGGCGCCGTGCGAACGCGGTCGAGCACGAGCTCGAGGTGCCGGCGCCAGTCGTTGTTCCCGTTGGGCCTGAAGTACATCGTCGCCATCACGCCGTTGGTGATCAGCGGGAAGTCGGCGTAGCGCAGGTCGCCGCGCAGCTCGCCTGCGGCCACCGCCCGCTCGATGATCCGGGTGACGACCGCAGCGAACTCGGCCTTCTGCTGCGCGACCCCCTCCCACTCGAACTCGGTCGAGCCCAGCAGCGCCAGCTGAAACGCCGCGTCACCGTCGGCTGCCTCCAGGTAGCTGTGCAGCACCGCCTCGAACGCGTCCCCGGGGTCTTCGATCCGCTCGGCGCCATGCGCGAGCTCGATCATCCCCTCGAACCGCTCGCGGACGATCTCGGTCAGCAGCGCCTGCTTGTTGGGGAAATGGCGATACAGCGTGCCCATCCCCAAGCCGCACTCGAGTGCGATCTGCTCCATCTGCGCATCGTTGCCCAGGCGCGCGAACAGTTTTCTGGCGGACGCGACGATCCGCGCGCGGTTGCGGCGGGCGTCGGCCCGGAGGGGTCGTTCGAGCTTGGACATCGCTTGACAACCGGAAGCATAGTTCCGTATATTCTGCCGTCGTATGCGGAACCGGACTTCCGCTTCCGCATAGCAGTTATCACGCCCCCGCTTCAGGAGATCCCATGATCCTCATCACGACCCCCACCGGCCTGATCGGCCGCCAAGTCCTCGACCGCGTGCTCGCCGGCGACGAGCCGGTCCGCGTGATCGTGCGCGACCGATCCCGTCTCTCGCCGCAGGCACGTGAGCGCGTCGAGGTGATCGACGGCTCGCACGGCGATCCGGAGGTCGTCGATCGGGCGTTCGCCGGGGCCGACTCCGTGTTCTGGTTGGCGCCGCCGAATCGCAGCGCACCCACCGTTGAGGCGGTCTACGCCGACTTCACCCGTCCCGCCTGTGAGGCGATCGTCCGCCACGGCGTCGAGCGGATCGTCGACGTCTCCGCACTCGGCCGCGGCGTCAGCGACCGCGCCGGACTGGTGTCGGCGTCGCTGGCGATGGATGACCTGATCGCGAGCACCGGCGTCGGCTTCCGGGCGCTGCTGATGCCCTCGTTCATGGACAACGTGCTCCGCCAGGCGGAGGCCATCAAGCGCCACGGGATGTTCTTCTCGACGGTCGCACCCGAGCGCCGGCTGCCGACCTGCGCCACCCGTGACATCGCCGCGGTCGCGGCCGACCTGCTGCTCGACCACTCCTGGAGCGGCCAGGGCACGGTCGCCGTCCTGGGCCCCGAGGACCTCTCCCATCTCGACATGGCCCGGATCATGTCCGACGTGCTCGGCAAGCCCGTCGGCTACCGGCAGATCCCGATCGATGCGTTCTCACAGCAGCTGGCCGACGCGGGCATGTCCGAGGCGATGATCGAAGCCATGATCGAGATGATGGTCGCCAAGGACCGGGGCCTGGACGAGGCCGAGCCTCGCACGCCGCAGTCGACGACCCCGACGAGCTTTCGCCAGTGGTGCGAGGAGGTGCTGCGGCCGGTCGTCGAGGCGTGAGCGCTCGGCGGGCGCTCAAGCGCGATCTCCCGATGGCGCCGATCCGGCGGCGGGCTGTGGTTCGATGTCGGCATGCCCGAACCGATCGAGTTGCCCGTCGGGCCGGAGGTCGCCTGGACGCCGGTGGCCCACCCGGCCCGCGAACCACTGCAGGGAGCCCACGTGCTGCTGCGGCCGCTCGCGGCCGGCGACGCCGCCGACCTGTACGCGGCCACGCACCTGCCCGGCGGCGATCCCGCGGTGTGGACGTATATGTCCGATGGGCCATATCAGGACGCCGATGATCTGCGCGCAACGTTGGCAGCCGCGGAGACATCCCAAGACCCGCTGTTCTTCGCGATCGTGCGCAACGGTCACGTGCTCGGGCGCGCGTCCTACATGCGGATCACTCCCTCGTTCGGCGTGATCGAGATCGGCAACATCATCTTCGCCCCCGCCCTGCAACGGACCACGGCCGCGACCGAGTCGATCTACCTTCTGGCGCGACACGCGTTCGACGACCTCGGCTACCGCCGGCTGGAGTGGAAGTGCAACGCGCTCAACGCCGCGTCCCGGCGCGCCGCTGATCGCTTCGGCTTCAGCTTCGAGGGCGTCTTCCGCAACCACCAGATCGTCAAGGGGCGAAACCGTGACACCGCCTGGTACGCGATCGTCGACACCGACTGGCCGCCGATCCGCGCCGGCATGCAGGCGTGGCTGGACCCCGCCAACTTCGACGACGACGGCGCACAGCGCGCCGGGCTGGCGCAGCTGATCGCCCAGGCCCACGGCAGAGCCAGAGTCTAAGCCTAAGCTTGAGCCTGAGAAGACGAGGCTGGGCCCGTCGCGCTGAACGCGCCCGTCGCGCGGCAGTCAGCACTGGGTGCAGCTGCTGGAGCGAGCGCGGTAGGAGCTCGGGCTGATGCCGAGTGCTCGCAGGAACGCACGGCGCATCGTCTCGGCGGTGCCGAACCCGCACTCGGCGGCGATCGTCTCGATCGACTTGTGGTCGTGCTCGAGCGCTGCACGTGCCGCCTCGACCCGTACCCGCTGGACGTACCGGGTCGGGCTCATCCCCATCTCGGCCAGGAACAGCCGGTTGAGGTGGCGCTCGCTGACGCAGGCCAGGCGGGCCAGGCGGCCGACCGAATGGTCCTGCCCCGGATCGCTGATCACCGCATCGGCGATTCGCCTCAGCGGCGAGTCGTGGGGTACTGGTACCGCGGTCGCGTCGGGCGGCCCGCCGCTGGCGGGCTCTCGGTGATGACAGTCAGCCAGCCACTGCACAACCTTCGCTCGAGCGCCGTCGCCGTAGTCCTGGCACGTCATCCAGAGCGCGAGGTCGATCCCGCTGACGCTGACGTGCGCCGGTGAGCGCCCTTCGCCCAACAGGCCGGCAGACCGCAGCAGGTGACCGCCGTTGGCCACTGCGGTGACCCGCTGGGCAGCGTCGCCCAGGCGACGGATGTGGGGGAGCAGTCCCGGGTAGGCGAACGTGACGTCCTGATCCCAGCCGCCCAGCGCCACCAACGTGTCGACCGCCCCGACCACCTCGCGCATCGCCGCATCGACGCCGAGCCTCACGCCTGAGCTGGTCGGCACCGAGCAGCCCGTCGGCGAGGTGACCAGCACGTCATATCCCGGAACCGGCGCCACCGCCCTACCGGCCGCCGTCAGCACCTCCAGCACCTGTGCCGCATCGAGCAGCATGACCCCCGGAAACGCCACCACGACGACGCTCTGCGCGGCCAGCGCCGGCTCGCCGCGGCGGCCCGGCTCGCCGCGGCGGCTCGGGTCGCCCGGGCGGCCCGTTCCGATCGCGGTTAGATCGCGTTCAGCGAGCGCCACCCGCTACTCCGCCTGACTCTCCGGTTCGCTCCCGCGGCCGCGATCCACTCCATCACGCGGGTGCTCGCGTTCGTGCTCCCCGCCAGCTCGACCTCGCGGATCCCGGTTGGACTGGTCACGTTGACCTCGGTCAGACGGTCGCCGATCACGTCGATACCGACGAACTGCAGCCCGCGCGCCCGCAGGAGCGGGGCGAGCCGGCGACAGATCTCGGCGTCGTGATCATCGAGCTTGGTCGGCGACACGATCGCACCCTTGGCCATGTTGCAGCGAAACTCGCCGGGCCGCGCGGAGCGATTGATCGCCCCGATCGGCTCGCCGTCCAGCAGCAGGATCCGCTTGTCGCCATCGGCCGCCGCGATGAGGTACTCCTGCACGACCGCTTGGCGGCGGCCGCAGTCGGTGACCAGCTCAACAAGAGCTTGCAACCCCGGATCGCCGTCACGCAAGATCACGACGCCACTCCCCGCCATTCCCTCAAGGGGTTTTGCGACTCCCATGCCCCACCCTAACAGCGCAGCGTGGATGTCAAGCGCATTGGCCGTCACGAGGGTCGCCGGAGCCAGGTCGGGCAGCAGCAGCGGCAGCAGCTTCTCGTTGCTGTTGCGCAGCCCGGCCGGGTCGTTGACCACCCAGGTCCCGGCGCGGACGGCGGCGTCGAGGACCAGCGTTGCCCGCAGGTAGGCGGCGTCGACGGGCGGGTCGGCTCGCATCAGGACGGCGTCGCAGTCGGCCAGGGCCAAGCGCTGCGGCGTCCCCAGCTGATACCACGGGTCGGTCGTGACCCAGCGACCGTCCGACTTGACCGCGGCGGCGAGCTGCACCGGCGCAGCCCGCATGACCGGGACGTCGTGCTCAAGCCCGAGGTCGCTGATCCCGGTGACCCAGACCTCGGCCCCGAGGCGCTGAGCCGCCTCCATCAACGCGACACTCGTGTCGTGACCGGGCTCGAGGCCCGCGAGCGGATCGATGACGAACGCGATCCTCACGTCGGGCCTCGCCGCACGTACAGGACCTGGACGTCGGTGTACGCGGCGAGACCGAGACGTGAGCTTTCGACCCCCAAGCCTGACTGCTTGAGCCCTCCAAACGGCAGGTCGGGTCCCATCCCGGGGTGCTGTCGGACCCAGACCGAGCCGGCCTCGAGCCGGTTGGCGACCGCCGTCGCCGCTTCGAGGTCGGATCCCCACACCGAGCCGCCCAAGGCGTAGTCGGTCGCGTTGGCTCGCTCGACCGCCTCGTCCACCGTCGCGTAGGTCAGGAGCGGCAGGACCGGCCCGAACTGCTCTTGGTCGACGAGGGGGACGCCTTCGGCGACCCCGCGGACGAGCGTGACGGGATGAAAGTACCCGGGGCCGGTCGGCGCGCTTCCCTGAAAGAACGCCTCGCCGCCACGGCTCAGGGCGTCGTCGAGCAGCGACCGAACGCGCTCCAGCTGCGACGCGTTCTGCACCGGCCCGATCTCCGACCGCGGATCCTGGCCGGGTCCGACCACGACGCGACTGCCGATCTGGGCGAGCGCATCGCCGACCGCCTGCGCGATGTCCTCGTGGACATACAGACGCTTGAGCCCGGCGCAGACCTGTCCGCAGTTGCTGAATGCCGCCCAGAAGAGGTCGTCGGCGACGTCATCGGGGTCGGTGCCGGGCAACACGATCCCGGCGTCGTTTCCGCCGAGCTCGAGCGTCAGGCGGGCCAGCCGCGCGCCCGCGCTCTGCATGATCGCGCGGCCCGTCGCCACCGAGCCGGTGAAGCTGACCTTGCTCACTCCGGGGTGCGCGACGAGCCGGCGCCCCAATTCGTCGCCGCCGCTGATCACGCTCACCAGTCCGGCGGGCAGCTCGGGGGCCAGCAGCTCGCCCAGCCGCAGCGTCGCGATCGGGGTCAGCGGCGAGGGCTTGACGATCACCACGTTGCCGGCACGGATCGCGGGGGCGATCTTCCACAGCGCCAGCAGCAGCGGATAGTTCCAGGCGGTGATCGCGGCCACCACGCCGAGCGGCACGCGACGGATCTCGGCGTAGCCATCGGCGCCGTCGCGGACCACCTCGGGCTCCAGCTCCATCTCCGCATACGCCCGAGTCCAGGTGAGGCCCGAGTTGATCTCCGCCCTGGACTTGCTCAGCGGCTTGCCCTGTTCACGCGTGAGCAGTTCGGCGAGCTCCTCACGGTTGGCCTCCAGCACGGTCGCGATCCGCTGCAGTGCGTCCTGGCGCTCAAAGCGGTCCGCGTGCCGCCAGCCGCGGAACGCCGTCGCCGCGGCATCGACCGCGTACTCCAGCTGCTCGGGCGTGCACTCCGGGGCCAGGGCGAACGGCTGGCCGGTCGCCGGATCGATCACCTCGAACGTCGCCTGGGCGGACTCGGCGCGCCCACCCCAGGTCATCTGCGGCGCGCTGCCGGTGGTGGTGATCAGGCCGCTCACGACTTCACCGGCGGAACCGGGCAGGCGATCTGCTGATCTGCGTCATCGAGCCCGTCGTCACCCGCGGCGTCGCCGGCGGCGCTCACGACCGGGTGTTCGAACAGCAGCTTGAACTGCTCGTCCGTGTACTGGCCGGACTTCGGGACCTTCACGCCGGGGGGCTTCTCGGGGTGCACCTTGGCCGAGGGTCGCGCGGCGATCCGCTCGCTCCACCGGCGGACCGCCGGGAAGTCGGCGATGTCGACGCCCTGGCCCTTGGCCACCCGCACCCACGGGAAACAGGCGAGGTCCGCGATCGACAGCTCATCGACGATCCAGTCGCGATCGGTGAGCCGATCGTCGAGCACCTGGTACAGGCGCCGGGCTTCGCGCCGGAAGCGCTCGATCGCGTACGGCACCGACGTCCCATGGTGCGGAGCGTGACTGACGAAGTGGGCCGCCTGGCCGAGCGCGGGTCCTTGTCCGGCCACCTGCCAGTTGACCCAGCACAGCGCCTCAGTGCGCTGTGCCAGGTCCGCCGACAACAGCTGGCCGGTCGTCTCGGCCAGGTACTGCAGGATCGCCCCGGACTCGAACACCCGCAGCGGTCCGCCGAGAGCGTCGCGATCGATCACCGCCGGGACCTTGCCGTTCGGGTTGACGTCCCGATATTCCGGGGCGTGCTGGTCACCGGCCAGCAGGTCGACCCAGCGGATCTCGTACGGCGTGCGCGTCTCCTCGAGCATCATGAGGATCTTGCGACAGTTCGGCGATGTGTAGTAATAGAGCTCGATCACGACGTGCCTCTCTTTCCCCGCAGGGGTCAGACGCCGATCCGCTCTCGCATGCGCTCGGCATAGGCGACCAGGTTCGACTTGCCGCGCGTGTAGTCGCGCCCCGGCCAGTCGAACGGGACGTCGATCAGATGGCGCACGAACGAGTACACCGACGCATCCAGCGTGCGAGGCGTGTCGCCCAAGAAGAACGGCTTGTCACCGAGATATGTGGACAGTGCGTCGACGTCCTCCTGGAGCACCTCGAACACCTCCTCGTCAGAGCGGCGCCCCATCCCCTGGCCGTCGAACTCGGCCATGATCCGCGCCCGGAAGGCGTCGAGCGCGGCGCGCAGCTCCGGCGTGACCTCGGCTCCCTGGACGATGTAGGGGATGTAGGTCTCCCAGCCGGCGTCCTCGCGCCACCGCGGCTGGATCACCCCGGACCAGTACAGGTGCTCCTCCATCAGGCGGTGCCAGGCGAGCGCCTGCGCCTTCTCCTCAGCGGTCATGCCGTCGTCGAGCGGAGACTCGCTGTGGGCCTCCAGATAATGGATGATCCGGTTGGAGTCGGTGATCTTCGTCCCGTCGTCGAGCACCACGTACGGCAGCTTGCCGTTGGGCGAGTCATCGTCGAGCGTGGCCAGCGACTGCGGCTGCCACTCGTGCTCGTGGCCCGTCATGTGCAGGTAGTAGACGAGCTTGGTGACGTACGGACTGATGTCAGGCACGCCCCACGCCGGAACGTAGCCGTAGACGGTCAGACTCCGCTGCGCCGTCCCTTGATCCGTGGCGGGATCATGATGCTGGGTCACCATGGCAGGTACTCTCCATTCGAATGCTGGAAGCGGCCAGACGTCGCCAGTGACAGGCCGTCCATGTTGGCGATGAGGCCGCTGGCAGCGGCCACAGGGGTGATGTATTCGGCGGTGGCGTAGTCGCCGCCGAGGTCCTTGGTCAGATCGGTCGCCACCATCCCCGGGTGGAGCATGAGCACGGCCACGCCGCGCTCACGCAGCTCGTGACTCAAGTTCAGACCGGCCATGTTGGCGGCGGCCTTCGACATCCGGTACGCGTACATGAGCCCGCTGGTGTTGTCGCCCAGCGACGCGACGCGGCTGGTGACGATGCCGACTTTGGCATCCTCGTCGAGCAGGGGAGCGAGCGCCTTGACGACTCGGAGCGGACCGAGGCTGTTGATCTCGAACTCCCGGCGCACCTCGTCGAAGTCGACCGATTGAAGGTCATCGAGCTGGAGCACGCCGGCGACGTGGAACAGCCACTCAAGGCGCGCGCCGGCTGCCGTCAACTCGTGCAGCAGTCGCGCAACCGAGCCGTCGGAGGTGACGTCGATCTCCCGATGCACGGCGATGCCGCGGGCGACGAGATCCGCGCCGTCGCCCAGGCAGGCCGCGACCACTCGATCGCCCCGCTCGTGCAGCGCCACCGCGGCGGACCACCCGATCCCGCGGTCGGCGCCAACGACGAGCTTGACGGCGCGTCCGCTCATCCGACACTCGCCGCGGTCGGATCGGGCGCCGCGGTGCGGTGATCGGGGCCGATCACGCCGGCGTCGCGGAGCGCGGCGATCCGCCCGGCGTCGTAACCCAGTTCTCCGAGCACCTCATCGGTGTGCGCCCCCAATCCGGGAGCGCCCCGCGGCGGCGCCGGCGGGGTGCCCTCAAAGCGCGCCGGCGGACGCGGTTGGCGCAGACGACCGGCTTCGGGATGCCGCAGCTCGACCAGCAGTTCGGAGGCGAGGATCTGCGGGTGCTCGATCATCGCGTCACGGGTCAGCGCGGGCGCTGCCGGCACATCGTGTCGATCGAAGATCTCCAGCCATTCGTCCGCGGTGCGCTGCATCAGCACCTCCTGGGTCATCGCCAAACGAGCGTTGACGTGCTCATCGCGACCCGCCGGCGTCTGGAAGCGCTCGTCATCGAGCCACTCGGGACGATCGACCGCCCGGCACAACGCCTGCCACTCGAGATTGGACATCACCGCGACCGTCATGTATCCCGCCTTGGTCTCATAGATCAGGTCGCGGAAGCTGGCCGCCGCCTGTGCCGTCGTCGGTGCGTCGACGAACGTCTGCCCACCCATGTCCGATGCCCACAGGAACGCCACGATCGAGTCCAGCATCGATAGCCGGACATGCTGTCCGGTCCCGGTGAGCGAGCGCGCCCACCAGCGCCGAGGTCGCGGCCTGCGCGGCCGTGATCGCCGTGAGCTTGTCGGGCAGGACGGTGCGGATCAGCCGCGGACGCTCTTCGTCTGAGCCGGCCTGGATCGTGGTCAGCCCGGAGAGAGCCTGCACGACCGGGTCATACACGCGCTTGTGCGCGTAGGGGCCCCGCTCGCCGAACCCGCTGAGCGACAGGTTGATGATCGACGGATTGGCCGCCTGGGCGGCGTCGTAGCCGATCCCCAGCCGGTCGACCACGCCCGGCCGGAAGTTCTGGATCACCAGGTCGGCGCTCTTGACCAGGTCGAGGAAGACGGCGCGACCATCATCGTGCTTGAGGTTGAGCTCGAGCGAGCGCTTGGACCGGTTGATGTTGACGAACATCGAGGGCAGCCCGCCCGAGCTGTGACGCAGCGAGCGAACATGATCGCCCTTGCCGGGTACCTCGATCTTGATCACGTCGGCGCCCTGGTCGCCGAGGATGTCCGCGCACCACGGGCCGGCCAGCATCGTGCTCAGATCGAGCACGCGATGACCAGCCAGTGGTCCGCCACCGGACCGCCGAATCTCTCTCTCCACAGCGCGGGAATCTATGGTCGCGCTCTGGGCACGGCCAGCCGAAGGACCGGATTGGCGGGATACGCGGCCGAATCGGAGGGATCGGGGGGATCTCGAGCCGTCGTGGCCGAGGCTCGGCCGGGCGCCGCTATCCTCTGTTGAGGTTTTGTCCACACTTTGTTCAAAGATGACCGGCCGGCGCTCGACCGATCCCGTCCACCGGCGGTGA
>Ga0302235_10003764_pt1 | contig 10551 bp, 6 predicted proteins | sample II_Palsa_N3_3_FD_193577 | JGI IMG/M metagenome (GOLD analysis project Ga0302235, IMG submission 193577) | Peat permafrost microbial communities from Stordalen Mire near Abisko, Sweden - II_Palsa_N3_3 | ecosystem: Environmental > Terrestrial > Soil > Palsa > Peat permafrost | place: Sweden... | reverse complement strand
GCGCGGTACAGGAAGGCAACGACCTGTGGAACGCGACGTTCTTCTGCGGGTCGTGCGCGATCATCCGCCGCACCGCCCTGATGGAAACCAACGGGTTTGCCGGCGAGACGGTGACCGAGGACGCGCACACCGCGTTGAAATTGCAGCGTACCGGGTGGAACACCGCCTATATCAATGCGCGGCTGTCGGCAGGTCTCGCGACCGAGCGGCTGGTGCTGCACATCGGCCAGCGCATCCGCTGGGCACGCGGGATGACGCAGATCATGCGCATCGACAATCCGCTGTTCGGCCCTGGCCTGAAATGGCAGCAGCGGTTCTGCTACCTCAATGCGATGCTGCATTTTCAGTTTCCGATCCCGCGGATCGTGTTCCTGACCAGCCCGCTCGCCTACCTGCTGTTCGGGCAGAATATCATCCACGCCTCGGCCACGCAGATCTTTGCCTATGCCGTGCCGCACCTGTTCTGTTCGTCGGCGGCGAGCAAGCGCATGCACCGCGGCGATCGGCGCCCGTTCTGGGGCGAAGTCTATGAAACGATCCTGGCGTTCCACCTGGTCAAGCCGACCGTGATGACCTGGTTCCAGCCGCGCAAGGGCAAGTTCAACGTGACCGACAAGGGCGATCTGCTCGACCAGACGTTCTTCGACTGGGCGATCGTCCGTCCGCACCTGGTGTGTATCGGGCTGATTGTCGGGTCGATCCTGCTCGGCGTGGTCAAGCTGCTGTTCTTTGCGCAGATGTTCAATATTCAGCTCGATTCGCTGATGCTCAATGCCGCCTGGGCGACGTTCAGCCTGATCATCCTGCTCGCGGCGGTCTCGGTCGCCCGCGAAGCGCGCCAGGCCCGTGTCGATATCCGCGTCGGCGCCGAATTGCCGGTGATGGTCTATCTCGCCTCCGGCCATGTCGTGGCCGGGCATACGATCAATATCTCGATGGGCGGCGCTGCCGTAGCCCTGCCGCCCGAAATGCCGGTGCGCGATATCGTAGTCACGCATATCACGTTGGCCATGGGCGATGAAACGCTGTCGGTGCCGGTGGAAACGCTGCGCTCGATCGCGGGCAGCACATATCTGCGGTTTGCGCCGATGAACATGATCGCCTCGCGCCAATTGGTCCGCGCGGTCATGGGCCGGGCCGATGCCTGGCAACTGCCTGCGCCGCATCCGCTGGTCGCGGGCCTGACCTCGCTGGCCGATATCATCAAGGTAGATGCAATCACGATGAAACGGATTTTGCGCGTCAATTTTGCCGAGCGTCGCCATGCCAGGGCACAAGCGGAGGCCGCGAAAAAACGCGCCGCCGCTGCCGCAGCAGAGCAGGCCGCAGAAAAGCCCAAGACAAGCGCCGCGCTCGCCCGAGCCGCTGCTATCGCGCTCACGCTGATGGGGCTGGGCACTTTGGCCGTGCCGCATGATGTCCATGCGCAAACCACGACGGCTGCTCCAAAACCACCCGTGATCGATCCGGCCGGCGCCACCACTGGCGCGCGGCATATCCACTTGTCGTTCAAGGACTTGCGGATCAAGACGCCAATCCGCCTGGCGGGTACGCGCGGCGAAATCGGCATTCCGTTCGGCATGCGCCAGAGCGATGTCGTGACCGACGCGATGCTGACCCTGCACATGGCGTGGTCGCCCGCGATGCTCGGCGATCTCAGCCAGCTCGTCGTGCTGGTCAATGGCGAAGTCGTGCAGACGGTGCCCTTGCGCCCGAGCGATTCAGGCGGGCAGGAGCTGAAAATCCCGGTCAATCCGGCGCTGTTCCAGCCTGGCGACAACCAGGTCAACTTGCGCCTGCTCGGCCATTATGCGCGCGATTGTGAAGATCCGTTTCACAGCTCGCTGTGGGCCAATATCAGCAACACGCAGAGCACGCTCGACGTGACGGTGCAGCCGACTGCGCAGACGCTCGACATGGCGCGACTGCCCGGGCCGTTCTTCGATCGGTTCGACAACGGCGCGCTGACTTTGCCGTTCGTGTTCGTCGGCAAGCCCGATCATGGCGATCTTTCGGCCGCCGCATCGATCGCTTCGTGGTTTGGCTCGATGGCGTCGTATCGCGGATTTACGTTCAAGCCGATGATGGGCCAGTTGCCCAAGGGCAATGCGGTCGTGTTCCTGCGCGGCAGCGGCGCTTTGCCCGGGCTGTCGGTTCCCGTCACCGGGCCAGCGGCGACGGTCGTGCAGAACCCGGCCGATCCGGCTGGATCGCTGCTGGTCATCACCGGCCGCAATGACGATGAATTGCGCCAGGCTGCGGCTGCGCTCGCCAGCGCACGCGGCACGGCGGGCGGCGCGCGCATGGCCTTCGATGGCGCGCGTATCCCTTCGTATCCGCGCTATGGTGCGCCGCGCTGGATCCCCACGGATCGGCCGGTGAAACTTGGCGAAATCATGGCGCCTTATGCGCTGCAGGGCATGGGCCTGCCGCCGGGGCCGCTGTCGGCGCGGTTCCGCATCGCGCCCGACCTGTTCTTCTGGCCGCGCGATGGCGGTACTGTCGACCTCGGTTATCGCTATCCGACCGCGTCATGGCTCGATCGCAAGGCTTCGCGCCTCGATGTGTCGCTCAATGGGCAATACTTGCGCACGCTGCCGCTCAGCGAAAACTGGTGGCAGTGGCTGTCGAGCGGCGGCCTGTGGGGCCAGACTTCGGCCAGCAGTTCGGATTCGCATGCCAGTGTCGTGCTGCCGCGCTATGCGCTGTTTGGCCAGAACGAGCTGGTGTTCGACTACAACCTGATCATCGCCGACAAGAAGAAGTGCTCGGGCACCCTGCCGGAAAACGTGCGGGTTTCGCTCGATCCCGACAGCACGATCGACCTGACCCAGGCGTGGCACGCGATGCCCATGCCCAACCTGGCGACATTTGCGGGCGCCGGCTATCCGTTCACGGTCCGGCCTGATCTCGCCGAAACCACCGTGGTGATGGACGCCAGCCCGTCGCTCGAAGCGATCGAGGCGTTCCTGCAGGTCATGGGCCGGATGGGCGATGCCACCGGCGTTGCCACGACCGGCGTTACCGTGGTCAGCGAGATCGATCCCGATCAGCTGCACGAACAGGACATCCTGGTGATCGGCAGTTCGGCGCTGGCCGGTTCGGGCGCGCTGTTCGGCGCATCGCCGGTGCGGTTTGAAAACGGGATGTTGCGTGTCAACGAACGCAGCCCGCTGCAATATGTCGAGGCGCTATTCGGCGGTTCCGACTGGGCGGGCGGGGACCAGGCGAACGGGCAGGACGCGCAAAGCGTCGTCTATGCCGCGAAGGGTTTTTCGGGGATCGTGTCGTTCCAGTCGCCGTTCACATCGGGCCGCACAGTGGTCGCGCTGCTATCGGACCAGCCGGGTACCTTGCCCACGCTCGTCACCGGGCTGAACGATGAGAAAACCAATGCGCAGGTGCAGGGCGACCTGTCGGTCGTGACCGGCGATGGCATGACCAGCTTTGCGATCCTGCCGACGTACTGGACCGGCAGCCTGCCGATCTGGATGAAAATCGCGTTCTGGTTCAGCCGTCATCCGCTGTTGATGGCGCTGGGCGGGATCGTCGTCGCGCTCGCGCTGAGCGGGCCGCTATACCTTTATTTCAGCCGGCAGGCGCGTCGCCGCCTCGCCGCGTTGGGAGACGAACATTGAAACGCGCAATTGCCCTGTTGATGACGTGCGCCAGCCTGGCGCCGGTGGCCGCGATGGCCGATATTCCCGCCGTGCATGCGCTGTTGGAACAGGCGCAGTACTGGCAGGCGAAAGGGCGCGGCGACCTCGCGTTCCAGGCGCTGCACCGCGCGCAGGCGATCGACCCGAACAACGCCGAAGTGAAACGCATGCTGGCGGGGCTGGCACCCGCGCTGGCGCCAAAGCCTGCCGCTGCGCCAGTCGCGCGCCAGGACGTTGCGCGTCAGGAAAAGGCGGCGCCCGCTGCGCGACCTGCTGCGCCCACGGTTTCGGCGGCGGATGTCGCGGGCCGGGCGCGTGTCGCCGGGTTTGCCGCGCTGCGCAACAATGACGTGGCCACCGCCGCGCGTGAATTCGACAGTGCGCTGTCGCACAACCGGCATGATGGCGACGCTTTGGGCGGTCTGGGGCTGGTTGCGCTGAAACAGGGCAATTTTGCGCGCGCGAGCGACTTGCTGGAGCAGGCATCGCGTCAGGGTGACAGCGCGAAATGGGCGCAGGCGCTGGCTTCGTCGCGCTATTTTGCCGGCGTTGGCCAGGCGCAGGATCTGGTGTCGCGCGGGCAATTGGCCGACGCGCAAAAGGTCGCCGAAGACCTCGTGCGCCAGGGCGGAGGCAAGGATCGGGCCGCGCTCGAAGTGCTCGCCGATATCTACGACCGGCAGGGGCGTTATGCGGATTCGGCCGACCTTTACCGCCAGGCCAGCACCGTTGGCGGCGCCAAGGACAATGCCGACGACGACAAGCGCCTCGCAAGCCGCGCTCTGGCAGCAGCATCACGCGGCGATGACCAGTCGGCCGAGCAGGAATTTCAGCAGGGGCTGATGCTCGATGCCGAAGATCCGTGGATCCGGTACGAATTCGCGCATTACATGATCGCGCGCGGGCGCCTGCCAGAGGCGGAATCGCTCGTCCGCTCGTTGACCTCGTCGTCAAATCCCGATGCGATCTATGCCGCGGCCATGCTCGAAAGCGACATGGGCCATCCCACGGTTGCCGAGGGCCTGCTGCAACGCGTGCCCGAGACTTATCGCACCGCGCCGATGCGCGAGCTGGCGATGGGGCTGAAAACCGACGCCGCGATTGCGCGCGCCAGGACGCTGGCGGCGAGCGGGCAAAAATCCCAGGCTATCCTGGCCTTGCGCCAGATCGGCCAGGCGCGTGGGCTACCCGCGGCGCGGCAGGCGGCGATTGCCGATGCGCTGTTCGATATGGGCGATGCGGTCGATGCCGGCGCACTGGCGCAGCAGGCGATGGCCGGATCGATCACCGACCTTGGCGGGTACGAGGCCGTGATCCACGTCGCGACGCGCACCGGACGAGACGATCTGGCGCAGGCGGCACTGCAGCGCGCAACGCAATTGGCGGGGTCTTCGGCCGATGGCCAGCGTTCGCTCGCGCGGATCAGCGCGAGCATGTCCGCGACGCAGGCCGATCGCCTGCGCCTGCACGGCCAATACGCCGAAGCGTTCGACGTGTTGCAGCGTGGCTGGACTGCGGCGCCCGACAACACCGACGTGCTGTCCGCGCTCGCGCGCCTTTATCAATCGGGCAATATGCCGGCGCGCGCGGCGCAGACGTTCCAGATCATCCTGACGCACAAGCCGCGCGATCGCGACGCATTGAGCGGGTTGATGGAAACCGCGCAGACCGCAGGCGACCGGGCGCTGTCGCAACAGGCCGAGGCGCAACTGTTGCAGGCCTATCCGCAAAGCTATGAAGTCTATCTTGCGGCGGCGCGCACCGAACAGGCGCGCGGCAATGCCGGCGCTGCGACGCGCTACCTGAAACTGGCGCGCGAGATCTACAATCGGCAGATGGCCGGGCCGGGCGGCGGCATGGGCGGCAATCCGTTCGGAACGCCGGGCGAAATGGCGGGCAACAATCCGTTCCGCAATGTCGCCAGCGCACCCGCGCCGGCGCCGGTCAATCCGTTCAGCCTGGGTGGTGGCACCCGCCTGGCCCCGATCGCGCTCGATACGCCGGGCCCTGCGCCCCGTCAGGCCGCATGGAATGCGCCCGCGCCGCTGCAGTCCGAAGGCAATGCCCCCGACAGCTCGGGCCAGTTCGGACAAGCCGGGCCCTTTGCCCAGGCGGGTCAATTGAGTGCCGGCGCAGACCGCACGCAAGACCCGGCAGGCCTCTCCCAGAATGCGGCGCCGACTTCGATGCCATCCGATCCGGTACTGGCGCAGATCCAGACCGACATCGCCAACCTGTCGCAGGACAACGGCCCGCGCGTCGAAGTGCAGACTGCCTATCGCTCGCGCGCGGGCGAGACCGGGCTGTCGGCCTTGCGCGAAGTGAAAGGGTCCGCCGTGCTTTCGACGGGTCTTGTCGGGGGCCGGGTCTATGCCCGCGCCGATGCCGTGGTGATCGATTCGGTCCGACCGGGGATTCGCTCCAGCGGTTTGGCCGTGACGCGACGATCGAGGCGGAATCGATCGTGGCCAAGACGGCGGCGCAATTGACCCAGGCGACGACCCAGCGCCAGTCCGGCGTTGCGCCTTCAGTGGGCTATGCCGACAAGACGGTCCAGGCCGAAGTCGGCGCGACCCCGCTCGGTTTCGACCAGACCAAGGCCACCTGGCGCGTCGCAGTGACCCCGCAAGTCGGCGCTGTCGCCGCACGCGCCTGGTTCGAACGCAAGCCGGTGGTCGACAGCGTGATCTCGTATGGCGGCACCCGTGATCCGGTCACAGGCGCCTATTGGGGCCAGGTGATGCGCACCGGCGGCGGCGCAGGGCTGTCGGTCGATCACGAAGGCAATGGCGTCTATGTCGACCTGAGCTACAACCACTACGAGGGCACCAATGTCCCGACGAACCACAATATCGAGGCCAATCTGGGCGGCTATCTGCGCGTGGTGCATTCCGAACACGGCAACCTGACCGCGGGGTTGAACCTGAACTATCAGGCTTATGGCAATGACCAGGACTATTTCACCTATGGTCACGGCGGCTATTTCAGCCCGCAAAGCTTCCTGAGCATCGGCTTTCCGATCAACTATACCTATCAGTCCAAGCGCGTGGACATAAAGGGATCGTTTACGCCGGGGTTCCAGTCGTTCCTGCAGAACCAGGTCAATCTCTATCCGACCGACCCCGCCGCGCAGGGCGTGCTCGACGGGCTGAAGGCGCAGGACAACGACGTGCGCAACTATTACGACAGCCTCAGCAAGACCGGGTTCGCGCTCGCCGCAGCCGGGTCGGCCTATTATCGCATTACGCCCTCGACGCGGTTCGGCGGCGAAGTCAGTTACAACACATTCGGCAGCTATGACGAATTGCGCGCAATGCTGGGCATTCGTCAGTCATTTGGTACCACGAAATGAGCGGCATGATGAACGACATGATCAACCGGGCGCGCGAGCGAACAGGCGATCCCGCGCGCGAATATGGCCTGGCCATGCTGACCGCGCTGACCGCTGCGGAAATCTATGGCGAGGCCGGATCGGCGCAGGCTTTCGGGTTCTACAGCGCGATCGGCCGGCGGCTGGCGGCGCTCGTTGACCTGCACGATGTGCGCGATCTCGATGGGCTGTCCGACCGGGTCAACAGCCTGTGGGTCGCGTGCGGGCTTGGCCAGGCGCGTATCCAGTATGTCGAGACCGGGATCAGGGTCATCCATCGCGCCGCGCCGGCGACGATCGAGGGCGATCATGCGGGGCACTGGGCCACGCTGTTTCCCGCGCTGATCGAAGGGGCGTACGACGCATGGTTTCGCCAGCTGGGCAGCGGCCCGGCACTGGTCACGCGCATCGTGCGCCAGGACGGCGATCTGATCGAGTTGCATCACGGTGGGTGAACGAATTTTGATGGGTCGCAGGTCTTTGCTCGCTTCGCTCGCTTCGGTTCTGGTCATGGCGTGCTCGCGCCCGGGCGAGGGGCGCGAGCAGGCGGCAAACAGCCTTTGGGCGGTGTTTCGCAGCACATTCGTCGATCCGAGCGGACGGATCATCGACACCGGCAACGGCGGGATCAGCCATAGCGAGGGCCAGAGCTATGGCCTGATGCTGGCGGCGCTCGCGGGCGACAAAAGCGCGTTCCAATCGATCTACACCTGGACCCAGGCCAACCTGGCGCAAGCCGATACCGGGCTGTTCGCGTGGAAATACGATCCGCGCCAGGCCAATCCGGTGTCCGACCCGAACAATGCCAGCGACGGCGATACGCTGATCGCCTGGGCCCTGGCCGAGGCGGCGCGGCGTTGGGACAGTGCGGAATGGCGCACGCGTTCGGCCGCCGTCCGGGCCGCGATCCGCGCGCATGTGGTGGTGGAACACCATGGCCGCCATGTGCTGTTGCCGGGCCGTGTCGGCTTCGCGCAGGCTGGCCAGGTCACGCTCAATCCGTCGTATTTCATCTGGCCCGCGCTCGATGCCTTTGCCGCGCTCGATGGCGACAGCGTCTGGGGCGCGGTCATCAGCGATGCCGAGGCGATTATGCGCGAGGCCCGGTTCGGCGCAGAGAGCCTGCCGTGCGACTGGATCGACATCGGCGCCGACGGCAAAGTCGTGCCCTCGCGCAGCCATCCGCCGCGCTTTGGCTATGACGCGATCCGGATCCCGCTCTACGCGGTGGCGGGCCGCCGTGCCTCGCTGGTCAAGCCGATCGCCGATTTCTGGGCCCGCGAGGGCGCCACGGCACCGGCGTGGATCGATGTCACGACCGGCGAACGCGCGCCGTACCCGCTGTCCGCAGGGGGCAAGGCGATCGTGCGCCGGACGCTGTGCAAGCCGATGGGGCCCGAAGCGCTGGATACGGATTATTTCTCCGCCGCTCTCCAGGCCCTGGCCCGCGCGCTTTAGCCTGCATCGACGAGGATGAAGTCGACATCCTCGTCGGCGATCAGGCGCAGCATGGGCTCGGCGCGGGCGGCGATGCCGTCGCCGGTCGCGACGACGACCCCGTTCACCCGCAGACGGCCCCGGCTGGGCGCGAGATAGGCCTGGCGTCCGGGCGCAAGCGCGTAATCCACGGCCTGGCCCGCGAGCAGCGACGCGCCGAACACGCGCGCGTCGGCGTCGATCGGCAGCGCTCCGGCGTCGCCGAGCCCGCTTGCCAGGATCACGAGGCGGCCACTGCGATCCGCGACCGGAAACCGGCGCTGGCCCCAATGCGGCGCCGTACCGCGCGTGCGCGGCTGCAGCCATATCTGGAAAATCTTCAGCGGCATGTCGCCGTCATTGCGCTCCGAATGGGTGATGCCGGTGCCGGTGCTCATCACCTGGACATCGCCGGCCTCGGTCACCCCGATGCTGCCGACGCTGTCCTCGTGGGTTACCGCGCCCTGGCGAACATATGTGATGATTTCCATATCGCGATGACTGTGCGCGCCAAACCCCTTGCCGGGCGCGATCTCGTCGTCATTCCACACGATCAGCGGTCCGAGCGGCGCATGCGCCTGGTTGCCATCGGGCGAGACCGCGAAATGGTGGTGCGCCTTCAGCCAGCCGAAATCGGCATGGTCGAGGCGATGGCGGGGGCGAAATTGCAGCATCTGGAAATGTCCGAATAGAGCGGGGCGAGATGTCCGGCCGGCGGCTATCGTTCTACTCGGAGATATTTCGGGCCAATAGCTGCCGTTTCCGCAACAGATCGTTCCATCGTGCGAACGAACTCAGGCAATAACCGCAGGCTTCAGCGCCTCGGCCGCAAATTCGATCACGGCGCGGACACCGGGCAGCATGCCGCGGCGCGAAGTGAAGACGAGGTGGACGATGCCGTCGATCCCGCTCCAGGCAGGCAGCACGCGCACCAGCGTGCCCGCCTCGAGATCGTCGAGACAACTGGGCTCCGGCACCAAGGTTGCGCCAACGCCTGCGCGCGCGCAGGCGAGCAGCAGGTCGAAGCTGCCGGTCGCAAAGCGCGGGTCGACAATGATGCTGTGGCTGGCATTGTCGGGACCGGTCAGCGACCAGGTCGTCGGCCCCGCGCGGCCTTCCTGGTGATCGAGCAGGGGAATGTGCGACAGGTGATCGGGGGTGGCATCGGGTGGCAAAAGCGCGGCGATCGCCGGGCTCGCCACCAGGATCCGCCGGCTGATCCCGATCCTGCGCATCTGGAGCATGGGGTCGGTATCGAGCCGTTCGCGCACGCGCACCGCGATATCGATGCCGTCCTCGACCAGGTCGACCCGCCGGTTGGCGATCACGCATTGCACTTTCAGCAGCGGATAGCGCGCGAGAAAGGCGGGCAGGGGGCCGGCAATGGCCTGCTGCAGCCCCAGCGGAACGCTCAGGCGCACGAGCCCGCGCGGCTCGGCCCGGCGGCGCAGCGCGACCTCTTCGACCGCCTCGGCCTCGATCATGGCCGCGCGCGCGTGCTGATACACCTCGTCGCCGACTTCGGTCAGGCTGACCTTGCGCGTGTTGCGTTCCAGCAGGCGCACCCCGAGCTGTTCCTCCAGCAGCGAAATCCGCCGGCTGATGCGCGATTTGGGCAGGCCGAGCGCGCGCGCCGCCGCCGAGAATCCGCCATGGGTGACGACGGCCGCGAAGAACCGGAGATCGTTGAAGTCCTGCACCATCGTTCTCCTGATGGAACGTGGTGTTGCGCAGATGCCAGCTAATCGCAAGCGCGTTTCATGAATAGATCAGCGACAACCGATTACACCAAGCCAACAGGACACAATCATGAACCGTCGCCTCATTGCCGGCACACTCGCCAGCCTCGCTCTCGCCATCGCGACCCAGGGCATTGCCCAGCAGGTCGCCTCCGCCAATCCGGCCGCAGTCAAAGCCGGCAGCTACAAAGTGGAACCCTACCACACCCAGGTCGGCTTTTCGGTCTCGCACTTCGGCTTCACCGAATTCGGCGGCTTCTTCTCGGGCGCTTCGGGCTCGCTGGAGATCGATCCTGCGCACCCGGCG
>Ga0302235_10003760_pt1 | contig 10557 bp, 12 predicted proteins | sample II_Palsa_N3_3_FD_193577 | JGI IMG/M metagenome (GOLD analysis project Ga0302235, IMG submission 193577) | Peat permafrost microbial communities from Stordalen Mire near Abisko, Sweden - II_Palsa_N3_3 | ecosystem: Environmental > Terrestrial > Soil > Palsa > Peat permafrost | place: Sweden... | reverse complement strand
GGCTTCGGCGGCGGCGGCCGCGGAGCCTACCGCGAGGTCCATGCCCCGCACGGTCAGGCCGGTGTTGAGGGTGAGCCCGGCGGCGTCACCGACCACGAGCATGCCGTCCATGGCGATCTCGCCGATCATCTGCAGGCCGCCCTCGGCCACCAGGTGGCAGCCGTACTCCATCAGCTCGCCGCCGTCGAGGTAGGGGGCGATGAACCGGTGCTCCAGGAAGTGGTCGAAGACGTCGGTGACGACCTTCTTCTTCGCGGTAAGGTCGTCCAGGCGCAGGACTACGCCGACGGACAGGGAGTCGATGTTGGTGTAGAGGAAGCCGCCGCCGCCCACTCCCTCGGTGCAGTCGCCGACCGCGGCGATGGCCGCGCCCTCGTCGCCGGTGAGGTTGAACCGGGCCTCGATCGTCTCCCTGGGCAGCTTGACCACCGATTTCACGCCGACGGCGAGGTGGTTCAGCGGCTCTTGCCGGCGCAGCCCGGCTTCTTTGGCGATGAAGGAGTTCACGCCGTCGGCGGCGATAACCACCTGGGCCCGCAACTCGTCGTCGCCGGCCTGGACGCCGACGACTCGCTTGCCGTCGGAGCGATCCTCGGTGAGGACCCGGTCCACCCGGACGCCGGGCATGATCAGGGCGCCGGCCTCCTCGCACTTGGCGGCCAGCCACGCGTCCAGCTTGGCGCGCAGCACCGTGACGGCGTTGACCGGGTCGGCCAGCCTGGCGTCCTTGTAGTCGATGGCAACCGAGCTGCCGGCGTTGAGGAAGCTGATGTAGTTGCGGGTGATCCGGCGCTCGACCGGGGCCTCGTCGAGGAAACCGGGGAAGACCTGCTGGATGCCGCGGGAGTACAGGACGCCGCCGGACAGGTTCTTGGTGCCGGGCGCCTCGCCCCGCTCGATCAGCAGCACCGAGCGTCCCTGCCGGGCGAGCTGGTAGGCCGCGACGCAGCCGGCGACGCCGGCCCCGATGACGATGACCTCGAAGTCGGGTTCAGCTGTTTCTGTCATCAGGCCCCGTCATTCTAGGGCGGCGGTGATCGCCGGCACGAGCTGGTAGAGGTCGCCGACGAGGCCGTAGTCGGTCTGGCTGAAGACCGCGGCGTTCGGGTCGGAGTTGATCGCGACGATGATTTCCGCGCCCTGCACGCCGACCATGTGCTGCAGCTGGCCGGAGACGCCGATAGCGAGGTAGAGCTGAGGGGCGATGTGCGCGCCTGAGCTGCCGATGTAGCGGTCCTTGCCCATCCAGTTCAGGCCTTCGGCCACCGGCCGCGAACAGGCGACCTCGGCGCTGATCGCCGTGGCCAGCGCCTCGATGAGGGCGAGGTCCTCCTTGGCCTTGAGGCCGCGGCCGACGCCGATCACCCGGTGGGCCTCGTTGAGGTCCACCTCGTCGAAGCCGGACGTCCTGGTCTCGATCACCTTCAGGCCCAGCGGCGTGACGGCGACCTCCTCGATGGGCGCGGTGCTGGCGCCGGGCGGCGGCACGGGACCGCCGTCGAGCAGCAGGGCCACCGGGCCGGAGACGGCGACGGTCTCCTCGGCGATGTCACCGAAGACGGCGTTGACCACGATGACGCCGTCGCCATCGGCCGAGACCGAACGGGCGCCGGTCAGGACGGCCGCCTTGAGCGCGGCGGCGGCGGCGCCCAGGAGCACCCGCTCACCTGGGTTGCGGCCAGCGAGCAGCACGCGGGGCGGATCGGCGGCGACGGTTTCGGCCACCGCCTGGGCGCTGGCTTCGGCGGGCACGTCATCCGGCGTCCCGCACCAGACCACCTTGTCCACGCCGCTCGCCGCCACGATCTCGGCCACCGACCGGGGTCCGGCGACCACGGCCCCCAACGGGCCGCCCAGGGAGCGCGCGACCGTGATGAGGTTGCCGATGGCCGGGTGATCGCCGACGATGATCCAGGCGTTCACGCTCACGGCCGGGTCCTTCCTGTGGTTGTCATAGTGTGCCGGCCTCGCGTAGTGCGGTGACGAGCTCGGCGGCGGCCGCGGCCGGGTCGGTTGTGTCGATGAGCTGACCCTTGCGGGCCTTGCGCTCCGGCCGGGATCGGCCGGTGACGGTCATGACCGCGCTGCTCGGCGGCACCTTCAGCGCCGCGAGCTCTAGGAGTTCCACCGGCTTCTTGGCCGCCGCGAGGAGCTGTTTCATGCCGGGCACGCGCGGCACCGCGGCATCGGCGGACGCGGCCAGCACCGCGGGACCTGAGACCTCGAGCACCTGCACGCCGCCCGGGATCGCCCGCTCGACCCGCAGCGCGCCGGCCTTTCCCGACACGGACGTGGCCTCGGCCACGGCCGGCCAGCCGAGCTCGCCGGCCAGCACGGTCGGGACCATCTTGGCCGCCACGTCCACCGACGAGTCGCCGGTGATGACCAGGTCGACGTCGCCGATGTGCCTGATCATCTCGGCCAGCACCGCGGCCAGCTCGGATCTGGAGGCTTCGGCCAGCGACGCGTCCTCGACGATCACCACCCGGTCCAGGCCGCGGGACAGGGCGGCCTTGGACGCGATCGGCGCCGCGACGCCCTTACCCCCGGCCGTCACGCCGATCAGCTCGGCGCCCGCGGTCTCGGCGAGCTGGCGGGCCAGCTCCATGGCCACCGGGTCGTAGGCGGACAGGCCCGGCTTGGCCCGGCTCCAGTCCACCGTGCCGTCGGCGCGGACCGTGGCCTCCTGCGGGTCGCGGGTCCACTTGTAGGCGACCACAATCCTCATCGCGATCCTCCTGACCCGTGGCCGATAGTTCTCACCGCAGGCAGCTTCTCGCTATGACCATGCGCTGCACTTCGGAAGTCCCCTCGTAGATTTCGGTGATCTTGGCGTCCCGCCAGTTCCGCTCCACTGGGTAGCTTTCCGTGTAGCCGTATCCGCCGTGGATCTGGATGGCCTTGCCGGCCACCCGGGTGGCGGTTTCCGAGGCGAACAGCTTGGCCATCGCCCCTTCGGTGGAATAGGGGCGTTGGTTGTCCACGCACGAGGCGGCCCGGTAGACCAGCAGCCTGGCGGCGTCGATCTCGGTGGCCATGTCGGCGATCATCCACTGAATAGCCTGCAGGGCCGCGATCGGCTTGCCGAACTGGACCCGCTCCTTCGCGTAACTGACCGACGCGTCGAGGGCGGCCTGGGCGATGCCCAGCGCCTGCGCGGCGATGCCGATCCGCCCGCCGTCGAGAGTCTGCATGGCGACCTTGAAGCCGTCGCCCTCCCCGCCGAGCAGCGCATCGGCGGGGATATGGCAGTCGGAGAAGTACAGCGGCGGCGTGCTTGAACCGCGGATGCCCAACTTGTGCTCGGCCTCGCCGACGGAGAACCCCGGGGTGTCCCTCTCGACGATGAAGGCGCTCATCCCGCGGGTGCCCACCGACGGATCGGTCTTGGCGAAGACGATATAGATCTCGGCATACGGGGCGTTGGAAATGAAGATCTTCGACCCGTTGAGGACGTATTCGTCCCCCTTCAACACCGCGGTGGTGGTGCCCGCGCCGGCATCGGTGCCCGCGCCGGGCTCGGTCAGGGCGAAGGCCCCCAGGCGGCGGCCGGACGTCATCTCCGGGAGGTACTTGTCCTGCTGAGCCGGGGTGCCGAACTTGTAGATCGGCCAGGTGGCCAGGGAGCTGTGCGCCGACACGATGACGCTGGTGGTCGCGCACGCCCGCGACAGCTCCTCGATCGCGATGACGTAGCTCAGGTAATCCGCGCCCGCGCCGCCCATTTTCTCTGGGTAGGGCATGCCCATGAGGTTCAGGTCCGCCAGCTTCGGTATCAGCTCAGCGGGAAAGCGGTGATCACGGTCGACTTCGGCGGCGATCGGCGCCAGTTCGGTGTCGGCGAATTCCCTGACCGCCTCGCGGATCAGCTCTTGCTCATCGGTCAACTCGAAGTCCATGTAGGAACATCTCTCTAACATCTGCCATCACGGCCTGGATGAATATGCGGTCGGGTGATTGCCAGATCGCCGGGCAAGGAAGGCTGAGCGGCATCCGGATGCGAAGCCCGCCGACCTAGTGAAGTGTGGTTCGCAGTCCGAGCCTAGGACGATCGGCCATGACGCCGAAGGGCCAAAGGTCCCGGATTGCGCGTGCTTGGTCAGACGAGCTGCCGCATCAACGCCATCCCGGGCGCCCCGGAGCCGTCCCAGCCGGGCGCAGATCGCAGGTCGAAGGTCGCGGTCGCAGGTCGAAAACTATAGTAAGCGGCAGCCCCGGGGCTTCCGGTGCTGCCGCTTACTGGGTGTACCTGGCTCTTGGGCCTTAAGGGCTCTTACTGGTTCCCGTCAGCTTGACGGGCCGGTGACTCACTTGCTGGCTGCGGCCTTCGGCGCGCTGTCGCCGCTTGGCAGCAGCGGGGCCGTGACCTTCAGGATCTCTTCGGCGAACGTACGCTGGCTGGCCAGCAGATGCTCGGCGAAGTCGTAGGCGCTGGCCACGACCTCCTCGGGCTTGGGCAGCTGGTCGGCGAGCGGCACCTGGACCGAAGCCCCCTTGGGGACGACGGACTGGACGGTCTCGGCCCAGTTCCTGATCGCCTCGATCACGGTCTCCTGGCTCTTGCGGATGGTCGATAGGAACTCGCTCTGCAGCTCCTGGGTGGGGTTGCTGGCCATTTTCTTGTCCTCCTTGTTGACGTGCATTGTTGACGTGCATTGCAAACTATTTCAAGCCACCGATTGAGGTGTTCAGCCAGATACTTGGCATATACAGCAAACGGCGTAATGCGAGGCCCGGCCGTGAAGACCCGGCCCGGCCGGGGTCGGGCCGGGCCCCGGCCGGGCCGGGCCCCGTCCAGGGGACGGGCCCGGTCGCGAGCAGGTCAGACGCGCTCGAAGATCGCGGCGATGCCCTGCCCGCCGCCGATGCACATCGTGACGAGGGCGTACCTGCCGCCGGTGCGCTTGAGCTCGTACAGTGACTTGACGGTCAGGATGGCCCCGGTGGCGGCGATGGGGTGCCCGAGGGAGATGCCGCTGCCGTTCGGGTTGGTGCGCTCGGGCGGCAGGCCCAGTTCCCTGGTCACCGCCAGCGCCTGGGCGGCGAAGGCCTCGTTCACCTCGAACACCTCGATCTCGTCGATCTTGAGGCCGGTGCGGTCCAGCAGGATGCGAACCGCGGGCACCGGGCCCATGCCCATGATGCGCGGCTCGACGCCCGCGTGCGAGTAGCCGATCAGCTTGCCTATCGGGGTACGGCCGCTGCTCCGGACGAACGACTCCGACGCGAGCACCACGGCCGCGGCGGCGTCGTTGATGCCGCCCGCGTTGCCCGCGGTGACCGTGCCGTTTTTGTCGAACGCGGGCCGCAGTTTCGCCATGTCCTCGAGGCTGACTTCGGCTCGCACGTGCTCGTCGGTGTCGACGATGGTGGTCTTGCCCTTCCTGCCCGGGATCTCGATGGGGAGGATCTGCTCCTTGAAGTAGCCCGCCGCCTGCGCGACCGCGGCCCGGCGGTGGCTCTCCGCGGCCAGCGCGTCCTGGTCGGCCCGCGACACGTGGTATTCAGCGGCGACGTTCTCCGCCGTCAGGCCCATGTGGCACCCCTCGAACGGGTCAGAAAGCGCGCCGGTCATGGCGTCGACGGCGGCGCCGTCGCCCATCCGCTGGCCCCAGCGCATGCCGGGCAGCCAGTACGGGGCGCGGCTCATCGACTCGGCTCCGCCGGCCACCGCGACCTCGCAGTCACCCAGCATGATGGCCTGCGCGGCGGACACGATGGCCTGCAGCCCGCTGCCGCACAGCCGGTTAACAGTGAAGGCCGGGATCTCGACCGGGAGCCCGCCGTTGACGGCCGCCACCCGGGACAGGTACATGTCCCTGGTCTCGGTGTGGAGCACGTTGCCGAATACGGCGTGGCCCACCTGGGCCGGGTCCACGCCCGACCGGCTGACCGCCTCACGCACCACCTTCGCGGCCAGGTCACAGGGCGGGATGGAGGCAAGGCTGCCACCGTAGTTGCCGATCGCGGTCCTGACACCGGATAGGACGAATACGTCTTCCATTGTTCTTTCCTCTTCTGCCATGTCCCAGACCGCCGTTGAGGGTCTGGATCTGTCGTGCAGTCTCGCGCGATCACCTGCTGCCACAGTGAACAGGCACGGCGTCCGCGGCTTGACCGCCGCGAGACACAGCCTCCTGAGCACTCTGATCTGACGCCCCGCAACAACGGACGTTACAGAAGTGCGATCCGGCGGGAACGTGCCATATGTCCCCGACTTAGGGCCTTAGGTCCTTTTTCGCTGGGGTCATCCGACTCTTGATCGGCGCCAGGCGACGCACACAGTCAGGTCTTAGCTGCTGGGGACGAGGACGGTCCCGCTGCGGTCGCGGGGTATTCGTCGTGCCGGCGGAACCAGGACCAGTCGCCTTCGTTGCGGCCCAGCGGCGCGCGGTCCAGCCACTGCCACAGCGGCCACAGCCCGTCGAAGCCGCGGGCATAGGCGGAGTATGTGTGGAACACGTCGTCGCCGTCCCGCGCGAACGCGCTCATGCCGGGCTGCTCGCCGGACCAGTCGCGCCAGGCGACGTTCTGCGCCTCGAGCTGGGCCTGGTCCTGGTAGTTGTACTCAACCGGTGCCACGGCGGGATCGGCCGTCACGTGGAAGTCGTAGTTGAAACTGCTGCCGGAGGAGGAGACCCAGCGCAAGTCCCATCCCATCCGCCGCTGGTAGGCGGCGAGCTTGCCGAGCGGGGCGCGCGACACCACGACGAACGCGACATCGTGGTGCTCGAAGTGCGGGATGCTGCCGGCGAAGCCGTCGGTGACCGCCGAGCAGCTCGGGCAGCCTTCGCTCCAGTCCGGATCGAACATGAAGTGATAGACGAGCAGCTGCGAACGCCCGCCGAACAGATCGCGGAGCGAGGCGTCACCGGCTTCGGTGGTGAACCGGTAGTCCTTCTCCACCCGCACCCAGGGCAGCTCCTGCCGCCGGCGCGCCAGTTCGTCGCTGCGCCGCGTCAGCTCCTTCTCGGCCCCGAGCAGCTCCAGCCGGGCCGCACGCCACTCCTCACGTGTTCCGGTCCTGCGATCGGTCATTGTTTCTCTCCCTCATGTCGTTAGGGCCCTTGCTTCTTTCTTGCTTCAGCGTGCGCCGCTTCGGCGAGCCGTTTAATCGTGGCGAGTCGCCGGTCCCATTGCGCGGCGAGGTCACCCATGGCCCGGGCGGCCTGGTCCAGGCGGCCGGCTTGTACCTGGTAGAGAACCTCCCGGCCCTGCTTGCGCCGGCTGACCAGCCCGGCCTGTTCGAGCACGACCAGATGCTTGGAGACGGCCTGACGGGAGAACGGCACGTGGCCGGCCAGCCAGCTGGCACTGACCTCACCGTGGCTGACCAGCAGGTCGAGGACCCGGCGGCGAGACGGGTCGCCGATGGCCGACCACAGCTCGTCATCGGTCTGCGCGGTCATCCCGGCCGGCGCTTCGCGACCACGCCGGCGAGGCGGTCCAGGAACTCGGCCCAGCCGTCCCGGTGCTCATCGGCATAACGCTGCTTCTCCGCGTCGGGCCAGGCGAGCAGTTCGTGACCGCTTTCGGTCACCCGCAGGCGGGTCCGCTCGTCGCCTTCCGGTGTCAGCGTGAACTCGACGAGCATCGAATTGCCGGCCACCGGCTCCTCCCCGCGGGGATGGTTCCAGCGGAAGGAGAAGCGAGTCGGCGGATCGACCGTCTGCACGACGACGGGGCCGCCCTGGTCCCCGAACTGCAGGTAGCCATGAGCGCCCGGTTCGACCACGAGGTCCACCCGGTCGGCGAACCACTGGCTCATCTGATCGGGCTCGGTGATGGTGCGCCACACCACCTCCACCGGCGCCTCGATCAGGATCTCCCCCTCAATCGCCAGGTCTGCCATGAGTCTTCGCTTCCTTCCTATGCGCGTCTGCGCATGTCGCCGACCGCGGGTGTCGCCACGTGACGGCACAAGCCGGTCATTGTCTACTCGCACTCTCGAACTGCAACCTAAGGTAGCACGTCGGAGGCAGACATGCAACCAATAATTGCAGTTGCTCCACCATGCGCCGGCGCCGCAACGCGCAACCTTTTGTTGCACATCCGGAAGAGATGTGTAACCATTGGTTGCATGCTGGGCTGGCGCCAGTTTCAACCCGGCAACTCGAGAACTGAAGAACTGAAGAACTGGAGACAAGGCAATGGCTGCACGCATCGACCAGCTGACGAGCTTTACCTACACGACCTACATTCACGCCACGCCCGAGCGGGTCTGGCAGGGCCTCACCGACCCCGCCGTCACGAAACGCTACTGGCGGCACCAAAGGGCTGGCGAGAAGACCTTCCGTTCGGACTGGAAGAAGGGCTCGACCTACGACCTGGCGCACGAGAAGGTCGGGCTCGTCGTGAGCGACCCCGAACAGGTGATCCTCGAGTCCGATCCGTACCGCCGGCTGGCCTACTCCTGGCACACATTCACGCCCGAGTGGGCCACCCAGGTCGGCATGGACGAAGCCACCGCTGACGCCTGGCGGGCCGAGCCCCGCTCCAAGGTCGCCTTCGACATCGAGGACACCGGACACGGCGTGGTGAAGCTCACGGTCGTCCACGACGGCTTCGAGCCCGGTAGCAACGTTCTCCAGGGCATCTCTGACGGCTGGCCTGCCGTCCTGGCCAGCCTGAAGACCCTGCTCGAGACCGGGACCGCCCTGCCTGGGTCCTAGGCGGTGCTACCCGAACGAGGTGCCGTCACAGCTCGCTCCTTGTAGGCTGGGCAGCCGTGGACCGGCCTGGCCTCGTTGCCTACGACGCCGAAGTACGGCTGCACGATGAGGTGCTGCGCCGGGCCTGCGGCGTCCAGCCCCAGGAGCATGTCCTGGACATCGGATGCGGGCTTGGACAGACAACCTGTGAGGCCGCGCGCCTGGCGCGGCCGGGTAGTGCGCTCGGGGTCGACATCTCCGAATCCGCCATCGAGCGTGCCCGCGAACTCGCCCGGGACCACGGAGTGCAGAACGCCACCTTCGGGCATGCCGACGCGCAGGTCCACCGCTTTCCCCGGGAGCGCTTCGACCTGGCTATGAGCAGGTTCGGCACGATGTTCTTCGATGACCCCGTGGCCGCGTTCGCCAACGTCGGGCGGGCGCTGCGCCCGGCCGGGCGCCTGGTGATGATGGTGTGGCAGGCCAGCGACCGTAACGAGTGGGAAGTCGCCATCCGCCAGGCCCTGGCTGGACCCGGAGGAACAGCGGCTGTCGGGTCCGCGGGACCGGATCCGTTCTCGCTCGCCGATCCGCCCACGATGACGGGGATCCTGGCGGCAGCGGGGTTCGCTGGCGTCGCACTTACTGACGTGCACGAGCCCGTCTACTACGGCCCCGACGTGTCCGCCGCCCTGGACTGGGTCCGCGGCTTCGCGTCCACCAGAGACGTACTCAACCGGCTGGATCCCGCCGCCGCGGCCGCCGCGGTCGGGCGGCTACGCGAGATGCTCGCCGCGCACCTGAGCGGCGACGGTGTCTGGTTCGACTCCCGCGCCTGGATCATCACCGCTCGCCGCCACGGAACCGGCCTCATGGACTGAGCACCTGGGGCCTGTATCCGCTGCTGGCCTGCTGTGAGCATGCGGGGCGACGCCCGTTGGGTCGGGCCCTTTATGGCGTCAGGTAAGGGCCAGCGCAATCGCCAGGGCCTGGTTGATGCTGCGCATTGATGCGGGTGACAGGGCTCCGCGGTACTCGCCGAGTTCGTCCTTGCCCAGCTGCTCGATGCAGTCGGCGTTGGCGTATCCGGCCAGCGGATCGGTCGGGGAGAGCTTGACCCAGGTCGGCAGGTCGCGGACGGTAGTGGTGAGCCTGATCGCGACCACGTCATCGAGCAGGCGGTTGCGGGAATTATTGGACACCACCAGCCATGGCTTCAGGCCGTAGCCGAGGTCGCAGCGATACGCCTGGCCGCGTTGAGGGGTCATGCTCACGCGAGGGCGTCACGTTCGTGCCGGGCGCGGCGGCGCGCGCGCAGCGCGATGGCCTCCTCGGCCGACTCGTAGGGGTAGTGGGGGTTCTCGGCGACCGCAGCGGCATATCCGGCGTCCAGCTTGTCGGCCTGCAGTTGCTGCCACGCGCGGTGAATGGCGTCTTGAACGGCGGCGGACCGGCTCCGGTGGCGCTCGGCGAGTTCAGCGAGCTCGCGGGCCGTTTCCTCGTCCAGCCGGACCGTCATAGCACTTGTCATACGTACATGATACCAAATCTGTCATACAGAGACTCGTCCCGCATCCCATCTGGACAGCGTGCGGCTGCGGCGGCATGACATCCTGGGCCGCCCCGGGAAGGGCATGGACCTGCTGCGCGAGCACTTCGCGCATTACCGGCCGCTGGTCGCCGCAGCACCTTTGCGGCCTCGATCGTCAGGTGGGCCTCGATCGAGTCGCGTTTGCGGTGGTAGATAGGGCGGGCCTGCAGGTTGCGGTGGCCTGGCTAGTACGGAGCCGGGCTGGGCAGCGTGATGGCGTTGGCGGCCTCTTTGACGCCTTTGGTCGCGAGGCTGAGGATCCAGTTCTTGCCGGGCATGTACGGCAGGGCCCTGATGCCTTGATTCTGCAGCCAG
>Ga0302235_10003753_pt1 | contig 10562 bp, 8 predicted proteins | sample II_Palsa_N3_3_FD_193577 | JGI IMG/M metagenome (GOLD analysis project Ga0302235, IMG submission 193577) | Peat permafrost microbial communities from Stordalen Mire near Abisko, Sweden - II_Palsa_N3_3 | ecosystem: Environmental > Terrestrial > Soil > Palsa > Peat permafrost | place: Sweden... | reverse complement strand
GTGTCCAGCGTCGCGCGCTCGAAGCGGCACGGTACGAGCCCGCCGCGTTGCTCGCGTAGCGCGGCGAGCGTGGCGTCGAGGCCGCGTCCGGCACAACTCGTGGCGGTGAAATGCGTGAGCAGGAGAGGTTTCACGACAGTTCGGTCCTGTTACGGTTCGATGGAACGGCTCGGGCAGACTGGAACAACCCGAGACCGGACGATGACGCCGAAGTCCTTGCATCAATGGTAGCAAACGGCAGGCTCGTGCTATTCAACGTCTCAGGCATCGTCAGCTCCCGGTGCGATCGCCGCGCGCAGCGTTGTGCAGCGCAACTGCGCCGCCACCGCTGCTTCGAGCACGCGAGGCAGCACGTCCAGCACCACCGGCCGATTGTGCGCATCGCGGGCCGGATTGCCGTCGTGTACGAGCAGGATGTCGCGCGGCGCAAGCCCTCGCAGCAGCCGCTGCGCCACCACGGAGGCGTCGCGCGTGCGCGTATCTAAACCGCGCCGGGTCCAGCTCGCCAGATGCAGCCCAAGCCCGCACAGCACTGGTTCGAGGAACGGATTGCGTAATCCCGCCGGTGCCCGGAAGAAGAACGGCCGCGTGCCGGTGATGTCAGTCAACGTCTGTTGGGCCGCCGCGATTTCGCGCTCCAGGGCACTCGGACCCATCACCGAAAAGTTATGACGATGCCGCTGACTGTGATTCTCCACGGCATGACCACGAGCGACGATCGCTTCGACGCAGTGCGGATAGCGGCGCGCCACATCGCCGATGCAGAAGAACGTCGCGCGGGCGTCGTAACGGTCGAGCAGGTCGAGTATGCGCGGCGTGACCTCGGGGTTCGGGCCATCGTCGATGGTCAACGCGATCTGTCTGCCGGCGCTTTCGGGCAGCGCCGTCCAGTTCAGGCCCAGCAGCGTGCTGCGCGGCCACAGTCCGGCGGCTACCAGCGCCAGGTGCGAGGTGACGAGACTCCCGATCGCCCACGGCCAGAGCGCAGGTTGCGCCACGAACGCCGCTGCGGCGCCGACATGCAGTGCGGCTGAGCCGGTGACAAAAGGGGACGGCTGCCAGCGTCGTGCGACGCCAGGCGCTGCGTATGCGGTGTGCGAGGGCGATGACGTGCGAGGTGTCGTCGAATTCATACTCGCTCTCCAGTGCGGCGTTCGGCCGCTTCGATTGGCTCCGCTGTTGCTGCTGTTTCGGCCCTGTCGCCCCGCGTGATGGCCGGCGCGAGAATCGCCGAGAACAGAAGGGCGAGGATCGCGCCCGGACCCACGGTCAAACCGAACGCCTTGAGCAGCGGCACGCGGGCGAGCACCAGTAGTCCGAAGCCCGCCACGGTGGCCAGATTGGCAATCAGCAGCGACACCAGAGTTTGCGGGGCAATACTTAGGCCTCCGGTCGAACCACGGTTTGGCTTGTTGAAGAACAGCGCATAGTTCGACCCCACGGCAACGATCAGCAGCATCCCGATCAGATGCAGGATGGTCAGTTGCTCACCCACCAGCGCGAGGCCCGCGCTGACCACCAGCACAGCGGCGATGAGCGGAGCGAGCGTGCGGACCACCGCTTGCGGCGAGCGCAGCGCGATCAGCAGCAGCACGACGATCGCGCCGAGCCCGGCGAGCGACAGATGAATATCCTCGCGCACGTAGTTGATGTAGAGGCGGTCGGCTTCGGCCTTCATGTCGACGAAGAGCGCGTCCGGCACTTGGGCGCGCGCGACCGCGGCGCCGATCGTGGCGGCGTCGAGGCTCGGCTCGTCGGGGGCGGCTGCATGACCCGCGTTCTGTTCGCTAGAGGGTGCGCGCAGCGACAGCATCGCGCTCCAGCGGCCCGCGCGTTCGGTCAGGAGTGCGTCGACGGCGAGCGCCATCGAGGTGCCACGCAGATCCGCGCGTTGCAGCAACGGTTGCTGACGGGCCGCCTGGACGTCGGCGATAAACGGCGCGAATGCCTCCGGCTTGACGCTGATAGCCTGATTGGCGACGGCCTCGCGCAGCCGCGCTGTCAACACGTCCGCGGACGGCAGGCTGGCAAGACGCGCGCGCTGCGCGGCAACGCTTGGCAGATACAGCGCCGGACTCTCGTAGCCCGCCAGCACGCCCTTGTCCACGAGCGGCTGCAATTGCGCGGACACCTTCTCGGCGCCTTCCAGGACGGCTTCCTGGCTCGCACCCGAGATCACCACCAGATAACGCACGTCGGGCGCGCCGACATCGGCCCGCAGGCTTTCGTCGAGCGCCTGGCTTTGTGCCGACACCGGGCTCAACGCGGACAGTTCGTGACTCCAGACATGCTGGCGATGAAAAGCCAACGTCGCCACCGACGCCACCAGCACCGCGACCAGCGGCCAGCGCAGACGAGGCGCGGCAGCGGTCAGCGTGGCGAGTCTTGCGCCGAGCGGGGCGACGTCGCGAATCGCGAAACGCGCGCCGCGCAGATGCGGCAGAACGAAACGCGTGACGAGCGCCGCGGTCACCAGACCCGCGATCGAATACGCGCCCAGTTGCACGAGGCCCGGGAAGCCGGAGAACAGCATCGAAGCGAAGCCGCAGACCGACGTCAGCATGCCCAGGCGGATGGTGGGCCAATAGACGGCGATCCATTCGCGCAGCGTCGCGTCTTCGCGCACGGACGCTGAACCGGCAGTGGGCAAGGCGCCATGAGCCTGCGCGCGCGAGGACTGCACGAACAGATAGATCGAGTAGTCGACCGCCTCACCGATCAGCGTGGTGCCGAAGCCGAGCGTGATGCCGTGCACCGTGCCGAACGCGAGACTGACTGCCGCGAGCCCCGCAGCCACACCCGACAGCACAGGCAGCAGACCCAGCAGGAGCGTGAGCGGCGAGCGATATACCACCAGCAGCAGCGCGACGATCAGCAGAAGGCTGACTGCGGAGAGCCTGGCAACGTCGTGCTTGATGTTGTCGCGCGTTTCGACGGAGAACACCCCCGGCCCGGTCATCAGCAAGTGGAATGAGGACGGGTTAGGGACGCTGCGCTTTGCGGTATCGAAAGCCAGTTGCAGCGTAGCCATGGCACGGGCCTGGGCGTCGGTGTCGGAGCCGGCGCCTTTGGTCTGCACGACCATGACCGCACGCTTGCCGTCGCGCGAGGCCCACACGCCGTCCTGCGACGACGGTTGCGCGCCGCTGTCCAGCCGGTTGACGAGCGTCGTGACTTCACCGGTTGGATCGTGCGGCAGCAGTTCCTTGGTGAACATGCCCGCCGACGAGCCTAGCAGATCGAGGCTGTCACCGAGCGCCTGATGCAGGCCGTCTGTGGAAAAACGCTGCGGCGTCACCGCCGGGCTCAGCACATAGCGATGCTGGAAGATGAACTGCTGGTCGCGCGTCTCGCTGACGGGCTCGCCGTTGTTCACCGATGCAAACTGCGTGTCGCCGCGCAAGCGGGCGGCTATGCTGCGAGAGAGCGCTGCGCGTGTCGCAGGGTCACCCCCTTCGATGCCCACCAGAATCAGCCGCGACACCAGGCCGTCGCGCAACTGCTCGACCAGCACGCGCTGTCCGGCGCTCGGCGAGCGCGGCAGGAACGCGGACAGGTCGGCGGTGAACATGGTACGGCTGATCACTACCGCGCAGGCCAGCAAAAATACGAGCCATACCAGCACGGCGCGTTGCCGCAGCAGCCGCCCCATGCCACCTGGTGATGTGCCGCCGACAGACTGCTCGCGCATCAGTTGGCCGCGTCGCTTTGCAGACGCATCAGCGAATGATCGCCGTCGGCCTGCTGGATCGCGACGGTATGCAGAACGTCGCGCGTACCGGTCAGCGTGATTGTGCTGATTGTCTTCAGCATGCGGGAGTCGAGCGGCGTGAGTGTGAGCGTCCAGTCGTCCCCGGTTCCCGTGACCGCCACCGTATACACCTGCTCGAGTGCGAAACGGTTGCCCGATAACGTCGCGCGAATGCTCTCGATGAAAGCCGACAGATCCGGATATTGCGTCAATGCGAGCGTGTATTTGTGGCCGTTGCGGGCAATCGTGAGCTTGTCGCCGTCGACCACGAGGTCTTCCGGCTTCGGGTTGTCCGTGCGCTTTTCCAGATGGTCCGGTGCGGTGAACACCAGTTCTCCTGACGATGTCACGGGCTCGGCGGCAATCGACAGATACTTCGTTTCGACAAAGCTCGCGCGTCCGGATTTTTTCTGTCCGAGTGTGGACATCAGACGGTCGAGGTTCCAGCTCGCGGCGTCGGTGCTGGCCGCGTTGGCGTTGGGGCCGCCGGCAACGCAGCAGGCGCTGGCGAGCGTCAGCAGCGCGGCGAGCGTGCGCGTCTGGCGGCGCAGGGAAACACGGGACAGTGGGCGGGCTGCAGTCATGCGTCAGGTATTCCTGCTCGTGGTGGTGATCGTCGAGTTGATCGCGGTCAGATCGGCGCTGGACGCCAACGGTGTCGCGATCCTTCCGCTTGCCTGCCGGGCGATGGCTTCGGCGACAGGTTCAGCTCGTGGCTGGGTTTGCACCGCTGCCGTCTCTTCGGGGGGTGCCCCGGCCTTCGATTCGGCAACGGTCTGCATTCCACTCGCGACGGCGCCGTCGGGGATCGGCTCGGCGTGCCAGAAATCGAAGTAGTTGAACCAGTTGTACGGCGCAGCGTGGCAATGCTTTTCGAGCAATGCGGCGTAACGCGTCAGGGCGGCCTGTACCTCGGCGGCGCGTTTGCCGCGCTCGACCTTGGAGAAATCCGCCAGCGTTTCGAAGTGAATATCGTAGCGGTTGCCGCCGCGATACAGCCCGGTCATGAAGATCACCGGGCGTCTGAGCATGGCCGCCATATGCAGCGGCCCGAGCGGAAACGCCGCGGGCGCGCCGAGAAAATCGACCCGGCGCACTGAATCGCGGGTGTCCCCAAGTATGGTGCGGTCGGCGAGAATGCCGATCATGCTGCCGGTGTCGAGATACTCACGCACCTTCAGCATCGAATCCACCTGTCCCAGGCCGATCACGTCCTGCTTTGCCGCCGGGTTGATGGACGCGAGGATCTTGCTAGTTCGGCGCGCGTTGTCCTCATACATCGTGATGGCGACCCGCAGATTCGGCTGCGTGCGCCCGAGCGCCCGCATGACTTCGAAGCTGCCCAGATGCGCACCCATCAGGAATGCGCCGTGTCCTTCGGCCAGCGTGTCGCGCATGACTTCCCGGCCGTGCACGCGCAGGTCGAACAGGTCAAAGCGATCGTTGAGCAGATAGATGCGGTCGTGGATGGTCGCACCGAACACGATCAGGTGCCGCCAGACGTCGAGCCATGTCGCGGGCCGTCCGAGGGCTCGCGTGAGATAAGCGCGCGAGGCTTTGCATGCGGCCGGGGAAAACAGCATGAAATAGGCGCTGGCAGGCGAGAGCACGATACGGCTTACGCGCCGGCCGAGGCGTAGCGACAGCCATGTCATGAAGCGCATCAGCGGGATGTTGCTGCGCTCCTTGCGTTGGGTCCAGGCGGGGCGTTTCATGAGCACACCGCCTCGGTTGCTGGAGCGGCTGGGGTCGCGGAGGCTGCAGGCTCTGCGCCAGCTAGCAGGCCGCTCGCCACGACGCGGGTTCCGGCGTTGACAGTGAAGCGGATCGCGCCGCTCGCCGTGATCTCGAAGCTCAGATCGAACTGCGTGCCCGGTTTAGCCGGACTTGGGAATTTGGCGGAACGCAGGCGGCAGGCATCGAGCGACCGGTTAAGCGCGGTGCCGATAGCGCTGATGGCGTGATCGAGCAGCACTACGCCGGGAACAATCGGTTGGCCAGGGAAGTGTCCAGCAAGGGCAGGGTGGTCGGGGGCGATGGTGAAGTAGATCGCGGCGGTGGCCGGGCTTGCGGACGGCGCGACCGCCGGTTGCATGTGCTGAGTCTGTTGCATCTTCTGGTTCTGTTGCGCCGGTTGCGTCTGTTGCATCTGTTGCATCTGTTGCGTTGATTGAGCCTGTTGCGTCGATTGAGCCTGTTGGGCTGCCAGCGCCGTCAGCACGTCACGCGGCAGCTTGCCCGTAGCGTTGCGCGGCAACGCATCCACGAAGCACAGCGGGCGCGGCATGAACGCGGCGTCGATGCGTTCGCGCAGCGCACGTTGGAGATCGGCGGGCGTAAGGCCGGGCGCGACAACAAACGCAATCAGACGCGTCACCCGCTCGCCGCGCTCTGCGCCGATGACGCCCGAAGTGTCCGCGATACCCACAGACGCAGCAGCAGGTTCGTCCGGCATGAAGAACACACCGTCTGCCACGCCAGGTATTTCGTCCAACTGATGATTCAAATAGCCAAGCGAGGTCCGCTTGCCGGCGATATTGATGAGATCGCCCTTGCGGCCATGCAGCAGAAAATGGCTGGCGTCGAGCAGTTCGATTGCGTCGCCCAGCGGCAGCGGCGCTTCGAGGTGCCCGCCAGACGCCCAGGCCGTGGCGTCGTCTGCGTGTTCGTGTTCGGCTTCGCCCGTCGCGCTGGAGGGATCCTCGTTACGCCGCGTCTCGAGACGAATGTGGGGATAGAGCTCCCACGCAGCACTCTGCGCGGTCCGGCGCGTGGCGATCTGGCCGCTTTCGGTACTGCCGTAAATTTCGAGCAACGGTGCGCCGAAATGCGCCTCGGCGGCACTCGCGAGATCCTGTGTGAGAGGCGCAGTCGCAGACAACATCAGCGAGACTGGTGGCATCGCCTGCTCGGACATCGCGAGAGCACGCAGGTGAACCGGCGAAGTAACGAGCACCCGCGGCTGCGGGACAGCGGCGAGTTCAGCGGCGACATCGCCCGGATAGAACGGCTGGCGGTTACTGAACGCGAAGCCGCCGATCAACGCCAGCAGTACGGTGGTTTCGAACCCGTACATGTGCTGCGGCGGCACCGTGCCGACCAGCGTGCAGGCACCCATCCCGAACAGGCCAAGACGGGCCGCCGAAGTGCGCAGGCACTGCACCAGGCTACCCCATGTTTTGCCATGCGGGACCGGCACACCGGTCGAACCTGAGGTGAACAGATAAGCCATGACACGGGTCGCGTCGATCTGCGGCACGACGGTTTCTGCAGCAGTGGGGAAGAGGGCAGCGGAGTGCGCAACATCAGCAGAAAAATCCTCGCCGCAAGACTCACAGGACTGCGCAGCAGCACCCAGCAAAGGAAACCGAAAGCGCGGCAATTCGACGGCGCAGTCGGCGGCATCGTGCAGGCAAAACGTATCCGGCGCAAACGACGCCAGCTGGCGCACCGCTTCCGGCGTATGCGCGGAAGGCAGCAGACTGATCTTGCCCGCCACCAGGGTCGCGCACAGGCCGACCGCGAAACGATAGCGGTCCGTACACATGTTGAACACATGGCCACCGGCCGGCAGTGTCTTCGCGAGGTTCGCTACGTCGGCGAGAAACTCGCGTACGGAGACCGGCGTGCCGTCGCGCCAGGCAATCGTCTCTGCAGACGACGAGTGGAACAACAAAGGAAAGCTCGGCATAACGTCAGTCAGGGCAGTTACCGTGGCTCCGCGCTACGCCCATTCAGGGCTGCGCGGAGGTTGAACCGGATTCATTGCGCACGTCCGGCCCGGCCGTGCATCGTATGCCGGTAGGCGCGCGCCGTGGCGACCATGCTCGGGCGCTGCACGTTCGGCAACGCGACGCGCCGCCATGCATGTTCCGCTACGAACATGGCGGCCACCAACGGCAGCGTCATGTAGTTGGCGAAGGTTGACCACACCACCACCGGTGCCGCGACAAACAGCAGTGTCGAGAGGGCCGCGATGCTCAGGAAGAACGCGGTCCACGCAACCGTGATCCGGCGCGTGTAATGAGCAATGGCCGGCGTCAGTTTGCCGTGCACCAGCGCGGCAAACTGGCTGCACAGGGGGCGTTGGCCGGCCGCGAGCGTGCGCCCAAATGCGAACGCCATGATAAGGGTGACGGCAAGGTGCTCGAAATAGGCGCCCCATTCGAAGTGACGCACGAGTGGCGCGCGCGCAAACCACAACGCCACGCAGCCGCAGACCCAGCCCGGCAGCAACCAGGCGCGCTGCGCCGAGCGGGCCGCGGCGGCCAACGTCAGCAACAGAAGCGGCGCGAGCACGACGGCAAGACCAAAGCCCTGCGCACCGGGCGTGCTAGCCGCGTAGTGCGTGCCCAGCTCGCATGCCGCGATTACACCAACCGTCGCTGCGCCGCTCACGATACGCTTTAGCTGAGCCACGACGACCTCCCTTGACGAGCCGTCGGCGCGCTCGCCCCGCGATACCAGTCAGGAATAAGGACAATTTGCTGCATAGGTGGGATATTTTTAACGCCAGTTCGCCCGCTGCCTTGCACGACGTCTGGCCGGTTCTTTCATCACATGAATGGTCTGCCGCTTGTCATCGGCATACCGGTCATCACGCATTTTTTGTTCCCGCTAGGGACCTGTTAAAGACCCGTCCGCGCGCACGGGGTTCGCACCCGCTTTTGTAACTGTTTGTGTGACCCCGACCCGCGCGCGCAGCGGGCGCAATTCTAGCGTACCGTCCGTCCCCGGCGAGGTCCGCGGCGGGTTTTGCCTTTCACGGCCTTACATAAGACGCACGCCGGATCAAAACGTCGTGTAACCCTTTGCCCGTATACGACCTGGGATGGCTTCGTCTAGAATCGCCCCAGACTTTACAAACTCGAAAACAGCGGGCAGATCGCCGCTGCGATGGGGCTAGAGGGCCTACCCATGCGCCAGCCAGGAGGAGCGGCGCAGGGACCCGATACTGGCTGTTCCACGCCCCTTCCATTGGCATTGATCTCCGGCATACAAACGCAATGAATAAACTGGAAGAAGAGCTGGCCGCGATGATCGTCGGCGAACTGAATCTCGAAGACGTGCAACTCGACACGGTGACGGCCGACACCCTGCTATACGGCGAAGGGTTCGGACTCGACTCGATCGATATCCTCGAAATCGCGCTGCTGATTTCGAAGAAGTACGGCTTCGAACTGCGTTCGGACAACCCGGACAACGAGAAAATCTTCGCGTCGCTCGGCTCGCTCGCTGCGTACGTGGCGGCCCATCGCATCCGCTAGTCGCGCCCAACCTGCGGTTTCCCATGCGCACACCCCGCCCATCGTCGACCCACGTGGTCATGATTCCGAGCTACAACCCCGGCGAAAAGGTCTATGAGACCGTGCGCAGCGCGCGCGAGAACTGGAACCCTGTGTGGGTGATCGTCGACGGCAGCACGGACGACAGCGCCCAACGCTTGCAGGCGATGGCCGAACACGACGAGGGCTTGCGCGTGATCGTGCTGCCGCGCAATCAGGGCAAAGGGGCGGCCGTGCTGATCGGACTTGCGCAAGCCTCCAGCCTCGGTTTCACGCATGTCCTCACGATGGACTCCGATGGCCAGCACCCGGCCGATCTGATTGCGCGCTTCATGGCCACCTCGCAGGCGCAGCCCGGCGCCATGGTGCTGGGCTTGCCGAAGTTCGATTCGAAAGCGCCCTGGTTGCGCGTATATTGGCGGCGTCTGTCCAATGGCTGCGCCAACCTCGAAACCTTGTGGTCGGGCATCGGCGATTCGCTCTTCGGTTTTCGCGTGTACCCGGTCGAGCCGTTGCGTGAGGTGATGAGCCGCCATGTATGGATGCGGCGCTTCGACTTCGATCCGGAAGCAGCGGTGCGTCTGTGCTGGGAGGGCGTTCGGCCCATCAGGATCGAAGCACCGGTGCGCTATTTCCGCGCCGACGAAGGTGGCGTATCGCACTTCAACTATCTGCGCGACAACCTGCTGCTGTCGTGGATGCACCTGCGGCTCTTCTGCGGCTTTCTGTTGCGTTTGCCGGTACTGGTGCCGCAGCGGCTCAAACAGCGCCTCGACCAGCGTCTCGAGCAGCGAAGCAGTTAGCTGTGCAATCGATCTCGCAGTCGACTGCGCGGCTGTCCCTGCGTTAACCTCTCGACTGTCCAGATCAGGGAGTACGTTTTCACCGGCGCGTCCCCGTAGTACCATCCGGCACGGATATCAACGTCGTCAACACCCTGCCGCGAGGAAGCCCGCGTGTCCCAGTTCGAGCGTCTGACCATTGACGACATCGCCCGTCTGGCGAACGTGTCCCGCACAACCGCGAGCATGGTGCTCAACGGCTATGCCGAACGCTATCGCATCTCCGCGGCTACCGTCGAGCGCGTGCTTCAGGTCGCCAAAGAGCATAATTTCACGCCGTCGAAGTCGGCGCGTGCGCTACGCTCGCGCCGCAGCAACACGATTGGCCTCGTGATCCCCGACCTCACCAACTCCGTGCACTCTGCGCTGGCTCAGGCGATGGAATGGCGCTGCCGCGAGCAGTACAGCTATCAACTGGTGGTGGTGACCAGCGACGAAGATCCGGTGCGCGAGACCGAAGGGATTACGCACCTGGTTTCGCATCAGGTGGACGGGCTCGTGGTCGTGCCGTGTACCGCCGATCCGGAGCGCTACCAGAAGTGGGTGAAGCGCCTTCCGCTCGTGTTCGCCGATCGCCGGGTCGAGCAGAGCGAAATTCCGTATGTCGTGACCGATGCGACCGAAATCGTCGCGACGCTGGTCGGCGACGCGCTAAAGCAGGGTGCGAGCGAAGTGGTGTACTTC
>Ga0302235_10003750_pt1 | contig 10569 bp, 12 predicted proteins | sample II_Palsa_N3_3_FD_193577 | JGI IMG/M metagenome (GOLD analysis project Ga0302235, IMG submission 193577) | Peat permafrost microbial communities from Stordalen Mire near Abisko, Sweden - II_Palsa_N3_3 | ecosystem: Environmental > Terrestrial > Soil > Palsa > Peat permafrost | place: Sweden... | reverse complement strand
AGGGAGCGAGGATCGTGTGGCTGCCGACCGTCAGCGCCCCGGGCGAGCACGCCGAGGTCGAGGCGGCCGACCCGGACGGACGCGTGCCGGTGTGGGTGCGGTTCGAGCTCGAGTTGCGCGCGGCAGGCGTCAAGCCGCGCGCCGTGCCGGTCCTCGGCGAGAACGGAAAGCCACTGGCGGCGCTGCTCGAGGTGCTCGAGGTGGTCGCCCACCACGACATCGTGCTAGCGACCGGGCACCTGTCTCGCGACGAGGTCTTCCCGGTGGTGGATGCCGCGGTCGCGGCCGGCGTTGGGACGATCGTCATCACCCATCCCGAGTTCCCGTCGCAGTCGATCTCGCCCGAGGATCAGCGCGAGCTCGCCGACCGCGGTGCGCTGATGGAGCGGTGCTTCACGACGGCGTACACGGGCAAGTGCAGCTGGGAGCAGGTGTTCGCGGCGACCCGCGCCGTCGGCGCGACGCGCACCGTTTGGGGCAGCGACCTGGGCCAGGTGTTCAACCCGCCGGTGGAGGACGGTCTGGCGCTGATGGCCGATCTGTTCCTCCAGGCCGGCTTCAGCGAGCAGGAGGTCGACTTGATGGCGGTGCAGAACACGCGGCGGCTGGCGGGCGTCGAATGAGCCGTGTGCAGGTGATCGGCGCGCACTCGGCGGACTTCGTCTGGCGCGCCGGGGGCGCGGTCGCCAAGGCCGTCTCGCTTGGCGGCGTCGCCGAGGTGATCGCCCTGTCCTACGGCGAGCGCGGCGAATCCGGAGAGCTGTGGAAGGAGGACGGCCAGACGGTCGAGAACGTCAAGCGGATTCGCCACGGCGAGGCGGAGCGCGCCGCCACGCATCTCGGGGCGACGTTTCGCTGCCTCGACCTCAGCGACTACCCGCTCCAGATCGATACTGACGCGCTGCTCCAGATCGCCGACGCGATCCGTGCATTCGCGCCCGAGGTGCTGATCACCCACACCGACACCGACCCGTTCAACCCCGACCACCCGGTCGCCTACGCGGCGGTCGATCGCGCCCGTAGCCTCGCCGCCGGCGCCGGCGTCGCGAGCGCGTTCGCGACGATCAAACCGCCCCAGCTGTTCCTGTTCGAGCCCCACCAACCGGAGCTGTGCAACTTCACCCCGACGGTTCACGTCGACATCACGTCCGTGTGGGACAAGAAGCTGGCGGCGATGTCGGAGATGAAGGCCCAGCAGTATCTCCAGACCTATTACACCCAGCGCGGCGAGCAGCGCGGCAATCACGCACGCCGGGCGTCGGGCGATCAGGACGTTCGTTACGCCGAGTCGTTCCAGCGGGTGATCCCGCAGGTGGTCCCGCAGCTGTGAGCACGTCCCCGGAGTTGACCGCCGAGCTCGCCCGCCTCGGGGCAGCGACCGTCTATGAGGCCTCGGGCCGCAAGGGGCTCGTCGACGTCGATCTGCGCCCGCTGGTTGCCGGCTCGCGGGCCTGCGGGCCCGCGAGAACGGTCCGCTGCGGCCAGGACGACAACCTCATGGTTCATGCCGCCATGGCCCGCGTCCAGCCGGGCGAGGTCCTGGTCCTGACGATGCCCGAGCCCGCTCCGGTCGCCCTGATCGGGGACCTCCTGGTGACGCAGGCCCAGGTGCAGGGCGCCGTCGCGATCCTCAACGACGCCGCCGTCCGCGACAGCGAGGAGTTGGTTGCGCTCGGCCTACCGATCTGGACTCGCTGGATCCGCTCGCGTGGCGCGACGAAGATCGCGGTCGGCGAGCTGGACGTGCCGGTGGTCGTCGGCCGGCAGCTGATCCGCCCCGGCGATCTGGTCGTGCTCGATGCCGATGGGGCCACGGTCGTGGCACGCGAGCGGGCCGAGGACGTGCTCGCCGCATCGCGGAGGCGGGAGGGGGCCGAGCGGGTCAAACGGGCGAAGCTGCAGGCCGGCGAGATCTCCTACGACCTCGACGGGCTGCGCGCCATCGTCGAAGGGGGTTCGGAGGGATGACCGACATCGCCCACCTCGGGCCGGTCGAGATGTTCACCCCGAAGGCCGAGGAGAGCCTGCGGTTCTTCGTCGAGGTGATGGGGATGGAGATCGAGCACCAGGACGGCGCGTCGGTGTATCTGCGCGGGTGGGGCGACTACCAGCCCTGGTCGCTGAAGCTGACCGGCTCCGACACGTCGGGGATGGGAGTGTTGGGCCTGCGTGCGTGGAGTCCGGAGGCGCTCGCCCGCCGAGTCGCGATGGTGCAGGCGACCGGGCTCGGGATCGGCTGGAACGACGGTGACCGCGGCCGCGGGGCCAGTTACCGGTTCACAGACCCGGACGGCCACGTGTTCGAGCTCTACCACGAGTGCGAGCGCTACGACCCACCCCCGCACCTGACCCCGGCCCTGAAGAACGTCCCGGGCCGCTACACCGGTCGCGGCTGCGCGGTCAAGCGACTCGACCACATCAACGTCCTCGCCACCGACGTCCGCGCGAACCGCGACTTCTGTGTCGACACGCTCGGCTACCGGCTGTACGAGCGGGTCCAGCTCGACGACGGGAGCGAGGCGGGCGCCTGGATGAGCGCCTCGATCGCCGCCCATGAGCTGATCTACACGCGGGACGCACTCGGCGCCCGTGCGCGGCTGCACCACATCGCCTACTGGGTCGACACCCGCGAGGAGTGTCTGCGGGCCGCCGACATCTGGCTCGACGCCGGCATCCAGATCGAGGCGGCGCCGTCCAAGCACGCGATCGCCCAGGGCTTCTTCCTGTACGGGATCGAGCCGGGCGGCAACCGGATCGAGGTCACGACCGGCGGCCGCTTCGTTTACGCGCCGGACGAGCCGTGCGTCGTGTGGACCGAGGCCGAGCGTGCCAAAGGACAGGCGTGGGGCGTCAAGACCGTCGAGAGCTTCCACACCTACGGGACGCCACCGGTCGCGGCCGCGAATCGATGAGTGGCCGCTGAACAGTGGCCGACTGGGTCACGATCTCCCAGGTCGCGACGGCGGGCGGCACGCTCGTGCTCGCGATCGCGACGTTCAGTTCGATCAAGTCCTCGAACCGCTCGGCGCGGATCGCCGAGCGCTCGCTGCTGGCCGGCCAGCGCCCGGTGCTGATCCCGTCTCGGGAAGACGACCCGGGTGAGCTCGTGCGGTTCGGCGACGGAGTGCTCCTGCGGATCGGCCCACACGGGGGCTTGCTGGAGCTGCGCAACGACCGGCTCTACATGGCGATGGCACTGCGTAACGGCGGCGCCGGCCTGGCCGTGATCCACGGCTGGCACGTGCAGCTGGGCACGACGAGCTCGGCAGACGCGCGGATGCCCAAGCTCGACGTCTTCCGCCGGCAGCAGCGCGACCTGTACGTCCCCGCCCAGCAGACGGGCTTCTGGCAAGGCGCGATCCGGGATGCGGACGATCCCGACTACGACGTGATCCGGACGGCGGCCGAGACGGGGGCGCGGATCTATGTCCACATCCTCTACGGCGACTACGAGGGCGGCCAGCGGGCAGTCGCGCGGTTCGGGATCTCGTCGGCGAGCCCGGCGGAATCCGACGACGCCGCGGGCAGGGCTGACATCCTGCGCTACTGGAGCGTCGACGGCGAGGACCCGCGCTGACGAACACCACCGAACGCTAAGACAGTCTTAGCGCGGGAGATGCATAGCGGCCCTATCCTCAGCCTGGTGCCGCCGCCCGATTCGCGCCAGCTCGATCTCGGATTGGGGCTGGAACGCCGGATCGCAAGCCTCTGGTGGGCGTTGATGCGGGAGGTGCCGAGCGACCTCAGCCGGACGGCCGCCTCGGTGCTCGCGCGACTCAAGGGCGAGGGCCCGCTGCGTGTCACGACGCTCGCCGCCAGCGAGCACGTCGCGCAGCCGTCGATGTCGATGCTGGTGCAGCGATTGGTCGATCGCGGGCTCGTCGACCGGCTCGAGGACCCTGAGGACCGGCGCGCGAGCCGGATCGCGATCACCGAGCTCGGCCAGCTGCTCCTGGACGAGCGGGCGCAGGCGCGCTCGTCGTGGCTGCGCGAGCGCCTGACGCGACTCGAGGCCGACGAGCGCGACACGCTCGCGCATGCGCTCGTGCTGCTCGATCGGCTCCTCGACGATTTAACCTAAGGGCCCCCGCAGAAATTACTGCGCGCTGCGGGAGCCCGAGCGCCGTGTCACTCGATCGCGTCGATCCGCAGCTGGCGCGTGCCGGCCGGAATCGGCACCTTCACGACGTCGCCGAGCACGTGCCCGACGAGCGCCTGAGCGATTGGCGAGGACACCGAGAGCAGCCCTTGGGAGGGCTTCGCGTCGTTCGGCGAGACGATCGTGAAGCGCTTTTGCTCCTGCGTGCCGACGTCGGTGACGGTCACGGCGCTGCCGTGGGACACGTGGTCGCCGGTTCCGCCCTCGACGACCACCGCCGCCCGCAGCTGCTCGCGAAGGCGCAGGATCCGCGTTTCGAGGTGTGCCTGCGCCTCCTTGGCGGCGTGGTACTCCCCGTTCTCCTTCAGATCGCCCCATTCGCGGGCGGTCTTGATCCGTGCTGCGATCTCGGACCGGCCACGGGTCTCCAGCTCGCCCAGCTCCTGCCGGAGCGTCGTGAGCTCCTCTGCGGTCATCGTGATGCTGTCCATGTGCGCCTCCTGCGGTTCGCGAACGGCTGCATGAATTGTCGCAGGGGGTTTTCTACCGATTGTCCGAGTGCGCACCTCAGCGGCCGGTCCGCGTGCAAGATTCCGGCGCGATCCGCCGTTGGATCGGCGTGTCAGCTGCGATCGAGCACCCGATGATTACTCCCTCAACAGCCCTGCTCGACCCGATGGAGTCTCCGGCGGCGGTCGCCGCCGAGATCGGCGAGCAGGTCGCCGCCCCCGCCGCCGACGATGTCGATACGGCCGCACGGTTCCCGACGGAGGCGCTGGGAGCGGTTCGCGCCGCGGGTCTGCTGGGCGCGCTCGTGCCCGAGGAGCTAGGCGGCCCGGGCCGGTCGATGACCGAGCTCGCGCAGGCCGTAACCGCACTTTCCGAGCACTGCGCTTCGAGCGGGATCGTGCTCGCGATGCACGGGATCCAGGTCGCCTCGATCGTCAGGCATGCGTCGCCGGCGACGCTCGAGCGCGTGATTCCCGGCTTGCTCTCGGGCGAGCTGCTGCTCGCGAGCGCCAACAGCGAGGTCGGCCTGTACGGCAACCGTCGCGTCAGCACGTGCGCGCTGGAGCCGACGGCGAGCGGCTTCCGGCTCGAGAAGCACGCGTCCTGCGTCTCCTACGGAGAGGCCGCAGACGCAGTCCTCGCGACGGCTCGGCGCCGGCCCGACAGCCCGCCGAACGAGCAGGTCCTGGCGATCTGCGTGGCGCCGAACATGACGCTCGAGCCGATCGGGGAGTGGAACACGCTCGGGCTGCGCGGCACCGACAGCCGGCCGTTCATACTGACCGCCGAGCTGCCTCCCGAGCTCGTGATCGAGGACTACGGGACGGTGTTCGCCCAGACCGCGCTCCCCGCCAGCTCGATTCTGCTGAGCTCGGTGTGGCTCGGGATCGCCGAGGGCGCCGCGCGCCGGGCCCACACCGCCGTGCGCTCCCAGGCGCGCAAGCTCCGCGCCGCCGACCCCGACGCGCCGCCGCCGCCGAGCGCGCTGCGGCTCGCCGAGCTGGCCGTGATCCTGCACCAGATGCGGGCGATGATCGCGTTCGGCGCGGCCGAGTACGAGCGTATGAAGGACACCCCCGAGGTCTCGACGATCGGCTTCTCGGCGCTGATGGACAACGTCAAGGTGTCGACCTCGACGCTCGTCGCCGACGTCGTCCGGCGGGCGATGGGGGTCTGCGGCATGGGCGGGTTCGCCAACGACACGCCCACCAGCCTGGCGCGCCTGTCGCGCGACGCCGCGGGCGCGCCGTTGATGGTCAACAACGAGCGGGCGCTGATCGCTGCCGCGCAGTCGTTGCTGCTCCGCAAGGACCTATGAGCTGATGCCGGGCAGGCTGGCGGTTCTGCACCACCGTCGGTCGTTCTTCCCGCCAGACCTGCACGAGGCGGTTGGAGACGCCGCCGAGCTTCTGTGGGTATTACCGGACGGGGTCGAGGACGCGCTGCTGGGCCGGCGGCTCCTGCGACGTCTCGGGCCGGTGATCGACGTGCCGACCGACGACTTCGATGCGGCCGCGGAAGCGCTGGCCGAGCACGCCGTCGACGGGATCATCACGTTCGTCGACGACAACCTTGTGCTGGCGTCGGAGATCGCCGCCCGGCTCGACCTGATCTACCACACGCCTGAGGTCGCGCGGGTTCTTGCCAACAAGACCCTGCAGCGCGAAACGCTCGCCGCCGCAGGCGTGGCCGGACCGCGCTTCTGGTCGCTGCCTTCCGGACTCGACCGTGCCGGCGTCGCCGAGTTCGCGCACGAGCTGTCATACCCATCCGTCCTCAAGCCGACCGCCGGCAGCGGCAGCCGCGGGATCCTCGGGTTGGCCGGTCCGCACGAACTGATCGAGGCGTACGACCCGCGCAGCGACTACCTGATCGAGGAGCACCTGTTCGACGACCCTGCCAGCGACCAGCGGTTCGCGAGCTACCTGTCGGTCGAATCGGTCGTGAGCCACGGTGAGCGCGAGCACGTCGCCGTCTGCGGCCGCTTCCCGCTGGCCGAGCCGTTCCGCGAGACCGGCAACTTCATCCCCGCCGCGGTCGGTGTCGATACGCAGGAGCGTCTGTTCGAGCTGACCGACCACGCGATCGAAGCGCTGGGGATCAGGAGCGCGGTTCTGCACACTGAGATCAAGCTGTCGCCCGACGGAGCGAAGTTGATCGAGGTCAACGGCCGGCTCGGCGGGCGCCCGCCGTTCGTCCTGCGCACCGTCTCGAACGTCAACCTGTTTCGGACGGCCTGCGAGGTCGCGCTCGGCGCGCCGGTTTCGGGGCGCGGCCTCGCCCCGACCAGCGGGGTCGGGTACTGGCGCATGCTGCAGCCGCCGCTCGAGGCGTTGCGCGTGCGGCACGTGACCGGTCTCCGCGACCTCGCGGACGTCCCGTTCGTCGACAGCGTCCGGTTGAGCCGCGCGCCCGGGGACGCGGTCGACTGGCGCGACGGGACCGACGGCAAGGTGCTGACCGTGTGCGGGCGCGTCGCCGACCTCGGCGAGCTGGCCGACGCGATCGAGCAGATCGAACAGACCGTCTCGATCGACTACGAGTACGCGGTCTCGGTCGACCTCCAGCCGGACGTGCTCGGCTAACCGCACACGACGCAAATGACGCTACCGTGGCCGCTCCGTAGCGTCATGGCAGGAGCGGTCGGCACCGCCGCGATGTCGCTCGCCTACAACGTGGAGCACCAACTGCGACCGCGCGTGCACGGTCCCCTCGACTACGACGACAGTCTGGTGCCCGGCCAAATCGTCAAGGGGATCATGCACCTCCCGAACATCACCGACCGGGAGGAGCACGAGCTCGGGCTTGGCCTGCGCTGGAGCTACGGTTCGGCGTTCGGGCTGTGGCACGGCCTGCTGCGTCGAGAAATCCGCGAGCCGTGGGCGAGCGTTGCGTTCGGCGCAACGCTCATGACCGCGACGCTTACGCTGTTCCCCCTGCTGGGCCGCACGCCGCCGCCTTGGCGCTGGCCACCGAGCGTGATTGCGACCGCGTTTGCCACCCACGCCGTCTACGTGGGGGCCGTGGCGGCGGTAGACGACCGGAGGATCGCGCGGTGAGACGCTCAGAGCGGCGGGATCCAGCGGTCGCCGATGAACAGCCCGCGATCGGCGCTCGGGTGTTCGTCGAGCCTCCGCTCGTGCGCTCCGTACACGTGGAGTGAGGCGATCCCGTTCGCGCTGTCACGGAGCACGAACGCTCGCGGGACGCCGGTCAGTTTGCGGAAGTCCTGTAGCTCGTAGGTCGTGTCGACCTCGGCGATCCAGACGTTCTCCTCGTGCCACACCGCGGTCGGCGTGTGCGACGCCGCCCGGAGCTGGCCGAGGAACCCGGTCAGCAGGACGCGGACCGCGTCGGTGCCTTCGGCCCGGCGCCCGTCGACCGTCAGCAGCCGTGCGTCGGACGCGAACAGCGCCACCGCCGCCTCGACGTCGAGCCGGTCGAGCGCGTCGATTATCCGATCGATCGGCGAGCCGCTCATCGCCCAGCATCCTATTCCCCTCGCTCGGCCGCCCCGGCTCGCGGCGAGGAGATAATGCGCGCGATGAACGCGCGCGCCGATCATGCCGATCCACACGGCGGCTCGAAAGCGCCGGCTAGCTCGTCTCCGTGGGCGCCGTTTCGTTCCCGGGATTTCGCGAGCATGGCCTCGGCGCAGTTCGTCAGCAACGTCGGTAGCTGGATGCAGACGGTCGGTGCTCAGGAGCTGATGTTGACGTTGACGACGTCGACCACGCTGGTGGCGTTGATCCAGACGGCAGCGGGGTTGCCGGTTGTCCTGCTCGCTGTGCCGGCGGGAGCGATCGGTGATCTGGTCGATCGCCGGCGGCTACTGATCGCATCGCAGTCGTTCATGCTGCTCGCGGCCGCGCTGCTGGCCGGGTTGGCGCTCGCGGGCGCGGTGACGCCGTTGGTTTTGCTCGCTCTCATCTTCGCCGTCGGCGTCGGCCAGACGCTGACCTCGCCCACCTGGCAGACCCTGCAGCCCGAGCTCGTCTCGCCAGAGGACCGAACGCAGGCGATCGCATTGGGAGCGGTCAACCAGAACCTCAGCCGAGCGATCGGCCCGGCGATCGGTGGCGCGCTGTATGCGGCGAGCAGCGCCGGAGCCCTGTTCGTGGTCAACGCGGTGAGCTTTGTGCCGGTCATCGGCGCGGTCGCTCGTTGGCGGGGTGGCGCGCGCCCGTCGAGCCCGGTCGCTCCCGAGCACGTCATCGAGGCGATCCGCGCCGGCGCTCGCTATGTCGCCTCGAGCCCTGCGCTGCGCGTCATCCTGATGCGCGCCGGGCTGTTCATGCTGTTCGCCAGCTCGATCTGGGCGCTGCTGCCGGTGGTCGCGCAAACGCGGCTGCATCTCGGCTCCGGCGGGTACGGACTGCTGCTGGGTGGCGTCGGCATCGGAGCGGTCGCAGGCGCCGCGGCGCTGCCTCGCCTGCGCGCACGTGTGCCGGCGGCCAGGCTCATGACCGCCGGCACGATGCTGTTCGCGGCTGTCACCCTGGCGCTGGCCTACGTCCGGGTGAGCGCGCTGGCGGGGTTGGCGCTCGTGGTCGCCGGCGTCGCGTGGATCGTGGTGCTGTCGACGCTGAACTCCCAGTATCAGTCGACGCTTCCGGGCTGGGCCAAGGCGCGCGGCATGTCCTACTACCTCGTGATCTTCCAGGGCGGCGGTGCCCTCGGGAGCGCCGCGTTCGGGGCGATCGCGCAGAGCGCTGGGCTTACCGGGGCACTGCTCGGTGCCGCCGGCGGGCTCGCGCTCGTCGCGCTGGCCGGCCTGTGGCTCCCGTTCAAGCCGATCTCGCCTGATGATCTGATCCCGGCCGGCGACTGGCCGGCGCCACACCTGATCGACGCTACCCCCACGGCGGGACTGGTCCAGGTCACGATCGAGTACCGGCCCCAGCCAGGGCGCGAGCGCGACCTCGTCGCCGCGCTGTACGCCGGGCGCCGCGCCCGCCGACGCACCGGCGCGGTCAGCTGGCGTGTTTGGCGCGACGCGGCCGACCCCGGACGCGTCCTCGAGCAATTCGTTGTCGGCTCCTGGGAGGACCACCTCCGCCAGCATGAGCGCGTCAGCCGCCGCGATCAGCAGCGCCTCGAGGAAATCGCCGCCATGACCGACCCCGACCAGCCCAACGTCGTGACCCACTGGTTGGCGCCCCAGGCGCACGCGGGGGGGAGGACAGACCGATGAGCACGACAGCTCTACTTTCCGATCTCCGCGAGACACTCCTCCCGGGCCGCGACAGCAGGCATGGCCCGCTGCCACCACTGCTGCTCAGCATGACGCTGGTCACGGGTCTCGTCGACGCTTTCAGCTACCTGCTGCTAGGGCACGTGTTCGTCGCCAACATGACGGGAAACGTCGTGTTCCTCGGCTTCGCCCTGGCCGGCGCCCCTGGATTCTCCACCGCCGCATCTCTCACTGCCGTGGCGGCATTCGCTCTCGGAGCCCTCATCGGCGGCAGGCTCGGATCACGACACCGCGATCACCGCGGCCGCCTGCACAGCTCCGCCGCCGCCGTCCAGGCCCTGTTCCTCGCCGCCGCGGTCGTCCTTGCCGCCGCCGGCGGCAGCCTGATCGCGGCCGGGTACCACTACGGCCTGATCGCAGCGCTTGGCACCGCGATGGGAATCCAGAACGCCTCCGCGCGCAGAATCGCGGTGCCCGACCTCACCACCACCGTGCTCACCCTCACGATCACCGGGATCGCAGCCGACAGCGCCCTGGCCGGCGGCACTGGATCCCATGCCGTCCGGCGCCTGCTCGCCGTCGCGACGATGCTCGCGGGCGCCCTCCTCGGCGCCGCACTCGTCCTGCACACCCACGCCTACTATCCGCTCGCCATCGCCCTGACCGTGATCATCCTCGGCGCCACCGTGACCCGTGTCATGGGCAAGCGAGACCCGAACTGGGTGCGTGGCGGAGCCGTTTAAGCTCTGCGCCCATGCAGCGTGAG
>Ga0302235_10003747_pt1 | contig 10573 bp, 8 predicted proteins | sample II_Palsa_N3_3_FD_193577 | JGI IMG/M metagenome (GOLD analysis project Ga0302235, IMG submission 193577) | Peat permafrost microbial communities from Stordalen Mire near Abisko, Sweden - II_Palsa_N3_3 | ecosystem: Environmental > Terrestrial > Soil > Palsa > Peat permafrost | place: Sweden... | reverse complement strand
GATCGTGGTCGGCCACGGCCTCGGCGGACTGATCGCCTGGACGCTGGCCGCCTATTACCCCAAGGTGGTCAGGCGACTCGCGGTCGTGTCGATGGCGCATCCGCTGCGGATGCGGACGGCGATATTCACCGACCCGCGCGGCCAGGGCCGCCGGCTGGGTTACGCGCTCGGCTTCCAGCTGCCCGTCCTGCCCGAGCGCCAGTTGCTCAGGAACGGAGCCTTCCGGGTAGGGCGGATGCTGGAGGCCTGGTCCGCACCGGGCTGGCCGGATCCCCAGACTGAGCAGACCTACGCCAGGGCGATGCAGATACCTTCGGTGGCGCACTCGGCGCTTGAATATCACCGCTGGCTCGCGCGCAGCGGAGTGCGGCCCGACGGCCTGCGCTACGCGCGGCACATGCGCGCCCCGATCCAGGCCCCGACCCTGCACCTGCACGGTGCGGCGGATCGCTGTGTGCTGCCGCAGACCGCTCGCGGCGCCGGGCGCTATGTCGAAGGCCCTTACCGCTGGCGGGTGATCGACGGCGCCGGGCATTTCCCGCACGAGGAACGGCCGGACGCCTTCGACACCGAGCTTTCCGGCTGGCTGGCCGACCCGGAACCGGAACGTTGAGCCGGGATCGCGACCCGGCAGGCAAGCCGCGGAACGCGCGCCCCCGCGACGCGCTCGGACGGCCGCTCCCCCGCTCGGACGCCGGCCTGGCCATGATCCCTGACGAACTCACCCTGGCCGGACCGGACGCGGCCAGGCTCGCCGATGAGCTGCTGTGCGCCGGGCGCCCGTTTCACGCGCATGAGGTCCTCGAGGCGTCGTGGAAGTCCGCGCCGCCGGGCGAACGCGATCTCTGGCAGGGCCTCGCCCAGGTCGCGGTCGGGCTGACACACGCGCACCGGGGCAATGCCCGAGGCGCGGTCACGCTGCTCAGGCGAGGCGCCGACCGCGTCCGCGCGTACCGGGACGCGGCTGGGCCGCCAGCCCCCGGTGCAGCTGAGCCGCCAGCCGGGGGCGGCTTTCCGTACAGCATCGATATCGCGGCCGTCCTGGCGGCCTGCGACGACCTGGCCGCGCGGATCGAACAGCGGGGACTGGCGGACGTACCGGCCGCAGACCTCCGGCCGCGCCTGCTGGTGCAGACCGAAGCTGACGGCCCGGGGGCCCCTAGCCCATGACGGCGCTGTGGGCGCCTAAGCCCAGCAGGCTTCGGCTCGGGCGTACCCGCGGCCGACTCATGGGGCCATTAGCCCTATTCGTCTCCTTGCTCGCACCTGCCAAGAGTTAGCGGGACTTTGCGGGGAGGATTTTGGCTCGAGGGAGGATTGTGTGTATGGGGATACACAAAAGTCTCCGCTGAGCCCAATTCCTCCCCGATAAGCGGAGACCTATCCGGGTTATTTGCCGCTTATATCAGCATATAGCTGGCCGATAGTAGGCAGGGCAGGCCGGTAAGCGCACGACTGTGCGTACAGCAGAAGATCAGTCGTCTGTATGCACAGCAGGGAAGACCGGGGGTCTGTGCGTACAGCAGGAAATCAGTCGTCTGTGCGTACAGCGGGGAAGATCAGGCGTCTGTGCGTACAGCGGGGAAGATCAGGCGTCTGTGTGTACAGCAGGAAATCTGCATGGCTGGCAGGGGTCCGCTGAGCGCAAGCGTTGCGCCGATGGTGAACGCTGCTTAGTCGCAGCCCATGGTGGAGACGGCGGTAGTGGCGTGGGCGCCCGCGCTGGCGTCGGCGGACACCTGGGCCGCGGTCAGCGCGAAGCCGGTGTCGGACACCCCTACAGCCGCAGCGAAAACCACGCCGTCGACGGTTCCCTGCGGCGACAGCAGCGGGCCGCCCGAGTTGCCCGACTCGACCAGCGCCCTGATCTCGTAGATCTGGCGAGTCACCGTACTGGTTTGGTAAATGTTCGGGCCCTGCGCGTCCTGGACGCCGCCGATCCGGGCAGGCACGGTGTGCAGTACCTGGGCGTCGAGCGGGTAGCCCGCGACGACCGCGTTATCGCCCGGGTTGGCAGGGCCCGCGAACCGCAGCGGCGGCAGGCCAAGCCCGGGTACGTAAAGGACGGCCACGTCGACCTGCGGGTCGTAGAACACGACCTTGGCGGCCAAGGTAGTTCCGCCGGCGGTGGTCACCGTCTGCCGGGTCGTGACCCCCGCGACCACATGCGCGTTGGTGAGGATGTGGTCAGCGGAAATGACAAATCCGGAGCCCTCGATGGACCGCTGGCAACTCGGGGCCACCCCTTGCACCCGCACCACCCGGCTGCGAGCCGCCAGGAACCCCGGGCTGTTGAGCACGGCGTTGTCCGGGGCCTGGATCGCCAGAATGCGTTCGGCGCCGATGCCGCTGAACACCTCGGCGTAGGCGCTGTTGCTGGCCAGCATCCTGCGGAAGTCGGAGAACATGGTCTTGGCGGGCGAGGGCATGAACTTGTCCAGCGTCTGGAGCGCCAGCGAGTTGTTCACCTGCTGATCCACCAGCGGGAACGGCGACCCGACCAGCACCGAGCCGACCACCCAGGCGATCAGCAGCACAGACACCACGCTGACCGCGGAGCCGCCCACCGAGTCGAGCAGCGTCGCCGACCGCCAGGTCACCGTGGACCGCATGGCCGCGCCGACAGAGGACGCGATGAACTGCCCGAGCACGGCGAAACTCACCAGCAGGACTACGGCGATCACATCCTGCTGAGTCTGCCCGCCGACCAGGGCCCGCGAGATGTCCGGGCCGTACTCCGCGCCGAGCAGCGCGCCGCCCACGAAACCGAAGAAGCTGAGTACGCCGACGATGAAGCCTTGCCGGTAACCGGAAACCGCGAACGCGGCGACAACCACGATCAAGATGAGGTCGAGCACATCACCGCGCACGAGCCTAACCGTATAGCTTTTCGCTCACTATCTTGGCGCGTCAGCGGCGTTCACAGGCCCATGACCCTGGCCGTGTCCCATGGCTTCTCCCAGCCGGCCAGCGCGAGCAGGCGGTCCAGCAGCCCAGCGGTGAACCCCCAGATGAGCATCCCCCTGACCTGGAAAGCGGGGCTGGTCCGCCCGTCGGGCACGCGCACCATCAGCCGGACGGCGGGGTCGGCTAGTTCAGCGAGGCCGACTCGTTCCACCGCGGCCACCTCGCCGGCGTCGACCGGTGCCACTTCGGACGGCTGCCGCCACCACCCGAGCACGGGAACGACCCGGAATCCTGTCCGCTCGATGTAGACCTCGGGCAGGGTGCCGACTACGTCGACGCTGTCCGGGTCTACGCCCACCTCTTCGGCCGCCTCCCGTAGCGCGGCCGCGACCGGTCCCTCCCCGGCGTCGATGGCCCCGCCGGGGAAGGCAGGCTGGCCCGCGTGCAGCCGGAGCCCTTGGCTGCGCTGGATGAGCAGGAGGTCGGGACCACCTGGACCGTCGGCGAACAGGATGAGCACCGCCGACGGCTTGCCGCCGCGCTCGGGCGGCGCGATCAGCGAGGGTACCTCCATCGTCTTGGCCGCGGCCGCCAGTTCGCGCAACCACGCTGGCACGGGCGCGGCCGGGGTGAGCCGTCCGCCCGCGGTCACGAGAACGGGCCGGACTTGACGAGCTTGGCGGCCACCTCCGGATCGACCGGTCCCTCACCGAAGGAAGGGCAGAGGGCTGCCAGCGCGCAAGCACCGCAGGCAGGCCGGCGCGAGTGACAGACCCGCCTGCCATGCCAGATCAGGCGCTGCGACAGATCGGTCCAATCCTTGCGCGGGATGAGCGTGGCCACCTCGGCCTCGACCTTCTCCGGCTCGGTGCTCGTGGTCCAGCCGAACCGCCGAGCCAGCCGCCCGAAGTGGGTGTCCACGGTGATGCCAGGGATGCCGAAGGCGTTCCCGAGCACCACGTTCGCCGTCTTCCTGCCCACGCCGGGTAGCGTGACCAGGTCCCGCAGCCGCGGCGGCACCTCGCCGCGGAACCTCTCGCACAGCGCCTGCCCGAGCCCGATCAAGCTGTTCGCCTTGGCGTGGTAGAAGCCGGTCGACTGGATGATCTTCTCGAGCTCGTCGCGATCGGCGGCCGCGTAGTCCTCGGCGGTGGTGTACCGCGAGAACAGGATCGGAGTCACCATATTGACGCGCTTATCAGTGGTCTGCGCGGACAGGATCGTCGCGACCAGCAGCTCGAGCGGGGACGTGAAGTCCAGTTCGCAGTGGGCGTCTGGGTAGAGCAGGGCTAGTTCCCTGCTGATCCGGCGCGCTCGTCTGACCAGGGCGGTATGCGAAGGGGGCTCGGTGGGCACGAGTCCAGCTTAGGGCCCGGCGGACATGTTAGCCGCGGGTCCGGGGCGGGCGACCGGGCCGTTAACGACGAGGACCGGAACGGAACTGGGCCGACCCCGAAGGCGACGGGTCCGGAGACGAGCGGGACCGGGTCGAGGATCAGGCCAGGGACCGGACGAGGCCAGGGACCGGATCAGGCCAGGGACCGGATCAGGCCAGGGACCGGTGCCGGTGCCGGTGGCGGTGCCGGTGGCGGTGGCGGTGGCGGGTTGGGGACCGAGTCGGAGACGGGGATCGAGACGGGGACGGGGACCGGGACCGAGTCGGAGACGGGGACCGCGATCGAGCCGGAGTCGGAGACGGGGACCGGGACCGAGCCGGAGAGGGAGACCGAGATCGAGCCGGGGACGGAGACGGGGACCGGGATCGAGCCGGAGTCGGAGACCGGGTCGGGGACCGGGTCGGAGATGGGGACGGGCGCGGCTGGGGCGTCCAGCTGACCTCGACGATATGGGACGGGGAGGAAGGCTGCTCGATCGAGATGGCCACGCTTCCCGCAGCCTGGTCACGGCCGACCGCTATCTCCAGCCTGACACTCTGCCCGGCCTGGAGCGTTCCTTCCTCGCTGCTCAGGCTCACCTGTTCCGCCGGGGCGCTGGCCGACCAGGCGACCGCGCCACCCAGCGCGGTGAGCGTGATCGGGGCGGTAGAGCCGGCCCGGAGGGAAATGCGGCCCGGCGACACGGTCAGAGTCCCCGCTGACGCCGAGGGGCGTGTCACGGCCGGGGGCGGGAGAGGCCGGGGCAACGCGGGCATACCCGGCGTGGGCACGCCCGGGGTGGCCGCGCCTGGCGTGGGCAAGCCCGGCGTGGGCGCGGACGTCTTGGGCTTAGTCGCGTTGTTGATGACCGCTTCGCCCTGGCCACCCGCGGTGTCGGTGAGGACCGGCTGAGGCGTTCGTCTTCCCTCGGGGCGCAGCGGCAGCAGGCCGGACGGCGACCCAGCGGCGAGGGACGGGGTGACGCCATGGACGGCGGCGGCCCTGCCGCTGGATCCGGCGGGCTTGCCGCTGGGTCCGGCGAGCACGAGGGCGATCGCTATCGCGGCGGCGGCGAGCGCGACGGCGGCGATCACGCCGACCCGCGCCAGGGTTCCTCTGGAGCCGGCCAGGAGAAACCGCGGCCATTGGCTGGAGCGGTGAGCGCCTGGTCTGCGCACCGCGGCCGGAGATTCCGCCTCCGTCGAGAACGCCGACGAGTCCAGGTCCGCCGTCCGGTTCACCGCGAACTCGCGGTTTGCCGAGAACTGGTTGTCTTCGAAGAAGCCGAGCACCTCCGACCGGGCCAGCGGCGAGAGAGCGGGCGCCGGCAGCCGGGCGAAGACACGCCCGGCCGAGACGTTACGGGGCAGGTTCGGGTCGCAGACCGGGCAGCCGACTGCGTGCTCCAGCACGCGGGCCCGGATCTGCGGCGTCATCTTGCCCGTCCAGCCGCTGGCCATCTCAGCCAGGTCCGGGCAGGCCTGGGTGCCCCGGCTGACCAGGATCTCGGCGGCGAGCGCCCGTTCCAGGTTCTGCTTGCCCCGGTCAAGGAGAACCTGAGCGTCCTCGGCCGACAGGCCAAGCACCAGGCCAAGGTCAACCTCATGCCTGCAGGCGAGTTCAAGCGCCTCGAACTCGTCGGCCGCCAGACTCGTCGCCGCGAGCCACGCCCTTAGCCGGGAATCGGCGTTGCCCTGACGCGGCCCGGCGGACAGTTCCCCGGCCAGCCAAAGCTCGCCGGGCACGGAAGGCTCGCCCGCCACGGAAGGCTCGCCCGCCACGGAAGGCTCGCCGGCCAGGAAAAGCTCGTCCGCCAGCGAAGCCTCGTCCGCCAGGGAAGGCTCGTCGACCAAAGAAGGCTCGTCCGCCACGGGAGCCTCGCCGAGCAGGAAAAGCTCGTCCGCCAGGGAAGGCTCGCCGAGCAGGAAAAGCTCGTCGGCCAGGGAAGGCTCGTCCGCTAGGGACGGCTCGTCGGCCAAGGAAGGCTCGTCCGCCAGGGACGGCTCGTCGGCCGGGGAGAGCTCGTCGGAGCGGCGCCTGCGGCATTCCACCCGGGCCAGTGCGTAAAGCCAGGAGCCGAGCAACTCGGGCTCCGCCAGGCGGGCAATGTGCGCCTCGGCGACGACGAGCGTATCCCGCAGCGCGATTTGCGCGATCTCGCGACTGGCGAGCATGTAACAGCAATACTGGAAAAGCTGGTCGCCGTAGGAGTCCAGCAGCTCAGCGAGAGCGCCGGGCGACTTCGCACGCAGGCTGGCGACGATCTGATCGGCCGTCATGCGGAAAAGCTAGAACAAACGGATGCGCTTGGCCAGCTATTCAAGCTAACGAGGAGTTAAACCGGCACTATTTCCTTTATTGCACAGAAACAAATCAATGATCAGCCCTGATTACAGCTAAAGAGTATTATCCGGAATAGGTAATCTGCAGCCATAAAGATTATTCACGAACCCTGGTCAAGTTGGGGATGCACCGCGCATGTGGACGGGTCGTACGGGCCGGGCCTGAGCCGGGTCAGCAGCCGGGCCGCCCGGGGATCGGCCGGGTCGAGGTGACGGCCGAGTACCACGATCGCGACACGCCCGGCCCCGGCCAGCTTGAGGGCGGCCGCGGCGGACTGAGCGCTGGCGCCCGATACCCAGGTGTCGTCGATCAGCAGGACGTCGGCTCGAGCCACTGTCCGTTCGGCCTTAAAGCGCTGAATATCCAGGTCACGGCCTTGACGGCCTGGCCACATGGCCAGCCGGGCGAGCGGCAGGCGCAGATACGGCGACGTCAGCTCGAGCAGCGGATGAGGTCCGGGGCGGCCGCACCCGGTCGGCACCACGGCCAGGCGGCCGGGCGCGGCCATGCCCGCGTGCCGCCAGACACAGGGCCCGTGATCGTGCAGGAAGGTGAGCAGCAGCGCGAGCACCGCGGCGCCCGCGGAGGCGCTCGGCGTCCGCCAGGATTTGTAACGCCACAGATCGGCGGCCGCGGCCGTGCCTTTGACCGCGTAGGAGATGGGCACCACGGCGTCGGCGAGCAGGCGGGGAGCGAGCAACCCATGGCGTCCGCATTGATAGCAGCGGACAAATCCGGGCTGCACCGGTCCCCGGCAGATAAGGCAGGCGACCGGGGATCCCGGAGCGACCGGGGATCCCGGCGGAGGCGGAGGGGACGGTCGCGGAGGGGACGGTCGCGGCGGGGCCGCCTCAACCGGATAGACCGCGGGCATCGCCGACCGCAGTCGCCGCCGCACGATGTCCCAGCTCTCGGTTTCCGGCCCGAACATTCGCTGATCGTACGGACAGCCAGTGTCAAACACGCCCGGGTGGTCGAGCGGTGTTGTCGTGACGCCGGCTTACGCACGTCATAGGCCGTCGGCGTTGGCCACGGACACGGGCGACGACATGGGCGGATCTCGCTTTTAGGGCCCCCTGGCCAACTCGTGATGCGGCACAATGATCGGTGCCAGGAAGGTGGCGGGGCGTGAGCGCGGCTTCCCCGCTGCCTGATGCGACTTGTGGCAAGGACTGCGTGTGACCGACAGGAGCGAAGTCGTAGGGCCCGGCGCGAGCCGGGGTGCCGCCGGCGCGGGTGCGGTCGTCGAGAGGGGATCCCGCCTCGACCGGGCCGTGCGGGCGGTCACCGGCACGGTGCGCAAGCACTGGCTCCTCGGGCTGCTGCTCGCGGCGGGACTCGTGCTGCGGGCCGCCGCCCAGGTCGGTTACGAGCCCGCGCTGCTGTTCGTCGACTCCAAGAAGTACATTTTCGGGACCGACTTCACCAGCACGGACTTGGGATCGTTCGATCCGCTCGGCTACACGCTGCTCGTGCTCCATCCGGTCCTTATGGTCGCGGACCTGGCCTTCGTCGCCGTGGCGCAGCATGTTCTGGGGGTGGCGATGGCGGTCGCGCTGTACGCGCTGATGCTGCGCCGCGGCGTGGCCCGGTGGCTGGCCGCCCTGGCCGTGGCCCCGGTCCTGCTCGACGCTTACCAGCTGAACGCGGAACAGACGATCATGCCGGACGTGCTGTTCGAAGCGCTGCTGGTGGCCGGGATCGTGCTGCTCCTCTGGCCGAGGCGGCCCGCGCTCGGCCTCATCATCCTGGCCGGCCTGGCCCTCGGCGCCTCCGCTCCGGTCCGCCAGGTGGGCGAGGCGCTGATCGTGCCCGCGCTGGTCTACGTACTCGCCGCCAGCCGGGGCTGGCGCACCCGGTTGCGGAACGGTGCGGCGATGACGTTCTGCTTCGTGCTGCCGGTGGTGGGCTACATGGGCTATTCGGCCGTGATCCTGCACTACGGGTTCCAGCTTTCCAACATGGGCGACGCCTACCTCTACGGCCGGACCGCGCACGCCGCCGACTGCGCCACGCTCAAGATCCCCGCCGACGAGCGGCCGCTGTGCCCGAGCCCGTCGGTCGCCGCCACCTTGGGCGTGGACGGCCTGGTCAACAGCGCCAACGCGCCGCGCGTGCTCTACCAGCCGGTTAACCGCAAGCTCGGCGCGGCGATCAACACCCTGCCGCTGCAGCGGCAGTTCGCCTACAGCGTGATCAGGCAGCAGCCGATGCGGGTGGCCGGCGACATCGCCAAGGACTCGGTGAAGATCTTCGCCCTGACCAGGAACGGCGAAGAGGGCGACCCCCCGATCTCGCGCTGGCAGTTCCAGGCCAGCTATCCCTACTACCCGCTCGGCATCACCCGCTACGGCCCGAACAGCGCCAGCAACGTCTTCGCCAGGGCCGGCGGCGGCGGGTACGCGCGGGTGAACCTGACGGTGGCCACCGCGCTGCGGGACTATCAGCGGCACGGCGGGTACACGCCGGGACCGGTGTTCGGCCTGGGGCTGCTGGCCGGCCTGGCCGGGATCTTCACCTACCGCCGGCGGCGCGACCCGGACGCTGCTGATCCGCGGGGGCTGGATCTGGGTTTTCGTGGGTCGGCGGAGTCGCAGGGCCTGGCGCTGGCCTGCCTGCTGATCACCGGCTCGGCGGTCGCGGTGCTGCTCGGCGCGGACCTGTACGAGTTCTCCTGGCGTTACCAGCTGCCCGCGCTGATCACGCTGCCCATCGCGGGCGCCCTCGGCGCGACCGCGGTCGTCAGGTACCTGCGGGCCAGGCCGGCGGATGCGGGAGCGAGGGCGGTTCCCGCCGCCTGCGCGGGCCAGCTGGCGACAGCCGGATCCGAGCAGGTGCCGTAGCCGATGCCGGACGCTCCTGACGGTACAGACGCGCCTGACGGTGCGGACGGTGCTGACGTGCCTGACGGTGCTGATATCCGCACGCTTACGTCTGGAGTCGTCTACGAGGATCACTGGATGCGGCTGCGGCGGGACGAGATCGAACGGCGCGACGGTTCCCGCGGCACCTATGCGTTCGTCGAGAAGCCCGACTTCGCGCTGGTCATCCCGGCCGAGAACGACGGCTTCCACCTGGTCGAGGAATTCCGCTACCCGATCGGCCGGCGCACCTGGGCGTTCCCGCAGGGCGGCTTCCCGCACGGGCAGACGGGCGACCCGGAAGAACTCGCCCGGCTGGAACTGCTGCAGGAAACCGGGCTGCGGGCCCGGAACCTGGTCAAGCTCGGGCGCCTGAACTGCGCGCACGGCCTCAGCAGCCAAGACGGACATTTCTTCCTGGCGACCGGCCTCGAGCCAGGCACGCCGGAACGAGAGCACGAAGAGCAGGACATGCGCCAGGAATGGGTGCCGCGGACCAAGTTCGAGGAAATGATCGCCGAGGGGGATATCAGCGACGATTCCACCGTCGCCGCCTACGCCCTGCTCCTGCTCCGCGAGCGTGCTATTTACGCACCTAACGGCCGCGGCTAAGCCCGTTTTTCCTCAGCTGCGCACCTTCGCTCACCGTCTCCCGCGGCAACGACATTTCCGCAGATCAGAGCGATCGGCCCGATTACCGGCCGACTTGGTTAGAACCACGTTGTAGTTAGGTAGCAGGTCGTGAAAATTCGCTATCTTTTCAACTTTTCGGTCACTTGTTGCGTCATTCTGAATGTGTCGTGGAAAAACGACAGATTCGTCGGCGAGTCGCCGGGCCCGACTGCGGGAACATGGCTTACACGGGGGAAAGAAAATGTTGGGAAAACTCTTCATCGCCGCGATCGCGGGTGCGGCGCTGCTGCCGCTGGCCGCCACGGCGGCTCAGGCTCAGGGGGCGGGCGGGGAACTGCCGCCGACCGGCGTGGTCTCGGCCGTACCGGCCAGCAACACGCCGCATCTGAAGGCCACCGACGATAACCCGGTCGAGCAGATCCGCCAGCTTGTGCAGTGCGGCGGGACGATGTA
>Ga0302235_10003744_pt1 | contig 10581 bp, 8 predicted proteins | sample II_Palsa_N3_3_FD_193577 | JGI IMG/M metagenome (GOLD analysis project Ga0302235, IMG submission 193577) | Peat permafrost microbial communities from Stordalen Mire near Abisko, Sweden - II_Palsa_N3_3 | ecosystem: Environmental > Terrestrial > Soil > Palsa > Peat permafrost | place: Sweden... | reverse complement strand
TGGCACCCAGCATAAAGGTCGCGCCATGGGCGAAATTAACCACATTGAGCAGGCCGAAAATCACCGCCAGGCCCAGGCTCAAGATCGCGTAGAAGGAACCGTTCACCAGTCCCAGCAGCAATTGGCTCAACAACGCCGGCAACGGAATGCCAAAGATATCCATCGAATCGGTCTATCCGCTTGAATAAGGAATCGAGACGCACACACTTGCGCGCATACACTTGCTGCCAACGTGCAGTGTCTATCGGGCGACACGCCGCGCTGACAACTCGTACCGCGGCATTCATTGCCGCGGTACGGGCACCGGCTTAATTACAACGATTCACTGCCACTGTTTTACTTCCACAACGCACACTTCGATTCGGCCTTGGTGGTGTAGGCATCGTCGCCGGCCACCTTGGTCACCACTTTGTAGTAGTCCCAAGGCTTGGTCGATTCGCTGGGCTTTTTCACCTGCATCAGATACATGTCATGAATCAAGGAGCCATCCTGACGGATATAGCCCTTGGTGTAGAAATCGTTGACCCCGGCTTTCTTCAACTGGGCCATGACCTTGTCAGGATCGGTGCTGCCCACAACCTGCACGGCTTTCAGGTAATTGGTCATCACCGAATAATCCGCCGCTTGCAAGCTGCCCGGCTCTTTCTTCATTTTGTCGAAGTAACGCGCGGCCCATTGGCGCGACGCATCGTTTTGATCCCAGTACCAGCTATCCGTCAGCAACAGACCCTGCGTGGTTTCCAGGCCCAGGCTATGCACGTCGGCGATAAACACCAGCAACGGCGCGATCTGCATGGTCTTGGTAATACCGAACTCTTTGGCCGCCTTGATCGAATTCACCGTGTCGCCGCCGGCATTGGCCAGGCCCAGAATCTGCGCCTTCGAGGCTTGCGCCTGCAACAGGAACGAAGAAAAATCCGAAGCCGACAAAGGATGGTGCACATCGCCCACCACCTTCCCGCCGTTGGCATCGATCACCTTGGTGGCGGCGGTTTCCAGCGCTTTACCGAAAGCATAGTCGGCGGTCAGGAAAAACCAGGTCTTGCCGCCGGCCTTGGTAATTGCCGAACCGGACACTTTGGACAAGGCGGTGGTGTCGTAAGCGTAATGAATCGTGTAGGGAGTGCATTGTTCATTGGTCAGGGTATCGGCACCGGCGCCCACGTTGATGTAAAGCTTGTGCTTTTCGCCCGCTACCTGATTGGTGGCCAGCGCGGTACCGGAATTGGTGCCGCCGATAATCATATTCACCCCGTCGCGATCAAACCATTCGCGCGCGCGCGAAGCGGCGATATCGGGTTTGTTCTGGTGATCGGCATACAGCAGCTCGATCGGTTTGCCCAATACCTTGCCGCCGAAATCGGCAATCGCCATGCGAATCGCCTCGAGACCGCCCTGCCCGTCAATGTCGGCGTACACACCCGACAAGTCCGTGATGTAGCCGATCTTGATGGTATCGGTATCCGCCGCCTGAGCCACCGTCGTAGTGCCGCACAGCGCCGCCATGCCGAGTACCATTGCGCCTGCCAATTTCTTGAGTTTCATCGCCTGTCTCCTGGATCGTCTATCGTCTTATTGGAAAGCCATCATCATTACTTTGCAGTTGGGCCGCGCCCGGTCCGGCTACGGTATTTAAATCTTCAAGCCGGGATGCCGTTCAAACGCCGAGCAACTCATGCAATACCGGCATCTTTGCCTCAAGCTCGGCGGCCGCGAAATGCTCGACGATGGCGCCATGCTCCATCACATAAAACCGGTCCGCCAACGGCGCGGCAAAGCGGAAATTCTGTTCAACCATCACCACCGTATAACCGCGCGACTTGAGCGTCAGGATCATTTTCGCCAACACCTGCACGATCACGGGCGCCAATCCTTCGGAAATTTCATCCAGCAGCAGCAGGTTGGCGCCGGTGCGTAAAATCCGCGCCACCGCCAGCATTTGCTGTTCGCCGCCGGACAGGCGCGTACCCTGGCTGTGGCGGCGCTCTTTCAGATTCGGAAACATGTCGTAGATTTCGGCAATCGACATGGGTTTGGCCTGTTGCGAAACGACCGGCGGCAACATCAGGTTTTCTTCGCACGATAAGCTGGCAAAAATGCCCCGCTCTTCCGGGCAATAACCGACACCGCAATGAGCGATCCGATGCGAACGCATGCCGACGGTTTCGCGGCCATTGATTTTGATCGAGCCGGTGCGGCGCCCCGTCAACCCCATGATCGAGCGCATGGTGGTGGTCCGTCCGGCGCCATTGCGGCCGAGCAAGGTCACCACCTCACCGCGATTCACGCGTAAGTCGACGCCGTGCAAAATATGCGATTCGCCATACCAGGCCTGCAAATCGGCAATTTCCAACACAGCTTCGGCGGCGGCAGGCGCACCACTCGCCTCGGTCATTTCAATCTCGGCGTGCATTAACCGTGTGCCCCTTGCAAGGTCGCTTCGACAGTACCCATATAGGCCTGCATCACCAGCGGATTTTTCGACACCTCGGCATACGGACCTTCCGCCAGGACTTCCCCCCGCTGCAACACGGTAATGGTGTCGGAGATGCCCGCTATCACATTCATATTGTGCTCGACCATCAGAATGGTGCGGCCCGCCGACACTTTCTTGATCAGCGCCGTCACCCGGTCGACATCTTCATGGCCCATGCCTTGGGTCGGTTCATCCAGCAGCATGATTTCCGGTTCCATCGCCAAGGTCGTGGCAATTTCCAGCGCCCGCTTGCGGCCATAAGACAATTCGACCGTCAGCGTATCGGCAAAATCGCTGAGCCCGACTTGTTCGAGCAATTCCATCGCCCGGCCATTGAGTTGATCGAGCGAACTCTCGCTGCGCCAGAAATAAAACGCCGTGCCGAGTTGCTGCTGCAAACCGACGCGCACATTCTGCAGCACCGTCATATGCGGGAACACGGCGGAAATCTGAAACGAACGGATGATGCCGCGGCGAGCAATCTGAGCCGGCTTCTCGCGTGTGATATCGATACCGTTGAAGACAATCTGCCCCGCGCTGGGCTCAAGGAATTTGGTCAACAAATTGAAGCAGGTGGTCTTGCCCGCGCCATTCGGGCCGATCAGGGCATGAATGGTGCCCCGTCTGACTTTGAGGTTAACTTCGTTGACCGCGGTGAAGCCACGAAACGCTTTCGTCAGGCCATGCGTTTCAAGAATGATCTCGTTTTGAATCATGTCCCCTGCCACGGTATGTTTTTAATCGAGCATCGGCATCATGGCCGGCGCAAAAAAAATCGGGAATGGCCTCACGTGCGCCGCAACAAAATTGACCGTGTCGATTTCAGGCAAAGCACTGCTGCGCGTATTGTCGCGCCAATGATGCGCCGCACTTATCGGGGTTTGCACTAATCCACCGAAATCAATCGCAATTCGCACAAGTCTAGTGCGCACAAGGCCTTTAAGCAGGGTTATCGATGCTGGAAAACCCTCGTTGCGACCATGCTAAGGGCCACATAATGCAAAGCGATGACATTTCACCAATCGACAGCACACCTTATTGCTTGTCTTATTGCTTGCGACGGTCCTCAAGAATCATCTGGCTCGCCCGCTCGGCGATCATCAAAGTCGGCGAGTTGGTGTTGCCCGAGGTGATGGTCGGCATCACCGAGGCGTCGACCACTCGCAGGCCCTCGATGCCGATCACTCTCAAGCGACTGTCGACCACGGCGTCAGGGTCGTCGGCACGCCCCATCTTGCAGGTGCCGACCGGATGAAAGATCGTGGTGCCGACCAAACCCGCTGCATGCTCCAACTCGTCCTGAGTCTGGAACTCAGGGCCGGGCATGATTTCCACCGGCGAGTAACGCGCCAATGCGGCGGCGGCGGCAATGCGGCGCGTCAATCGCAGGCCATTGGCCGCCACTTGCCGGTCATGTTCGGTCGCCAGATAATTGGGCGCGATGGCGGGCGCGGTAAACGGATCGGCGGATTCGATATGCACACTGCCGCGCGACGTCGGCCGCAACTGACACACCGAGGCGGTGAAAGCATTAAACGCATGCAAGGGTTCGCCGAAGCGCTCCAGCGACAACGGCTGCACATGATATTGAAGATCGGGGCGGACGAGATTCGGATCGTCCGGGTCCGATTTGGCAAAAGCGCCCAATTGCGACGGCGCCATACTCAAGGGTCCGCTTTGCAGCAGCGCATAACGCACGCCGATGGCGAGTTTGCCCCACCATCGCGCAGACAAAGTGTTCAGCGTACTGACGCCGTCGACCTTGAAGGCCATTCTCAATTGCAAATGATCCTGCAGGTTTTCACCGACGCCAGGCAGATGCGCGACCACAGGCACGCCCAATTGCTGCAGGCGTGCCGCATCGCCAATACCGGACAGTTCCAGCAACTGAGGTGAATTGACCGCACCGGATGCGAGCAGGACCTCGCCGCGCGCGCGCGCCAGGTAATCGTCGCCGCCGCCGCGATACGCCACGCCGGTGCAGCGGCGTCCATCGAAGGTCAGGTGCTGCACCTGGGCTCCGGTAATAATGGTCAAGTTGCCGCGTTTGCTGGCCGGCCGCAAAAATGCCTTGGCCGAGGACCAGCGGATGCCGCGCCGCTGATTGACGTCGAAATAGCCGATGCCGAAATTGTCGCCGCGGTTGAAGTCGTCGGTGCGCGGCACGCCGCTTTGCGCGGCGGCTTCGGCAAAGGTTTCCAGAATCTGCCAGCGCAAACGCTGCTTCTCGACGCGCCACTCGCCACCCGCGCCATGCCATTCATTTGCGCCGCCGTGATGGTCCTCGCTGCGCTTGAACAACGGCAGCACCGCATCCCAGCTCCAGCCGGCGTCACCGGTAGCTTGCGCCCACCCATCGTAATCTTCGCGCTGCCCGCGCATATAGATCATGCCGTTGATCGACGACGACCCGCCCAGCACTCGCCCGCGCGGATAGGACAAGACCCGCTGGTTCAATCCGGCTTGAGCCTGGGTCTTGTACATCCAGTCGGTGCGCGGGTTGCCGATGCAATACAGATAACCCACGGGAATATGGATCCAGTGGTAGTCATCCTTGCCGCCGGCTTCCAGCAACAATACCGTCACCTCGGGGTCGCGCGTCAGCCGATTGGCCAGCACACAGCCGGCCGTGCCGGCACCCACGATGATGTAATCGAACTCGCCTTCCAGTTTCGCCACGATGTCTCCTGCTGCCATTTTTATTATTGGATTCTCGACGCGGCAAATCATGGGTGCGGCAGGATCGGCCGCCGCCGCACTTAGCAATACCGGGTAATACCCGGCAATCCCGTTCAGAATACTACTTCGCCACCGGCATGGTGAACTCGGCGCCCTTGGCGATACTGTCCGGCCAACGTTGCATGATGCTCTTATAACGCGTGTAGAAACGAATTCCTTCTTCGCCATAGGCATGGTGGTCGCCGAACAAAGAGCGTTTCCAGCCGCCGAAGGAATGCCAGGCCATCGGCACCGGGATCGGCACATTAATCCCCACCATCCCCACTTTGATCTGGCGCGCAAAAGCGCGCGCCACACCGCCATCCGAGGTAAAACAAGCCACGCCGTTGCCGAACTCATGAGCGTTGATCAGTTCCACCGCACTGGCAAAATCGGGCACCCGCACTACCGCCAACACCGGTCCAAAAATCTCTTCTTTATAGATTTTCATCTCGGGCGTCACATGATCGAACAAGGTGCCGCCGATAAAAAAGCCCTGCTCATGCCCGGCCACCTTGTGACCGCGTCCATCGACCAGCAAGGTTGCCCCCGACCGCACCCCGTCCTCAATATAGGCTGTGACCTTGGCATGATGCACGCCGGTAACGAGCGGCCCCATTTCGGCATCGGCTTCCATCCCGTTCTTGATGGTCAGCGCCCGCACGCGCGGCGCCAGCTTTTCCACCAACTGATCCGCTACTTTACCGACGGCAACCGCCACCGAGATCGCCATGCAACGTTCGCCGGCCGAGCCGTAAGCTGCGCCGATCAAGGCATCCACCGCCTGATCGAGATCGGCATCCGGCATCACCACCAAATGATTCTTGGCCCCGCCCAGAGCCTGGACCCGCTTGCCGCGCGCCGTGCCTTGCGCATAGATGTATTCGGCAATCGGCGTCGAACCGACAAAGGACAGCGCCTCGACATCCGGATGCTGGAGCAAAGCATCGACCGCTTCTTTATCGCCATGCACCACGTTGAATACCCCATCGGGCAGCCCCGCCTGCGTCAGCAATTCAGCCAGCCGTACCGGCACCGACGGATCGCGCTCCGAGGGCTTCAACACAAAGGTATTGCCGCATGCAATGGCGATCGGGAACATCCAGCACGGCACCATCATCGGGAAATTAAACGGCGTCACGCCCGCCACCACCCCCAACGACTGACGCACACTCCAGTTATCGATGCCGCCGCCGATTTGCTCGGTATATTGCCCCTTCAGCAGGTTCGGAATACCACATGCAAATTCGACCACCTCGATGCCGCGCGCCACTTCTCCCAGCGCATCCGAAAACACCTTGCCGTGTTCGCGCGTCAACAACGCCGCCAATTCTTCCTGATGTTCATCGAGCAATTGCTTGAACTTGAACAAAACCCGCGCCCGCTTTAACGGCGCCATCTCGCTCCAGGCCGGATAAGCCGCCTTCGCTGCCGCCACCGCGGCACCGACTTCAGCTACCGAAGCCAGCGGCACATGCGCCGCCACACTGCCGAACGCGGGATTGAATACCTCGCCGTAGCGCTCGCTGCGACCGGCGACGGCGCGGCCATTGATATGGTGGGAAATGACAGGAATATTAGGCTGACTCATAATTGTTCTCGGGATGAAGGCGATAAGCCGTAGAGGCTCATGATCAGGTGCGGCAAGGTCTCAACTTGCCAGGCCCCGTGGCGCTGTGCCGGGGACTCGTTTTTGCGGGCGACCGAAATCTTCGGCGACGGCCAAAAACAGGCCATCACAGCCAACCGGGGGGCTCGGGAAAACCCTTGGAAGCGGCGCTCCAGCAGATGCTCTTTTGCAGCATAGAGCGCTTGGGCACCAAGAATCCAATGATTTCTTCTGAGTTAAGATATAAGTTCGGCTAATATAGCTCGCTATGGACCTGACTTTATTGCGTGCTTTTGTGATCGTCGCCCGCACCGGGAATCTGACTCGGGCGGCGACCTCATTACATCTGACCCAGCCCGCTGTCAGCCTGCGCCTCAAGCATTTGCAGGAAACCCTCAAGCTCACGCTATTCTCCCGCACCGCCCATGGCTTGACCTTGACCCGCGACGGTCAAGCACTGCTGCCCCTGGCCGAGCGAGCCCTGACCAGCGCCGCCGATGTCGAACGCGCCGCGGCCGCGATGCGCGATACAGTCCAGGGTCAACTGCGCATCGGTACCATTCTCGATCCGGAATTCCTGCGCCTGGGCGGCTTTCTCAAGCGCCTGGTCGAAGGTTATCCACAGATCGAAACGGCGCTCCGGCACGGCATGTCGGGATGGGTATTGGAACAGGTTGCGGCCGGCGAGCTGGATGTAGGTTATTACATCGGCCAGCCCGGCGCGGGTGCGGGTGCGGGTGCCGTAACAACGCATGCCGCCACTCGCACCGCGACTGCTGCGCCGGCCCGGATGGACGGCCGCGAATTCCATAGCGTCACGCTGACGCCCTTCAACTACCGCGTCCTCGCCCCCACCGGCTGGAAAAATCGCCTCACCGGCGCCGGTTGGCCCGAATTGGCGGCCCTGCCGTGGATCTGGACCCCGCCGGCCTCCGGACACAATCGGCTGCTGTCGGCCATTTTCGGGGCGCTCAAAGTCACCCCCGTCAAAGTCGCCGAAGTCGACCAGGAAACCTCCATGCTCGACCTGGTCAAGTCCGGCATCGGCCTGACCCTGGCACGCGACGCGGTGGCGCTACGCGAAGCGCACGCGCATGGCTTGGCTATCGCCGACACGGTGCAGGTGGCTACCGAACTCACCTTTGTCACCCGTGCCGAGCGCTGCGAGGAACCGGCGATTGCGGCGGCGTTGAAATTGATTGGGGCGCAGTGGGGAGTTTGAGGTTGGAATGGCAAACACGGGAATGCCGGGTGAGTTTGATGCCTGATGCGAGAGGTATGTGCTGAACGGGCTGAGCGTACTAACGCGCGCGGCTGGATCGCTTCGACCGCGACTCAGACCGCGTGATGACACCGCACACTGGCAGCGCGACAATAGCAACGCGCCGCGCGAAAGCCAATCTCGCCGTCGACAACCTGCTCGCCGCGCCCGATATTGGTCCACAAGCAGGTCGACCGCCGAGCATATTGAATCCCGAAGTGCTGGATAGACGCCGCGCACTTCAGTCGGGTTTCAGATTTTTTCTTTAGGCACACGTCGACTTCTGACAATATGCCAACAACAACTGTACTCTACGTCGGCGGCAAGCCCGTATGCGGATCGAGGTTCTTCGCTTTGCTCAGGCGATTGATCAGCTGCTCCGGCGGCCTCGCGGGCGGCTTTGCATTTACCTTCGCCTTCGCATCGTCGAGCGCCCACTGGAACGTCCCATTCCATGCAGGCAAAGGGGCGGGCGGCAGCGGCACGATCTTTTCGACGTCCGGCACGGTGGCGTTCGCGTTCTGATTAGCTGCCAGAAATACCCTGGTTGCTTCATAACGCCTGGCGCGTTCCGTATCTACACTCGTGCCTCCGTCTGACTTTTGACGTTCGGCGAACAGCCTTTGAAGCGCGAAGGCGGATGCTTCGTCACCCGCCGCAACGCCCTTCTGGTACACCTGAATCGCTTCGTCCCGCCTGCCGTCTTGCAAAAGCGCGTCGGCAATAGATATGCGTGTTCGGTGGCCGGTTCGGTTTGCGATCGCGAACTGGTAGCGAACAGGCAGACGACGGAGAGCAGCAAGGCAATGCGGGTCTTGTGTAATGGAACGACAAACATGTATGTGTGGCTCGACAAAACGGACAACTTTATATCATTCGACAGATGGGCCGGCCATCCGGGCTTGCAACATCGCGATCAGGTAATAACGTGCATCGTTCAATCTGGCCTATGCCTGATCCAGATAAGCCATCAGCTTCCAGGTAACGGCGACCGTTTCCTTACGAATTGGCAATAAATTGTCCAACCATGCAAAAACGCGAGGATGATAGACAGTCAATGCCGGAAAGATATCGCCTTTGCCGAGAGACCAACGTTTATCCGCCACTTTGCCTGCGGGAATATCGGCACACCAGGCCCCACGCTGGGGACAGGCAGCGCCACTGCGCGACGTTGTACCTAGAGGCAGATTTGCTTCGAGCACAGGCGCACTATCGGCCTGCGAAGTGTGCTGCGGCTGTTGCGGCAGTGGCAAACCCGTCGCCGGGTCGAGATTTTTCTCGTGGCTCAGGCGATTGATTAATTCGTCGGAGGGTTTTTGCGGAGGAACGGCCGCGTCCTGTTCTTTTTGCCATTGGAAGGTGCCGTCCCAGGGCGGCAACTTGGCGGGGGGCAGCGGTACGATTTTGTCGATGTCCGGGACCTTGGGGTTGCGACCATCGTTGTCATCGATGAAATCGCCGATCAATTTGTAGCGCCGTGCGCGTTCCGCGTCGACTGGCAAGGCAAGGTAGTACAGCTGATCTCCTGGCGGTCGGCCGATATCGCCCCCTGATGGCGGACTGAAGCCGCCCTCCAAAGCTAATGCCGATTGCGTGTCTCCTGCTTCCACACCCTTCTGGAAAGCCTTAAGGGCTTCGAGATACAGTTTATCGGTCTTTAGATCAATGCCCAGCGTACTGGCCGCGTCACCATAGCCCTGATCGGTCGCACACTGGCGCATCTGCCGCGCAATCTCCGGGGCCTTATCCAGTGGTTCAAGCAGGTCGCCAACATACGCCTGTGCCTCTGGATTGCCCATGTCAGCAGCTTTGCGCAGAAAGCGCCGCGCAGTGTCTTCGTTCCGCCTCACTCCGTAGCCCAGTTCAAGGTAGTGGCCCATGTCGTAGTAGCCGCCCGGAATGTTCGCCTTGATCAACTGCTCGGCCAGATCGATCGTCTCGTTCGGCGCATCGGGCGATTTCGCGGACCCTTGCGACACCAGCAGTTGCAGATTGTGATTGGCCTTGTAGTGACCATATGCTGCTGCGATCCGGTAATAGCGCGCAGCCGCATCAAAATCCTTGGGACCGTCGAGCTTTTCCAGATACAGGCCATATTTGAATAGCTGATCGACTTCAGGATCGAGTGGCGGCAGGTGGTCAGCTTCGTGAGTGCAAGTAAAAGCAAGCTTCGCGCGCGCGGCGCTCATCTCAGCCTGGGATGGCACGGCATTCTCCTTGTTCGAACATGCGCCGACCAAGCTGGCCAGCAAAATAATGTAGATCGTTTTTTTCACGGATCAGTCCATCCTGAGTCGGCTTTTCGTCAGGCTTTTGAAGCCGATTAGTGAGGCATACGGGGGCAGTCCTTTTGCCAGATTGCGGGCATTCTGACTGATGATGTGGCCCCATTGCTTGAACGCCTCCGCCGGCTTATCCTGCGCCCCCTTCCCGCCCGTATGAATATTCCACAGTCGCCGCCGCAACGGCTGCGTCACGCCGCCATGCTCATGACAGATGTTCAGCTCGCTATCGACC
>Ga0302235_10003736_pt1 | contig 10588 bp, 8 predicted proteins | sample II_Palsa_N3_3_FD_193577 | JGI IMG/M metagenome (GOLD analysis project Ga0302235, IMG submission 193577) | Peat permafrost microbial communities from Stordalen Mire near Abisko, Sweden - II_Palsa_N3_3 | ecosystem: Environmental > Terrestrial > Soil > Palsa > Peat permafrost | place: Sweden... | reverse complement strand
CGGTTCCCGACGCTGCGGTTCGTGATCCCGCACGGCGGCGGCGCGGTGCCCTACCACTGGGGCCGGTTCCAGGGCATCGCCACCAGGGAGAAACGACCGCCGGTGGACACGCTGCTGATGAACAACGTCTTCTTCGACACCTGCGTCTACCACCAGCCAGGCATCGACCTGCTGACCACGGTCATCAAGCCCGACAACATCCTGTTCGCGTCAGAGATGCTGGGCGCGGTCCGCGGCAACAACCCCGACGGCGACTTCCCCTGGGACGACACCAAGCGCTACGTCGACAAGGCGCCGCTCGACGAGCAAGACCGCGCACGGATCTTCGAGCGGAACGTCCGGCGGGTCTACCCGCGCCTGGACGCCCAACTGGCGGCGCGAGGCGTGTAACCGCCGCTGCCGCGGGGCAGTCCGCGCCCGGTCGGCCGGTGATCGGCGCCTAGCTCGGTGTTGGTGCCGGTGATAGGAGCAGCGCGGCCGCCTCCTGCTGGGTGAGCAGGCGGCCGGCCGCCTGCTCGGCGTCCCAGGCGTCGAGTGCGACGGTCGCGCGGGCCGGACCCAGGGACCGCTCGAGCAGGGCCGTATCCGCTTCTGTGCCCGGCATGCCCGCCAACTGCCTGACCGCTTGCGCGGCGCCGACGAGGCGGGCCGCCCGCAGGCAGTCGCCAAGCTCGGCGGCGATGGCGGCCGACACCTCCAAGGCGTCGATCAGCCACTCGGTATCGCCGGAGCTGACGATGTAGCCGAGTATGCCGGACAGCACGTCGCGGGCTTCCGCGGCGCGGCCGGCCAGCAGACAGTTCACCGCCAGCGATTGCTGCCCGAGGGCCACCGGCAGCGTGTTCCCCTGCTTGCGGCCGATCGTGATCGCCTCCTGCAGCAGCTGCGAGGCGCGGTCGAAGTTGCCCGCCGCGCTCTCCACCCCGCCCAGGACCGTGAGGGCATTCGCAAGCCAGGTCTCGCTGCCGCTTTCGCGGCAGAGAGCGACGCCGTCCTCCAGCAGGGGTCGCGCGGTGTCCAGGTCGCCGAGGAAGCGATAGGCGCCGCCGAGGCTGGTGAGTTCTCGCGCCTGCTGGGTCCGGTCGCCGAGGTCGCGCCAGATGGCCAGGCTGCGCTCGAACAGCCCCAGCCCCTTCTCGAACTCGCTCTGCTGCACCAACAGCATCCCCAGCCCGTGAGACAGCCTGGCCAAGGGCGCTCCGCCGTCCTCGGCGGCGAGATCGATTGCCCGCGGCAGCCACCGTCGCCCTTCGGTCGCATGCCCATGGCGGTACCAGAACGAGGCCAGCGCCTGGGCCAGCTGCAGGCCGGCGGCGGCCCGCTCGGCGTCGGCGGCCGGGTCCGCCGGCTGGGTGTCGAGCGACCAGCTCAGCGCGGCGCGCAGGTTGTTGTGCTCGGCCTCCAGACGTTCAAGCGCCGCCAGCTCGGTTGGGCCGGTCAGCCGCTCGTTCGCTCGCTCGGCCAACGCGGCATAGTACTGGGCGTGCCTGCGCCGGGTGTCGTCCAGCTGACCGGCCTGCTCGAGGCGCTCAAGCGCGTACTCGCGGATCGTCTCGAGCAGTCCTACCCGCGGCTCGCCGTCCGCGCCTTCGGTCACGGTGATCAGGCTGACATCGAGCAGCTCGGCCGCCACCGCCAGCGGATCGGATGCGGTCCCGTGGTCGCGGTTGGCCATGGCGACCGCCGCCAGCGCATCGAGGTCGCAGCCCCCGGCGAACACCCCCGCCCGGCCCAGCACAGCCGCGGATTCGCTGGTCAGCAGGTCGTAGCTCCAGGCGATGGTGTTGCGCAGGGTCTGCTGCCGCAACGGCTGCCCGACGTGGTCGGCGGCGAGGTCGAGGCGGTGCCGCAGGCGGGTCAGCAGCGCCCGGGGTGCGAGCAGCCTCACCCGGGCTGCGGCCAGCTCGATGGCCAGCGGCAGCCCGTCCAGGCGTCGGCAGATGGCCGCGATGTCGGCGGCGTTGGTTGGAGTAAGGGTGAAGCCGGGCGCGACCATGGCCGCCTGCTGAAGAAACAGCTGCGGCGCGCCGCAGGCTGCCACCTGCCCCACGTCGGCGTCGCGGGGCATCGCAAGCGGCGGCACCGGCTGTTCGTGCTCGCCCTTCAGGTGCAGTGGCCGCCGGGACGTCGCCAGCACCACCACGCCCGGGGCCGCGGCCAGCAGCTCCGCCACCACGTCGGCGGCTCCGTCCAGCTGTTCGAGGTTATCAAGCACCAGCAGCGCCCGGCGGTCGCCCAGGTACCCCGCCACCGCGTCGGCGGCGGGGCCGTCGCTGACGTCCAGCCCGCTGGCGATGGTCTTCCACATCACCCCGGCATCGCGGACGGGCGCCAGCGCAACGAAGAAAACGCCGTGCGGGAACGCCTGACCCAGCTCGGCGGCGGCCGCCAGCGCCAGCCGCGTCTTGCCGACGCCACCGGTGCCGGTCAGCGTCACCAGCCGGACCTCGGGCCCGGTGAGCGCGGCGCAGACCCGGCCCAGGTCCGCGTCCCGGCCGACCAGCGGCGTCAGCGGTGCCGGCAGACTGGTCCGGGCGCCCAGGCTCTTCAGCGGCGGGAACCGGTCGAGCAGGCCAGGTGCGACCAGCTGGTAGACATGTTCCGCCTCTTCGATGTCCTTCAGCCGGTGAAAACCAAGGTCACGGACGGACACCCCGGGGGGCAGGCGGGAGGCCGCCAGCAGCCGCGCCGCATCCGACATCACCACCTGGCCGCCGTGCGCGGCCGCCGCGATCCGCGCCGCCCGGTGCACGTCCATGCCGATGTAACCGTCCTCGTGGCGAGTCGGCTCGCCCGAGTGCAGACCCATCCGAACCCGGACCACGTCGCCGTCGGGCCAGTCATGGGCGGCCAGCGCGCGCTGGGCCGTTAGGCAGCAACCGACCGCATCGCCTGCCGATTCGAACACCGCGAAGAAACTGTCGCCCTCGGTCCCCAGCTCCCGGCCGCGATACGCGCGGAAGGCGTCGCGCAGCAGGGCGCGCTGAGCCGACAGGGCAGCCGCGTAACGGTCACCAAGACGGCGCAAAAGCGCCGTCGACCCTTCAATATCGCTGAAGAGCATCGTCACAGTGCCCGAGGGAAGGTCCCGCACCGGACCCGCACCCGGCCGGCCGTCGCCGTGGACCGGCAAACCGTCGGCATGCTCAGGCACAGTGCCAGTATCCGGCGTGACAACGCCCGCCGCAATACAATGCGGGACGGCCAGGCGTCCCCAGACACGGGCCCGGCGCAGCTGGCCCGGCCTCCCCCGGTCGCGGTGCTCAGCTAGGGCCAGAGCTCGAACGTCCAGGAGCAGGTGGTGGTGGGGTAGACGTAGAGACGATAGTTGCCGGCCGGGTAGGGGGCCGTGGTTTGGGAGCCGATGGGCACTTGGGCCATGATCGGGGCGCCGTTGTCGCCGAGAGGGATGGTGCCGCCGCTGCCCGACAGGTAGTCGAGCTCGGCGCCGACCAGGCACTGGCCGCTGTCGTCGGGGTCGTTGGCCGGGTCGTACGAGGCCTGCTGGTTCAGGGTGTAGGTCCCCGCCGGGATGCTGAATGTGTCCACCTGGCCCCCCACGCCGGTGTAGGTGACGCCGCCGGGCGAGTACGGGTAGGAGACGTCCGCCTTCACCGCGGTACTGCTGGAGGGCTCGGACGCGGGCGTGGTCTCGGGGTCGGACGCGGGGGTCGACGCGGGCGCGGTCGCGGCGTCGGACGTGGGCACGGTCGCGGCGTCGGACGTGGGCACGGTCGCGGGGGTAGACGCGGTCGTGGTCGCGGGGCTGGACGTGCCCCCGCAAGCCGCGATCACCAGGGCTACGGCCGCCACCAGGGCGGCAGGCGCTAGGCGCTGATACGTTGACATCTCGACTTTCTCCTCTCATCTGCTTACAAGCGAGCGTGCCGGACGGCGAGGCCACCGTCAGTCAGCCAGCTGACACGACTGCTGTCAGCTGGCCGACACCTGAGAGTGAGAATTCGGGCTGCTGCCCGACCGTTGGCGCTGGCCTTGCGTGGCAGAGCCCTCAAGGTGCGTTACATCGCACCTTGAGGGCGGTCGGCCGAACGTCGGCAGGGGAAGCTCGGGGTGGGAAACCGGCGCCGCCGCGTCCATAGGCCACGTTGGCTGACGGTCCCCTACCGAGGTACCGCCCCTACTTGTGACAGGTAGGACAAGGGGGCGGTTGGAACTTGACGACGGTGATTTGCGTGCTGACCGTGCCGCTTGTGTAGTTGGTGGTGTTAGTCGGGGTGAAGGTGGCCGTCAGGGTGTGGGCGCCGATCCCCAGGACGGTGCCGGCCGGCGGGCTGTAGGTGAACGTGCCCGCCACCGAAGCCGTGGCGTCCAGCTGGGTGCCGCTGAGGGGCACGGGATAATCGATATTCGCCGGCTGGCCCCACGTCAGCACCGGGGCTTCCTGCGGCACCGTGATCACCTGCTGCGCAGTCGCCGCCTGGTAGTCGGCGTTGCCGGCTTGACCGGCGCCGATGACGCAGCTGCCCGCGCCGATGAACGTCACGGTCGACCCCGAGATCACGCACGGCCCCAAGCCCGCGGCGTCGATGACGAAGGTGACCGGGTTGCCCGACCCCCCGCCCGTCGCGGACACCGTGTAGCTGCTGCCGAACGCCGGAGAAGCCGGCGGGGTCGAGGTGAAGGTGATCGTCTGGGCAGCCTGGCCGATGGTGAACGACTGCTGGACTTGCGGCGCTGGCAGCCAGTCGGCGTTGCCCGCCTGGTTGGCGTCGATGATGCAAGTGCCCACCCCGGTGAACGACGCCATGCCTGAGCTGTTGATCTTGCACGCTCCGGCGGTGCTGGCCGGGTCGACGGTGAACTTCACCGGCTGACCCGAGCCGCCGGCCGCCACCGGTGTGTAGCTGCCGCCGTAGACGGCCGGGCTGGGTGGCGTGGAGGTGAAGGTGATCGTCTGAGGGGCCGGCGTGGTGATCTCGCCGATCGAGTTACCGCTGTAGTTGGTGAACCACAGCGCCTGCGCCCCGTCAGGGGCGGGCGTGATCGACTCCGGGCCGTCGACGCCGGGGCCGGAGTAGCTGTTGACCGTCGTCGGCGAGGTGGTGATCCGCCCGATCGTGGTGCCGGTGCCGTTGCCGTTGTTGGCGAACCACAGCGCTCCGTCCGGCCCCGCCGTGATCCCATGCGGATTGAGGATGCTGGGGTCGCTGCTGGGGTAGCTGATCTGCGCCTGCCCGAGGCCGGTGGGGGTGAGCTCGCCAATCCCGCCGGTGGAGTTCTCACCTCCGGCCACGAAGGTGAACCACACCGTCCCGTTCGGGCCGACCGTGATCCCGTACGTGCTGCTTACCCCCGAGGTCGCTTGGTTAAGTGAGTAGTTGTAGACCGTCCCGGCGGTGGTGATCTCCCCGATCGAATTGTCTCCGTTGGCGAACCACAGCGCCTGACCCCCGCTACCGTCCGGGCCGGCCGTGATAGAGGTCGGGTCGTCGATGCCATTGGCGCTGGTGCCGGGGTAGTTGTAGACCTGCTGGACCTGCCCGGAGGCGGTGAAGGTGATCTCCCCGATCGACCCGTAGCCGTCACCGGTGTTGGTGAACCACAGCGTCTCTTGCCCGTTGACGTCCGGGCCGACCGTGATCCCCTCCGGGCCGTCGATGCCCGCGCCGGTGTAGGCCGTGACCTCCCCGGAGGTGGTGATCTCGCCGATCGAATCGCCGGTACTCGAGCCGAAGTTGGTGAACCACAGCGCCCCGTCCGGGCCGGCCGTGATCCCCGTCGGGTCGTTGATGAGGCTGCTGCCGAAGTTACTGCACTGCCCGGAGGTGGTGATCTCGCCGATCGAGCCGCCGGGGCTGGACGGCTCACCGCCCGCGTTGGTGAACCACAGCGCCTGCTGCCCGTTCGGGCCGGCGGCGATCCCGAACGGTTCGTTGATGCCGGCGCATGAGTAGTTGCTGATCTGGCCGCCCCCCGAGGCAGCAGCCGCTGTGCCAGCCGCCAGGCCGAGAATCAGAATCGGCACGCCCGCCAGGACCGCGGCAGGCCGGCCCAGACGCCTCATCACTGTGGCGGGCCTGCCGTCCTGGCTGATCTGACTTCGGCCGGCCCGCAGGCGGTTAAAAACGCGCATCGTGGTCTCCTTGCAGTCGGGTGTCCCTGGACAACCAGCCGCCAGAGTGCCCGGCCAGCGAGGCGGCCGTCTGTCACCAGGCCGACACCGCCGCTGTCAACTAGCCGATACCGAAGGACGATGAGCCCTGACCGCCACCGTGGCCTGGTGACCGTCGTGCCATGGCTTGACGAAGTCGGCCGGTCCGAGTATGAGAGGGTCATGAGAGTCTGGTGACGGCCTCCGATGCCGACCGCTGAGCTGGTTCGTATTCTGCGCGCGACCGATCTGTTCGCCTCGGTGCCGTCGGAGGATCTCGAGGCCGTCGCCGCGGCATCCCGGTTGCGGATCTTCCGCCGCGGGCAGATCGTGTGCACCGCCGGCCAGCTAGGCGACACCGTGATGGTGGTGGTCTCCGGCCGGGTGAAGGTCGTGATCCGCTCGGCGGACGGCGGCGAACTGACCCTGACGGTCCTCCAGCCCGGCGGCGTGTTCGGCGAGCTGGCCGTCGTCGATGGCGGTCCCCGGTCGGCCGACGCGGAAACCCTGGAGGAATGCCGCCTCCTCCTGATCCCGCGCGAGCTGGTCCAGGACATCTGCGCCCGCGTGCCCGCCGCGGCCATGGCCCTGGCGAGGTCCCTCGCGGTCACCCTCCGACGGCTCACCGAGGGCGCGTCGGACCTGGTGTTCCTTGACCTGCCCCGACGAGTGGCGAAGGTGCTGCTCAGCCAATCCCGAGACGAGGACGGCATCGTCCGCCTGAGGATGAGCCAACAGGAGCTCGCGCACCAGGCTGCGGGCACCCGGCAGAGCGTCAACGCTGCGCTGCGAGGCTTCGAGCGACGCGGCTGGATCGAGATACGCGACCGGGCCGTGACGGTCAAGCAGGCGGCGGCACTCAGCCGTTTCGCCGGAGACTAGGCGTCAGCCAGCTGACGGGACCTAACCGCCGCTGCTGCGCGCGGACGAGGCGGCCGCCGATGATCAGCCGCTGGATCTCGCTGGTGCTTTCGTACAGCCGCAGCAGCAGACGATCGAGGGCGACCAGCTGCGGATCACCCGCGAGCGCGGGACCGATCTGACGATCTTCTCGCCCCGCGCCTCGCGCATGGGCCAGCGTCGAAGAGCTCGAGCGCTGCGTGGGCGAGCTGGGCTTCGTCGGCTGCAACCTGAACCCGGACCCGTCGGGGGCGTGGTGGACGTCGCCGCCGCTGACCGACGAGTACTGGTTCCCCCTGTACGAGAAGATGGTCGAGCTTGACGTCCCCGCCATGATCCACGTGTCCACCTCGTGCAACCCGGCCGTGCACACGCTCGGCGCGCACTACCTCAACGCGGACACCACCGGCTTCATGCAGCTGCTGATGGGCGACCTGTTCGGCCGGTTCCCGACGCTGCGGTTCGTGATCCCGCACGGCGGCGGCGCGGTGCCCTACCACTGGGGCCGGTTCCAGGGCATCGCGACGCGAGAGAAGCGGCCGGCTATCGAGGCCCACCTGATGAACAACGTCTTCTTCGACACCTGCGTTACCACCAGCCCGGCATCGACCTGCTGACCAGCGTGATCAAGCCGGCCAACATCCTGTTCGCGTCGGAGATGCTGGGCGCGGTCCGCGGCAACAACCCCGACGGCGACTTCCCCTGGGACGACACCAAGCGCTACGTCGACCAGGCGCCGCTCGCCGCCGGGGACCGCGAGCGGGGCTTCGAGGGCAACGCCCGGCGCGTTTACCCGCGTCTGGGATGCGGCGCTTACGGCACGAGGGGCGTAACCGCCGCTGCTGCCGCGCGGATCAGCCTCAACCGGGCGGCTGCTCGGGGAGCAACGGGCGCATGAACGTCCGCTCGTAACGGAGCACGCACCCGCTTTCATCTCGTATCTGATCGGCCGCGACGAACTCGGGGTCGACCCCGAACAGGGCACGGTACCGCTCGTATTCGGCGAGGCTGGGGAAGCTGAAAAGCGCGAGTGCCTTGTCGCTGGCGCCCTCGCCGGGCAGGAAATAGCCGTGGTGAGTGCCGCCGTGCAGGTTGACCAGTTCCATCCAGCGCCGGGCAAAGCGCTCGAAGACGTCGATCTGGGCAGGGTCGATCACGTATTCAACGACGCAGGTGATCACAGACTGCAGGCTAGCCCCATCCGCTCATCGGTGTTTGGGCTGCACCCGCGTCCCTGAGTCGGCCGGCCGCGGTGGGTGGCGGATCGCAGATTGGCGGATCCGGTGCGCCGCGGGCGAGGCCCATTGTCACATTTGGTGGCATACTGTCCGCCACTGGCGGCGCCGCGGTGGCCTGGTTCGCCGCGTGGCCGGGCTTGCGGGCGGGTGATGCCTGACGGTGGTGACAGGGGGCCTGATGGACGGTGACGGAGCCGAGGGGGTGGTTTTCCCGCTGTCGGCGGACGGGAGGCGGAGCACGTCCGCGCTGGGCAGTGCGGTGGTTGCCGACGCGCTGCGCCCGGTCGATCCGGTGGGCGCCCTTGGCGCGGAGCAGGAGACGGACTGGCGTTCGGGCTACCTCATCCATTTTCGCCGCCTGGTGGAAGCGGGACTGACGTCGAAGGCTGCCGCGCTGTCGGTCGCGCGCGACGGGCTGGGCTCACTGCAGGCCCGGATGCGGGTCAGGTGGCCGGCCGGCGCGGAGACGGGACTGGATGGCGTGCTCTCAGCGCCCGCGACGGCCTCGTTCGCCACGCTCAGCGTGCCGGGCTCCGGGCAGCGGGAAACCGAGCTGTCGCTGCCCTATCATGGCGGGCGGTTGCGCGGCGATGCCCTGGCACGCCAGTTGCAGACCTGGGTCAGCGGCGGGGTCATCGAGCCGTCGTGCGCGGAAGCCGTCAGCGAGGTTGCGGCGCATCCGGAGTGGCTGCGGCTGCCGGGCCAGACACTGATCGCGCTCGGGGCGGGCGCAGAGGTGGGCCCGCTGGAGGTGCTGCTGCGCTGGGGCGCCCGGGTGGCGGCTGTTGACCTGCCCAGCCCGCCGGTGTGGGAGCGGGTGCTGGGCATGGCCCGGCAGGGCGCTGGCGAGTTGCTCGTGCCCGTGCACCGGGAGGCGACGGCAGCGCTGCGCCCTGACGGCGGCGACGACGCCATCGCGCGATGGGCGGGCCTCAACCTGGTCCACCAGGTCCCGGAGGCCGCGGACTGGCTGGCCGGCCTGGACGGCCCGCTCGTGCTCGGCAACTACGTCTACGCCGACGGCGGCGCGAACGTGGCCGCGTGCGCCGCCGCGGACGCGCTCACCATGCGCCTGCAGGCGGCCCGCAGCGACGAAGTGGCACTGGCGTTTCTCGCCACGCCGACCGATGTCTTCGCCGTCCCCTCGGACGCGGTCGCCTGCTCCGCCGACGCTTACGCGGCCCGGTCCCGCACCGCGAAGCTGGCCGGCCTGCCGCTGCGCGCCGTCTCCCGCGGCCGGTTGCTCCGCCGCGCCTACGCGCCCGGCGCCGACCCGGGCATCAGCGACACCCTGGTCCCTCAGCAAGGCCCGAACTACGCCCTGGCGAAACGGCTGCAGCGGTGGCGGGCCACCGTCGCGCGCGAGGCCGGGACAACCGTGTCGCTCAACGTCGCCCCGCCGACCCGGACCCGGTCGGTGACGAAGAACCGCACGCTGGCGGCCGCCTACGCTGGCGCGCACTGGTTCGGGGCCGAGGTGTTCGAGCCCGCCACCACCAGGACGCTCATGGCAGCACTGCTCGTGCATGACCTCCAAGCCACCGGACCCGTGCACGCGCACCCGTGGCAGGACGAGGCATACGCCGCCGCGCACGGCGGGCTGTGGCGCATCGCCTACGCACCCCGCAGCGCACTGGGGCTCGCCGCCCTGCTCGGCTACCCCGCAACGCGCCACTGAGCCGATCCCGGGCCCCAGGCGCCCCCTCCCCGGCGTGAACACCGGCCTGCCGGGTCCTAAGTGCGGCGACCAGCCAGCAACAGATTGGCCCGCCGGTTCGACTGGCCCGGTGGCCTGCGACCGGTACCACTCCGCCTTCAGCTGAGGCAGGCGAAATCCAGTAAGCTTACTTGCTCAACTTGGGTAAGTACGTGACACATGCGGGCGATTAGCGCGTTAGCGCGAGGCTGGGCCAGATCGGATACACTGTGTGCGAACTCATTGCGCACAAATTTGAGAGCTGTCCTGAGCTCCTTCCTCAGCACCTTCAACGCCCAGTCATCATGCCGATTGGTCGCCTTCACGTAATTAACAAACTCGTTGGCTAGAGCCACGCCGTAAGCTTGGCTTGAGATAGCTTTACGCATGTGCGATTCAATGAGCGCGCCAATTTCACGTATTGCCGTGTCATACATGTTGAGCTCGATCAAGGGCGATACCCTCGCCCTGGCCGTATCCGGTATTTTCAGTGCACGTGCCCAGAAGCTCTCTAGGTGACGCAGGCCCGCGTCCGTCAGTACTACCTTCGCGCCAGACTCGTGACGGAACCAGTTGCGATCCGCGTACCATCCTTCCTCTGGATCGTCGTCATCAAATCCTTCTAGCGAAGGAAACCGAAAT
>Ga0302235_10003725_pt1 | contig 10602 bp, 8 predicted proteins | sample II_Palsa_N3_3_FD_193577 | JGI IMG/M metagenome (GOLD analysis project Ga0302235, IMG submission 193577) | Peat permafrost microbial communities from Stordalen Mire near Abisko, Sweden - II_Palsa_N3_3 | ecosystem: Environmental > Terrestrial > Soil > Palsa > Peat permafrost | place: Sweden... | reverse complement strand
CGACTCGGCGGTGTTCATCCCGCACCTGCTGACCGCGACCGGGCCGGACAACGTGTGGGGGCCCGCGCCGGTCGACAGCTCGCAGATCGCCTACGGCGCCGGCGCCCAGGTACTGGCCTTGCTTGCCGTCGCGACGGCCACCCACTCGGCCGGCCTGCGGCAGCTCGCGGGCATCGCGGCGGGCTGGTTCTTCGGCCAGAACCCAGCCGGTATCGCCACCTACAACCCGGCCACCGGAGCCACCGACGACGGCATCAACGCGAACGGCACGGTGAACCTCAACTCCGGCGCCGAATCCACCATCTTCGGGCTGCTCACCATGGAGGCACTCGACGCTAATCCCAACGTCGCAGCGATCGCCCGCGCCAGCGCCGGCGTGCAGTTCCGGGACGGCCAGCAAACCATCGAGGCGGAGGCGGCCAGCCTCACCGGGCCTGCCGAAGTCGTGCCAGCCAACCCGGTGAGTACCGGCGAATCGCAGTGGAGCGGCGGCGCCTACGTCCAGCTGGCGACGGGCAGCACGCTGTCCTGGACCATCCCGGCCGACGACCAGCCCCGGCTGGTGCAGGCCATCGTCAACCGCGTTCCCGGACCCGCCGCGGTCAGCGACTTCGCGTCGGGCGCCGAACAGCTTGGTGCAGCGCAGTACGGCGGCGGCGGCGCCCAGGGCGTCTCGCCCACGCCGGATGCGCTGCTCCCGGTCACCCTGCCGGGAATCCTGCCCGCAAACGCGACCCAGCTGACCGCCAGCACGCTGGGCGGCACCGGGCAACTCGACGCGCTCTTGGTCACCCCGCTGATCGCAGTCCTGATCACCACGGGCAACGGACACAGCGTCGCCCTGCTCAACAGCGAGGCTGGCACCCAAGGCGCTCGCACCCTCAACATGCCTGGCACCGGCCAGGCCATCGCCACGAGCTACGACAGTCAAGGACGCCAATGGCGCGTCACCGTCAGCACGGCCGCGACCATCACCGTGCCCGTGCCCGCCGGCGGATTCGCCATCGTACAGCGCTAGACCCCAAGACCCAGGCTGGCGCAGCTGAAATCGAGCCAGCCCGACGTACGGAGAAATGCAATGGCCCAGATCGTGCTAGATCGAGTCGACAAGACATTCGCCCACGGCGTCCAGGCGGTGCACGACCTGAGCCTGGAGATCGCGGACGGCGAGTTCATGGTCCTGGTCGGCCCGTCCGGGTGCGGGAAGTCGACCGCCCTGCGGATTATCGCCGGGCTGGAAGACATCACCCGCGGGACTCTCCAGATCGGCGACCGGATCGTGAACAACCTGTCGCCCAAGGATCGCGACATCGCGATGATCTTCCAGAACTATGCCCTTTACCCGCAAATGACCGTGGCACAGAATATGGCGTTCGGACTGCAGATGCGCAAGACACCCAAGCGCGAGATCGCCCGCCGCGTGCAGAATGCGGCCAGCATCCTCGGCCTGGAGCCGTACCTCGCGCGCAAGCCGGCCGCGCTGTCCGGCGGCCAGCGCCAGCGGGTGGCGATGGGCCGGGCGATCGTGCGGGAGCCGCAGGCTTTCCTGATGGACGAACCGCTGTCGAACCTCGACGCCAAGCTCCGTGTGGGCATGCGGGCATCACTGGCGGAGCTGCATGAGCGGCTTCACGTGACCACCGTGTACGTCACGCACGACCAGGTCGAGGCGATGACGCTTGGACAGCGCGTCTGCGTGCTGCGCGACGGGATGCTGCAGCAGGTCGACACACCGCAGAACCTGTACGACCACCCGGTCAACCTGTTCGTCGGCGGATTTATCGGCTCACCCTCGATGAATCTCGTCACCGCCAGGATGACCAGCAGCGACGACGGCGCAGCGGTCGCATTCGCCGGATACCGGCTGGCAATCCCGGCGAGCGTGGTGCACGCCAACCCGGAGATTAATGCGTACTTCGGCCGCGATGTGATCCTCGGCATCCGGCCGTCCGACTTCGAGGATGCGAGCCTGACCGAACAACCCTGGCCGAGGATGCCCGTCGTAACCCACGTGATCGAAGCGCTCGGCAGCGAGATCCACGCGATCTTTTTCATCGACGCACCGCCCGTCGAGCACAAGGACGTCGCCGACCTTGGCCCGCAAGGGGAGGACGACGAATCGGGGATCCCGCTCCACGAAGGCAAGTCGCTGTGGACGGCGCGGGTCAGCGCGCGCAGCAGGGTACGGGCCGGCGACCGGATCGAGCTCGGGGTGGATACCAGCAACATGCACTTCTTCGACCCCGAAAGCGGGCTCGCGATCGGCGGTAAGAAAATGGCGGGCTCGCGACCGGCGACAAGCAGGCAGCAGAGCCGAGACGCTGAGAACACGGCTTTCCCCAAGCTGGCCTCATAGCCCCGGCCGTTGCGGGCAGCTAGGCTGACGTTGGTCGGCTGGCGGCTGCGACGGGGAAGAGGCAGCCCGAAGAGCTGGTCGATATCGGCGCGACGCTGGTCTGCTGTGCGTCGACCGGTGCCCACACACGTAGCGAGGAGCAGGCGCACGCGCCGCGATCATGTATCAGATGCTCCACAGCACGAAGGCAGTTGTCTTTGACCTCGATGACACGCTCGCGCCCTCCAAGTCACCCCTGGACCCCTCGATGGCAACAGCGCTGGTGTCCCTCCTCCAGCGCCTTCCCGTCTGCATCATCTCGGGCGGCCGATTCGAGCAATTCCAAGCCCAGGTCCTCGACCGGCTAACCGCTCCGGAACAAGTCCTCAGCCGGCTTCATCTGATGCCGACGTGTGGCACGCGTTACTACTCTCGGCGGCAGTGCGCTTGGTCGCTGGTGTATTCCGAAGACTTGTCCGCCGAGGAGACGGCTCGGATCATGCAGGTCCTCGAAGAAACGTCAAGAACTCTCGGGTACTGGGAAGAGCATCCGTGGGGCGAACTCATTGAAGACCGCGGCAGCCAGGTCACCTACTCCGCCCTCGGGCAAGCCGCTCCGCTTGATGCCAAGGCCGCGTGGGACCCTGATGGGACGAAGAAGAGAATGCTCGTCGCTCATACGACACCATTGCTGCCTGACTTCGAGGTGCGGGGGGGTGGTTCAACGTCGATTGATGTTACGCGTAAGGGGATCGACAAAGCCTACGGAGTGCGCAAGCTCATGCTGCAGATTCATGCGGCTCCAGAGGAGCTGCTATTCGTGGGTGATCGGCTCGATGAGAGCGGAAATGATTATCCCGTATTGGCCGTTGGCGTGCCATGTGTCCCGGTCACGAGTTGGCAGGACACGCTTACCGTGATAGCGCAGTTCGACGACTGGTGGGACGGAGTCACCGGTTCGCCACAATTCCGAATTATCGCCGTGACAAGCGGTGGGGTCACGAGGAGATCTCCGCCATCGTCGAGGGCTCCTACGTGGGCAAGACGCTGCACGTGGCCTGGAGAGACTGTTTAGTGCAGGTCGGGGGAGTGCGCGCGGCCTTCACCTGTACTCGGGTCGCTCGGGGTGATCATAGGCTCGGAGATCACGACCAAGGATTCCGCGGGCGTCGGCGGAGCGGCGGAACCGGCTCGCCGCTCTATGATTACACCTGCCTCGCGGCTGATTAGCCGCTCAGCGGCCCGCAAGACACGGTGCTGGCCAGCCCTGACCGCCTTACAGCAGTGGCCGGCGCGAGCCGCGGCGGGCGTTCAGCGCGGCTCGCAGATGACCAGCGGGATGTCACGTTCGGTGCGGCGCTGGTAACTGCCGTAACCGGTGTACGCGGCCACCACCCGCGGCCACAACTCCGCCTTCTCTTGCGGCGACGCCCGGCGGGCCCGCATCAGCCGGCGCCGGCCGGCCATGGTCAGCTCGATGTCCGGATGAGCAAGCAGGTTGCGATACCAGTCCGGATCGCGGTCATCGCCGCCCTTGGAGGCCACCAGCACCACCCGATCTCCCTCGATGACCGGCGCCGTGAGCATGGTCGAGCGCGGCTGGCCCGACTTGCGTCCAACCGTGTGCAATTCGACAACCGGCATCCCGAAGGCCGAGCCCAGCACCTGACCGCCGGTGAGATGGACGATGGCCCGGTGAAGCTGGCTCATAGTCTTCAGGCTGATATCGGCCAGGTACTGCTGCAGGTCCATGCCGCGACCCTAGAACACGACGGGCACCCCGCCAACCACGGAAGGCCGACGCCGAGCCAACCGACCGGGCCTGGCTGCCACTCAGCCGGTCACCGTGACCGCCGACGACCAACCGGCGCCCGAATCGCAGAAGCGGATGTGCGCGGCAAGAGGCGCTGCGCCTGATCGCCGACCGGTGAGCGAGGGCGACTTCGCGATCGCGTGGAGGGCCCCGTCGCGCCGCGCGCTGGCCCGGCTGCCGGAGAAGGTCGCGACGGTAGCGGTGGAATTCGTGTACGGTTCCCTGGCTGCCGATCCCCAACCGGGTCGACAAGCAGCTCAAGCTCGGCCTCGCCGGGCATGAGTGAGTTCGGGTTCACTCGTGCATCGCTCGACATGTCGTTGCGACTGCAAGCGGGCCACCGGTGTCGACGAACCGGACCAGGCTGCGGGCGAAGCGGTCCGGCCGCCAGCTGCCTGAAGCCATTGCCTGAACGGTCTGCCAGTACACCGGAGTGTCCTCTTCGCTTGATCTCCCGGGCGGGGCGGCAGGAAGGCCGCTAGCCGGGAACCCCCTGTCCGCATTCGTTACGCGCCGGCGCCAGACTGGCCGGCTTTCCTGCTGGCTTAGCGCAGCCCCCGGCGCGGCGAGCACCTCATACCGTCGCGGGTCATCATTAACGGGCACATCCGGACACTACGGTGCAAGGCCGGTTATCACCCGTATTTCCTCGCCGGCGTGTCCGGTTCAATCCCGCGGTGACGACGCGGCCAGATGCGGCTAAATGACTTGGCCAGCTCCAACGGGGCCGTTCCAGGTGGGGACAAGGGCGGTGGAGTCCGGCCCTGGGCGGGGCATCCTGGGCTGGCACAGCGTGATCGGCGTCCACCATGTGACAGGGGTCCTGCTAGACGCCATGCCATCCGTCAGCTCGGGCCAACTACTACGCAAGTGGCAAAAACGACCGAACGGGCCGAGTTAGCTGGCAACGGGCCGGCTTAGGTGTCACCGGACAAACCGCCGGCATGCATCCGCGTCCGGGCGAACTGGCCACGGGCTGTGGTCCAGCGTTCCGTGCACGACTTAGCGTCCTTGCAGTACCAGCGGATATTGGTGCACGCCTGGCCGCCATCGGCTACCAGCAGGCCTAGCGGAAGCGCGGTGCCGCACATGGAGCACTGGGCTGCCTCCAGCGGCCGGAGCTGGTCGCGCCGCGCGGCCGCCGGCGGTTCCGCCAGCGCCAGACGCGGACCGACAGGAAGCTGCTCAGGTCCCGTTTCCAGGGACGGCGGCATAGCGGATGAGGCATGCGGGGCCATTATTCCTCCACGCGGGACACAGGTCACAAGGCCCCGGCCCTCTTGACGAAGCCCAGGACGCCCGCTCGTCGTGACGTCATCGGGCAAGCTCGCTCATACCAAGCCCGCTCATGGTGGGCGGCTCGCTCATACCGAGCCCGCACATCCAAGGTAGCCACCCATGCCCGGGCGAATCAAGGCAAACCCGCAAAATCCCTCAGCTCCCGCCGGAAGTCGCTGAGGTCCCACAGCCACCAGCACCATGGCTCGCGCAGAACGAACGACCGTTCTGTTGCCGCCTCACGGTCATCATCGGACCAAGCCCAGCTGCGGATCAACGACAGTTGAATAGGCGAGTTCACCCTGATCAAGCCCGGTTACAGAGGTGGACCTGGTCCACCTCGACGTGGAGTTATGGCAGGGCTAGGCGGCGCGGTTCGGGATGATGACGTATTTCGAGCCGGTCGCCTGCCGGCCGTAGTCGGCGATCGCTTCGAGGGAGAGCGCGCCTGGGAGTGATACCTGCGCTGTGTAGCTGCTGGCGAACGTCGTCGTGAGCCCGGCAGCGACCTGGTCACGCAGCTGCGCAACGCGCGCCAGGCCGGCCTTCTGCAGGAACGGCGTCAGCAGCCACCCGCCGATGGCCCAGGCCATGCCGTAGCTGCGGGTCAGCTCGGTCGGGCCGCGGTCAAGCGATCCGTAGATGTAGACCTGCTTGTGCACGACCGACCCGTACCTGCTGTAGCCGCCCGCGGCGGCGCTAGCGGCGGCTTCCATGCCCGTCAGGATCTGGCTCGCCAGGCGGCCGCCGCCGATGGCGTCGAAGGCGAGCGTGGCATCGGTTGCCTTGAGCGCGCCGGTCAGCTTCGCCATGAAGTCGGTGGACGTCGAATTGCAGACGTGGACGGCGTCACCCGCGACCGGGCGCGCATCCTCTTCCTGGAGATCGGAAAGGCACTCGAAGATACGGATGAAGGTGACGCGCGGCGCGCAGAACTCGCCCGTCTGCGCGCAGTACGAATTCGACAGCAAGCCGCTTGAGCAGGTTCCCGACTACAAGCGCTTCAAAGAGGAACTGAGCGCACTGCGCTTGCAGGAACGGCTCGCTCGCCAGGATCGCCCGCAAGAGCGAGCACTCTCGGCCGAAGTAGTGACTGACAACACGTCTGCCGTCGCTGACAGCCAAGACACACTGCCGCGCGGGGAAGTCGTCGCCGCATTGCCCGCGGGGACCGTCGCGTCGAATGGCACCGCATCGTTGGAGGGCTGAGAAACAGGAGCAAATATCGCCTGAGCGTGGTCGGCGCGCCGATCGCGGCACCGGACGGGAGGAGATCCGTCTGGCGACCTCCGCTGATAGCCGCCAGTCGGCGGATCTGGGTCCTCGGCACTACCTCTCATCCGCTGCCTTCTGGATTGTCTAGGTCGCGAGGAATTTCGCCGTGGATCTTGAGGATGCCGGGACTGTGACGGGGAGTTTCCGTGCGTGTTGACGCCAGTGCTCAAGGACGCCGGGATCGGCGACCTTCCTGATCCTGACCGCGCTGACCCGGCTCAACCTGGCAAGGGGGATGGCAACATGACCGCATCAGCCGGCTCGCACGCTCGAGGACAGGGCTGCCGCGCGCGAGCAACTAGCCGCAGCGGCACTCGCGGGATCGTTAGTGTCCCGGAGGGGCGGCGTCCTGTACTAGCGCACGCACCTTGTGCCGCTGGATCTTTCCGGATGGGGTCCGCGGTATCTCCGCGACGAAGTAGATGTCGCGTAGCTGCTTGTAGCGCGCAAGCTGAGGGGTGAGCCAGAAGATGAGCTGCTCCGCGTCGGCGGTGGCCGGATCGTTCGGAACAACTGCGGCAACCGGCATCTCGCCGCGGCGCTCGTCGGGCAGCCCGAAGACCGCGCAGTCGCGCACCAGGGGCGAGGATGCCAGTACGCTCTCGACCTCGACCGGCGAAACCTGGTAGCCGGACACCTTGATCAGCTCCTTGATGCGGCCGGTGATGATGACCCAACCCGCCGGCTCCACATAGCCTAGGTCGCCGGTGCGATACCATCCGCCGGGCAGGAACGGGGACTCCTGCGGCTCGGGAAGGTAATTGCGCATCGCCGCCGGGCTGCGCGCGACCAGTTCGCCGAGTTCTCCGCGCTCAAGCAGCGTGCCCGTCGCAGGGTCGGCAGCTTCCATCTCTACGTCCGCCGCCGCCATGCCGACCGAGTCCAGCCGCGCGTTCGTCGGCGCGTCGAGTGGCGTGACCGCAAGGATCGGGACCTCGGTGGTCCCGTACGCAGGCTTCCAGCCGACCCCGATCCGATCGGTGAGCCGCCTAGCGACCTCCGCGTTGACCGGTGTCGCCGACCAGTTGAGGTAGCGCAGCGAGTCGAGCTCGAAGTCGGTCAGGTCTGGCATCTCCGACAGTGCGGAGGCGATCGGGGCGACGGTTATGCCGACGGTGATTCTGTCGGCCTGGTAGCTCTCGACCATGGAGCGCACGCTGAACTTGCGGAAGAGCCGGATCGCGGCGCCGGCCGAGATGGTGGCGCCGACGTTGACGATGCCGAGGATGTGGCTCAGCGGCGTCAGCGCCTGCAGCCGGTCGCTGTCGGTGAGCCCGAGGCCGTCGCGCCACTGGTTGGTAGCGAACGTCAGGCTGCGATGGGTGTGGCGCACCGCCTTGGGCAGCCCGGTCGTTCCCGAGCTGAACGGCAGCGCCAGCTCAAGATCGGCGACGTCGTCGTCCAGGTCAGCGTGCTGCCCGGTCCATGCGGGCAGCACGCCGGATACGGCAAGCATCTCCTCGAAAGGCAGCCAGCCGGGCCGACGCGCGTCCCCGTGCACCACGACGGCGAGATCCGGACGGCCGGTCCCGTCGGCTAGTTCGCGCTTGTCATCGTCGACTACGATGGCGACCGGCGCGGTGATTGCGATGGCATGTTGCAGCTCGTGCGACATCCACGAGGTCGACGCCATGACGGCGACAGCCCGCAGCCGGCTGAGCGCGAAGAAGGTGTAGATCCACTCGGGCTCGTTGCCCAGGCAGAGGGCAACTCGATCCCCCTGCTTGACACCCAGTGCGGCCAGACCTGTGGCGACGGCGTCGGTCGACGCCTTGACCGCCGTGTACGAGATCCGCTCGTCGTCGACCAGCAACGCGGTACGACCTGGGTACCGCGCCGCGGCCCGGTGCAGCAGACCGTAGTAATCGAACGATGCATCGTCCGGTGGAGACACAAAGTCTGGGGACACTGCTATATCCACTTGGCTATATCCACTTGGCACTCGTCGAGGATCGGCGGACGCCAAAACCGTATCAGTTTCGACGTCGATGTCAATAGGCATGCTACGGGGCGCGGCCTGTGCTTATTACCGCGAACGGGCCGCCAGGCAGACAGTGAGCTAACTAGCCGACTCTCGAAACCGGTGGCACGCCGTTACGCGACATCGCTCCTGGAGCGCGCACTGCGCGCCGCATTGTACTTAATTCCGAGCGAGTTTGCCCATAGCAACGTCAGCTGTTCGACGGCTGTGTCGAGGTCGAACGAGATACCGCCGAGGAACATCATCTCGGCGAATCTCGCGACCATCCCGCCCAAAGCGATGGCCGCGTACCTCGTGTCGATTCGGTCGTCTGCGTTACCCTCGGATTGCAGCCGCGCAATCGCCGACTCGAGCCGCGCCGCCAGATAGTCATCACGCTTCGTACGGACGCTGCGCACTGTGTCGTCGTAGCGGCTTACCTCTTCGATAACCCGCATAATGCGGGCTTCTTTTTTGTATGCGGCAAGGTAAGACCTGTTCGCCGCGCGGATTCGGTCGATCGGGCCCGAATCGCGGTCGACATGATGCGGGATGTCGTCCATGGAGACCAATCGGACCTCGACCTCTTCGGCGATCTCCCGGAACAGGGATTCCTTCGAGTCGAAGTAATGGTAAAAAGAACCGTGCGAGACCTGCGCTTCAGCCGCGATGTCGGTGATCCTCGCCTGTAGGAATCCGTCACGCTCGAAAACGGTCTTGCCCGCTTCCAGGAGCCGCGCCCGTGTCCGGCGCCCCTTGGCCGAGCGGGGTCCCGCTTCCACTTCAACTCCTCCAAGGCTCGACTTGACCTCAAACTATACTCATCGCAACAGGAGGGCGCCCCGCACGCGGTTCACCGCCAGGTTCCGCCGACCCTCGGGGGGCTTTTCTCGGCCCAGTTCAGAGGCTGTTCATGAGGGTTCGCAACCGACGCAGGTCGCCGAGCGGATCCGCGCCGATGGGTTCGACCTGAAGGACGGAGATGCGTTGATCGCGGAAGGCGCTCGGCCAGTCCCGGACATATCCCGTATCGCCGACCAGCGACGTGCCCTGCATTGCCGTCGAGCAGGGCGTTGACGCGCGCGTCGGCCTCTGCGGGAATCGCCCGAAGGGTGATCCCCGCTCCGGTGCTCGCTATCTCAGGGACAGCTGAGGGAGTCGGCGCCCAGGACATGCTCGAAGGCGAGCATGTGATCGAAGCCCGCGTGTTCGATCCGCTCCGCGAACAGGCCTGCGGCGCGTAGATCGCTGGCTCTGATCTCGGCTTGAGGAAGCACGGCGCCGAGGCTGAGCGGCCTGCCCAGACTGTCGGTCACTGCAGCGCACACCCGCCGTGTCTTGTCGATACCGGCATGACAAATCTACACTGACGTCGATATCAAGCAAAAAGTGCTGGAGGCAACCTTGGGGATCGCCGCTCCCGGCGAAGCGCCTAGCGGGCTACGCCTGCCGGAGTTCACCGACCGATTCCGTCAGTGGGTCACCGCCAACGAAGGGGAGCTCGCACCTGTGCTGGACATCCGAAGCGACTTCGGCGAACGAGTCCAGCTGGCGCGTGACCTGCGCCGGATACTGTGCGAGCACGGCTGGGGCCAGGTCGGCTGGCCCGTTGACGTCGGCGGAGCAGGCGGGGGCGTCCTGCACCGCGGGGTGATCTATGAGGAGCTCTACCGTGCAGGCTGGTCCGGGCCAACCATTTTCGAGCACCTCGAGATCATCGCCCCGACCCTCGTCCGGTACGGCTCTCCCGGCTTCGTGGCGTCCGTGTTGCCGGAGTTCCTGAATGGTTCCCGTGCTTGGGCGCAGGGCTTCTCCGAGTCGGAGGCCGGCTCGGACCTGGCGGGACTGCGGACTCGCGCCGAACTCGACGGTGATGCTTACGCCGTCAATGGCGTGAAGATTTGGACGAGTTGGGCGAAGTACGCCGACTGGTGCCTGGTG
>Ga0302235_10003720_pt1 | contig 10607 bp, 6 predicted proteins | sample II_Palsa_N3_3_FD_193577 | JGI IMG/M metagenome (GOLD analysis project Ga0302235, IMG submission 193577) | Peat permafrost microbial communities from Stordalen Mire near Abisko, Sweden - II_Palsa_N3_3 | ecosystem: Environmental > Terrestrial > Soil > Palsa > Peat permafrost | place: Sweden... | reverse complement strand
CGTTGATCCACACCACGCCGAATTGCAGCGCCCTGGATACCCGCAGGGCGCGCTTGACGTCGTTGGTCCAGACCGAGGCGGACAGGCCGTAGGAGGTGGAGTTCGCCCACCGCAACGCCTCTTGTTCCTCGGTGAACCGCTGAACGGTCAGCACCGGCCCGAAGATTTCCTTCTGCACGATCTCCGCCGCGGGGTCGCTGGCGGCCACCACGGTGGGCTCCAGGTAGAAGCCCTCGCCGGGCAGCCGCCCGCCACCAGTCACGACCTCACTCCCGGCGTCCAGGCGGTCGAGGAAGCCGGTGACACGCTGGAGCTGCCCGGCGGAATTCACCGGCCCCATGGTGGTGCGCACCGACAGCACATCGCCCAGGACCAGGCCCTTGGCCTGCTCGGCCAGGCCGGCGACGACGTCGTCGTAGCGTTTCGCCGAGGCGATCACCCTGGTCGCGGCGGTGCAGTCCTGGCCGGCGTTGTAGTAGCCGACGGCCGCGATCTTCGGCAGCACGTCGTCGATGTCCACATCGTCGAAGAGGATCACCGGCGCGTTTCCCCCCAGCTCGAGGTGCACCCGCTTGAGCGTGTCGGCTGCGGTCCGCGCGATCCACTTGCCTGTTTCCACCGAACCGGTAAGGGAGACCATCGCAATGCGCGGGTCCTTGACGATCGCCTGTCCCACCTCGTTGCCGCCGGTGACCACGTTCAGCACCCCGGGCGGAAAGATGTCCGCGGCGAGCTCAGCCATGCGCAGGGTAGTCACCGGGGTGGATGGGGCCGGCTTGAGCACGACGGTGTTGCCCGCCGCGATCGCCGGGCCGAGCTTCCATAGGGCCATCAGGATCGGGTAGTTCCACGGTGCGATACCGCCTACCACGCCGACCGGCTCCCGCCGGATCCACGATGTCCGTCCGGGCATGTACTCACCGGCCGCCCTGCCCTCAAGCAGGCGGGCGGCACCGGCGAAGAACCGCAGGTTGTCGATGCCGTGCTCGAGCTCCTCGGGACGGACGACGCTGATCGGCTTGCCGGCGTCCAGCGCTTCGAGTTCAGCGAGCTCGTCGTCGTGCGCCTGGAGAACGTCGGCGAGGGCCAGCAGCGCGGCCTGCCGCTGCCGTGGCGTGGTCTGCGACCAGGTCTCAAAGGCGTGCTGGGCCGCGGCCACCGCCCGGTCGACGTCATCGGCGCCTGAGTCGGGGACGGTAGCGATCTGTTTGCCGTCCCCCGGACTCGTGACAACGGAACGCCTCTCGGAGGCAGCGTCCTGGGGTGAACCGTCGATGAAGTTGAGCAAGTGCAGCGGAAGCTTTCTCATGTGTCTCCCTCAGGCGAGGCCATCATCAGCGGACGAACGGCGGACAGGCTGAGCGCGCGGATGGCCACGCGCGCGGCGAGGTCGGCGTCGAGGGAAAGCAGCAGGCCTGACGCGGCGAGAACGTAGTCGTGGTCGGTTACCACCTCGGGCGGCACCGGGCTCATGCAGACCTCGGCTGCGCGTGCGAGGGCTGGTTTCAGGATGCGGTCTGGTTGCCCGTGATGGGCGATAACACCGCCGGTACCGATCATGACTGCGACGTCGCGCAGGTCCGGTCCGCTCATGGTGAGGGTGGGAGCCGTCTCCCCCTGCCGGTAGACCCATCCCTGACGGCCGCAGTGCCGGATCAGCGCGTGGGTGACGCAGCTCGTGGCCAGCAGCTCCTCGTGGCGCAGGTCATCTGGGCTGACTGCTTTCCAGGAGGGATCGGCTGCGCGGCGCTGGCACTCCTGGGCCCAGGCCGCCGCGGTGGTGCCTGCCTCCCGGGCGAGCCAGGTGCTGTCCGCCTCGGCGGTACCGGGTGCCCCGGATCTCATGCCGAGGTCGCCGCTCACCGTCCGGGATTCTGCCGGCGGCGGGAGCAGCGGGAGCCGCAGTCCCTGGGTAGCGGGCGGCTCGGTGCACACCGAGTGGACGTCGGTGGTGGCACCCCCCACGTCGACCACCAGGACGTCGCCAGCGCCCGGCGTGCGCTGCGTGCCGTGAGCCAGCAGCCGGGTTGCTGCCAGGACAGCTTCAGGCGTAGCGGTTGTCACTGATTCCAGGAATTCACGGCGGTCGCTGAGGTTCTTGCCGCGGATGACGTGCTGAAGGAAGACGGCCAGGATCGTCGACCGTGCCGCCTCCGGCTGCACGGTCCCGATCCGTGGCATGACGTTGTCGACCAGGTACGCGGCCCTGCCGCTCGCCCGGAATATCGCGGCTGCCCCAGCCGCCGCCTCCCGGTTGCAGGCCACCACTACCTGGCCCGACCAGGATCCGCCGGACAGGGCACGGGCGTTGGCGATCACCAGTTCCCGCTGGCCGCCGTCAGTGCCGCCGCCGAACAGCACGATCTCGGGATCGCACGCGTCGAGCGCGGCCACGTCGTTGTCGTCGATCTGGCCGTGCAGAACCAGCTCAAGACGCCCGCCCGCGTTCAGCGCGGCACGCCTGGCCGCCGCGGCCGTCATGTCTTCCACGAGCCCCACCGCGGCCATGCGCAGCCCGCCCCCGGCACTGGAGCAGGAGCGGCGTACCGCAATGTCAGGCCGTCTCGGCAGGCGGGCGACGGCTTCGGCGTAAGCCGCGTCGTGTCCCTCCATCACGTCAGGTCCCAGGAACGTCGGCGCCTCACCGTGTCCGGCCACGATGCCCTGGTCGAGATCGACCACCGTCACCTTGCAGATCGTGCTGCCAAAGTCGGCCAGTACCGCGGCGCGCATTACTGGCCACCCTGGCCTGGCCCGCTGGCGGCATAACTCAGCCGCTCGATGAGCTCCGCGATGCCCGCAGGCGCGAGCACCCCCATCTGCTGCACCTCGTCACGGACATCGACGGGTATATCGGACCCTTCGACGTCCTCGTTCAGGACGCCTCCCATGCACACCACGGTGCGTGACATGCCACGCTGCCGCAGCTCCGCGAGGAGCCTGGTGGCAAAGCTGCGGGCCACGCCATTGTGCGTAGTAACCGCGGCCGCGTGCGCCGCGGTCTCGGTCACTGCCTTGGCGATGTCCTCCGGATCGCGGCTGATGCCGAAGTCGATGACCTCGGCGCCCGCGGCACCCAGGGCGCTGCACAGCAGGAGGACGGCGAGCTCGTGGACGTCGGTGGACGCCACTACGATGCGCAGGCCCTTGAGCGCCTCGGTACGCCCGCTCTGGCTGAGCTCGTTGACTACCGCGTCCCGTTCGCCGAGCGTGCGGCGCAGCAGATCGGTCTGGAAGACCGGGTGCCGGCCGCGCGGGTAGAACGAGTCCAGCTCTCCGGCGCCGAAGAACTCCTCGGCCCGTACCGCGCCGAGCTTCTTCAGCACCAGCATAAACTCCACCGGGTCCTGCGTGTTGACCCCTCCAGAGGCCATGCCGGTCATCAGCGCCTGGAAGAACCGCCGGCCTCCCTCGACCAGCACGTCGCGCTGGGCTTCGAGGGAGGCCCAATCCATGGTCTTCTCGACCGCGGGCACGTAGGCCTCGAGCCGCCGGTTTACGGCGTGGACGGCGGAGATCTCCTGCCAGGACGGCACCCGGATCGCTTCCGTCACGGGAACGGCCTTCACCGCGCTGCCGATCCGGTATCGGTGATCCGTGGCCTTCATGAACAGCACGTCGGCGCCCACGGTTCCGTAATTCGCCTCGATGTCGGCGTCATTGCCGATCGTGTCGCCGTGGGTGAAGCCCGGCGGTACCTTATGCGGATTGGTCTCGTGCAGGGCCAGCGTCACGGCGGTCTTGAGCACCGGATCGCTGGTCAGTCCCCCCCAGCTGGCGGAGTAGGGCACCGCCAGCAGCTCCTCGCTCACATAACGCTCGACCATCGTCCAGCCGACCAGGTTCGCATAGTCGTGGAAGACGCCCGGGTACCCGTCGTCGATGTAGGAGTTCCAGCACGTGCCCTCATGCGCCCAGGCGGCCAGGGCGCCGACGGCCTTGACGACGGCGACTGTCTGCGCGACATCGTCGTCCCAGTAGGGCCAGCGCCAGAAGTACTGAGAGAAGACCCCCACGGTCGTGACGCCCACCTGAAGAGCCCGGGTCACGTTCTCGACGGACCCCGGCCCGCCGATCATGTTGTCTTCTGCCCCCGGCTGGATAGGGAAGCTGTGAGTCAGCTCCCACCAGTCCTGCTCGGTCCACAGGCACGGCCCGGTCTCCTGGGGAGCGTCAGCCCGCATCGCCTCGGGCAGGCCCATCCTCCGCTCGGCCAGCAAGGTGAACTGATCCGGCGGGGCAACGCCGCGGGACCTGGCGTCATCAATGATGCAGCCGAGCGCCTCCCGCGTGTCCGCCCACGTGTTCAGCCCGATGTTGATGCTGGTCATGAACTGGCCCTGCCTGCGGCTACGCTCCCGGAACTCCCGCTCAGACCGGACACCCCTGTCCTGGCAGAACAGCGACGTGGCCCGCTCGATACGCCGGCCGTGCTCGACGCCTTCGCGGAGCACCTCGGCGCCGTCGGGGAGATCGGCGGGCACGAGGGCACGGAAGTCGATGGCCCCGTTCATCTGCCGGAGTGCTCTTCGCGCGTCTCAGTGATAGCGGCCCGGAGCGCGGCGACGATGCGCTCGATCTGCGCGGCCGAGATGATGAACGGCGGGGAAAGGAAGAGCATGTTACCGAGCAGCGTGCGGACCAGCAGCCCGTGATCGCGGGCGGCGCGCATGACCTTCTGCGCGCGCTCCTGCTCAGGCGGGAAAGGCTGCTTGGTTTCCTTGTCCGCGACAAGCTCAATGCCCGCCATCAGGCCCGCGCGGCGCACGTCACCGACCTCGGGAAGCTCCCTGAGCTCCTCGAGCAGCCCGCCAAGCTGCTCGCCGCGTTCGAGCACCGCATCGATGAGCTTGTCGTTCTCGATCACCTCGATGTTGGCCAGGGCCACCGCGCAGGCGACCGGGTGACCGGATGTCGTGAACCCGTGCCAGAGGTTCGGGTCCCCCTCGGCCTGCTCGATGACCTCCCAGATCCTGGACCGGATCATCGTGCCGCCTAGCGGAACGTAACCACTGGAGATTCCCTTTGCCATGGTCAAGAAGTCCGGAACCACCGCGTCGCGCTCTGAGGCGAACCAGGTGCCGGTGCGACCGAAGCCGGTGATTATCTCGTCAGCTATGAGGAGGATCTCGTTCTTGTCACAGACTTCACGCAGCCTCTTCTGATAGCCCGGCGGCGGCACGAGGACCCCGCCGCTGCCGAGGACCGGCTCGGCGATAACGGCGGCGATGTTGTCTGCGCCGATCTCGGCGATGCGCTTCTCCAGCGCACGCCCGGAGACGGTTTCCTCGAACTCGGCGGGGGACTGGCGGTACTCATACGGCGTGGGAAAGTGGTGGATGCCGGATGGCCGGGCGCCGAACCCGACATGGTAGGGCTCTAGCCCGGTGACGAAGGTGGCCATGCCAGTGACCCCGTGGTAGCCGCGGTCGTGGGCGAGAATGGCGGTCTTGCTGGAACGGCCCTGGATGTGCCAGTAGTAGCGGGCGAGCTTGAACGCCGTCTCGTTCGCCTCGCTGCCACCGTTGACGAAAAAGACGTGATCCAGGTCACCGGGGGTGAGCTGCGCGAGCCTCTCGGCGAGCGCGATCGTGGGCGGAGATGAGTTCCCCCCGAACAGGGGGCAGAACTCCATCGTCTGCATCTGCCTGGTCGCGGCCTCGATGAGCTCACGCCGGCCGTGCCCGACGTTCACGCACCACATGGCGGCCGGACCATCGATCATCGTACGGCCGTCGCTGAGGACAACCTCGGCGCCCTCCGCGGAGACCGCGACGACGGGGCCCATCGCCGCCAGCTGCCGCGGCCGGGCCAGAGGGTGAACAACGTGCGCCAAGTCCTTGGCGGCCAGCTCTTTGCTGAGCGCTTGATGCGTCGTCAACGTAGACCCTTCCTCTGGTGGGCGTCCTTGCTCTTTGTCCCCGGGAGCCCGGGGACAACCCGAAGATGATCCCGATTGAACAACTTATGCTCATTCGTTGTCAACGCTCCGATCGAGATTTGTTTTTACTAGCGCAAAACGGGATATCACCGTACTCACGATGCGTACGATCGAGACAGCGGACGGCGAAGGTAGCCGGCCTGCTCGCGCTGGCAGCCCGGTCGGGCAGGCTCCCCGGCGGGGGCGCGGTGACTTACCCGCGCAAAGTTGACCCTGATTGAACAACTATGCTCATTCTTTGGCAACACTCTGGCCAAGATTTGTTCCTAATGGTACAGTCTGGAGTACCACCGTGCTCATGGCGCGACGTTCGGGACTGCGGACAGGCGAGGGGGAACCGGCATGCGGGGCGGTTGCCTGATAGGGCTCGACATCGGATCGAGCTCGGTACGGGCACTGGCGCTTGCCGTCGACACTGGCCGGGTCCTCGCCATGACGCAGGAAGCGACTCCCGTATCACGTTCGCTCACCACAACGGAGCTGGCGCCTGCCCCGCTCAGGCAGGCGGTCGAGGGCGCCCTCCGCGCGCTGATGGCATCGCTGCCCGCCGACTATCAGCCCCTCGGCGTCGCGGCGACATCAGTCGGCGAGGCCGGTGCGCCGGTGGATGAGGCAGGGACCGTACTCCGCAACGTCATCTGGTGGCAGGACAGCCGTTCCGCCGGCCAGGTGGCCCGCCTGGCCGGCCGAGTCGGCGCCGAGCGCCTCGAGGGCATCGTGGGTCATCCGGTGGATCCCACCTGGGGCATCGGGCGCGTCATGTGGCTCCGGGAGAACCAGCCGGATATATACGCCCGCACCGCAGCCTGGCTACCGGTCGCGGACCTGGCGACCCTGTGGCTGGCCGGTGAGATCGTGACCTCGGCAAGTCTGGCGTCCCGCACGATGGCCTGGGACCAGCACGGCCAATGCTGGTCCGGGGATGTTCTCGAGGCGGCTGAGGTCGACGTAGGGCGGATGCCGCCCGTGTTTCCCTCGGGGACCGTGGTCGGCGCCGTCACCCAGGCCGCGGCCACCCGGACCGGCCTGCCCGCCGGACTTCCTGTCAGCGTCGCAGGCCACGACCGCCAGTGCGGTGCCTTCGCGGCACGCCAGGGCACTGCCGCGCCGGTCGACTCGGCGGGCACCGCCGAGGCCTTGCTCATCTCAGTCACGGCGGCCGACGACATGCGGCGGCTCGGCACCGGCATCAGCTGGTATGCCGACGTTGAACCAGGACATCACACCTACGCTGCCCGCATCGGGCTCGCCGGCGGACTCCTGGACTGGGCCAAGCAGGCCTTCTTCGGCTCGGCCGACGTGAACTACCAGCGGATCCTCGCGGAGATCCAGACTCCCTACACGTTCACCGGGGTGGTGTGCACGCCGACCTTCGGCAGGTATTCCAGCCCGTATTGGTCAGCCGGCGCCGTACCTGGCGTGATTTCCGGGCTGACCACCTCTCACGTGCGCGCGGACATCCTCCAGGCCCTGCTAGAGGCCCCGGCCTTCGCCCTGCGAGCGACCCTCGAGGTGCTGGACTCCTGGTTTGACGAGCCGCTGGAGACGGTCCGGGTGGAGGGTGGCATCGTGCAGAACCAGCCCTGGCTGCAGTCCCGCGCGGACATCACCGGCCGGCCGCTATTGTCGATCGAGCAGCAGCACATGACCGCGATCGGGGCTGCCTTGCTGGCCGGCCTTGGATCGGGAACGTTCGCCTCAGCGCGTGAAGCCGGGAGTTCGCTGGCACTGAGCCTCCGCGAATGGTCCCCTGATCCTGACCGCAGTGAGCGGTACGCAGAGGCGTTCGACCGGTACGTGCGGCCGCTTGCCCGCTTCTGCGCGGGCGTACCGGATGATATGTCCCAGCGCCATCGCACGACTGTGCCCAAGGCAAGAGAGGCAAGATCCGCATGACCACCGTTCAGGCCACGGGCGCCGGGAGCCTGCGATACCGAGATGCCTCAGCCCGCCGGACGGCGCTGGCCGAACTCGTCCAGCAGCAAGGGTTCTGCAGGGTCCACGAGCTCAGTGACCAGTTCGGCGTCTCGCGCATCACGGTACGCCGCGACATCGCGCTTCTCGAGCGGGACAACCTCGTGCGCAGCGCGCACGGAGGGGCGATGGCCCTTTCGTCGGCGGGTCCCGGCTCCCCGGCGGGTCCCGGCGCGCATTTCCGGCTGCGCAGCGCCGCTCATACCGCGGCCAAGCAGGCTATCGGCCGCGAGGCCAGCGAGTACGTGAACCAGCACGCCACCGGCCCGCTGGGAATCGACGCCGGGACCACCGGTTTCCAGGCCGCTCGCTTCATCGCGCCTCACTTCCCGCTCACCGTGGTGACGCACTCACTGCCGGTGATGACCGAGCTTGCCCAGCGGCCCCTGGTCGAGGTCGTCGGGATCGGCGGCGTTCTCCACCCCGAGACCCAGGCCTTTGCCGGCCCGTCCACGGTCGCGGGCTACGCCGGGCTCCGCCTTGGAACGGTGCTCCTCACGGCGTCGGCCGTCCGCGATCAGATGATGCTGTGCGGCAACGCGTTCGACGCCGAGACCAAACGCCAGATGATGGCGGTCGCCGATCAGGTCATCCTCCTGGTGGACGCCTCCAAGTTCGAGGCGGTTGCGCCGTTCCAGGTCGCCGAGCTCAGCCGCGTGGACATCGTGGTCATCGACGACCAGGCGTCCGCGGCATTGGTGGAGTCACTTCAGGCCCAGAACTTGCGCGTCGTGGTAGCGCCGCTCGGTGAGGACGCCAGCGTGGCGGAGCAATGAGGTGATGGAAAAGCCGCACGAAGTATCCCGGCTGTTCACGTCTGGCGTGGTCAGCCTTGCGGGCACCATGTCCGATGGGAAGGAGTGACGTGGAGGGTCAGGCTGCCCCACTCCGGTGGGGACTGGCCGGAGCCAGCGACATCGCCGAGACGCGGATGCTTCCCGCCCTCGCTCGCTGCGGGCACAGCGTGCGGGCTCTGTACAGCTCATCACGGGCATACGCCGAGAAATACGCCGTCCGCAACGGGATCGAGCTGGTCTTCGACGACTTCGAGGCGTTGCTCGCGTCTGACACCATCGATGCCGTCTACATCTCCAGCCTCAACGACCGGCATCTCGAGCAGGCCTGCGCCGCAGCCATGGCAGGCAAGCACGTACTGTGCGAGAAGCCGATGGCAACCTCTCTGGCCGGGGCCCGGGACATGATCAAGGCCTGCCACGACGGCGGTATCGCCCTGGCCATCAACCATCATCTGCCTGCCGCCGGGACTCATCGCAGGATCCGCGAGCTTGTCCAGGGCGGCGCCATAGGCCGCGCGCTCGCGGTGAATGTGCGGCACGCCACGCTGCTGCCCGGCCGGCTTCGCGGGTGGCGGCTGGCAGACATGCCAGGCGCCGGCGTGGTAATGGACCTGAGCTGCCACGACGCCTCGGTTGTCAACCCGTTGCTGGGCACGGTCGCCCTGGAATCCGCAGCGGTCACGGTACGTCAGGGAGCCTGGCACGCCGGCAGCGAGGACGCATCCATGGCCGTGGTGCGCTACGAGAACGACGTGCTGGTACACCTCCATGACTCGTTTACCTCCCCCTGCACCCCTACTTACCTCGAAGTCCACGGTGATGCTGGCAGCATTCACGCCCACGGAGTCATGACCCCCGAGCCCTGCGGGACGGTCATCCTTAGCGACAAGCGCGGAGACCGCGAGATCACGGTCCAAGACCGGCGGCATACGTACGACATCACCCTGGAAGCATTTAGCGCCGCGGTGGCCGGAACCGGGCGGCCCATCGTCACCGGCGAAGACGCTTACAACGCGCTGGCCGTGAGCATTTCCATCCTGGAGTCAGCGCGCACCGGGCTTCGCATCCCAGTCGACTCTATCCGGGTGCCGCCATCGCCGTCCCCATATCTGGGGCCGGATGCCTCACGATAGCGTGGCAGAGAGGGGTCTGGCCCGGGTCACTGGGTAATGCCAGCGGATGCTGACGGGGTGACCGGGGAGGCGCACCGCCCGGGCGTCGCGCCCTGCCGGTACCAGCATGATCGGGCCTGGTGGCCGGCTCAGCGCATTACAAGCCTTACTTCGGCTGGCCGATTGTCTTTGGCGCGCCGAATTGCTGGAGTACGTTCGGGACAGCGACCACACCGCCTTCGTCCTGGAAGTTTTCCATGACTGCCAGCAAGGCGCGCGCCGTAATCCCTGTCCCGTTCAGGGTGTGGACGAACTCCAGCCCATCGCCGCGGCGGAACCGGATGTTCAGTCGCCGCGCCTGGTAGTCGGTGGTATTCGAGCACGAACTGATCTCGCGATAGCAGCCCTGTGCCGGAAACCACGCCTCAATGTCGTATTTCTTGGCCGCCGAGGCGCCCAGGTCACCCACAGCGATATTCATCACCCGGTACGGCAGCTCCAGCTCCTGAACCAATTCCTCCTCATTTGACAGCAAGTGCTCATGGACCTCAGCAGACTGTTCAGGAGCGCAGAAAACGAACATCTCCACCTTGTCGAACTGGTGCACCCGGAACATGCCGCGGGTATCCTTTCCTGCTGCTCCAGCCTCGCGACGGAAATTCGTCGAGAATGCGGTGTAGCGTGCCGGGAGCTGGTCTTCCTCCAGCCGCTCATCCATATGAATCGCCGCCAGCGCGACCTCGGACGTTCCGGACAGGTACAAACGATCCTGGTCCAGGATGT
>Ga0302235_10003719_pt1 | contig 10611 bp, 7 predicted proteins | sample II_Palsa_N3_3_FD_193577 | JGI IMG/M metagenome (GOLD analysis project Ga0302235, IMG submission 193577) | Peat permafrost microbial communities from Stordalen Mire near Abisko, Sweden - II_Palsa_N3_3 | ecosystem: Environmental > Terrestrial > Soil > Palsa > Peat permafrost | place: Sweden... | reverse complement strand
GGCTATCTTACGCTCGTGCCAGGGTTTGAGTGTTGTTCCTGCGGAACCGGGTGATTTCGGTTGCCTTCCGTGAGAGCTTTACCTCGGACCCAAGCGCACGACTGGTAGTCCCGCGGTCACTCGCCCGCGCGATCGCGTTCGTGAGCACCGTCTGCCTCGTCGTCGGAGAAATGCGGGGCACCGCCGTTAAGCGCACGCTGCCGCCAGTCGCCCGGCGTCATCCCCATCCGCTGAGCAAACACGCGCCGAAACGCAGACACCGACTGATACCCGACCAGGTCGGCAACCGCCTCGGTGGACGATGTGGATTTTCGCAGCGCGTTCGCCGCGGCGCTCATCCGGATATCGGTCAGCAGATCCATCGCGGAGCGGCCGAGACTCGCCTGGAAATGCCGCACGAACGTGGCGCGCGACATGCTGCTTAGTCCGGCCAGTTCCGAAAGCGTCCACGCTCGAGCCGGATCGCTGAATATCGCAGCGGCCGCAGACGCGAGCCTTGGGTGCGCGGCGAGCGCCAGCAACCCGGTACGTGCCTGACCGGCCTCAACGGCCGCCCGCAGCGTCAACGCAAACAGCGCAGACGAAAGTGCGTTCAGGATCGCGCCGCTGCCCACTTCGTTGTCCATCGCTTCGGCCCGCATCAGCGCGACGAGCCGGCTCAGACGTTCGGCCTGCGGCAGGCTCTGTGCAGCGATGCCGATGTCTTCGGTGCGTACCACGAGTTCCGACGGTAGATAGCTCCGGATTAACCGGTCATGAGGCGGCGCGACGACAAATCGCCCGCACAACATATCCAGCGCCTCGCCAGCGCCGCTATTTTCTCTAACGAGGAGACTGCCTGAAGCGCGAACCCTGGACGGAATCGGTGCCACGCTACTGCCGTCGTGCAACACGTGCGCTGAACCGTGCGGCAGTAACGCGATGTCGCCCGCCCGTAATTCATAGGTTGCGCCAGTATCCGAATTCTCGAGTAAGGCCCAGCCGGTCAATACGACGTGGTACTGCATTTCCTGAACTCCGGCCTGGGCGTATTCGATTGCCCACGGCGCTCCCAACGTGCACCGAGTGAGTTTCCCGGTGACGGTCACGAGATCCATGAAACGGGTGAGCCAGTCGGTCTCGTATTGCATATCGGACATCCTCATTGATAGCGGCAAGACGACCATTAAGCGCTCGTTCGCCGTTTTGGACTGCCTTGACAGGAATGTTCCCGTCAAAAAATGCGTGCGATCAGGTGCGCGTCGCGCACTCGGCGCCGGACTGCTTTTGTCGGATGATTTGCGACGTCTCACGTACCGCATGCGGTGCGCCAAGAATATAACTATGATATTCATATCGTCAAGCCCAATACGGCTTTATTGGCGATTTCCGGGAGGTTGGCCGTTCACGGCGCCACCGGTCAAAGTTTGATCCTTTCGAGCCCGCCTTTGACCCATTCACGACTCGGCAAGCCTAATGCCCCGATTTAAAGTCTGGGCTCCTACCCACACATCGAAGGAATCTCAAATGAGCAAGATCGAACAGGTCCTCCACTCGGGCAACAGCCACGCCACGGTTAATCGCGACCCCAACGTCCCGCGCGGCGAGTACGGTGCCCTCGACCTCAAGCTGTCAGCGTCCGGCCGTGAAAACCGCGAGTTCATCGGCACCGGACTGCATCCGAGAGCCGAGCAGCTGTTTTCGGGCGCGTGGTCGGCCTGTTATATCAGCGCGTTCGAGATTGCGGCCTCGATGAAGAAGGTCACGCTGCCGTCCGACTATTCCGTGGACATCCAGGTAAGCATTGGCTCGGTCGGGGCCGGCCATTGCCTGGGCGCCCAGTTCACCATCCGCGCGCCGGGTCTGGCCAAGGAAGTCGTCGAGTCACTCGCGCACCAGGCCCATCAGCTCTGCCCGTACTCGAAGGCTGTGCACGGCAACATCGAGGTCGGCCTGAACGTCGTCACGGTGTAAGGGCATCTTCGCCCCTCATATGCCGCATACGATTACATCTCACACGCCTTAAATACGCTTAACACCCTCATTTACGAAGGAATCCATCATGGAAAAGATCGAAACCGTCCTCGCCTCAGGCAACACCCACGCCACGGTCAATCGCGACCCCAACCTCCAGAGCGGCGAGTTTGGCGTGTTCGACCTCAAGCTGACAGCGCCGGGCGTTGAAGACGTCGAGTTCATCGCCACCGAACCGCACCCGACCGCCGAGAAGTTGTTCGCGGGCGCGTGGTCAGCCTGTTACACCACCGTGTTCGGGATCGCGGCCTCGATGAAGAAGGTCACGCTGCCGCCCGACCATTCGGTGGACATCAAGGTCAACGTTGGGCAGACCGGTACCGCGTGGTTCCTCGGCGCCGAGTTCACTGTTCGCGTGCCGGGTCTGGATAAGGACGTCGTCGAGAAAATCGCGCATCTGGCCCATCAGATCTGCCCGTACTCGAAGTCGGTGCGCGGCAACATCGAGATCGGCATGAACATCGTCACGGTGTGATCGGGTGAGGCCCGCCGTGACGCGGCGCGATAGCCTCTTCGCGCACCACCAGACCGTGCATTCCTCCCTCGCTAAGCCGTCGCGCATCGTCGCTCTTCATGCGCGCCGGCCACAGCATCGGATGGGTTTTGGGTTATTTACTAAGGAGTATTGAAGCAATGTTCAGTCACGTAGTGGTCGGCACCAACGACCTTAAAAAAGCAAAGCGTTTTTATGATGCCGTGCTAGGCGCGCTTGGCTATGGTGAAGGTCTCAGCGACGACAACGATAAGCGCCGGCGCTATGTCTATCGCGGCCACACGGCGCTTTTTATCATCACCCAACCGCTCAATGGTCAGCCGGCGACTCCTGCCAATGGTGGAACGATTGGCTTTGCCTGCCAGTCGACCGAGCAGGTCGATCGGTGGCATGCCGCCGGGGTCGCCAGCGGTGGAACATCGGCTGAAGCGCCACCCGGCGTACGTAAGGCCTCGGCTGGCAGCCTCTATCTCGCCTATCTGCGCGATCCGGACGGCAACAAGACCGGCGCCCTGTATCACGTGCCGGCCTGAAGCGAATGGCGGCGCCAAAGGCGCTCTCGACTAACGGCGGCGATAGCGACATGCAGGCGCCGCCGCAAAACGCGGAAATCCGGTGCCGGGCTCCGTTCAAAACTGGTAGCCCACCTTCAGGCTGCCCGTCTGTGTCGATGCGTGACTGGTTGCGAGCACCGCGTCGTACCCGATCGACACGGTGAGGGCTTTGGCCGGCCGCATGCTGACGCTGACGCCTGTCGTCAGCTGATCGCGCGGCAAACTCGTACCCGGCGCCACGAACCACGTGCCGTCCTGAGCGCCGACACTCATCGTGCGTCCGGTGCCGAGCAACTCTCGCGCGTAGCCGACGCGCACTTCGACGTTGACGGGCCGCAATTGATTACCGAAGTCCTTGCCAAAGGCGATCTGCGCGTAGGGCTGCAGGCTGCGCACATTGTCCGTGCCGACCGTGAGGTCCTGGCCGTTCGCTCCGCTTTCATCAAAGCCGTTGGCGTGCAGATATGAAAAACGCAGACCGATGCGCGGCGTCACCGTCATGCCGCCGAGTGCGAGCGGTAACGCAGCCTGCGCGGCAGCCGTCGCTTCCTGCCCGATGTGATCGCCTTGCGCGGTGCCACTCGCGCCGAAGGGTCGCTTCTGCGACAGAAAGTCCACCCCCGCTCCGACCGCTGCGGACACATCGACCGGGCCGACCAGGCACACGCCGTAAAACGCAGCGCGCAACGTATCGGTTGTACCCGAATCGCCGGTGCCGTCTTCGCTGATGTCGCTATGGTTATAGCTGCCGGAAAAGCCCACCGTATACGAGCCGACCTGCTGATCCCGGCCCGCGATAAAGCCATAGTTGCGTGCCTCGAAACCGGGCTCGCTGCCGCTGCCTTGCACCTTCGCTTGCGAGCCGGTCGCGTTCACCCACACCGACGTGCGCCCGGACGTACCGTCTGCGAAGGGCACGCGCTCGAGTAGCGCAGCGTTTGCCATCTGTGCGGACAACGCGAGAGTCGTGCCGAGCGCGGTATAGATGCTCGTGCCGGTCGGTGCAACGACAATGGGCGCGCTGGGCGGTTGATCACCCCCGACCGGCTGATCCCCTCCCGGCTGTTGAGCAAGTCCGCTCAACACCAGATCGACTTCGTTCGCGCCATACACGAGCGCCTGCTGCAGCGAGCCGAGTTGCGCGCCCGCTGCGAGCGTGCTGGACACGCTGGCAAAGCGGCCACTGATACCGCCGCCGGCCGTCACGATCGCATATCGGTTGGCCTGGTAGGTGCCGGGATCGTAGAGTATCTGCAGGCCGCCATTCACCGCGGCTGCGCCGCCTACCCGCAGTTGCGAACCCGACGTCGGGCTCACTTCAATCGCAAGAGTTGCGCTGCTAGCCTGCGTGTAATTGCCACTGACAGTCAGCGTGCCGATCGAGCCGCCCGGCATCACCACGCCGTTGTTCGTCACATTGCCGGTGATCGTGCCGTGGCCGCGCAGCGTGCCCGGTGCGTCGACGAGCACGTCACCCCCTAACTGCGCGCCCGGATCGGCCAGATCGCCAACGGCGAGCGTGCCCGATGCGACTTCGGTGATGCCGGTAAACAGTCCGCTGTCGCCGTTCAGCACCACGGTACCGGTGCCTTGCTGCTCGATGCGTCCGGCCCCGGTGACGTTGCCTGCGTAGGTGATTGCGTCGGGCCGGTCGAACACCAACAGCCCGTCGTTGACCGTGTTGCCCACCAGATCGCCCGCCGCGGTGCCCTGCCCGATCGTCAGCGTGCCACCCGTCGACACCACGGGATTCGTCAGTGATCCGAACAGATGCTGCGTGCCGCCAGAGAGAACCTGCGTGCCACTCACGCTTGCGCCACTCGATACGGTCTGCAAACCACCGCTCGCCACGATCGAACCGTTGGCGGCGCCGCCGGAGAGCACATCCTGCGTGCCTCCCGAGGCAACCATCGTGCCGGACGTCACGGCGCCCGCGCCGACCGTCTGCGTGCCGCCGGAAGCGACAGACGTGCCGCTCGCCGTACCGCCGCTCGTCACCGTCTGTTGACCGCCGCTGGCGACCGATGTGCCGACTGTCGTGCCGCCGCTCGTCACCATCTGCTGTCCGCCGCTAGCGACCGAAGTGCCGACCGTCGCGCCGCCCGACGATACGATCTGGCTGCCGCCGCCGCTCACCACCGTGCCGCTCGCGACACCACCGGCGGAAACAATCGACTTGCCACCGCTCGACACGACAGTGCCGCTCGCCGTGCCACCCGACATGACGGTGCTAACCCCGCCGCTGCCAACCGAGGTGCCGTTCGCGGCACCGCCGGAGGACACGAATTGCAAGCCGCCACTGCTAACCTGCGTGCTGCTCACAGTGCCGCCCGCCAGAACGGTCTGCGTGCCGCTGCTGCCCACTTGCGTGCCGCTGGCCGCGCCGCCCGACGAGACGATCTGCGCGCCCCCGCTGCTGATGTGCGTGCCGTCCGCGTTACCGCCAGAGGTCACGTCCTGCTGGCCGCCGGACAGAACCTGCGTGCCTCGCGTCGAACCGCCCGACGACGCAACTTCCAGGCCGCCGCTGCTCACAATAGTGCCGCTCGTCACGCCGCCTGCACTGACCGTAACGGTGCCGCCTGCGCTTACCGTCGTGCCGGAGGCGGTACCGAGCACGGTCTGGGAGCCTTGACTCATGACGGTGGTACCGGTTGCGGTGCCGCCCGAAGACACGACCTCGAACCCGCCCGAACTGACCAGCGTGCCGCTCGCGCTGCCGCCGGACGACACCACTTGCGAGCCGCCGCTGCTAACCGTCGTGCCGCGCGCGGTGCCACCCGCCGAGACGGTCGCGAGGCCGCCCGCGACGTCGCTGTCGATCGCTGTGCCGCCCGACGATACAACCAGTTGCCCGCCGCTGCTGACGGTCGTGGAATTAGCGGTATCGCCGTTGAATACCGTCAACTGGCCGCCGTTTTGCGCGAGCACGTTTTGCGCTACGCCGCTGCTGATCGTAAAGGCCCCTGCGGCATTCGTGCCCACCACTGTTGCCGAGGTGTTGGTGATCAGCGCGGCGCCCGCCGACTGCACGACGCCACGCGCAATGCCTCCAGACGACACGGCAAGCTTGCCGCCGCTGCTCACCGAGGTCGCCGATGCGTTGCCGCCGGTCAGCACGATCTGCTCGCCGCCGCTCTTGACCGACGTATTTGACGTCCTGCCGCCCGACGACACGGTGACGACTCCCCCGCTTCCAGCGACGGTCGACGTAGCGTTACCGCCGGAGAGCACCGACAACTGGCCACCGTTTTCGACCAGCACGTTTTGCGCGCTGCCTGCGCTGATCGAGAAGGTCCCGTTCGCGTTCGAACCGCTCACCGTCGCCGAGGTATTGGTGATGAGCGCCGCCCCCGCGCTTTGCACGATGTTTGTCGCGGTGCCGCCGCCGGACACGGTCAGCAGCCCACCACTGCTCACGGTGGCGCTGTTCGCCGTGCCGCCCGACGATATGAGCAATTGGCCGCCGTTGCTGACGGTCGTTTTGTCCGCTATGCCGCCACCCTGCACGATCGCACTGCCGCGATTGCCCACCACCGTACTGCTGGCAACCGTTCCGCTCAGCACGGTCAGCGAGCCGCCGCCTTCGACCAGTACCCCCTGGGCAACGCCGCCCGAAATCGAGAACGGATTGGCCGCCGAGCCGTTCGCGGTGTTGGTGCCCGTCACGGTCGCGGACGTATTGGTGATCAGCGCCGCGCCCGCCTGCTGCGTGACATTGTTCGCGGTGCCGCCGGACGATACGGCTAGCGTGCCGCCGTTGGCGATCGTCGTCGAGGTCGCCGTAGCGCCCGTCATCACCACCGCCGAGCCCTGATTGACGATGTGCGTATTCGCTGCGGAATCTCCGGCGAGCACGGTCAATGTGCCGCCGTTCTCAAGCAGCATGCCGTTCGCCACGCCGCCCGACACCGAAAACGCGCCGCTAGCATTGGTGCCGCTCAGGAGCGCGGAGGTGTTTGCGATGAGTGCCGCGCCTGCCGATTGCGCGATATTGACCGCGCTGCCGCCTGACGCGACGTTCAGCGTGCCGCCGCTGGTGATGGTCGTCGAGGTGGCCGAACCGCCCGACGATACGGACTGCGTACCACCGCTGCTAACCACCACGCGGGTGGCAACGCCGCCGTTCGATACGATCTGCTGGCCGCGCGCACCAACGGTCGTGCCACTGTCCGTGCCTGCGACATTTTCGGTCCCCCCGGCCAAGGTCGCCGAAAGCGCACTGGCGCCCGCTGAAATCGTCAGCGTGCCGCCGCTGCTCACGGTCGTACGTACCGCGGAACCGCCGCTGCTGACGAGGCTCTGACCGCCACTGGACACGGTCGTGGCGCTCGTCGTGCCGCCCGACATCACGGTTTGCCTGCCGCCGTTGCTGACCGTCGCTGAGACGTCCGTACCTCCAACTGTTTCCGTGCCGCCTGCCAGCCTCGCCGACAGCGCGCTGCCGCCCGCGGAAATCGTCAGCGAGCCGCCGCTGCTCACGGTCGTAGCCACTGCGGACCCGCCGCTGCTGACGAGGCTCTGCCCGCCGCTGAGCACAGTCGTGGCGCTCGCCACGCCTCCAGACAACACGCTTTGCACGGCGCCGTTGCTGAGCGTTGCCGAGATGTCATGGCCTGCGACCGAATCGGTCCCGCCGGACGAGATCGTCGAGCGCGTCGCGCTACCGCCGGCGGATACGTTGATGCGGCCACCCGAGCTGACCGTCGTGCTGGTCGCAGAGCCACCTGATGAAACGATGACGGCGCCGGCGTTGCCGACCTTCGTGCCGCTTGCGCTGCCGCCCGCGCTAATGAACTGGGTTGCGCTATTCACCATCGTGGCGAGCGCGACACCGCCAGCGAAGACGACCCCGGTGGCATTGTTCGAAAGCGTCGTGCCGCTCACCGTGCCGCCCGAGAACACGTCTTCGACCGACGCAGCGCCGCTGACGGTCGCGTTGCGCGCCGTGCCACCGGACGACACCGCCAGCGTGCCCGCGGCGACGCTCGTGTTCTGCGCGACGCCGCCTCCTGCCACGACCTGTATACCCGACGACGCGACGCTGGTATTGCTGGCAACACCGCCCGTGGATACAGATTGCTCGCCCCCCTGGACGCTCGTGTTGCTCGTGACGCCCCCTGAGAGCACCTGCTGAACGCCGGTGACGGTCACCGTATCGCCGATCGCGGTGCCTGACACGTTTTCGACACCGCCGACGGTCGCGCCGGTTTCGGTATCGCCGGCGGCAACCGTCGACTGCGCGAACGCGCCGGACGCGAGCCACGGGTGCACTGCCACGGCGGCCAGCAGCATACCCAGCAGGCGCGAACACCGGCGGTAGCGCCGGCCGAGCAGGCGCACGGCGTGCACACGGCGCCACGTGAATGGTTTCATCTGATTCCCCGATTTATTGCTTTTTTTCTTTTTGCTTCTACTGACTCAAGCTACCGCGACCGCCGCCTCGAATACCGGAATGCGCCGGATTGTATTTTTCACCTGTTCCGCGGTAATCAGCCGCGTGCATTCGAATTGTCGTGGCGTGCCCGCATGGCGCGGACACCACAGGAAATCGTGGTGATCGAACTGCACCCGCACGTCGTTCCAGCAACTGTTGCACGTGTGGTAGTTGATCACGCGGTACGGCGTATCGAACTCGTTGACGGGATGGGTGAAGCCGCTGATCATCACGACCGGCGTGCGCATCGCCCATGCGAGCCAGGACAGCCCGCTGCTTAGTCCGATGAAAAACTCCGCGTGCTTGAGCCAGCGTGCACGCTCCGCCAAGGGACGCTCGCCGGTGAAGTCCTCGGACCCGTACGGTATGTGATTCCACACGACACCGGTGCCATGCGTCGCATTCTGGTCAATGCAGATGACGCGGTAACCGTGCTGCTTCAGGAACTGCACGATCTCGCGCCAGCCGCTCGGGTTGTTCCAGTATTTGCACTGCGTGCTGCTTTGCGCGGCAATGCACACGTATTTCTCGGCGATCGGCCGGCTTTCGTCGGGTAGCACGATGTCAGGCGGCGTTTCTTGTGGATCGACGCCGAGAATATAGGCGGCTGTCCGATGCAGGCCGACCAGCCGGAAATCGCACGGTTGGCGCACGTTGGCGTCATCTGTGAAGAACAGGCCGATGTTGTAGGTCGCGTAGTAGTCGTCGGGGTTGACGGCGTCGGGGGTGACGAACTTGATCGAAGGGTAGGCGGTTCTGAATAGTGGGATTAGCAGTTCACCCATCACGCAGGTCAACCGGCAGCGGTGCTGCTGCTGAAACCTCGCGACGTACGGAAACCAGCCTAGCGTATCGCCGAGCGTGCCGACCGGCAGATGCACGAGCACGTTGCGCTCCGTCAGGTCGAGGCGATGGCGGAACACCTCTTTGCCCTGCGACCAGACTTCGATTTCGAATGGTACGTAGTACTTCTTGCTGCTTGCGACGACGCCTGCGGCCAGCCGAGTTTCGAAAAGCGGGTTCGCAGTGGCCGTGTCGCGCAGCAGCACGCGCCATTCACCATCGCCGGTGGGCAGCGTGATGCGACAGCCGTCGTTGAAGTCGAAGCGGATACCGTCCGGCCCTTGCTGGGTCGGCACAGCGGGCGGAGGTTGGACAGTTTGCCCGTTGCCGGGCTGCGCTTCCGGCCTGGCGCCGACGGCCGTGGACGAGACCTCCGCCGACCCGCTCCCGGCCGGCGCAGCGACGTCGGCAGCGGTGTCGGCGTCAGCGGCCCCCGACTCGGTTGCTGTCGTGTCGGCGAACCCCATCGCCGCGCGCGACTGCGTACCTGCTTTGAACATGAGTAATCCAAAAGGTAAATGACACCAATTCGCCATTTTTGTCGATAGCATGTCGGAGCGCGGTTCCAGTCGTCCTTTCGGACATTCCGATCCGCAGCTTCACTCTTTTTCCTTGTATCGCTATCGTCGGCGTTCCCCGGCGAGAAATCATATATAAAAAAGACGCAGTTTGCTGCAATCAAGCTGTCCGCAACGACCGTTCAAAAGTCCGCTCGTCGTTGGTGCACAGAGGACGAGAACACGGACATATCGTTTATCGACCTGGAAGTGAATTTCTTTAGGACGGCGTGCCGTCTTTATGCGGGAATAGTTAAACCTCGCGTGTCCCCTACTTGCGCCTCTGCGCCATGTAACCCAAATAGGCGACGATCGCATCGAGGTCGGCATCGTTGATGAGGGTCTTGTCGAAGCCCGGCATCCTCATGCCTGACCATGTACGGATCGATTTCGGATCGCGGATATAGGCCTTGAGCGCCCAGGGCTGGAAGTACTCGGTCGGATTATGCGGACGATTGAGATCCGGCCCGACCGACGCATCGCCCGCGCCGTCCATACGATGACAAACCATGCACTGCGTGACGAAGAGCATCTGTCCGCGGCGGATGGGCGAATTCAACGGCACGCGCTCATCCACCGCGAGTTGTGGCCATTTCACCGCGCGCGAGGCTACCGCGCGGATGGCCTCGATCTGGTAAGGCCACTGTTCGCTCATCACGCCCGACGCGTCCGGCTTAGTCCAGACGAGATAGAAAGGGCCAATGTCCGTTCCCT
>Ga0302235_10003707_pt1 | contig 10641 bp, 9 predicted proteins | sample II_Palsa_N3_3_FD_193577 | JGI IMG/M metagenome (GOLD analysis project Ga0302235, IMG submission 193577) | Peat permafrost microbial communities from Stordalen Mire near Abisko, Sweden - II_Palsa_N3_3 | ecosystem: Environmental > Terrestrial > Soil > Palsa > Peat permafrost | place: Sweden... | reverse complement strand
CCACCGCGAGGGACTCGATGGACAGCTCGGCGGCCGGGGCCGACTGCGGATTCGCCGGGTCGTACGGCGGCAGAAGATAGGTCAGCGTGAGCCCGAGCAGCCGCAGCGGGTAGCTGGCCTGCCCCGAACCTGCGAGCGTGACCACCAGGGCGTGCGTCCGGCCGTCGGCGGGCAGCAGCCCGGCGACGGGGATCTGGTAGATGGCGCCGCCGGCATCAGCGACCCAGGCCATGACGGTGACTGAGCCAAGCTCCCTGCGTACCTCGGCGGCGCTGGTACCCCGGCCCGCCCCCAGGGACGCGAGAACCTCCAGCCGTTCCGGCTGGCCGGGCAGCACCACCCCGGGCGTCTGCCTCGGGGCGATGCGCTGCCACAGCGCGTTCGCCGGAAGCGACGACAGGTCGGGGCGGAGCAGGATCGTCTTACCCGCCGTGCTCGCGTCCAGCGCGATCAGCTGGCCTCCGTTGGCGATGCCGTAGAGGCTGGCCGACGTGGCGGCGGTGACACCCGGTGCCCGGGTGATAGCCCCGGTGCCGCCCAGCGGCAGCTGGTCCGCGGCGTCCACCCGTACATCCGAGCCGACCGCGAAGGCGGCCTGGTCCGCGGCCGACTCCCGCCAGCTCGCGTACCCGGCCAGCGCCAGCGTGGTGGTCGCGACGGCGACCACCACGAGCAGGGCCGGGCCCGCCTGGCGGATTGGCCGCCGGGCGATCTGCCAGCTCACCATGGCGGCGGCCAGCCGCCGTCCGTGGTCGGTTGCCTTGTCCGCCAGCCTGGCCAGCAGCGGCAGCCCGCGGAGCGGGATGATGGCCACCCCGGCCAGCGCGAGTACGGGGGCGAGGGCGACCACGGGATCGATCCCGAGTGATCCCGTGGCCGGATGCGCGACCGCCGAATAGCCGTGCAGTTCCCACACCGCGACCGCGGCCAGCGCCACCAGGGCCAGATCGCCGCCCGCCCAGGCGATCCCCGCCAGCCGGGCCTGTCGGCCGCGGCGGATCCTGGCGGCGTCGGGAGCCGGGGCGTGCAGCGCCGGCCAGGTCATCACCGCGGCGCACACGACCACCATGGCCAGGGCCGACAGCCAGGCCAGCGGGACGATGCCGCGGCTCGTATAACCGGCCAGGCGCAGGTCGGCCAGGCTGCTACCGTCCAGGCGCAGATCGGCCAGCCTGGCCAACACGCCGGTCACGCGGGTGCCGGCCAGCACGCCCACCAGGCCGGCCACGGCGCCCACCAGCACCGCCTCGGCCAGCACCGGCCGCACCACCTGCCACCTGGTCGCGCCACGCGCCCGCAGCAGCGCGGACTCCTCCTCGCGCTGGCCGGCCAGCAGCCGGGCGGCCAGCACTAGGGCGGCCCCGGCCACCAGCAGCAACAGCAGCGCGGCGATCGTGAACAGCGACCGGGTCAGCACGATGGTGCTGGCGATGCCGGCCAGGATCTGCGGCAGGCCCGAGGTCACGGTCAGCCCCTCGGGCAGGAGCTCGTTCAGCTGCGTCACCGCCGCGCCGGTGCCTGCGCTGAGCGCCTCGAGGTTCCCCCGGGCCAGGGCCGGCGCCTGCGGCAGCACCATCCACGAGGCCTGGCGCACGGTGAGCGCCCCGCCGAACGCGGCCGGGTTCACCACCGCAGGACCGTAGCTGCTGAACGAGCTCGTGGTGGTGGACACGGGGGTGCTGAAGGAGTATCGCTGGACGCTCATCCCTGAGACCGGTAGCAGGTCGAGCGCCCAGTAAGGCGACGCCGGGTCATTTGCCCGGAACAGCCCGGTGACCTGCAGCGAGACCGCCGCCCCGCCGGAGGAGGGGGTGCCCGTCAGCACCGAGCCGACCGTCAGGTGCAGCTGGCTGGCCACCGCGGCAGGCACCGCGGCAGGCACCGGACCGTCGCGGTGCGGCGGACCGGGCCAGGTGCCGGCGGTCAGCGTCACCTGGGCGCTGATCCCGGCCAGCGACGCGACCTGGATCTGCTTGATGGCCGTGGGGTCGCCCGGCGACGGGAGCTGGAGCTGCTCCGTCCACAGCGCGCTTTCCAGCTGGAACCCGACCCCCGGCCACGCCCGGCGCAGCGCGGCCCGGATCTGCTGCGAGTCGGCGGCGGCCTCGCGCGCGTTGACCGGGCCGTTGATCGCGAGCACCCGGTCCTGCGGATCGGCCAGGAAGCCCTGCGCGCCGAACGGGACCACCGCGCCGGCGAAGGTCCACAGCAGGGCCGCGAGCCCGGTGGCGAGCAGGACCGTGACCGCGACACAGGCCAGCAGCAGCCACGACACCCGGGCCCGGCGGAGCAGGAAGGACACCCCCAGCCCACGCATCCGGCGCCTACCTTCCCGGGGTGCTGCTGACGGTGGTGACGGACCCATCCTGCAGCGAGATGACCTTGTCGGCTAGGTCGATCAGCGCCTCGTCGTGGGTGGCGACCAGGGCGGTGATCCCCTCCGAATGCACCACGCTGAGCAGCAGCTCCATGATCTGCCGGCCGGTCTCCAGGTCGAGCTGGCTGGTCGGCTCGTCCGCGATCAGCAGGCCCGGCCGGCCGGCCAGCGCGCGGGCGATGGCCACCCGCTGCTGCTGGCCACCGGAAAGCTCACCCGGGCGGTGCTCGGCGTGGCTGGACATCCCGGTCAGCGCCAGCATGGCCGCCACCCGCTCCCGGCGCTCACTCGGCCGCAGACCCTCGATGCGCAGCGGGATCCCCACGTTTTCCGCCGCGGACAGCATCGGCACCAGCCCAAAGGCCTGGAAGATGAAGGCCACCCGGTCCCGCCGCAGCGCCAGCCGCTCCCGCTCGGTCATCCGGTTCACCTCGCGGCCGTCCACCCACACCCGGCCGGCCGTCGGCTCGTCCAGGCCGCCGATGATGTTCAGCAGCGTGGTCTTGCCAGACCCGGATCGCCCGCGCAAGGCCACCAGCTGACCGCGGTCCACCGTGAACGACACCCCGCGCAGCGCATGGACAGCCGTATGCCCGCTGCCGAAGGTCCGGCAGATACCGTCCGCCGCCACCATCACCTGTGGCGGCGGCCCCGCGTCAGCTATCCCGTGCGCCGGGTACGCCTGGCCGCTGGTCATGCGGCCAGCAGCGGGACGAGCGCCTGCGCGTCGGGGGTTCCCCAGCCCGTCACCGGATTCCAACCGGGGCCGGCCTGGTAACCGGCCACGCCCGCCGCCGGATAGGGCATGTTCACGATGTTGCTACCGGTGGTGATGTTATGGAACACCTGGTGGTAGCTGGAGCTGCCGGCGATGCGGTAGACGGCGGGGTTGACGAAGCCGAGGTCGTGGTTACCGTACTGGTCGGCCAGCGCCACAAGTCCTCCCCACAGCGACGCGGCGGCGCTGGTGCCGGAGGACGGCATGATCCACCTCTTGCCGCCGCCGGTGAAGACGAACGCCCAGCCGCCCTTCGGATCAGCCTCGCCGGCCACGTCGGGCACGCCCCTCATCGTCGAGATCCCGGGCACGCCGTCCTGATAGGCGGGCCGCGCGTACAGGTGGCTGAAGCCGCCCCCCGATGCTCCGCTGCCCAGGACAAAGCCCGCCTGGGTATTCCAGGCGGTCTCGCCGATGTAGAAGCCGGCCGAGAGATTCCCGTCGAGCGTGGTGCCGCCGGCGGCCAGCACGAGCGGGTCAGAGGCCGGCAGGCTGACCTCCTTGACCGCCGTGTCCCCGAAGTCAGCGTCGCTGTACCCGCCGTTGTCGCCGGAGCCGGCTATCACCGTGACATGGTGAGCGGCGGCTCCCAGCAAGAGGGCGTGCATCTGGGTCACCTGAGCTTTGGTGAAGTAATGTTCCCCCAGGCTGAAGCTGATCAATGCCACGTCGGTGCCGGAGACGGCCAGCCGCAATCCGGCGAGCATGCCGGCGGTCGCGTTCGCGGCGCTGTCCGGGACGTTGGACGGCAACAGGACCACCCGGAGAGCGGCGGCGGGGGCCACCGTGTGCACGATCTCGGTGTCCTGGACTTCCTCGTCAGTCGCCTGCCAGGGCGAGCCCGCGCCGGCCAGGGTGGTCACGACCTGGATCCGCGCGGCGGGCAGCCGGAACATCCCGTCGAATGCCGCCAGATCCTGGCGGATATCGCTGGCCGCCGTGACTGCAGCAGGCGGGCCTGCCGTGGCGCCGGGGGACGGGGCGCCCGGGGACGGGGCGCCGGGAGGCGGGGCAACGGCAACGACCGTCACCGTCTCGCCGCGGCCGTCGATCCCCCTGTCCAGCAAGGGCGCGATGCCATACTCGACCCGGAACAGGGCCGGGGCATAGCAGGAGACCGGGGCAAGCAGGCAGTCGGAAACCACGCCGGCCGGGGCAGCCGTGCCGACCGCCGTGGCCGTGCCATGCTCCGTCGCGCCCGAGCTTCCCGTGCATCCAGCCACCGAGGCCACGCTCAGCAGCACTGCGGTGGTGAGCAGCCGCGCTCGCCAGGCGCCTTCGTGACGCCCGCGACGGGACTCACGCCCGCGACGGCACTCACGCCCGCGACGGGACTCACGCCCGCGACGGGACTCACGCCCGCGACGGGACTCACGCCCGCGACGGCACTCACACGTACGCACGGCCCGCACCGCCGCGATCAACCTGACCCAGGACGCGGCCGAACGCACCTGATCCGGACCAGCGCCGGGCTCGCCTGAGCACCGCCAGCAGACCGTAGCCGACGGCCACCGCCAGGCACCCGGCGACGAGGGCGCCCGAGACCAGGGGAGCCTCCGAGACGGAGCCAGCCGAGAGCGGGGTCGCCCAGGACACGGTGAGGGCCGGAGCGATGGGCATCCCCTTGCCGGTGACGAAGAGCCTCACGATGAGCGCGACCAGCGGCCCCGATGCGAGCAGGAAACAGCTCGCCGTCGCCTCCGGGGACAGCCGATCCCGGCCCGGGGTGCGGTGCCCGGTCAGTCGGCGCGCGACCAGCAAAACCAGGCCGGCGGCCGCCATGGCCGCGTAGATGACCAGCACCATCAGCACGGGGCCGGCGTCGGGACCAGGGCCCGAGCCGGGCACGGGTCCGCTGCCGAAGTGGCACACGAACGAGCACGGCCCGGTCGGCCCCTGGGGCGGAGCCGGGGCGGGTCGCAGCACGAACCCGAAGATCCACACCAGCGCCGATGCCACCAGGAAGCAGCTCGCCGTTACCCCCGGGGACAGCGGATCCCGGCGCGGGGCGCCGGGCCGGGTCAGTCGGCGAGTGGCCAGCAGAACCAGGCCGCCCGCCGCCATGGCCGCGTAGACGACCAGCACCGTGGGAACGGGGCTGGGGCCGCCCGGGGCGGATCGCAGCAAGTACGTGAAGATCCCCATCCCGGTCGGAACGGGGCCGCCCGGGGCGGATCGCACCAAGTACGTGAAGATCCCCATCCCGGCCAGGCCGCCGACGCCGACGGTCGTCGCCAGCAGCGCGGCGAGCTTCCACGCGGCCATGGCCACGCGGCCGGCCGTGACGGTCCGCCGGCGGTGCGCCCGGGCCACGGCCCGGACCGGTCCGAAGCTGGAGATCGCAGCCTGCTGGGCCTCCAGCTCGGTCATCCCGATCTCTATCCCCGCCGCGGCGGTCTCGCGCAGGTGGTCCTCGGCCTCGGCCGCGATCAGCTCCGCCTCAGCCGCCGGGACCCGCAGCCCGGCGTACAGCTCCTCCAGGTACCCGGCGATCAGGTCGGAGGCCACCGCGCTCATGCCGGCCGTCCCGGCTCGGCCTGGGCCGGCCCGGCGGCCGGCGGCCATACGGCCTGAGCCGCCCAGCCGAGCACCGCGTGCACCCCGCCGGCGAAGTTACGCCATTCGGTCTGCTGGGCGGCCAGCGCGGCCGCGCCCTGGTCGGTCAGCCCGTAGACGCGGCGGCGGCGGCCCTGCGCCTGGTCCCAGGTGCTGACCAGCAGACCGGAGTCTTCCAGCCGGTGCAGCGCGGGATAGATGGTCCCCTCGGGCAGGTCAAACGTCCCCTCGCTGCGGTCGCGAAGCGCCGAGATGATCGCGTACCCGTGCGCGGGACCGGCCGAGAGTACCGACAGCAGCAGCAGGTCCAGGTTTCCCTTGAGCCGTTCACGGTCCATACCACGGGAATCTATGCCTAGCACTGCTAGGTGTCAACAGTGTCGCCGTGGCCTCGGCCCGCCACTGCGCCGTGGCCTCGGCCCGTCACTGCCCGGTGGGCGGCGGCTCAGCGGCGATACCGGCTGCCCGGCGGAATAGCTGCTGGGCCGCACGGATAAGCCGGGCGTCGGCTGGCGCGGCGTCGCCGTGGAGGTCTGGGTCAAAGCCGTGCGTGCTCGCCCAGCACAAGACGGCGGTCGCTTCGGGATCCTCGACGTCGAACGCGCCCGCCGCCTTGCCGCTGGCGAAGACGTCGCTGATGGCGTTCAGGACAAGCGCATGGGTGGCCCGGTGGCTGGCGGACACGTGGCCGCCGTGGCGAAACAGGACCTCGTGCAGGTCGTCCCGCTCCTGGTAGCTGTCGAAGATCGCCTTGACGCACGCGTCGAGCTTGCCGGGCCAGTCCGCGACTGGGTCGGTGGCGGTGCGGATGCGGCCGGCGAGCTCGATGGAGAACTGGTCCTGCAGCGCGAGCAGCAGGTCGTCCTTGGAGCGGAAGTACAGGTAGAACAACCCTTTGGAAACCCCGGCGCGGCTGGTGATGTCGTCGAGCGAAGTGGCCGCCACGCCTTTGGCGAGGAAAAGTTCCCTGCCTGCTTCAAGCAGGTCGGCACGCCGCTGTTCGGCGGGCTTGGTTCGGGCCATGCGGGCACTCCATCGTTGAGGTGACACTACCGCGATCCTACTGGGTGACGGTCAGTCATTTAATTGACTGACCGTCAGTCATTGGGTTAGCCTGCGTGTTATGAAGCGGATAGCCCGGCTCGGGCGGCATCTCATCCTGGACGTGTCGCCGCTGCGGAGATCCCGCGATCTGCGCTGCCTGTTCGCCGGGCAGCTCCTGTCCACGCTGGGCGCCCAGCTCACCACGGTCGCGGTGCCGTACCAGGTGTACATACTGACCCGCTCGTCGCTCGATGTCGGGCTGGTCTCGCTCGCGACGGTGCTTCCGCTGATCGCCGGGGCCCTGCTCGGCGGCTCGCTGGCCGACGCCGCCGACCGCCGCAAGATACTGCTCGGCGCCCAGTTGCTTACGCTCCTGGGCAGCGCCGGGCTGGCAGTCAACGCCGACACCGGACCGCCACGGTGTTCGGCATGCCGCGCGCCGTGTTCCCCGCGCTGGCACTGACGGTGTTCGGCGGCGGGGCCCGGACACTCGGGTTTCTTTACGCCGCACCCGGGGCCGGCGCCCTGCTCGGCGCGGTCACCACCGGCTGGATCCCCCGGATCCGGCGGCAGGGCCGCGCCGTCATCGCCGCCGTCCTGGTGTGGGGCGCGGCGATCACCTGCTTCGGCCTGGTGCGCTGGCTGCCCGCCGCACTCGCGCTGCTGGCCGTGGCCGGCTGCGCCGACGTCATCTCGGCGGTATTCCGCGGCACGATCATCTCACTCGGCGTGCCCGACGAGCTCCGCGGCCGGATGATGGGCATGCAGATGGCCGCCGTCGCCGGCGCGCCGCGGATCGGCGACGCGGAGTCCGGCGCGGTCGCGGTCGCGTTCACCCCCCTCACCTCGGTGGTCTCCGGCGGCCTGGCCTGCATCGCCGGCGCCCTGATCCTGGCCCGCCTGCTCCCGGCGTTCCGCCGCCAGGAAGCCCCGGCCACCCCGGACGATGCAGCGCCCGCCCCGGCGGCAGAGCCGTCTGACCTCGAGCGCTCGACCCGCTAACCCCGCATATACGACCGCCATGAGGGTGTCGTCGCCACGTCCATGACGCTCATGAGGCGGGTGGTGTGCGGACCGCCGGGACGGGTTACCTGGTGATGAGCTCGTCGGTGACCCACCGTGCGACGTGGGCGGGCCAGGGCGCAGGCAGGCCGAGCACGATGTGCTGGAAGCCGGCGTCGATCGCTTCGCCAATCGCGTCCCGGGTGAGGCCGGGCGCCTCGTAGGAGACCGACAGGTGGATCGAGCGGGTGATCGAGGCGGGGTCGCGGCCGATCTCGGCACAGTAGCGGTCCAGCAGCGCGCTGCGGGCGATGACGTCGTCGATGTCGTGGCCCGGGATGTTCCACAGGTCGGCGTGCTCGGCGACCACCCGCAGCAGGGCGGCCGAGCGGCCGCCGATCATGATCGGCGGGTGGGGTCGCTGGACCGGCTTGGGGTTGCCGAACGCTCCGGTGAGGTGGACGTAGCTGCCATCGAAGTCGAACGGCTCAGTCTCGGTCCACAGCCGCCGGATGACCGTGCACGCCTCGGCCAGGCTCCCCACCGAGTGGGCAAAATCGTCATACGGCAAGCCGTGTGCCGCATACTCGCGCCGGGCCAGCGGGTAGCTCGGTCGTGAGCCCGCGCCGATGCCGAAGTCGAGCCGCCCGCCGGAGACGATGTCGACGGTCGTGGCGATCTTGGCCAGCACCGCGGGGGGCCGGATGCGGTTGCTCGTCACCAGCAGGCCGAGGCGCAGTCGCTGGGTCTGCGCGGCCATGGCCGAGAGCAGCGTCCAGCCTTCGAAGATCGGTCCGTCCGGGTCGCCGCCGATCGGCATCAGGTGATCGAACAGCCAGGCGTGCTCGATCTCCGGGATTTCGTCCGCCTCGCGCCAGACCCGCAGGATGTCGTGGTAACCGACCTGCATCGGGGCGGTCGCAATTCCAAAACGAGCCCTGCTTACTTGCGTCATGACAACGTTCGTCCTTTCAGAGCTTTTACTCCTGGGAGCGGGTGCGATGGGTAGGTTGTCGTGGCCCCGTCCGTTCTGGCATCCTGAACTAACGGAACCTTGTTCCGTTAACCAGCATACGGAACACGGTTCCGTTTGCCAACCGGAAACACGGAGGTAACGGCGCGGTGGCCGGCATCGACAGCGGATCGGAGTCGTCAGCCCGGCCGAAGCGGGCCGACGCCCGCCGTAACGAGCAAACCTTGCTGGACGCGGCCGCCGCGGCTTTCATCGCTTCCGGCGTCGACGTGCCCGTTCGTGACATCGCCGCCAAGGCCGGCGTGGGCGTGGGCACGATCTACCGCCACTTCCCGACCCGAGCCGATCTCATCGTCGCCGTCTACCGCTACCAGGTCGAGGCCTGCGCGCAGGCCGGACCGGCCCTGCTGGCGACCAGCAGCACACCGCACGCCGCCCTGGCGAGCTGGATTAACCTCTTCGTCGACTTCCTGGTCACCAAGCACGGCCTCGCCGCGGCGCTGCAGTCTGATGCCGCCGCCTTCGAGACTCTGCACGCCTATTTCCTCGACCGCCTCGTCCCGGTGTGCGCCCAGCTGCTCGACGCCGCGGCCGTGGCCGGCGAGATTCTTCCCGGCCTGGATGCCTACGAACTGATGCTTGCGGTCGGCAAGCTCTGCATCGGCGCGGACCACAACCCCCGCTATGACGCACGTCGCATGGTCGAACTCCTCATCGCCGGACTGCGCCTCCACGAGGGAACCTCAGCCGCCGGAAATCTCTAACGACAGGGATCCGGGGAACTGCGCGCCCAGCGGTCGGGGATCCTGGCCAGGCTAGTCGTGACCTGAGGTCGCGCTGCTACGTCCGGACCCGGCACCGCGGCCCCCGCCACCTGACCGGGCACGTCCCGGCAATTTTTTACGGCATTCGCGGTTTCGTTCCCCGGAAATGTCATACCCACCCACTAGAATCGAACTAGAAAGCTACAAGCGAACCCCGAGGGCACACCACCCGGGGACCACCCCGCCCGCACATCCCGCATCCCGCAAGGGAGGTGAGCACCGCCATGACCGCGCCCGCGCCGCCCGCCAGCACCAGCGAGGCACTGGGCATGCTGACCTCCGCGATGAGCTACCTGGCCGCCGCGGACGCGACCCAGATGCCGGCCGCCGAGCAGGCCCAGTGCCTGGCCACGCTGGAACGGCTGGACGGCATGGAAACCGCGGCGCGGGCCTTGATCCTGACCGCGTTCACCTCTTCGCTGGGGTACCGCGAGGACGGGGACTACAGCCCCCGGTCCTGGCTGATGCACCAGACCCGGGTGACCCTGGGCACCGCCAACGGGCATGTCGGCTGGTCCCGCCGGGGCCGCCTGCACCCCCGGGTGCTGGCCGCACTCGCCGCCGGGGACCTGTCAGAGTCCTACGCCCGGATGATCTGCGGCTGGACCAGCCGGCTCCCCGGCAACTGCCAGGACGACGCCGATGACATCCTGGTCACCGCCGCCCAGGCCGGGATGAAGCTGCCGGACCTGGCCGCCCTGGCCGCCGAGATCCAGGCCCGCGCCCGCCCCGACACCCCCGATCAGGACGAGCCCCGGTTCGAAGACCGGACCGCCAAGCTGGAGACCACCTTCGGCGGCGCCGGCGTGCTGACCGCAGACCTCACCCCCGAATGCGCCGCCGTGGTGACCGCGGTCCTGGACGCCCTGTCCGCGCCCCGCGGCGCGGAAGACGACCGCACCCACGGCCAGCGGTACCACGATGGGCTGGAGGAGGCGTGCCGGCGGCTGGTCGCGGCGGGCCTGCTGCCCGAGCGGGCCGGCCAGCCGGTCAGGGTGACGGCGTACATCCACCTGGCCGACCTGATCGACCTCGACACCGGCTCCAAGCTCCAGAAGGAATGGACCGAGCGGATCCGGGGCCAGTG
>Ga0302235_10003702_pt1 | contig 10653 bp, 10 predicted proteins | sample II_Palsa_N3_3_FD_193577 | JGI IMG/M metagenome (GOLD analysis project Ga0302235, IMG submission 193577) | Peat permafrost microbial communities from Stordalen Mire near Abisko, Sweden - II_Palsa_N3_3 | ecosystem: Environmental > Terrestrial > Soil > Palsa > Peat permafrost | place: Sweden... | reverse complement strand
TCATCCTCGTGCCGTGAGGCACGCCCGCTGTCATCTCTGGTGGCCACGGCCCTCACCTCCCTTTGCACCGTTAACTTGGACTCTACCTATTCGCGAGCATTCCCTAACCTGCTGAGGCCGGATCGACGCTGTTTTGCCGTTTCGGAAGTCACCGATCCGTCACTACAGCATCGCTAGGCGTAATCGTGCACTCGGGACTTAACACACCGGCCCGTTCGGATCAATGATCTTCTTGGTGATTTTCGTCCTGTGCACCCTTGGCCGGCCGCCGCCGGCGCGGCGGGGGCACCACGCCCGGCGCTAGCCGACGCGAGGTCACCAGGAACCCGGTATGGCCCACCATACGATGCTCAGGGCGGACGGCCAGCCCCTCCACGTGCCACCCGCGCGTAAGGCTCTCCCAGGCGGCGGGCTCATCGAAGCCGCCATGACCGCGCAGCGCCTCCACGGTGCGCGACAGCTGAGTCGTCGTGGCGACGTAACAGCAGACCAGGCCGCCTGGGGCCAGCGCCCGCGCGACCGCGTCCGCGCACTCCCACGGGGCCAGCATGTCGAGGATGACCCGGTCGAAGTCCGACAGGGCAGGATCCTCCCCTGAGCGGCCGAAATCGCCGACCACCAGCTGCCAGGAAGAGGGGGCGCCGCCGAAGAACTGCTCGACGTTCCGCCTGGCGACCTCGGCAAAGTCGGACCTGCGCTCAAAGGAGGTCAAGGTGCCCTGCTCCCCGACCGCGCGCAGCAGCCAGCAGCTGAGCGCGCCGGAACCGGCCCCGGCCTCGAGCACGCGGGCGCCGGGGAAGACATCGGCGAACGCCACGATCTGCGCGGCGTCCTTGGGGTACACCACCGCCGCGCCGCGCTTCATCGCGAGGGTGAAATCGGCGAGCAGCGGCCGGAAGACGACGTACGGCGTGCCGCCGCCGGCTTTGACCACGTTCCCGTCGGGGCCGCCGATAATGTCATCGTGATTCAGCATCCCCCGGTGGGTATGGAACGTGGCACCCGCCCGCAGGGTGATCAGGTGGCTCCGGCCCTTCGGGTCGGTCAGCTGTACCGGCTCGCCAGGCATCAGCGGCTTCATGCGCCACGCCGCAGTTTGGTCATGGTTGGTTATACTCCGGCGAAGGCGTGGTCGACGTCGCGGGTCGCCAGTACGCCGTAAACCTGGCCGGAGGGCTCAACCAGCAGGTACTCGGTGGCCGGAGCCCGGCGGATGGCGTCGAGCAGGGCCATCCCGGAGAGGTCGGCAGGCAGCACGAGGTTCGGCTCAAGCGTCCGGGCGAGCGAGCCCGCCTCGATCCACGGGCGGCGCTGCGGCGGGGTCGCCATCACCGCGGTCTCGTTGACGATTGCGATCGGCTTGTCGTCGTGGTCCACGACCACGACCGCCCGGGCCTGGCTCTCGTCCGCGCGCCTGATCGCCTCGGCCAGCGGAGTGTCCGCGGCGACAGAAACCGCCTTGCGGGCCAGCCGTCGCGCCTGCAGCGCCGGCAGCCGCTCGCGGAACCTCGTCGCCTTGATGGCCTGCCCGGCTCCGGTCCACATGAAGGCGGCGATCACCGCCAGCCAGACCACCGTGACCAGGTCACCGCCGGTCCCGTTCACCACCCCGATGAGGAACGGGACGACGAACAGGGCCACCGCGAGCACACGGCCCGCCCAGGCCGCGGCGATGGTCGAGGTCGCCGGGCGGCCGGTCAGCTTCCAGATCACCGCGCGCAGCATCCGGCCGCCGTCAAGCGGCAGGCCGGGAAGCAGGTTGAAGATCCCGACCACCAGATTGGCCCACCTGAGCTGACTGACCAGCGTGCCCGTGATCGTGTCCGGCGAGACCACGTGCATCAGGCCGTAGCCGCCCGCGGCCAGCACGAGCGACAGCGCGGGGCCCGCGGCGGATACCAGGAACTCCCGGCCGGGCGTCTGCGGTTCCAGCTCGATCTCGGAGAACCCGCCGAGCGGGTAGAGCAGGATGCGGCGTACCGGGAGCCCGTATCCGCGGGCGACGACGCAATGGCTCAGCTCGTGGATGAGCACGGACACGTAGAGCAGCACGACGAAGGCCGCCGCCACGATGAACCTGGTGTCGCCGTGCAGGGTCGCGGCGAGCTCGTTGGCGTAGACGAGGATGAAGACGCCCGCGATCACGAACCAGTACGGCGATATGTACACCGGGATGCCGAACAGGCGCGCGATGACGATCCCGGGACCGCCGGCGCGGCGCCGCGGCTTCTCCGGCGGCGCGGACGACTGGTCTGGCGTCAGGCTGGCCACATCTCGATGCTACGTGCCCGAGCGGTCACTCGGGTCGATGCAGGCCCCCCGAGATCCCCCCGAATGTCGGTACCGTGCCCTACGGTGGCGCTGTGGATGAATCAGCGGTTGTGCTAGCCCGGGGGGGCGACCCCCCGGAGCCCCCCGAGCACGGGGGGGCTGCCCGCCCCCCCGTACCCCCCGGGCCAGCAACGGAGGCGCCACGCGGTCCTGCGCTTTCGCCGTCTCGGGCGGCCGACTTCATGACCTGCCCGCTGCTGTACCGGTTCCGGGTCATCGACCGGCTGCCGGAGCCGCCCACGACGGCGACCGCACGCGGGACGCTGGTGCACGCCGCGCTGGAGCGGCTGTTCGACTTGCCCGCCGCGGGCCGGACCCGGGAGGCGGCGCGGGCGCTGGTCATCCCCGAGTGGGAGCGCCTGGCGGCGGCCGAACCCGATCTGGCCGCGCTTTTCCCCGACGAGGCCGAGCTGGCCAGCTGGCTCAAGTCCGCGACGGCGATCATGGACGCGTACTTCACCCTGGAGGACCCGCGGCGGCTTGAGCCCGCCGAGCGCGAGTGCTACGTGGAGACCACGCTGGAGGGCGGGCTGCGGCTGCGCGGCTACATCGACCGGCTTGACGTGGCGCCTAGCGGCGACATCAGGATCGTGGATTACAAGACCGGCCGCGCGCCCCGGGAGGCCTACGAGGCCAGCGCGCTGTTCCAGATGAAGTTCTACGCGCTGGTGATCTGGCGCCTGCGCGGCCAGGTGCCGAGGTTGCTGCAGCTTATGTACCTCGCCGAGGGCGAGATACTGCGCTACGCCCCGGACGAGTCCGACCTGCTCGCCACCGAGCGCAAGGTAATGGCGCTGTGGAAGGCAATCGAGCGGGCCAGGGACGCGGGCGACTGGCGGCCGAGGCCGAGCAAGCTGTGCGACTGGTGCAATCACAAAGCGCTCTGCCCCGAGTTCGGCGGCACCCCGCCGCCGCTGCCCGAGTTGGCGATTCCCGGCATCCCGGGCGACAGGACCACCGCCGGTTCCGTCACCGACTAACGAGATATTACTTGACCCGAGCCCGCGCGGCTGTGACACTGGTCCCGGACGGAGGCGGGACCCTGGCACTGGTCCTGGACAGAGGCGGGACTGCGACACCGGTTCTGATGGAGGCGGGAGCATGGGAATCATCGAGGCGCGCGGGCTGGCGCGCACCTTTAAGAGCCGCAGGCGCACGGTGGAGGCGGTCCGGGGCGTCGACCTGAGCGTGGGCGACGGGGAGATCGTCGGCTTTCTCGGGCCTAACGGGGCGGGCAAGACCACCACGCTGCGCATGCTGACCACGCTGCTGAGGCCGACCGCGGGGACCGCGACGGTGGCGGGCGCCGATCTGCTCAGGGATCCGCTGGGGGTCCGCACCAGGATCGGCTACGTGCCGCAGGCCATCGGCCAGACGATGGGCGGCACCGATCCCTCCTGCCTGGTGCTCGAGGAACTCCTCGATCAGGCCGGCCTATACCACCTCCGCACAGACCAGGCGCACCAGCGGGCAGAACTGCTGATCGGCCAGCTCGACCTGACCGGCCTGGAGCGGCGGCTGGTCAAGACCCTGTCCGGCGGTCAGCGGCGGCGGCTGGAGATCGCGCTCGGGCTGGTGCACCAGCCGCCGCTGGTCTTCCTCGACGAGCCGACCACCGGCCTGGACCCGCAGAGCCGGAGCAACCTGTGGGAGCACATCGGCAGGCTCAGGTCCGACCTCGGCACCACCGTCTTCCTCACGACGCACTACCTGGAGGAGGCGGACGTCTTGTGTGACCGCGTGTTCATCATCGACCACGGCGTGATCGTGGCCGATGGCACGCCCGATGAGCTCAAACGCCGGATTTCCGGCGACGTGGTCACGCTGCGGGTAGCCGGGGAGGATGCCGCCGCCGGCAAGCTGCTCGCCGATCAGGCCGCGGTCCGCGAGATCACCGTGGCCGACGGCACGCTCAAGCTGACCGTGGAGCGCGGCGAGCGGGCGCTGCCGATCCTGCTCCGGGTGCTTGACGGGGCCGGCATCACGCTGGAGTCGATCAACTTGTCCCGGCCGACACTGGACGACGTGTTCCTGACCCTGACCGGCCGCTCGCTGCGCGACGACTCCCCCGGGCCAGCCAGCCCCGGGCCAGCCGGCGAGCCCGAACCCACCGTGGCGGCCAAGGAGTAGCCATGTCCTTCATCCGCGACACGCTGATGGTCTTCCGCCGCCAGGAGCGGCTGGCGCTGCGCAATCCGGCCTGGGTCATCATCGGGCTGATGCAGCCGATCCTGTACCTGGCGCTGTTCGGCCCGCTGCTGACCAGGCTGCCGGCCGCCACGCTCGGCACCACGGGCAACGCCTACAGGTTCTTCGTGCCCGGCCTGCTCATCCAGCTGGGGCTGTTCGGCTCGACTTTCGTAGGCTTTGCCATCATCTCGGACTGGCGGGCCGGCGTGATCGAGCGGTTCCGGGTCACCCCGGTGAGCAGGCTCGCCATCATGGCGGGCCGGGTGTTGCGGGATGTGGTCACGCTGGTCGTGCAGGCCGCCGTGCTGGTGCTGGTCGGAGTGGCCTTCGGGCTGCGGGCTCCGGTGGCGGCCGTCTTCATCGGCTTCGGGTTCATCGTCCTGGTCGCCGTCGGCCTGGCCTCCGTGTCCTACGCCACCGGCCTGCTGGTCAAGAGCGAGGACTCGTTCGCTCCGCTGGTCAACACCGTGGTGGTGCCGCTGCTGCTGCTGTCAGGGATCTTCCTGCCGATGACGCTGGGTCCGGGCTGGCTGCAGGGAGTCGCGCGGATCAGTCCGTTCCGCTACATCATCGACGCCATGCGCGAGGCCTACCAGGGCCAGTACTTCAACACGATCATGGTGGAGGGCATCGCGGTCGCCGTCGGCATGGCGGTGCTTTTTCTCTGGCTCGGCTCCCGGGTGTTCGTCAGAGAAAACGCCTAGAGCACCTTGACCGGCAGGGAGGATGGTCACAAAACGACGGCGACGATCACCAGGACGAGCGCTGGAAGGGCCACCGCGACGGCCGGCCGCCAGGCCCACCGGACGGTCACCGTACCAACCGGGCCTGCCGCACCCGGGGCTGCCGCACCCGGACCTGCCGCACCCGTCGAACCCGCCGCACCCGCCTGCCCGGGGCGGGCTCGTTCGCGGGCCGCGCGCGCGTCTAGCCTGACGGCGATGGCATTGACCGCGGGCAGGGAGGCGAGATACCTCGCCTCCTCGGGCAGCCGGGAGCTTGCCCCGTAGCCGGGCGCCTGGCCTGCGGCGGCGTCGAGCTTGCCGGGCAGCGACAGGCGGCCGAACCCGGCGGTCCGCCGACGGGAGGCGGAGTCGGCAGGCCCAGCGGATCGGGCGAAACCTGCCGGACTGGCGAGGCCGGGACCGGCGAGGCCGGCACGGGCGACTCGGGCCGCGCGGCGCTTGGTCCGGGCGGAGACGTAGAGGGCCCAGCACGAGATGGCGTCGCTTGCCGCGCTGCTGCTCGGACCGGACCCGTGACCGGCTTCCCGGCCGGGAGCGTAGTGGACCCGGACCCACTCCCCTGTGTCCACCGCCTGGATGGCCGCCCAGGGCACGTGACGGTCGCGGAACGGGTTGACGATCGTCAGGCCAGCCTGATCAGCGATCACCCGGGGGCGCAGGGCCAGGACGTAGGCCAGCCCGGTGACGGTCGCCAGGATCGCGGACACCATGATCGCGAACCTGCCCGACGCGCCCTGGATGGCGAAATCAGCGATGTTCGCCACCGCGAAGGCGACCCAGACCCACCACAGGATCAGCGGCGGGGCGAGCCTGAAGACGTCGCGGTTCACCTCAGGCGATCCGGACCCGCGGGTCGAGCAGCGCGTAGACCAGGTCGACGATGATGTTGGCCGCCACCACGAATATGGCGGCGATGATGACGAACCCGATGATCACGGGCAGGTTGTCGGTGTCGATGGCCTGGACGGACACTTCGCCGATGCCGCCGAGGCCGAAGACGGATTCCACCACGATGACCCCGCCGAGCAGCTGGCCGACGTCCACCCCCAGCTGCGAGACGACCGGCGTCAGCGCGGCCCGGACCGCGTGCCGGAAGATCACGCGCCGCTCGGACAGCCCCTTGGCCCGGGCGGTGCGGATGTAGTCCTCGCCGAGCGTGTCGAGCAGCTGACCGCGGGACAGCCGGGTGTAGACGGCGGCCTGCACGGCCGCGAGCGTGATCCAGGGCAGGATCATGTGCCCGGACCAGGTGCTGAGCCCCTGCGAGGGCCCGGAGTAGCCGGTCTGGATCCAGTGGACCCCGTGCTGGTTGAGCGGCACGAACACGACCAGGATCAGCAGCTCCCCGATCACGAAGACCGGCATCGACAGGCCGATGAGCACCGCGACGTTGGAGAACCTGTCGAACAGGCTGCGGGCCTTGGTGGCGCTGATGATGCCGACCGTCAGCCCGGCGACCAGCCACAGGATCACGCCGCCGACCACCAGGGAGAGCGTGGGCGGCAGATCCTGCTTCAGCATCGTGTCGACCGACTCGCCGGTGAAGTAGGAGAAACCGAGGTTGCCTTGCACCAGGTGTTCCAGGAAATGCCAGTACTGCACCATGATCGGCTGGTTCAGGCCGAGATTCCTGATCACCTCGTTGATCACCTGGGGGGTGGCCGCGCGGCCGGCCAGCTGCCGCGCCACGGTGTCCACGGGGCGGGCGAAGAACAGGAAGAACGCGGCCGTCGAGACCAGCCAGACCACCACGATGCCGGTCAGGATGCGCCGGATGAGGAAACCGATGAGCGCCATGTCAGCTGCCTCCCGCCGGCGGCGCGTACGGCGCGGCGCCGGAATCCGCGGCGCCTGTGTCGGTGAGCGTCTGCCGTCGGTCCCGCCGTGAGCGGCGTCCACGACGGCCCGCCAGGACCCGTTCGGTGCGCGGGTCCATCGCGTCCCTGATGCCGTCGCCGAGCAGGTTGAAGGCGAGCGTGGTGATGAGCAGCGCGACCGCCGGGAACACCACGTACCACCAGGCCACCTGGTAGAAGTTCTGCGCGTCGGCCAGGATGTCTCCCCAGCTGGCGGTGGGCGGCTGGATGCCCAGGCCCAGATAGGAGAGGGTCGCCTCGAAGACGACCGCGGTCGGGATGTACAAGGTGGCGAGCACGAGCACCGGCGCCAGCAGGTTGGGCAGGATGTCGATGAACATGATCCGGAACGGCCCGGCCCCCACCGACCTGGCCGCCTCGATGTATTCCTTCTCCTTGATCGACAGGGTCTGGCCGCGCACGATCCGGGCGATGGCGGCCCAGGAGAAGAACGCGATGACCCCGATGATCACGGGCAGGCTCGGGCCGAGCACCACCGCGAGCGCGAGGGCCAGCACGACGTAGGGGAAGGCGAGCACCGCGTCGGTGAACCGGCCGAGCACCTGGTCGACGATCCCGCCGAAGTACCCGGCGATCAGGCCGACGGCCACTCCGGCGAGCGTGCCGATGGCGGTGGTGACGAACCCGACAAACAGCGAGATGCGGGCGCCGTACAGGATCCGGATAAACAGGTCACGGCCGGTGCCGTCGGTCCCGAGCCAGAACCCGGCGGTGCCCGGGGGCACCGGGTTGCCCGCCGCGGTCTCGCCGCTGTTCGGGTAGGCCGTGTTCGGCGGATGGTGGGTGATCGCGACGAACAGGGGCGCGGCGATCGCAAGCACGATGATGACTCCGATGACGATCAGCGACGCCATCGCCACCTTGTCGTGCCGCAGCCGACGCCAGGTCAGCTGCCACTGGCTGCGGCCCTCCACGACCGGAGCATCGGAGGCGACCTCCTCCGCGACGATTTCCAGCCCGGTCAGGCTCATGGCACTTCGCTCCTGCCTGGGGCGGGTGTAGCCGCGCTCGCCGTCGCGAGGTTCTCGCCCGCCTCGACCGGGAAGTGGCAGGCGGTCAGGTGGGTGGGCACGTCGCCCGCCTTGACCTCGAGCGGAGGATCTTGATCGGCGCACAGCGGCTGGGCCTTCGGGCAGCGCGGGTGGAACCGGCAGCCGGAGGGCGGATCGATGGGCGACGGCACGTCCCCGGTCAGGATGATCCGCTGCCGGCTCGCGGCGGCGTCCGGGTCGGCGGCCGGGGCGGCGGACAGCAGGGCGACGGTGTAGGGATGCCGCGGCGAGCCGTAGACGCTCTCTATCGGCCCCGACTCACCGATGCGCCCCAGGTACATGACCGCGACCGAATCGCTGACGTGCCGCACGACCTCCAGGTCGTGCGCGATGAACAGGTAGCTGAGGCCGTAGTCCTGCTGCAGGTCGGCGAGCAGGTTCAGCACCTGAGCCTGGATCGAGACGTCGAGCGCCGACACCGGCTCGTCGCAGATGATCAGCTGCGGGCGCAGGGCGAGCGCGCGGGCGACCCCGATGCGCTGCCGCTGCCCGCCGGAAAACTCGGCCGGGAACCGGTTGTAGTGTTCCGGGTTGAGCCCGACCCGCTCCATGAGTTCCTGGACCTGGCGCTTGCGCTCGGCGCCGGTCGCGGTCTTGTAGATGGTGAACGGGTCGCCGATGATCGCGCCGACCCGGCGCCGGGGGTTCAGCGAACTGTACGGGTCCTGGAAGATCATCTGGATCTCGCGGCGCACCGGGCGCATGGCGCGGCGGGACAGGTTGGTGATGTCCCGGCCGTTGAACGTCACCCGGCCCGAGGTGACCGGGATCAGGCCGGCCACGCAGCGGGCGAGGGTGGACTTGCCGCTGCCGGTCTCGCCGACCAGGCCCAGGGTCTTGCCGCGCGGGATGGACAGGGACACGTCGTCGACGGCCTGGACCTGGCCGACCGTCCGCCGGATCAGGCCGGCCGAACGCACCGGGAAGTACTTGACCAGGTTGTCCACCTTGACGAGCACGTCGTCGGTAGCGGGGTCGGGGTCCGCGGTGCTCAACCGGCCACGCTCCCTTCGGCTTCGGCGGTCTCGGCGTCGAAGACCTCGGCGGCCGCCTCGCCCCGGCCCTCGCGGACCGTCTCGGCCCGCAGTTCCTCGGCCCGTTCGCTCAGGCCCGCCGCCTGCAGCGGCAGCCAGCAGGCCGAGCTGTGGTAGCCGTCCGGGCTGACCGGGCGCAGCCCGGGTTCCTCGGTGAGGCATCGGTCGAGGACGTAGCCGCACCGCGGGTGGAACTTGCAGCCGGACGGCAGGTTGATCAGGCTGGGCGGCGAGCCGGGAATCGGCCGCAGCCGGCTTCCGGCCGCGGAACTACTCGGGATCGACTCGAGCAGGCCCTTGGTGTACGGGTGGTGCGGAGAGTAGAAGATGTCCCGCTTGGGCGCCTTTTCCGCGGCCCGCCCGGCGTACATGACCATGACGTCGTCGGCGATGTCCGCGACCACCCCGAGGTCGTGCGTGATCATGATCAGGGCGGTGCCCGAATCCTGCTGCAGGCGCAGCAGCAGGTCGATGATCTGGGCCTGCACGGTGGCGTCGAGCGCCGTGGTGGGCTCGTCGGCGATGATCAGCTGGGGTGAGAGCGACAGCGCCATCGCGATCATCGCCCGCTGCCGCATGCCGCCGGAGAACTGGTGCGGGTAGTCGTTGACGCGCTGCTCGGGACGCGGGATACCGACCCGGCGCAGAAGATCCACCGCCCGTTCCGTCGCTTCTTTTTTAGAGACCGACTTGTCGTGGGCCCGGATCATCTCGACAATCTGCCACCCCACCCGGTACAGCGGGTGCAGGCTGGTCAGCGGATCCTGGAAGATCACCGAGATGCGAGCGCCTCGGACGGCCCGCATCTGGTGCTCATCGAGCGCCAGCAGGTCGGTCCCTTCGAACATGGCCCGGCCCGACACGTCAGCTCCCGGGGTCAGCCCGAGCAGGGTCTGGGTCAGCACCGTCTTGCCGCTGCCCGACTCGCCGACGATGCCAAGGGTCCGGCCCGCCTCCACGCCGAACGACACGCCGCGGACCGCCCGCACCACGCCGTCAGCGGTATGGAAGCTAACGGTCAGGTCCGTTACCTCGAGCAGGGTCAAGTTATCCCTCCGGACGGCCGATTCAGCAGCCACGGAACGGCACGGCTGACACGGCAAGCGTTGCATATTGTCGCAGAGACCGCCATGCGGGACCGGCCCCGTTCGGGGCCGGTCCCGCATGGGCTCAGCTGCCTGCTATCCAGAGAGCGGTGATATCGGCGTTGTCGATATTGGGGTTGAAGATCGCCGTCGGGTACGTCTGCCCGTTGGACCCGATGCCCCTGATCCTCGAGCTCGCGTACAGCGGGAACTCCTGGCTCATGATCGGCACGATGACCGCGTCGGACATGATCTGCTCGTCGGCCTGGTGCCAGTAAGCCCCGGCTGCCGACAGCGAGGGAGCGTTCTCGGCCTTGGTGATCAGCGAGTTCACCGCC
>Ga0302235_10003695_pt1 | contig 10667 bp, 8 predicted proteins | sample II_Palsa_N3_3_FD_193577 | JGI IMG/M metagenome (GOLD analysis project Ga0302235, IMG submission 193577) | Peat permafrost microbial communities from Stordalen Mire near Abisko, Sweden - II_Palsa_N3_3 | ecosystem: Environmental > Terrestrial > Soil > Palsa > Peat permafrost | place: Sweden... | reverse complement strand
CCATCGTTGGTGATCGTGGGGGCTCCCCACTTCTTCTCGAGTACCACATTCCGGCCCTTGGGGCCGAGGGTTACCTTCACGGCGTCGGCGAGCTGGTTCATACCGCGTTCGAGGCCGCGCCGGGCTTCCTCGTCAAACGCGATCATCTTGGCTGCCATAGGCTCCAGTCCTCCGTGGCGTAACGCGCGGATCGAGCCGACGCCCGCGACGGACGGCACCCCTCGCGGTCAGTCCTTTCCTGCCGCGAGGCAGGTACCTCATCGCCCGATCCCGCCATCATGCTGGCACTCACATAAGGAGAGTGCCAGCACCATGTTTAGCACTCTCATAGTGAGAGTGCAAACGCCGAGACTAGAAACCGCGAAAACGGGCCGCTTGGGTCGAACGCCGAGGCCTGCCGTTACCGGGCGCGCTTACGCTGACCGTACGGCGTTCGCCCAGCCGAGCCCCGGTACCTGCGACGAGAGCAAGCTGGCGGAAAGTAACCGGGGCGCGGCCCGCGAACCGGCCCGCAGGCCCGATCGGGCGCACACGCCGGGCGCACCGCGATCACCGGCGGACACGGAGAAACCAGTTCGGCCCGGCCCTGTTTCAGGGCCGGGCCGACCAGCCGAACCGGGCAATCTGCGGTCCCGGGCGAACCCGGGGCCGCAAGCGAACCTACGAGACCACGTGAACCTTGTCGGCCTGCGCGCCCCGATCGCTCTGCGTGATCTCGAACTCGACGCGTTGTCCCTCTTCCAGAGTGCGATATCCATCTGACTGGATCGCGGAGAAGTGGACGAACACGTCCTTGCCACCGTCGACGGCGATAAAGCCGTATCCCTTGTCCGGGTTGAACCACTTGACGGTGCCCTGAGCCATTCCAAACAACTCCCTAACTGCGCTCGGGCCTCGAGCCCCGCCCTTGCAACCGCGGAACCCGTCGATCGCACCGGGCGAGAACGGCTGCGTACGCAAAGCGAACGAATTCCGTCCCCGTCCGACGGCGACCGGAATTGACCTTACCTTGTCCGAGCGCGACTGACGCCACTTACCCCTCAATCATGCCATCTGGCCCACGTTGGCCACGGCATCCGGAGCGCCGCCCGCCACCGCGGGGATGACCGAGACCCGCGATCCCGCGGCCACCTGAGTGTCGAGTCCCTGCGCGAAACGCACGTCTTCGTCGCCCACGTAGACGTTGACGAACCGGCGCAGCATGCCGCCGTCGTCGACGATCCGGCCGCCCAGACCCGGGTAGTCGGCGTCCAGGCCGGCGATCACGTCGCGGAGCGTTCCCTCGGCCGCCGTCACCTCCGACGCACCGCCGGTGTAGGACCGCAAGATGGTGGGAATCCGAACCTGTACCGTCACGGCATTACCTCCTGGAAAGCTTCGATGGTCGCCTTGATCGGGGCGGGAATCTCCACCGCCGCGGTGACCGCGTCGAGTGTCTTCAGCCCGTCGCCCGAGTTGATGATCACCGTCTCTTCGTCCGGATCGAGCTGGCCGGCGGCGAGCAGCTTGCGCAGCACCCCCAGGGTGACGCCGCCCGCGGTCTCCCCGAAGATGCCCTCGGATCTGGCCAGCAGCCGGATCGAGTCGACGACCTCGGCGTCGCTGACGTCGGCGACGACGCCGCCGGTGCGCCGCACCACGTCGAGCACGTAAGGCCCGTCGGCTGGGTTGCCGATGGCGAGCGACTTGGCGATGGTGGACGGCCGGACCGGGCGCACCACGTCGAGCCCGGCGGCGAACGCGGCGGACACCGGCGAGCAGCCGGTCGCCTGGGCCCCGAACACGCGCCACGGAGTCTGGCGTACCAGGCCGAGCGAGGTCAGCTCGGCGAAGCCCTTGTCCACCTTCACCAGCTGCGCGCCCGAGGCGATCGGCACCACGACCTGCGCGGGCAGCCGCCAGCCGAGCTGCTCGGCGATCTCGAAGCCGAGCGTCTTGGACCCCTCGGCGTAGTACGGCCGTACGTTCACATTGACGAACGCCCAGTCCGGGTGATCTCCCGCCAGCTCGGAGGCCAGCCGGTTCACGTCGTCGTAGGTACCGTCGACGGTGATCAACGTGCCGCCGTAGACCGCGGTGGTGATGATCTTCTGCAGCTCCAGGTCGGCGGGCACGAGCACCACAGAACGAATGCCGGCTCGAGCGGCCGCGGCGGCGACCGCGTTGGCCAGGTTTCCGGTGGACGGGCACGCCAGTACCTTGAAACCCATCTCGGTCGCGGCGGCCAGCGCCACCGCGACCACCCGGTCCTTGAACGAGTGCGTCGGGTTGCCCCGGTCATCTTTGATCCAGAGCCTGCGCATGCCCAGTGCGTGCGCGAGGTTGTCGGCGCGGATCAGCCTGGTGTACCCGGGCTCGAGCGTCGGCCGTTCGGCGATATCGGCCGGGACCGGCAGCAGCGGCGCGTAGCGCCACATGTTCGGCGGTCCGGCCGTGATGTCGGACCGGGTGATCCGCGGGTAGTCGTAGCGGACTTCCAGCGGCCCGAAACACTCCTCGCACGCGTAGTGCGGGCCGAGTGAGTAAACCTGGCCGCACTCGCGGCAGGATAGCCCGGTGGCATAGCCGAACCCGGAAGGCGGAGTAGATGTTCGTGTCGTTGCTGTGGTCACCGGCGAGGCCTTTTCCTTCCCCATCTTTCCCAAGCGGTCACCCTGACCGCGGGCCGGAGTTGGCACCATGTCACGCGCCTCGCCGTTCACGACGGGCATGCAAGCGCGATAGGTTGCCGGGGCTTCACAGGGCCGATCCCTCCACCCCTCTGGATGAGCGTTATTCAGTTGTGTCCAAACGGGAATAAGAATACCAGCTTGCCTCGGGGGGGCGACCCCCCCAGACCCCCCCGCTTTACGGGGGGCTGCCCGCCCCCCGTGCCCCCGGGCCCCCATAAGGGGGTTCACCCCTGGCCCCTGGCCCCTGGCCCCTGGCCCCTGGCCCCTGGCCCCTGGCCCCTGGCCCTTGGCCCCTGACCCCTTCCCCTGTGGACGCCTGAACCCCTGGAACCTCATTGGGGTCTCCACTCCTCTGGACCCCCGTGGCCACAGGACCCGCTCCGGGCAACTAGCCTGCCGGGGTATGAGGCAACGGGTGCTGGTGGCGTCTAATCGCGGTCCGATTTCGTTTCAGTTCGCCGCCGACGGCTCGTTGACCGGCCAACGCGGCGGCGGCGGCATGATCGCCGGGGTGACGTCGGGACTGGCGGCGGTCGCGCCGCAGGCCGACGTGACCTGGATCTGCGCCGCGCTCAGCGACGCGGACCGGGCGGTCGCGCGGCAGCCGGACACTGGCACCGGCGATCCGGGAGGCGTGCCGGTGCGGATGCTCGACATCCCGCCGGACATCTTCGACCGCGCCTACAACAACGTGGCCAACTCGACCCTGTGGTTTGTGCACCACCTGCTGTTCGACACCACGAACCAGCCGCAGTTCGGCCTGGCGTTCGCACCTGACTGGGAGTCCTACCTGGCCTATAACGAGGCGTTCGCCGACGCCCTGGCGGAAGAAGCCGGGCCGGGACGCAGCGCGGGCGGGGTCCGCATGCTGGTCCAGGACTACCACCTGAGCCTGGTGCCCCGGATGCTGCGGGAACGGCTCGACGGCGCGGCGCGCGACATCCGCATCGCGCATTTCTGGCATATCCCGTGGGCGCCGCCGGACTATTACCGGATCCTTCCCCTCGAGGTGGGCCGGGCCCTGCTGGACGGCATCCTCGGCGCGGACCATGCCGGGTTTCACGCCGTGCGGTGGGCGGCCGCCTTCCTCGACTGTTGCGCGGCGATCCTGGGCGCGGAGGTGGACCGCACGGGCGGGGCCGGGATCGCCGGGACTGTGGGCCGGGTCCGCTACCGGGGCCACGTCACCGAGGTCGCCGTGCACCCGATGGGCGTAGACGCCGACGCACTGCGGGCCCGCGCGCGGGCCGCCGATGTGCGCGCTCACATCAGCACGCTCGAGCAGGCCGCGGGCGGCAGAAAGCTGATCGTCAGGGTGGACCGGACGGAGCTGTCCAAGAACATCGTGCGCGGCCTGGCCGCCTACCGCGAGCTGCTCGCCACCCGTCCGCAGTGGCGGGGACGCGTCATACACCTGGCCTTCGCCTACCCGTCCAGGTCAGCGGTGCCCGAGTACCGCGCCTACACCGAGCGGGTGAGGCGGCTGGCGCGGGAGATCACCGAGGAGTTTGGTACGGCGGACTGGAACCCGATGATCCTGGAGGTGAAGGACGATTATCCCCGGTCGCTCGCGGCCTGCGCACTGGCCGACGTCCTGGTGGTGAACCCGATCAGGGACGGCATGAACCTGGTCGCGCAGGAGGGCCCGGTGCTGTCCGAACGGGGCTGCGCCCTGGTGCTGTCCCGCGAGGCAGGCGCCGCCGCCACGCTCGCCGCCGACGCGCTTCTCGTTAACCCCTACGACATCAGCGAGACTGCCGACGCCCTGCACCAGGCGCTGGCCATGACCGACGCCGAGCGCCAGCGCCGCAGTGCCGCGATCGCCGCCACCGCCACCACGTTCCGGCCCGCGCGCTGGCTGGGCGATCAGCTCGCCTGCCTGGCGACGTAGCCCGCCGCCGCGTCAGCCGGGTCCGGACGGTGGTGCCAGGCCCCGTTCGGCAGAAGATATTTCGGAACGGCACGGCTGCGTGCCCGCACCCTGGTCAGCCGCCCAGTTCGGCGGCGATCGCGGCGAGCAGCGTCACGATGCCCTCTGGTCCGTCCACCACCAGGTCAGCCGCGGCCGCGACCTGCGGGGACTCCGGGCTGGCGCTGGCCACCGAGCAGCCAGGTACGCCGTCCGCGCGCAGCGCCCGTACCGCGGCAAAGGCGGGCAGGTCGCCGAGGTCATCACCGCAGAACAGGACCGAACGGGCCGCTCGCTCCCGGACCAGGCCGGTCAGCGCGGTGCCCTTGTCGACGCCAGGCGGGCGCAGCTCGATGACGAACCGGCCCGGCTCCGCCGCCAGCCCCAGCCGGGCGGCGAGCTCGGCGAGAGGCTCGCTGAGCCCGCGCAGCGCCGCCTGCGGATCGGCCGCGCGACGGGTGTGCACGGCCACCGCGTGCGCCTTGTCCTCGACCCAGGTGCCCTCAGGGGCGCCCGCCTCGCGGAGCAGGTCCGGCAGCGCGGCCCGGGCGGCCAGCACCGCCGGCGGGACCTCAGGCGCGGAGAGCTGGCCGTCCTGCCACCGCTGCCAGCCGTAATGACCGAGCACGATGAGGCCGGGGACGGCCTCGAACCCGCCCAGGCGGACTGCGCCCGCCGGGGGCCTGCCGGTGATGATCGCGACCGTGCCGACGGCCTTGGCCAGGGCGGTCATGGCAGGCACCGCGCCCGGGTGGGCCCGCGCGTCGCCCGGGTTGTCCACGATCGGCGATAGCGTGCCGTCGAAGTCCATCGCGACCAGCGCGTGCCGCGGGCTCGCGAGCAGCGCCTGCAGGCCGGCCTGGCCCGCGGGGGTGCCCGGCCGCGGCAGGCGGGTCATCCGGACCGCCCCTTCGCGCTCTTCGGCCGGGGCGAGCGCATCCGCTGGCGGCGGGCCCGCTGCGCTCTGAGCCGCTTGACCAGCACCGGGTCGAACGCGAGCGCCTCCGGGCGGTCGATCAGCTCATTCAGCAGCTGGTAGTACCGGGTGGCCGACATGTCGAGCACCTCAGCGATCCCCTGCTCCTTCACTCCGGGCGACCGCCAGCCGCGCCGCTCGAACGCCAGGATGCGCATGTCCCGTTCGGTCAACCCGGACATGCGACCTCCTCCCGGCTTGGTGGCGGCTTCGTGGGGCTTCATGGGGGGTTTGGTGGGTCCGGGTCCGCGGCCCGGCTACTGCCGACCGTACCCGCTCGCGCTGACATCTCCAGGGGTGTACGTGCGCCGGCGCCCGACGTACGCTCACGGGTCGTGACCGGTTTTCGTTACCTCAGCTTCCTGACCGACTACGGGCTCGAAGACGGCTTCGTCGCCGCCTGCCACGGTGTCGGCGCCCGGCTGGCTCCGCACGTGGCCATCATCGACGTGACCCACCTGGTCCCGGCGGGCGACATCAGGCGGGGCGCGGCCGTGCTCGCGCAGACCGTTCCCTACCTGCCGCCGGCCGTCCACGTGGCGGTGGTCGACCCCGGGGTCGGCACGGCCAGGCGCGGCGTCGCGGTGGCAGCCGGGGACTCGGTGTTCGTCGGCCCGGACAACGGCCTGCTGTCCTGGGCGATGGCCGCGTCCGGTGGCGCGACGCGCGCGTTCAGCCTGACCAACCGGCAGCTCTGGCTGGACCGGGTGACGGCGACGTTTCACGGCCGGGACATCTTCATGCCGGTGGCCGCGCACCTGGCCGCGGACACGGACCTGACCGCGGCGGGCGAGGAAATCGACGTCGGGGACCTGGTCACGCTGCCCGCCCCCGAGCGAGTGGTCCGCGACGGCACCGCCGAGGGCGAGGTGCTGACCGTGGACCGATTCGGCAACGTCCAGCTCACCATCACCGCTTCGGACGCCGCGGCCATCGGCGTCACCCCCGGCGGCGCCATGTTGCTCCGGTCCGGCCGTCACCAGCTCACCCTGCCCTACCGGGACATGTTCGGCGCGGTCGCGCCGGGCGAGCTCGTCGCCTACCCCGACAGTGCCGGGCTGGTGTCCATCGCGGTGAACGGCGGGGATGCGGCGCGGCGGCTCGGCCTGCCGGCCGGCGCACGGGTAACGATCACCGCGGCACCGCAAACTATTCCGCAATGACGCATTCCGTCACCCGCGGCTGCATGACACGATTGCATAGGCCGGGTCGGAACATCGCTGCCGCTGGCCAGCTCGGCCAGCCTCGGAGGAGATATCTGACCAAGTGTCACACCGATCGCTCCGCAGCACCCTGACGCCGTTCGCCTCAGGGCTAGCTGTGGTGATGGCCGTTTTCGGGGTCGTCGGCAGCATTGGGGTCTACGGGTCGACGCCTGCTTTCGGCGTGGGCGGACAGGCCGACGACGTTTCCGGGTCGGCCGCGGGTAACTCCGTCCGCGCCCAGGAGTGGTGGCTGGCCAGCCTGAACGTGACCCAGGCGTGGCGCACGACGCAGGGCGCCGGAGTCACCGTCGCCGTGCTTGGCACCGGTGTCGCCGCCAGCCACCCGGACCTGGCCGGCGACGTGGTCACCGGACCCGACTACACCGGGTCCGGCCGCACGCCGGGCGGACCGTTCTGGGGCATCGACGGCACACAGGTGGCCAGCATCATCGCCGGGCACGGGCACGGCCCCGGCGGCCAGTCCGGCACCGTCGGGGTCGCGCCCGCCGCGAGGATCCTGTCCGTCCGGGTGAACCTGGAGTTCAACGACCCGCTCAACTCCGACCAGGCCGTGACCCAGCGGCTGCCCGGCGCCATCGCCGACGGCATCACCTACGCGGTCGACCACGGGGCGCGAGTCATTGACCTGCCGCTGGATCCGGGAACGTTCGGACTGACGGGCGGCGGAGACCCGGCCGCGGCCGGCGGCAGCCGCGCCGAGCAGGCGGCGGTCGCCTACGCGCTGCGCAAGAGCGTCGTGCTGGTCGCCCCCGCGGGCGATGACGGCGAGGGCCCCGGCCTGGTGAACTACCCGGCCGCCTACACCGGCGTCATCGCCGTCGGCGCGGTCAGCCGCAGCGGGCGCCTCGCCCCGTTCAGCAGCAGGCGCTCGTACGTGGCCCTGACAGCCCCCGGGGGCGGCCTGCTGGCCGCAGCACCGCCGGATGACTACACCGCGGTCAGCAGCACCAGCGCGGCCAGCGGCATCGTGGCCGGCGTCGCCGCCCTCCTGCTGTCCCGGTTCCCCCACCTCACCGTGGGCCAGGTCACCCAGGCGCTGACCAAGAGCATGGTCACGCCCGGCGGCACGGCCGCCACCGCGGATAACGCGGACGGGCCAGGTACCGGCCACGGCACCGTGGACGCGGCCCGGGCGGTCAGCCTGGCCGCCCTCATCACCTCCGCGGGCCAGGCCCACGCGGCGACCCCGACTCCGGCCAAGCCGCGTCCGCCGGCCAGGCGGGCGGGCGCTGGCGGTACCGGCGCGTCCGCCCACCGGGCGGACGTCAGCGCGCTCGCCGGGTCGCTGGTCCGTGACGTCGTGGCCGGCCTCGGCGTCCTCATCGTGCTGCTGATCATGCTGATCCTGGTTCTCAGCGCGCGGCGCAAACGGATCTCAGCGACTGGGTCTGCGGGCTCCGGCCGGGCCGGAGCCCGCAGGCCCGGTCGGAGCCGAAGGCCGCCGAGAGCCCAGAGGCCCCAAGGAGTCCGGGGACCGGAGGGGACGCGAGGGCAGCACGAGCACCGCCGGGCCGACCGCGCTCCGGCGGCCAGCCAGGCCACGGGGCCCAGAGCTACGGTCCGGCCCCAGCTGGCCTCACCCGGCGCGCCCCTCGCACCCGGCGCGCCCCTCGCACCCGGCGCGCCCCTCGCACCCGCCCCGCCCGGCGCGACCGGCTGGCCAGCCCCCGGGGGCTGGCAAGGCGGCAGCTTGGGCGAGATCGCCCACCCTCCGGGGCCGCCCATGCGGCCGGTCATCGCGGCGGTCCCGAGGATCGCCAACCCGCTGCGGGACGGCCGGAGCACGGCCGGCGCCAGCCCGCCCTGGGCGCCCGCGCCAGAGCCCGAGCGGACGAGCGGCCCGTACCCGGTCACTCCGGCGGGTCTGTTCGCGCCGCCACCGGGCTCCGGCCTCCGGGTGCCAGGGGACGTGCCCGGGCCGCCCGCCTTCACGACTCGGCCACCCGCCCCCGACACCCCGGCCGCGGCGGGGCCGGCCACCGGGCCGGACGTCACCGAGGCGGCCACCGACCCGGACGTCACGGAGACGGCCACCGACCCGGACGTCACGGAGACGGCCACCGACCCGGATATCACCCGGACCGCCGATCGGCCGCGGACGGCGGCGGCGGCCGACGGTCCGGACATCACGACCCGGCAGAGCCTGGACTTCGCCGCGGCCCCGGTGGCGACCAGCTATCCCGGCCCGGGCCGGCCCGCCGAAGACGCCACAACTGTTTCCCCGGGCGACGCCGCGCCCGCTGAGACGGACGGCTGGCCGCCCCAAGGGCCGCCGATGCCGGGCGGCGGCCCGGACGCCGACCCCAACTCCATCTGGGACCTGGCCGCTACGGACGTGTTCCCGGTCGCTCCGCCGCAAGCACCGGACGACGAAGCTCCCGGCGCCAGCTTGAGCTGACGCCGGGAGCGAACGCCCGGAGGGACCTGAGGTCAGGCCGCCTCGGCCACGGCCGACGCGTCGGCGGGCCCGGTGCCCGCGGCGCTCTGCGCGGGCTCGAGTGCCAGCCGCAGCACCTCGCGGACATCACCGACCGTCTGCACCTCGAGCTTCTCGAGCACCTCGGCTGGCACGTCGTCCAGGTCCGGCTCGTTCCGCTGCGGGATCAGGACCGTGGTGATCCCGGCTCGGTGCGCGGCAAGCAGCTTCTGCTTGACGCCGCCGATCGGCAGCACCCGTCCGGTGAGGGACACCTCACCGGTCATCGCCACGTCGGCCCGCACCGGCCGCCCGGACAGCAGCGACGCGAGCGCGGTGGTCATCGTGACGCCTGCGCTGGGACCGTCCTTGGGCACCGCGCCGGCCGGCACGTGCACATGCACGCCGCGGTCCTTCAGCTCGCCGACCGGAAGGCCAAGCTCGACCCCGTGCGAACGCAGGTAGGACAGCGCGATCCGGGCCGACTCCTTCATCACGTCGCCGAGCTGGCCGGTGAGCGTGACTCCGGTCTCACCGGTTTCGCGGCCGGCCAGGGACGCCTCGATGAACAGCACATCCCCGCCCGCACCGGTCACCGCGAGCCCAGTCGCCACGCCGGGCACGGCGGTCCTGCGCTCCGGCCCGGCCAGGCTCGTCTCCGGCGTGAACCGGGGACGGCCCAGGTAGTCGCGTAGCTCAGCCACGCCGACGGTGACGGGCAGCGTGATCTCGCTCAGCGCCACCTTCGCCGCGACCTTGCGCAGGATGCGCGCGATGGACCGCTCGAGCGACCGCACCCCGGCCTCTCGCGTGTACTCGGCCGCGATCAGCCGCAGCGCGCCGGAGTCGACCGACACCTCCTCGCTGTTCAGGCCAGCCTTGGACAGCTGCCTGGGCAGCAGGTGATCCCGGGCGATGAGGACCTTCTCGTCCTCGGTGTACCCGTCCAGCTGAACCAGTTCCATCCGGTCAAGCAGCGGGCCGGGAATCGAGTCGAGCACGTTCGCCGTGGCCAGGAACACCACGTCGGACAGGTCGAGCTCCACCTCGAGGTAGTGGTCGCGGAACGTGTGGTTCTGCGCCGGGTCCAGCACCTCGAGCAGCGCCGACGCGGGGTCGCCGCGATAATCCGCGCCGATCTTGTCCACCTCGTCGAGCAGCACGACCGGGTTCATCGAACCCGCTTCGCGGATGGCGCGGACGATCCGGCCGGGCAGCGCCCCGACGTAAGTCCGCCGGTGGCCGCGGATTTCCGCCTCGTCCCTGACGCCACCCAGCGAGACCCGGACGAACTTGCGGTCCATCGCCCGCGCCACCGATTCGCCCAGCGACGTCTTGCCCACGCCAGGCGGGCCGACCAGCGCGAGCACGGCACCGGAGCGCCGGCCGCCGACGATCCCCAGGCCGCGGTCCGCGCGGCGCTTGCGCACCGCGAGGTACTCGATGATGCGTTCCTTGACGTCGTCCA
>Ga0302235_10003693_pt1 | contig 10676 bp, 10 predicted proteins | sample II_Palsa_N3_3_FD_193577 | JGI IMG/M metagenome (GOLD analysis project Ga0302235, IMG submission 193577) | Peat permafrost microbial communities from Stordalen Mire near Abisko, Sweden - II_Palsa_N3_3 | ecosystem: Environmental > Terrestrial > Soil > Palsa > Peat permafrost | place: Sweden... | reverse complement strand
CACCGGCGAGTCCGGTGCAAGCTCCGCGCCCGCGTCGATCGCGACGCGCACCAGCTCCCCGGTGAGGGCGCCCATCCCGCCGACCGGAACGTCCCAGCGGCCGGTGCCACCGCCGATCACGTGGTACAGGAAGCAGCGGTTCTGCACCAGGCGCGGGTCGTCGAGCGCCGCGAAGGTGCCGATCAGCGCGTCGGTAGCGACGATTCCGCGCACCAGATCGTCGCCGAACGAATCCTCGAGCAGCGCCGCCAGTGGCGCCTGGAACACGCCGCGCCAGGTGGCGTCGTCATCCACCAGTGCGGCGAACGCCTCACGGGACCGCAACGGCTCGGTGAGCGAGCCGAACGTCCGGGCGGCGAGCCGGCCGATCACCGCGCCGAACGCTGCGAGCTCCGCGACCGCGGCGTCGCAGCCGAGCGTGCGCTGCACCGACGCGGCGCTCGCCGCCGCATCGTCGCTGACCAGGATCCCCGCCCCACCCCACGGCGTGTAGGACGAGACACGCCGCGCGCGCAACTCGACACGCACGCCGAGTTCGGCGAGCAGCGCCCGAGGAAACAGGCTCACCAGGTAGGAATAGCGCGACAGACGAGCGTCGCGGCCGGCGAACGGCGCGATCGAGACCGCGGCACCGCCGAACGTCTCACCGCGCTCGAGCACCAGCACGTCACGGCCCGCGCGAGCAAGCAACGCCGCCGCGACCAGCCCGTTGTGACCACCACCGACAACGATCGCGTCATAGACCCAGCCGCCGCCCGACGGGGTCACGGACACCTCGGCCTCATCCTCACGGCTGAGCCCAGCGTGAACACGCCGAGCGCGCCGCCGCTGAGCTCCATCCACACCAACTTGTTCTCGGAGTACCCGCTCAACACCTCGTCCCGTTCTCTCGCCCAACGCTCGCCCAGCGGTCCGTTGCCGAGGATGCTCGGCTCCCGGGATGACCGGTAGGCGTCGTCACAAACCCTACCCGCGCAGAGCAGCAGCATCTCGGGATAAAGCACGAAGCTTGAGGACAACGCCCTGGGCTACGGTACGGGGGTGACCTTCGATGATCTCGATCTCGACGTCGTTCGCGCTGAACTCACAACGCGTCGGGACCGTCAGCGCGAGCGTCTGGGGGTACTGGCACAGCGTCCGGAGCTTGGCAGCGCGGTGGGTTTCGGGAAGCGGATCGGCGATGGCACCTCCGAGGCGGTGAGCCGCTTGACGGACATCGGTGTTGGCGAGTCGCTCGAGCGTGGGTTGGATCGCACCGAGCGAGCACTGTCGAAGCTCGACGAAGGGACGTACGGCATCTGCGATGTATGCGGCGGACCAATCTCTCGCGGTCGGTTGAAAGCGATGCCGGACGGCGTGTTGTGCTTGGACTGCTCGGCGTCGCAGCGTCGAGTTCGTCCTCCACGTCGTCGTTGAAGTCGGGTCCGCCCCCTGATCTGTAGATAGTGGGCGTTCCCCCGCGGCGTGCGCGGGGTGATGCAAAGCCGCGCCGGTGGCACCCCGCCCGGCGCCGACAGCCGTATGGGGAGGAGCCGACCGGGATCAAGGTTCGCACCTGGGTCGGCGCTGCTGGGCAGCGGGACGTTGCGCGCTTCGGCTGAACGTCCACGTTTCACCGCTTTCTGGTGGAGAGTGGGTGGTTGGTCGAATCTAACGGGTAGATCCCCTCGCGGCCGGTAATTGGACAGTGTCAGTCCAGTGCAACATGCGCGGCCGGGGTGTCACTACGGCAACTCGAACGCTGCCGCGGTTCGTCTCCTCGTGGCTTTCGGCCGCGGTTTAGCAGATCGGGCGGTGTTCCGACTAGCCGGCCAGCACGTCGTGCGCGAACCGCACGGCGAGTGCCCCGTCGCCGACCGCCCCCGCCACGCGGTTTGTCGCCCCGGCACGCACGTCGCCGGCGGTGAACACGCCGGGACGGACCGTCTCCAGGAGATGCGGCTCGCGGTCGGGCAACGGCCACGACAAGTGCCCGTCGCAGCCCGCCGCTCCGCTGCCGCACAGCAGGTAGCCGGCGGCATCGAGGGCGAGCGTCCCCTGTGCTGCCTCGGTGCAGGGGGCGGCGCCGATCATCACGAACACGGCGGTCGCGGGCACCGACGCGATCGTGCCGGTGCTGTCGCGCAGCTCAACGGACTCCACGGTCGCGGTGCCGTGCACGGCTACGACCTCAGTCTCGGTCATCACCTCGATCCGAGGTGACCGCTCGATCCGGTCGATCAGGTAGCGCGACATCGTCGAGCTGAGGGCTGTGCCTCGTACGACGATCCGGACACTGCGCGCCCGCGAGGCGAGGTGGGCCGCAGCCTGGCCGGCGGAGTTGCCGCCGCCGACGACGATCACATCCTCGTTGCGGGCGCGCTCCGCGTCGGTGGCCATTGCCGCGTGGTAGACGCCGGCGCCGCGGAAGCGCTCAATGCCTTCGGCATCCAACTCGCGCCACCGGGCGCCGGTCGCCATGACGACCGAGCGGGCGAGCACGTGCTGTCCGTCGTCGAGGTCGACGCGCAGCAATCCTTCGGGTCCATCGGCCATCTCGACGACCCGGTGAAAGCTCGACAGCACGGCATCGAAACGCCGTGCCTGCAGCGTCGCGTTGCGCGTCAACTGGGTACCGGAGACGCCGGTCGGGAAGCCGAGGTAGTTCTCGATCCGCGTGCTGGTCCCGGCCTGACCACCGGGCGCCCAGGCCTCCGCCACGAACGTTCTCAGCCCTTCCGATCCTCCGTACACCGCGGCCGCCAGGCCGGCGGGTCCGCCGCCGAGCACGACCATGTCAAAGCGCTCACCGTCCACTTCGGCGCGGAGACGGAGCGACCGCGCCACCTGCGCCGCCGACGGGTTGCGCATCACCTCGGTCGCGTGGACCAGGACCGGCGTCTCGGACCGCGGGATGTCGAGCCAGTTCAGCATCGCCGCACTGTCCTCGTCGGTATCGACGTCGAGGAAACGCACTGGCAACAGGTTGCGCTCCAGCAGATCACGGACTTCGAAGGCCCGGCGAGACCCTCGGGGAGCGATGATCCGGATCACGCCTTGGCCTCTGGCCTCATGCCAGGCGCGCCGTTCCAGCAGCGTGGCAAAGATGTGCTCGCCGAACTCCGGCCAGCGAGCGACCATCGCCCGCAGCTTGGACCGGTCAAATTCGATCACGTCAGTTGGCTCTACAGCCACGCAGGCGGTGATCGTGGGCTCCCCCGTGAACACGGCGATGTCGCCGATGAACGTGGGACCATGCGCTTGGGCGACGTACACGTCCTTGCCGGGCTTGCGGTCGATGAAGTCGACGAGCCCGCGCTCGATGACGAAGAACGGCGCGTCGCGAACGGCATGCTCGTACAGGACCTCACCGGGCTCCACCGTCCGTCGCCGACCACGCTTGGCCAGCCACGCCAGCTTGGTGTCCGACAGCCGCGGGAAGAACACCTCGTCAGCCGGATCAGGGAACTCCTCGCTGCGGATCACCTGGGTCGTCGCCACAGCACGAGGCTACCCGGCCGGTCCAACCGCCAGGTGGGTGATCTGGAATGAGATCTCGCCGCCGCCGATCTGCGCCCAGCCCATCGTGCACGATCCGCCGCCGCGACACGCAGTCTGCCGGGAGCCTCCGGTGACCGCGGGGGCAGGTGCGTGTCGGAGATGATCGCGACCGCGGTGACGTTGACGGTTACCCCCACACCTCCGCGGCCACCCCGACGATCAGCCGCAGCTTGTCGGCCTGCTGCTCGCGGGTGAGGGCGTTGCCCTCGAACGTGGACGAGAAGCCGCACTGGGGTGAGAGGCAGAGCTGGTCGAGGTCCACGTACTGCGCGGCCTCATCGATCCGGCGCAGCAGCGCGTCACGGTCCTCAAGCTCGCCGCGCTTGGTCGTGACCAGTCCCAGCACGACGACCTTGCCCTTGGGCAGGAAGCGCAGCGGTTCGAACCCGCCCGAGCGGGCGTCGTCCCACTCCATGAAGAACCCGTCGACGGCGAGCTCATTGAACAGCGCCTCGGCGACGAAGTCGTACCCTCCGGAGGCGACCCAGCTCGAGCGGAAGTTTCCGCGGCACATGTGGGTGGTGATCGCCATCCCCGCGGGCTTGGCCTGCAAGGCCTCGTTGATCCGCGCGATGTACAGCTCGTGTTGGTGCTCGGCGTCACCGCCGATCTCCCGCACGTGCTCGCGTTGGCGAGGGTCGTTCAGGTAAGCCAGCGAGGTGTCGTCGAACTGCAGGTAGGTGCAGCCGAGCTCACCGATCCGCCGAACCTGTTCGGCGTAGGCGGCGGCAAGGTCGGTCCAGAACGCGTCCATCTCCGGGTACACGTCGGGATCGATCGCGGCACGCCCGCCGCGGTAGTGGACCATGCTCGGCGAGGGGATCGTCAGCTTCGGCGTCTGCCCGTCGGCGACGACCGACTGCAGATACTGAAACGACTCGCCGAAGATCGTTTTGGATACGCCGAGCCGGCCGTCGATCCGCATCGCGGCCGGGGTGAACTCGATGTCGCCCTGCTCGTTGTGGAACTGGACCTTGAGGTCGCCGGGCGCCTTGGTCACCCCGTCAAGCGAGTAGATGAAGTCCATGTGCCAGGAGGCGCGGCGGAACTCGCCGTCGGTCGCCGACCGCAGCCCGACCTCTCGCTGCAACGCGACGACGTCGCTGATCGCCGCGTCCTCCAGGCCGCGCAGTTCGGCGTCGTCGATCCGGCCGGCGGCGTGCTCCTCACGCGCGCTGAGCAACTCGGGCGGGCGCAGCAGGCTGCCGACGTGGTCGGCACGGAAGGGCGGGGTGTCTCGCAGGCTCATCGCGGCGGCTCCTTCTGGGCTTCTCGGGGGTACGTTCGTGGTCCGGCGGTGAGCGGCACAAGGTGTCTCGGCGCTCTAGCCGGTGGTCTCCTCGCTGAGTACCTGTTGCGCGATCGCCAGGGCGGTGTTGCTCGCCGGGACGCCGGCGTAGACGGCGGTGTGAAGCAGGACCTCGCCGATCTCCTGGACGGTGAGCCCGTTGCGCCGGGCAGCGCGGACGTGCATCCCGATCTCATGCTCGCGGCCGAGCGCGGTCAGGACAGCGAGGGTGATCATGCTGCGACTGCGCCGGTCCAGACCATCCCGGGCCCACACCGATCCCCAGGCGTAGCGGGTGACGAAGTCTTGAAAGGGCTCGGTCACATCGGTCGTGTTGGCGATCGCACGGTCCACGTGTGCGTCGCCCAGGACCTCGCGGCGGATGCGCATCCCGGTCTCGTAGGGGTCCTCGGTCACGACAGGTGCTCCTCGATCAGCTGGTTGATGATGTCGGGTTGCTCGACGGCGGCGACGTGGGCGGCGGGGGCGACGATCTCGTGCCGGGCACCGGGGATCCGCGCGGCGATCAACGCCTGGCGTTCCACCGGTGTGGCGAGATCGTCAGCGCCGGAGATCACGAGGGTCGGAGCGGTGATCTGACCGAGCTCGTCGCGCAGGTCCATCCGCTCGATCGCTCCGCAGCAGGCGGCGTACCCGGCCGGCGGTGAGGCGGTGAGCATCGCTCGCAGACGCGCCCTCTGCTCCGGATGCGCGGCGGCGAAGCCGGGCGTCAGCCAGCGATCCACGACGGTGTCGGCGAGCGGCTCGAGGCTGCGGGCCGCCCGCACCGTCGCGGCGCGCTCCTGCCAAGCGGTGGCGGGCGGCATGTGCGCGGCGGTGCAGATCAGGACCAGCCGGTCGATCCGCTCCGGCGCGTTGATGCCGAGCCACATCCCAACCATCCCGCCGATCGACAGGCCACACAGCGATGCGCGCTCCAATTCGAGCGTGTCCATCAGCTCCAGCACGTCGCGACCGAGGTCCGCGATCTCGTAGGCCCCGGGTGGCTCCGGGGAGTCGCCGTGACCGCGATGGTCGAACGTCACCAGCCGGAAGCGACGAGCGAGCGCAAGCTGCTGCTCCCACATCGCACGGTTCGTCCCGAGCGAGCCGCCCATGAGGACGGTCGGGTCGTCGGCGTGCCCGATGACCGTGTACGCGAGTGCGGTCATCGGTGGTGCGCCTTCAGCGCGCGATCGACGAGCTCGCCGGCGAAGCCGAGATCGGGATCCGCCCCCGCGCTCGCGGCGGCGGCGGCGGCATCGACCTGCAGATGTTCAAGCAGATCCCGGCCCCACGCCGCTGCCGAGCCGGTCAGGCGCAGCAGGTCGGTGAGCGTTCCCCACTCGGCCTGCCAGGCACCGGCGGCGCGTTCATCCTCCTGCTCCATTGAGGCGAGCATGGTGGCGACGAGTCCGGGGACGCGCTTGCTGCACGCCAGCACGGAGACCGCGGCGACCGGGTTGCGCTTGTGCTGCATCGCGGAGGACCCGCCGCGCGGGTGCGCAGGATCCGGATCTCCCTCACGCAGGACGGCGGACAGCGTCACGTCACGCGCGATCTTGGCGAACGCACCGGCGAGCAGTCCAAGTGCGCAGGCGAGTCGGACGGGCCGGATGCGATCGGTATGCCACGGAATCACCGGCGAGGCGAGCTCGAGCTGCTCGGCGACCCGGGTGGCGACGGCGGGATCTCGGTGGCCGACCGGGCCTCCCATCTGCACGGCCAGCGGAACCGACCGCAGCTCGGCGACAGCCTCGTCGATCGTGGTCATCCATCCGGCGGCCTTGAGACCGAGGGATGTCGGCACGGCGTCCTGCAGCAGCGTGCGGCCCATCACCGGCGTGGTGCGATGCACGTGGGCCAGGCGCGCGGCGGCCTGCGATCCTGCCGCCGCGTCCTTCAGCAACGGCTTCAAGGCACGCGCGCTGACGAGCATCATCGCCGTGTCGATGATGTCCTGCGATGTCGCGCCCGTGTGCGTGGCGGAGAAGCGCACGGCGAGCGGCACGGCGGGCGAGATATGGTCGGCGGCGAGGCGACCGAGCTCGGCGATGTCGATCTGCTCGGCCGTGAGCGCCGGTCCGCCGAGGGCGTGCTCGACGTCGAGCATCGCCTGGACCCACGCGGTGTCGCTCACTTCGATCGTGGCGGGTCCGCGGGCGTAGGTCCCGCCGAACAGCTCAGACGTCGAAGAAGACGGTCTCGTGCTCACCTTGGATCCGGATGTCAAATCGGTAGCCATCGTCGGTCAGCTCGGCCATCAGGGTCGCACGCCGGTCGGCCGGTACGGCCGCCAGAACCGGATCATCCGCGGGCTCGTCCAGGTAGATCCGGGTGGTGAGGTGGCGCAGCAAGCCGCGCGCGAGCAGGTGGACGGCCAGGAATGTCGTCGGCGGCACGGTGATCGCCCAATGCCCGGCGTCGTCGGTGGCGCACCGCGCATACGCGCCCGGACCTGCCTGCCAGGTTTCCACCAACGCATCGGCGATCGGGTCGCCGGCCCCGTCGAGCACGTAGCCGTGAATGCGCACTCCGTCCGGGTCGACGACCGGCCCCGCGTCCCAGGGAAGCCCGAGCGCCAGGAACGGTCCGACCGTCTGCGAAGGCGTCTCTTCCGGCATCAGTGGGCCTCCTCGATCGGGATCCCGCTCCGGCCACCGAGGACGATCTCGAACTCGTAGGCCAACGCCCAGTTCTCCTGGCTGCGATCCAGGCTGAACTGAGCGATCATCCGCTGCCGCGCCCGCTCGTCCCGAACCGATTGGAAGATCGGGTCATACGCGAACAGCGGGTCCCCCGGGAAGTACATCTGGGTCACGAGCCGCTGCTCGAACGAGCGCCCGAGCAGCGAGAAGTGGATGTGCGCGGGACGCCACGCGTTGGGATGGTTGCCCCAGGGGTACGGACCCGGCTTGATCGTCACGAACTCGTACCGGCCGTCGGCGTCGGTCACGGCTCGACCACCCCCGGTGAAGTTCGGATCCACGGGTGCCGGCCAGCGATCCCAGCGATGCCGGTAACGACCGGCGCCGTTCGCCTGCCAGATCTCGATCAGCGAGTCGCGGATCGGACGGCCGTCGGAGTCGAGCAGCCGGCCCGAGACGGTGATCCGCTCCCCCACGGGCTCGCCGGTGTGCTGGCGCGTGAGGTCGTTGCGGATCTCGCCCGGACGGAAGTGTCCGAGCTGCGGGCCGGTCAGATCGGCGATCTCTGCCGGGAGATACACGAGCGGCTGCTTGGGATGCCGCAGCGCGGTCGACCGGTAATCCGGAGAGTCGAGAGCTGGGTCACGCATGCGATACCACCGCCAATCCTTGTCCAACGCCGATACACAGTCCGTAGCCGCTACCGCAGCGGCGGGGCGCGTACACAGGCGATGCGGCGGCGTCGGTCACTGTCGGCTCAGGCACGGGTCACCGGCGCACGGTCAAACGGCAGGCCGACGTAGTTCTCGGCGAGTGCCGTCGCTGCCGCCGTTGAGCTGCAGACGTAGCGCAGCTGTGAGCGAGCGAGCTCGGCGCCGTAGCCGTCGTCGTGGGGATCGCGGTGCAGCATCGTGGTCATCCAGTAAGAGAAGTGCTGCGCGCGCCAGACGCGCCGCAGAACGTGGTCTGAGTATGCGTCGAGTCCGGTCGTGGTGCCGCTCACGTGGTGCTCGACGAGCGCCTCCGCGAGCACGGCGACGTCGGCGACGGCCAGATTCAGGCCCTTGGCGCCGGTCGGCGGGACGATGTGCGCGGCATCCCCGGCGAGGAACAGCCGCCCCCAGCGCATCGGCGCGGCGACGAAGCTGCGCATCGGGGTGATCGACTTCTCCCGTACCGGCCCCGTGTTCAGGCTCCACCCGTCCGCCTGCAGGCGGATCGCGAGCTCTTCCCACACGCGGTCATCCGGCCAGGCGTCGAGATCCTCATCCGGCGAAACCTGCACATAGAGGCGGCTCAGGGTCGGCGAGCGCATGCTGTGAAGCGCAAAGCCGCGGTCATGCCGGGCGTAGATGAGCTCGTCGGTGGACGGTGCGACGTCGGCCAGGATCCCCAGCCACGCGAACGGGTACGACCGTTCGGAGACCCGCAGCACGTCTGCCGGGATGAGGGCGCGACAGACCCCGTGGAAGCCGTCACAACCGGCGACGAACGCGGCGCGCAGCTCATGCTCGACAGCGTTCTGCCGGTAGCGCACGATCGGTTCCGGTCCAGCCACGTCCTCGACGCGGACATCCTCAGCGTCGAAACCCAGCGCGGCGCCACTGGCAAGCCGGGCCGCGATCAGGTCCTTGACGACCTCTGTCTGCCCGTAGACGGTGACGACCCGCCCACCGGTCAGCTCGTCCATCGCCACATGATGGGTCTCACCGTCGAATCGCAGATAGATCCCGCTGTGCACGAGACCGTCGCGCTGGAGTCCCTCACCCACGCCGGCCTCGATCAACAGCTCACGCGTTCCGTGCTCAAGCACCCCGGCGCGAATCCGCGCCTCGCAGTACTCGCGCGTCCGCGCCTCCAGGATCACCGAGTCGATCCCGTGGCGATGGAGCAGATGGCCGAGCAACAGGCCGGCGGGCCCAGCACCGATGATCGCGACCTGAGTGCGCTGCGTGACGCTCATCGCGTGACCTCGGCGAGGATTGGCTTGACCGGGTGGGACACGTCGGCACCCGCGCGGTTGGACACGATGCGCAGCACCCCTACATCGTGGCGAACCTTGGTCCCGTGCGCCTCGTGGGTCGGGCAGACATGCGCCGAGATCATCGGGTTGCTCCGAGCAACTGCAGGAGGTGTGTCTTGATCGCCGGCCGCTGGCCGAAGGTGAGGAGAAACCCGGCCTCGCGATATCGGCGTGCCGCTGTCCCCTGGCCGCGCATGCCATCGCTTCCCTGACTTGCGAGCAGCGTTCCGGCGCAACGAAACGAGAACGCGACGATCTCGGCGCGAACCGTCGCGACCGAGCCATCGTCGACCTCGTGCAGGCGCGTTCGCAGCCGCTGGAGCTCAGGGCGCAGCCCGTCGTCGTCGAGTTCGTCGAGTTCGTCGAGTTCGTCGAGACAGCGGGCCGCGACGCCGAGTCCCAGCGCGCCGTTGAGCCGCAACCCGGCGCCATCCGACCAACCTGCGTGCGGCTCAAGGCCAAGCACCCGGTCAGCCGCCACGGGCGTCTCGTCGAAGGTGAGCGAGCCGGTCGAGCTGCTCTGGAGCGCGAGCAGCCGCTGTGGCGCAAACGTCAGGGTCCGATCGTCGGGCGCCAGGTCCAACAGCGCGAACAGCACCTGCTGATCCGGTGTGCGTGCGGCCACCAGCGCGATGTCGACCTGACCCCACCCGGTGAACCACGGCACCGTTCCACTCAGCGACCACGCCCCCCGTGCGTGGCGGGCGAGCAGAGATGAAGGTCCTGGCCGAAGTCCGGCCAGGACCACACCGCCCCGCCGCCGGCCGTGGCAGAGTCCTTCCAGATAGAGGCTGCGCAGCGGATCAGGCGACCGCCTCACCGCCCGTACCACAGCGTGGTGCTGAATCCAGACGAACGTCGTCGTCAGACACGCTGCGGCGAGGACCTCAACGACACCACACGACGTGGCAAGGTCGCAGTCCCATCCACCGGCCTCAACCGGCCCGGCCAATCCGAACAGGCCCTCGTCGGCGAGCGCTCGAAGCTGCGCGACCGGGCGGGTCTGCGACTGATCGAGCGCGTCGCTTGCCGGAAGCAGAACATCATCCGCGACCCGGCGGGTGACCTCGACGACGTCAGCGTCCCGGCGTCCGTCGGTCATCATCTCGAAGCGTCTGCAGTGCAGCAGTCACGATCGGCGCATTCTGGCGCTGCGTCCTGGACAGCACTGGTAGGC
>Ga0302235_10003691_pt1 | contig 10686 bp, 8 predicted proteins | sample II_Palsa_N3_3_FD_193577 | JGI IMG/M metagenome (GOLD analysis project Ga0302235, IMG submission 193577) | Peat permafrost microbial communities from Stordalen Mire near Abisko, Sweden - II_Palsa_N3_3 | ecosystem: Environmental > Terrestrial > Soil > Palsa > Peat permafrost | place: Sweden... | reverse complement strand
CATCTCAGCCTGTCGAACATGCCATCGCCCGGTTCGCGTTGGTCACCCGTCACGGTCGACTACGGTGGCCTTATCAATCTGAGCCGATTTCACGTCCCAACGCCGAAACACGCGCCTGCGCAAGTGATCTGGCTTCGCACCACGGTGCAGTCCGATCGCGAACAAGTTCGGCACGTGGCCGTGGGTTGGCTGCGTGAGATCTGGGTTTTCGCTGACGGCAAGCCCGTATTTTCCGGCAAGAATCTCTACAACGTAAAAGGTGGCCGCAAGCCGCCCGATGGTCGCCTGTCACTGGAGAACGACGGCTTCGATCTTCCTTTGCACAAAGGCTCGAACGTCGTCGTCGTCGCCATCGACGGCAATACGCCCGATATGAGAGGACGTTACGGCTGGGGTTTCATGATGCGGATGGATCAGGCTGAAGGGATTACTGAGAAATAGCGTCGCGGCTCCGCTGGGTCCGCTCTGGATCTCTCGACGATTACAGCAAACGTCGCAACTTGAATAGTTGAGCACGTCATTGAACAAGCCAACATTAGTCGCCCTGATCCGGTGGCTTCGGTCACCCAACATCGGAGGAAACTAAGATGCCTTTTACTAACGTAAAACTCGTCCGTAACGCTGCCGCTGCCATGCTGTTATTTGGAGTACCGATTGCTGCTTCCGCGCAAAAGGATCGAAGCTCTGTCGAAGATGCAACCGCAGTGGCCCAATACAAAGTTTTGAACGTTTCAAAGGACCCAAAGGTCGTCGTGGCGGGTGAATACAGACTCGACCCGCACCATACTTCCGTTATCGCGAAACTTGCCCACATGGGCTTGTCTCACTACACCCTTCGCTTCGACGCTGTCTCAGGTCGATTCGCATTCGATCCTGATCATGCAACCGCGTCAAATGTCGAGATCTCTATCGATCCGACATCAGTAGACACGGGCGATCAGGCGTTCGATATAAAAATCGCGGATAAATATTTCGAGAAGGATAAATACCCATCTATTTCGTTCAACTCGGCGACGGTAAAGATGGTCGGCGATCATATGCTTGTCGACGGAATTTTGGATTTTCACGGCGTAAAAAAGCCGGTAGACCTAAACGTCACTTACCGTGGATTTGCACAATCACGCATCGGCTTTTCTGGCGAAGCTACGTTCAAGAGATCAGAGTTTGGCGTGGGGGAATGGGTTCCATTAGAAGCTGACGAAGTCACTATTCTCATCGAGGCCGAATTTGTGAAGACATGAAAAGGAACGACGTTCCCAAGCTCGCCGTAAAGCGTGGGGTGGTCTGCGAGCCGTCGTTAAAACTTGTAACTGGCTTCAACGCCGAACATGCGCGGCGGCGTAATGGACGCAAACGGCGTGCCCAGCGTGCTGGCGCTTACGGTGTTGACCAGGCTCACGTAGCGCTTGTCGAAAAGGTTGGTGGAGAAAACTGCGAAACCCCATGGCTGGTTCGGCGCGGACCAGGAGACGCGCACGTCGGTGCGATTCTGGGCTGTGCCGAGTTTGAATGCCGGGGTGACCAGACACTGTGCCTGCGCGACTGAGTCGTCATTGCAGCGCGTCTTTCCGCGATAGGCGTCCTGCACGGACGCCACGACATCACCGTTGAACACGTTGTGCCAGGTGTAGTCCAAGCCGGCAGCCGCTGACCACAACGGTTCGCCCGTTGGCTGATTGGTCAGGTCAGTGCCGTCCGGTGCACGGTATTTTTCATACGTCGAATCGATATATGCCGCGGTGAAGTTCAGCTGCAAGGCATCGGTCGCCTGCCAATGCACTTCGGCGTCCATACCGGTGGCTTCCTGATCGCTGGTCGTGACGACATACAGTGGCAGCGCACCGTTGCCGTTGTTTTCCAGCGTCAGCGACTGGAGGTTCGAATATTTGTAGTGATAGAGCGAAGCGTCGACCAGCACTCGATAGTCGGGGAGATAGGCCTTGATACCCGTTTCGTAGTTCCAGACGGTTTCCGGTTGATAGCTGGCGCCCGGCAACTGCCCGTTGTAGCCGCCAGCTTCGTAGCCTTTGGATACCGATCCGTAAAGCATGACGTTCGGCGTCCACTTGTAGTCCAGCACGACGCGCGGGCTCGTGTCAGTCCAGCTGTTGCTTACCCTGAGCGGCGCGTTCGTTGCAGCGGGTGAGTTGAATTCAAGATTCTGCTGGAACGTCGACAACGGTACGCCAACCGCGTTGAGGAAGGCGGCCACGGCAGGCTCTGCCAAGGTGGCGTCAAGCGCGGTGGCCGTGCGCGTCGGGTTGTACCAGCTGAATTCTTTTTCGTCGCGGGTCACCCGCACACCGGTAGTCAGATTGAGCTGGTCGGTAAGATGCCAGATAACGTCGCCATAAGCGGCGCGAGCGGTCGACGTGCCCTGGTTGTACATCGTTTCCTGCCAGGGGTCGCCAAGGAAATTCGCGGGGATGCCGAAGGCAGGAAGTACCTGACTCAGGAAGCCGTAGAGCGAGCCATCAGGCGATCCCGCGACCGGCGACACGTGCTTGATCAGCGTGTCGATGCTGCTGGTGTTGAAATCAAGCGGCGACGCCTGACTGGCGTTGTCGTGGTAATAACTTACCCCGGCAACCCAGTCGGCCAGACTGGTCTGGCCCGAGAGTTTCAGCTCCTGCTCCCAGCTGGTGTTCTTCTCGATATTCACGTCATCAAAATAGAGATTTTCTCGATTGGTGCCGTCAGCGTCTTCGCGGTTGAACGTCGAGAAGTGGCGATAGGCCGTGGTGGAACTGAGCGTGCCGAAGCCGAAGTCGTGATCGATGAACAAGGTCGTGCCGTCAAACGTGCGCTTTTCCAGCGCACCGCCGATCACGTCGTTGTACAGCGGCGCCTTGCGCGGATCGAGATAGGTATTCGGATCGGGCGGAAATGCCGGCGTCCCCGGTGAAGCGGGCAGCGGGACGATACCAATCGCCGGCCGCGATGGCTGGTCCAAGTGCTCGTGCTCGTATGTCAGGCGCACCTCGGTATCACCTGGTGCGTTCCAGCGCAGCTGTCCACGGATGCCCCAGTCGTCGTTTTTCTCGAAATGCTGTCCGGTGGCGGCATCGCGCAGCCAGCCGTCGCTCTGGTTGTCGACGAAGGTCAGTCGACCGGCCACGTCCTTGGAAATCGGCACATTCAACACACCGTCGACATAGTGCATGCCGTAGTCGCCGATACGCGTGCGTATCTGTCCACCGAAGGTATCCGTCGGCTCGTTCGTCACCACGGAAATGGCGCCGCCCGCGCTATTGCGGCCGAACAGCGTTCCCTGCGGACCCTTCAATACTTCCACGCGCTGCACGTCGTTGAAAATCAGCAGCGCCCCGCCCGTCTTGCCGGTGTAAACACCGTCTTCATAAATGCCAATCGGCGAATCGGTGCCGATACCGTAGTCGGTCACCGTGATCCCGCGCAGCGAATACTGCGGTTGTGTGGGCTGATCAGCGTTGATGTAGAGCCCCGGAATATACCCGTTCATTTTGCTTAGATCGGTCGCTTCCACGGCGTTGATCTGCTTGCTGGTGACGATCTGCATGGCAATGGGCACATCCTGCACTTCCTGCGTGCGGCTCTGTGCTGTCACCGTGACGTTGCCCAGCGATTTCGCATCGCTTGGCTGGGGCGCGGATGTCTTCGCCGTGTTTGGCGAAACTGGTGGGGTTTCATTGCTCGCGGTCTGCGCAAACGCCGCCGCTGCAAGAAGGCTGGATCCGACCAATCCACCGCTCAGTGCAAGACGAAGGCACGCGGCTAGACGATAGTTAAAGTTCGACATTCCGATCCCCATCGAATGAAGTGATTAGCCGAAACTCGAGATGCCCAAACTCCCGGCGCGAATTCGACGACGTCTGCAATCATGCGCATAGACTGCCGCGAACAGGGGTCTTACAGTGGGGACTATTTCGGCCAATACGATTCTGCCAATGCCGCGTAGAAAGCTCGAAGTTCGACAATTCGTGCCGGAGATCACGCCGTACACCCTGGTCGCGTTGATGGCACTCGTGGCGACGTTTGGCGTTGAGCCAGAACTTCTTTGCGAAGGCATGACATTCAGTGGCCACGATCTGGCGATGGGTACGCTGGTATCCAATCGGCAGGCATGGCGAATGATCCGGCGCGCGCTCAGGCTGACCGGACGTCCGGATCTCGGTCTCGCACTGGGGCAGTGGGAGAAATTGAGCGACCTTGGCCTGACCGGCATCGCAACATCGGTGCAGCGCACATTTGGCGACGCGGTGGCGCTTGCGCTGCTCGATCAAAACCAGAATGGCAGTCTGGTCATCCAGGAGCTTGACCTCAGCAGCGAAGCCGATTTCGCGGTTCTGATCGCCAGGCCACGCATCGCCGATGCCAGCCTGCAGCCTTTTCTGGTCGAAGAATTGTTCGGCAGTGCCTTGATGGTTGCGCGGGGTTTGCTGGGGGCTGACTTTGCCGTGTCTGCCATCGAATTTACTTACCCTGCCCCATCCTATGTGGACCGCTACCACGCCGTCTTTGCCTGCCCGATGGCATTCAACTGCCCGCAAAATCGCGTTTTCATCGAGCGACGCTGGCTGGCGACACCGTTACCGGGCGCATCTCCGGTCATGGCGGCGGAACTCAATGCCCTGATCCAGCGACGCGCCAGCGCGATGGCCGCGCCGGCCGATATCGCCGCTACGGTTGAAGCGTTGCTCGCACGCGAAGATCGCGTGGCATTCAGCATTACGAAGACAGCGCAGATATTGGACATGAGCGTAAGAACCTTGCGCCGTCGGCTGGATGAGGCTGGAACATCGTTTCGTCAGTTAAGCGATCGATCGCGCGCGCGCGTGGCGATGGAATTGCTTCATTCGCAAAGGTTGACGGTTGCGACCGTAGGCCAGCGACTTGGTTTCAGTGACGTTCGTGCGTTTCGCCGCGCATTCAAACGCTGGCAGGGTCAGGTTCCTGGTGTGTTGCGCCATGGAGCGGGCAGAGCCGAATAGATTTGGCCCAGGCCGACCCCTATGCGGCATGTGCGGTGCGCTGTATCACTGGCGGACGCTTATGGCTCAGGAAAATTCGCTTGTCGACGACCGCGCAAACTGGCTCGAACGGCACAACGCGAGCCGTAGCCCCCTGGAGAAACTGGTCGGGCTCGCAAACCGCCAGCCCATCCCGACAGGCTATTCCCGCCACCGAGGCCGAGCTGGCCGACACCGTGCAAAAGTCGGCCCTTGTGCGCGTGGTCGGCGCAGGCCACTCGTTCACACCACTGGTGCCCACGAGTGGCTGCATGCTGTCACTGGATCGGCTGACTGGACTGGTTGATCACCACCCACCCACCCACCAGGCAACGCTGTGGGCGGGAACACGGTTGTTCAACTGCAGCCCGCTTCTGCATGCCGTAGGGCAGGCATTGCCCAACATGGGGGACATTGACCGCCAAAGTATCGGGGGCGTTTTATCGACAGCAACCCATGGCACCGGTACTACGTTGCCCTGCATCGCTGCCGGGATTGTTGATCTGCGCCTTGTGATGGCGACCGGCGAGATTCTTCCATCGAGTAGCGAACGCGACAGCGATATTTTTCATGCCGCGGCCGTGTCGCTGGGTGCGCTGGGGGTGATAAGCCAGGTCACCTTGCAGAACGTGCCGAGCTTCCGGCTGCGCGAACGCGTGGAAATGATGCCACTCGACACGGTACTTGCCGACCTCGATCGCTGGAAACGAGAGCACCGCAACTTTGAGCTATGGGTATTCCCACACAGCCGGCAGGCTCTGATCAAGACCCTGGACATCACGGACGATGCGGTGGACTCGCAAACAAAGGGTGCGGATGCCGCCGATGGCTTGCTGCGCCTGTGCAGCGAGCTCACGCGTGCCCTACCTAGCCTGACTGAGCCGCTGCAAAAGCTGGCGGCTCGCTTCATCAAGCCAACATTGCGCGTGGGCGACTCCTGGCGTATCTATCCCAGTGAACGCGGCGTGCGGTTCAACGAAATGGAATATCACGTGCCTGACCAGGTCGGTGCCGATGCGCTGGATGAGGCGTGCCGCGTGTCGGTCGACAGTGGCACGGCCGGCTTTTTCCCGATTGAGTTTCGTTTTGTGGCGGGCGATACACACTGGCTGAGTCCCTTCGAGGGCGGCAGCCGCGCGTCGATCGCCGTGCATCAATATTACAAGCAGGATTATCGTCCGCTGTTCGCTGCCGTCGAGCCGATATTGCGCCGCCACGGCGGCCGTCCACACTGGGGCAAGCTGCACACCGCGACGCACCGTGATCTGCTCGAGATGTATCCGAATTTCGCCAAGTTTCTTCGCATACGGGCGCAGCTTGATCCCGGAGGCAAATTTTTGAATCCCTACCTGCGCTCGATCTTCGGATTGGCCAACGCATGAATCGCCCACATGCGCCCTACTTCGCCGATCTGCAAAAGGCGTTGAAAGATGCCGGGGTGGCATGGCCGGTCATCGTGGTTGATCGCGAGCGCATGCTGCGAAACGCGGCACGACTGAAGGCCTTGATCAAACCGGGCAACCGGCTTCGACTGGTGGAGAAGTCGCTGCCCGTACCCGCCATGCTCGACCAGTTGATGCGTGCGACCGAAACCTCGGCATTGATGGTCTTCCACGAACCCCAGTTGCGACAGACCGCGCGTCACTTTCCCGACACCGATCTGCTGCTGGGCAAGCCGATGCCGATCGCTGCTGCCGAGCATTTTTACAGCAGACTCGGCGCGACGGAGTTTGATCCAGAGCGGCAACTGCAATGGCTGATCGACACCCCGCAACGCTTGCAGCAATACCTGGAGCTTGCGCGCAGCCTGGGTATACGCATGCGTATCAACGTGGAGATCGACGTGGGGCTTCACCGCGGCGGTTGTACCAAACCAGCGGCGTTGACGGAAGTCCTCACGATACTGCGTGCCAATTCCGAACAGGCCGAATTTGCGGGCCTGATGGGTTATGACGCCTTTGTCGGCAAATTGCCGACGCTGATCGAATCCGAAGCAGCAAGCTTTGCCCATGCCAACCGCGCTTATGAAGCATTTCAGCAAGCAACGCGTGCGATCTATCCGGACCTGCCCGCCAATATCTGCTGGAACGGCGCAGGTAGCCCCACGGTCGCGCTGCATCGTATCGCGCACTCAGTACTCAACGAAGTCAGCGCCGGATCATGCTTGCTCAAAGGCACGATGTTCGACCTGCCCTTGCTGGCCGATTTCGAACCGGCCGTTTTTATTGCTACGCCCATACTCAAGGCTTTTCAGGGAACGCGCCTGGCCGGCCCTGGCTGGCTTTCGAAACTTTTGTTCAATGGTCGTGCGCAGCGGCAACGGACCTACTTCACCTACGGCGGCGACTGGCGCGCCAACATCGTTTCACCGCCACGCGTGATCGAGAACAAATATTTCGGCGTCAGCTACAACCAGGCGATGTTCTCCGGCCCCGATCAAACGGCGCTCGGCGTCGACGATTTCCTGTTCCTGCGACCGCATCAATCCGAGGGCACGTTATTGCAGATGGGACCGCTGCAGGTGATCGAAAACGGCCGCGTCATCGATGAGTGGTTGCCCTTTACCGAATAGTTCCTGGCAGCGGCGGCTCAAAAAACTGCCTGCGCAAGCGAAACGTCAGGGGGATCATCACGGCGGAGACAATAATCATGAACGTCAACGCGAGCGTCGGCCGGTTTATCAAGGCCTGAACGCCCATCGCGATAAGCAGGCTGCCGGCATTACCCGCCATCCATACGAGTGCCGTGGCTGTGCCGACGCGCGATCCGGCACGACGCTCGGTGAGCTCCAGGATCACCGGCATCGCAGCCAGCAGAAACAATCCATTGATGGGCATCACGATGAGTCCGACCAGCGCACCGGGCGCGATCGCCAGCATCAGCATCGCCACAACGCCGACGCCACCGGAGAGTAGAAGCAGCTGAAACTCGCGCTTTTTTCGCATGGCCATCGCTGGCAGAAAGGCCACGCCAACCACACCCGCCACGATAAGCCCGATAAGCATGGCGCCAGTGGCTGCCGCAGAAACGCCTGCGGGTTCGAGAATCGCCTGGAGCCAAGTCAACAAGGCAGTGAAGGCACCGATGCCGATAAACGCCAGTAAGGTGATTGTGCGAATGAACCCGTCCGCCCACAGCGACCGTAAAGAGTCCATGCCTGGGGGGGCTTCCTCGGGCGAACGGAAGGCGCCCGGCCGCCACAGGCAAACCGCGAGCGCGCCTGCAGCGACCACGGCGTAAAGCGTGCTGGCTTGCACCAGCATCGCTGTTTGCGAGGCTTCCGAAAGTAACGAGCCCATGAGGATGGCGACCAGCTGACCGAGGTAAATACTGGCCATGGCCACAGCCAACCCAAGCGGTCGCTGCCGTTCGTCCAGATAGTCGCCAGCGACCTTCGTGACGCCGTTGAGAATCAGCGGCTGACCCGCCGCACAAATCAGCTGGCCTGCGAGCGCCCACGCATAGGTATCGCCCACCATTCGCAAAACTGCACCGCCGGCGATGAACGCAGCGCCCAGCAGCAAACCGGCGCGAAAATGCCGGTCGAGCAAAAAGCCCGCGGGTATCGCGATCAACACATACATCAGCGGAAAGACTTCACTCAGCCAACCAATGGCTGCCAACGAAGTGCCGTAGTGCGCGGCTGCGCTCGTGGTCACGGGTGCAAACACCAGCTGCAAACTCATGGCGGCAGAGGCGGCCAAAGCATATGCAATCACCACCGACCAGGCACTACGCGACGTGCTGCCCAACATTGCCATTTGCACGCTATCCCCTATTTGGATTCCATCGTGATCATGTCTGCCCGCGACATCTGAGCAACGGTGACGCTGTCCCTCGAAGCGACCGGCTGCGAGATGAGCATAGTTGCTCGCTAAAGATTCGTATCGGCCAAAACGCGGCTAGCTATCTTGAGCGTGTTCATGACTTGGTGTAGCACGACTATTTGGCTTGTGGAAAAAATCACCGCGGAGCACGGCGTTGTGCTGTTACTCCGGCGACCCAAGCAGATGCCAGGCTTTCCTATTGCTGCGCTGCGGCTTGACTCGATTCACTATCAAATTACGCTATAAGTAACTAACAACGCATAGCGTAATAAGGACACTATGAGTCAGCCTCCGGGTAAGCCACTTCCTGTTGCAGTTGTCACCGGCGCGGGCGGCGGCATTGGGACCGCAATCGCCAAACGGTTGGCTGATGACGGTTTCCATGTCGTTGCACTGGATATTGCTGAGGATCGCATCGCGCAAGTCGTCGCGGATATTCAGACCGCCGGTGGCAGTGCAGAGAGCCGGACGCTGGACCTGCTCGATCGTGCGCAGATGGCGGTGCTGATTGAAGGCTTGCCACGATTGGACGCACTGGTAAACAACGCGGGCATTTTTGACGAGCGCGCGTTCGATGCGCTGACGGCCGAGGATTTTCACCGGCATTACCAGCTCAATCTCATCCCGGTATTCGAGCTGTCGCAACTCGCTGCGCGGCGACTGCCGGCAGGCGGCAAGATCGTCAATATCGCTTCGCGAGCCTATCTCGGCGCGCGCAATCACGCGCATTACGTGGCGGCCAAGGCCGCGGTGGTCGGACTGACCAAGGCCATGGCGATGGAACTGTTGCCGGCCGGCATCCTGGTCAATGCGGTGGCGCCGGGCCTGGTCGACACACCACTTTTGAAGGCGCTTTCGCCTGAACGCCGTGCAGCACAGCTGGCCTTGCAGCCGACGGGCCGCGCAGCGCGCCCGGAAGACATCGCCAACGCGGTGGCTTTTCTCGCGTCGCCAGGCACCGACTACGTGACGGGTCAGATACTGCTGGTCGATGGTGGCAAGTCACTCGGTGGCAGTTTCTGATGATGCTTTCCCACTAGGTTCTTTCAATGGGTCACACCCATCCAACGTTTCGCCACGCAGAGGTCACTCCGATGCCGCACGTACAGCCTGCCCAAGTGATTCGAAAAATCAGTCGCAGGATCATCCCGTTCCTGTTCCTGCTGTATATCGTCAGCTATATCGATCGCACCAATGTGAGCTTCGCGGCGCTGCAGATGAATCAGGACATCGGTCTGACACCGGCCATGTTTGGTGTGGGCGCCGGCCTTTTTTTCATCGCGATGTGTCCATTCGAAGTACCGAGCAATCTGATGATGGTGCGTTTCGGCGCGCGACTATGGCTCACGCGCATCATGCTGGTGTGGGGCGTGGTCACTCTCTGTACTTCGATGATTGTGGGACCCAAGAGTTTCTATGTGATGCGTCTGTTGCTGGGTATCAGCGAAGCAGGATTTTTCCCCGGCGTGCTGTATTACCTGAGCTTCTGGTTTCCGGCTGAATACCGTACGCGAATCATCGCGCGCTTCATGATTTCGCTGCCGGTCGCCGCGGCCGTGGGTGCGCCCATTTCGTCGTTCATCTTGCAGGCATTCAACGGTGTGGCTGGCCTGCCCGGTTGGCGCTGGCTATTCCTCGTAGAAGGTGCACCGGCGGTGCTGCTGGGATTTGTCGCCTATCGCCTGCTGATTGATCGCCCTGCACAGGCGCGCTGGCTTTCCACCGACGAGCGTGACTGGCTGACCGGCACGCTGGATGCCGAAGCAAAACTGTCCACGCACAAGGATGGTTTGCGCGCAGCGCTGGTGACGATGCTCGACTGGCGTACGTTGCTCGTCACGTTCACTGGCGTGTGTTTTGTCATCGGTTTT
>Ga0302235_10003683_pt1 | contig 10709 bp, 9 predicted proteins | sample II_Palsa_N3_3_FD_193577 | JGI IMG/M metagenome (GOLD analysis project Ga0302235, IMG submission 193577) | Peat permafrost microbial communities from Stordalen Mire near Abisko, Sweden - II_Palsa_N3_3 | ecosystem: Environmental > Terrestrial > Soil > Palsa > Peat permafrost | place: Sweden... | reverse complement strand
AACGCAAGGGGTTTGACCATTCGGCTGAGGCTCACGGATTGGGCCGTTCCCCGAGGAGGGACTTCATGGCTACCGAAGTCGGCGACGAGAGACCCACGCTATTCCTGCGGAAGGCCACCGGGCTGGTGCGCGGCTGGTCCGTCCGCGACTCGATGATCTACGCCTGCCTGTCCACCAACGTGATCACTCTCGGCCTGGTCGAGTTCGCCTACCAGGACGCGTTCCCGGCCGGGCAACTGCTGACCGCGGTGCTCATCTCCGCCGTGTGGGTGTCGTTCCTGGTGCTCGCCTACAGCGGGCTGGTGGTCACGATCCCGCGGGCGGGCGGCGACTACGTATGGCAGTCCCGGATCCTCGGCAGCGGGATCGGCTTCGTGATGGCCGCCACCGGCTGGTGGTTCATCCTCTGGCTGTGGGCGCCGATCTACGGCTCGGTGCTGTCGGAGGAGTTCTTCCAGCCGCTGTGGGTGTCGTTCAACGACCCGTCCGGCGCGGCCTGGTTCGGGACCCACACCGGGACCTTCGTCGTCACGCTGATCACGATCGGGCTGGCCGGCCTGCTGGTCTCGCTCGGCATGTCCGGGTACGCCAAGGTGCAGAAGTGGTGCTTCTACGGCGGCCTGCTCGGCGTCGCGATCGTCGTGATCCTGCTGCTCGCCTACAACCGCAACGACTTCATCAACGCCTACAACTCCGAGACAGCGCGGCTGTTCGGCATGAAGAACTCCTACGCCGGCACCCTCGCCGACGCGGGCTCCAAGACCATCGGCTACACCCCGGCGCCGTTCGGCGTGGCCGGGGCGTTCAGCCAGTCGATGCTGCTGGTGCCGATGCTGATGTTCTACCTGCTGTGGCCGAACTGGGGCACCACGCTCTACGGCGAGATCCGCGGCGCCAGCGACTTCAAGCGCGTGTTCAGCGGGATGTTCCTCGGCCTGTGGACCACCGTGCTGCTGTCGGTCGTGCTGCTGGTGGTGTTCGCCAAGGAGTTCGGGTTCAACTTCTACCAGAGCGCCAACGCGCTCTGGATCGACTCGGCCTACGGGCTGCCGTCCGCGCACGCGCTGCCGATCTTCCCGTACCCGGTGCTGCTCGCCAGCTGGCTGGTGCACAACAACGTGGTCTCGGTCGTGCTGATCTTGCTGATGAGCCTGTGGTTCTTCGCCTGGGTGGGGACGCTGTTCCTGTCCTCGACCCGGGTGATCTTCGCGGCGGCGTTCGACCGGATCCTGCCCGACGGCGCCGCCCAGGTGTCGGAGAAGCGCCGGGTGCCGGTCTGGTCGCTGGTGCTGATGCTGCTGCCAGCCGTCGGGCTCGGCGCGCTGTACTCCTACAACTCCAACTTCCACACCTACACGCTCGACGCGACGCTCGTCATCGCGGTGACGTACCTGTTCAGCGCCATCGCGGTGGTGATCCTGCCGTGGCGCAAGCCCGACCTCTGGGCCGCCTCCCCCGCCTCGCGGCTGAAGCTGCTGGGGGTGCCGGTCATCCCCGCGGCCGGCCTGATCACCATCGGGCTGCTCGGCTACTGCCTCTACGAGTGGCTCTCCAACAACGCCTACGGGGTCAACAACAACGACTCGCTGATCTACATGGGCGCGATGTACGTGCTCGCGCTCGTCATCTACCTGGTCGCCCGCTTCATCCGGGGCCGCCAGGGCATCGACCTGTCCCTGATCAACAAGGAGATCCCGGTCGAGTAAGCCTTGTGCGGCCGCGCCTCCCGGCGCAGTTGACTGTTTGGTCGGCTGCGACGGGAGGCGTCGCCGTTTTCTCGGCCTTTCGCGGCCTTTTCGCCCCGGTTTCGCGCCGCTTTCGCCCCGCTTTCGCCCCGGTCGAAAGATCAAAATCCGTCGGCCGAACGGTCCCTGGCTCCGCGCGGTCAGTCGATTCCCGTCTCCCCCGCGGCGGCCTCCTCGGCGCTGATCAGCGGGTGGGAGTAGATGTCGAGCAGCCCGAGGGCGACCAGACGGCCGCCTTCGGCCGCGAAGATGTCGGCCCCGACCGTGCGCGACAGCTGCTCGTGCAGCAGCGGGATGCCGGACGCCATGGCGCTGATCAGCGCGGCCCGGATCCGACGGTCCACGGCCGGCCGGTCGGGGCGGGCCCGGTCGGCCCGCTCGAGCCAGTGCTCGGTCATCGTCACCATCTCGTCGAAGATGGCCGCCGCCGACGGCGAGTTCTCGGCCAGGGCGCGCACGATGTAGCGCTCGAACGGCTGCACGTGGCGGCGGTCGGCGGCGGCGCCGCCCATGTCGTCCAGGTACTGCGCGTTGATCCGGCCCATGGTCTCGGCGATGTGCTCGTCGCACGCCCGCCGGAGCTCCTCCTTGGACCCGAAATGGTGCCGGAGCAGCCCGGGCGATACCCCGGCGGTGGCCGCGATCGCGCGGATCGTGGCCCGCTCGTACCCGTCATCGGCGAAGTGCCTGATGGCCGCCTCGCGAATCCGGGCGCGGGCGGTGAGGTCGGGCTGATCGGTCGTCATTGGCGTCAATTACCTACCAGGTCGCGGCGGTTGAAGGCGAGGCCGCCGAGCAAAGCGCAGCCGACCCCGACGGACACCATGATGCCGTTCGCGGTCCAGTTCGGTGCCGCGGCCGGGGCCGACGTCATCTGGTGGAAGACCGAGGTGTCGAGCAGCCAGCGGCTGGCCGCGCCGGAGCCGCCGAAGCCGCCGGCCAGGTCGGCCAGCAGCGACCAGGTGAGCGCGGTGTAGACCACGGCCGCCGTGCGCCGGGGCCACGCCCCGAACGCCGCCACGCCGATGCCGCCGATGGTGATGGCCGGCGGGACGAGGTTGAGGCCGGCGGTGAGCAGCGTCGCCAGGCCCGCCCCCGAGTGCTGGCTGGCCGCGCCGAGCCACGCGAAGAGGCCGGCTGCCGCGCCGCCCGCGAGCAGCACGACCGCCGCCACCAGCAGCCTGCCGCCCAGCCAGCGGGACCGCGAGACCGGGCCGGCCAGGAGGTGGTCGAGCCTTTGGGACGACTCCTCGGACCGGGCGGCGGTGACCTGCCCGGCGGCGGCGAAGGCGATCAGCACCGCCAGCGCGAGGAAGCAGACCCCGAGCACGGCGTCGGTGCCGGTCCCGGACGCGCCCAGCTTGGCCAGCACGCCCTGCGCGGACGAGCCGGAGATGGTGCTCCCGGCCGACCTCGCGATGATGCCGAACAGCAGCGCCGACAGCGCTATCGCGGTCCACCAGCCGAACACGACCGGCCGGGCGAGCCGGATCGCCAGGCCGGCCGGCCCCGACAGCAGCCGCAGCCTTGGCGCGCTGCGCGCCCGGTCGGCCAGGATGCCCGCGCCGGCGTCACGCAGGCCGGCCAGCCGCACGGCCGTGACCGCCAGCACCGCGGTGAAGGCGGCGATGGGCAGCAGGGCCAGCGGCTGCGGCCCGGCGAACGGCCGCAGCTCCTCCACCCAGCCCAGCGGCGAAGCCCAGATCAGCCCGTGCAGCCCCACCCCGGCGTCGGCGATCATCCGCAGGGCGTAGCACCCGCCGAGAAACCCGGCCGCATAGGACGCGGCCTGGCGGCGGGTTGACGCCAGCTGGCTGGTGAGCGCGCCGACGGCCAGGAACATCACCGCGGTGGCGGTCATCGCCAGCGCGAAGTACAGGGCGGGGCCGGCCGCGAGGCCGACGCTCGAGTCCAGGCCGACCCCGACGGTGAGGATCGCGGTCAGCGCCCACAGCGCGCAGGCGCCGGCGCCGAGCCCGGCCAGCGCCTCGGCGGCGGCCCGGCCGCGGGTGGTCTGGCCGGCCAGCAGCAGCTCCCAGCGGCCGTCGTCCTCCTCCCCCCGCAGCAGCCTGGTCGACGTCAGCAGCCCCCAGACGGCGCCGAGGAGGATCAGCGTCATTCCGATCTTGAAGGCGGTGAAGCCGGGCACCGTCTGCAGCTGCGGCGCCGGGCCGAACAGGGCGCTGGTCGCGTTGTTCGCCCCGTACGCGGCCGCCAGCGCGTCGCGGGCCGCCTGGGTCTGGTAGATCCTGGTGTAACTGACGGCCGATGACGCGATCAGCGCGCCGAAGACATAGCCCCAGACCACCCCCGACCTGACCGCCTTGCGCGCGGTCAGCCGGGTGATGACGGTGGCGGCCGGCCGGCCGGTCCTCGGGGCTGCCCGGGCCGGGGACTGGGCCGTCAGGTCAGCCTGCGTCATGGCGCGCGACCTGCGTGCTTGCTATCTCAGTGTTGTCGGCCCGGGTGTTGTCGGCCCGGGTGCTGTCGGCCCGGGTGTTGTCGGCCCGGGTGTTGTCGGCCACGCGGGCCGCCTGCGCCTGGTCGACTTCGCGGGCCGTCAGCGGCTGGTCGTCGCCGTGCTCGCCGTACTGGGCGAGGAAGAGCTCCTCGAGCGAGGGCTCCCGGCTCAGCAGCTCGGTCACGTTCGCGCCCGCCAGCACCGTCAGCAGCGGTGCGACCGGGCCGCGGACCTGACAGCGGGCCACCCGGCCGTCCACCGCGAGCGAGCTCACCCCCGGCACCCGGGAAAGGTCAGGGACCGGGCCGTCAAACGTCGCCTGGACGGTGCGGGCGGACAGCTGCCGCAACTGAGCGAGGCTGCCCATCTCCGCCAGCCGTCCCGCCCGCAGAATGCCCACCCGGTCGCACAGCGCCTCCACCTCGCTGAGGATGTGCGAGGAGAGGAACACGGTCTGGCCGCGATCGCGCGCCTCCCGAATGCTGAGCCGGAACGCCTCCTCCATCAGCGGATCGAGCCCGCTGGTGGGCTCGTCGAGGAGGAGCAGCTCGGCCCGGGTCATGAGGGCGGCGATGAGGATGACCTTCTGCCGGTTCCCTTTGGAGTAGGCGCGGACCTTCTTGGCCGGATCGAGGTCGAACCGGGCGATCAGCTCGTCCCGGTAAGCGACGTCGACACTGCCGTGCACCCGGCCGAGCAGATGCAGGGTCTCGGCGCCGGTGAGGGTGGGCCACAGGTTCGCCTCCCCGGCCACGAAGGCGAGGCGGCGGTGCGTCTCGGCCGGCCGGCGCTGGCAGTCCGCGCCGAAGATCTCGGCCCGTCCGCCGCTCGGGCTGATCAGGCCGAGCAGCAGCTTGATGGTCGTGGTCTTGCCTGCTCCGTTGGGGCCGAGGTAGCCGATCACCTCGCCCGGCGCGATCTCGAGATCGAGGCGGTCGAGGGCGGCGACGGCCCGATAGCGCTTGGTCAGCCCCTCCGCGCGGATGGCCAGGTTCAGCACGCCGATGCGCCTCCGGACTGACTATACAAGCGGATAGTTTCCCATTCACTTGTATAGCACGGGGCGTCGAGCCGGGCTAGACGCTGCGGAGGATGAGGATCATCCGCCAGGCGGTGGGGGCGTCAAGCGCGGTCGTGTCGTCGAAGTCGCCGTAGCTCGCCACCAGCTCGAGCGGGCGCGCGGCGGGCGCGCCAACGTTGGCGTTGGCGTTGGCGTTGGCGAGCCGGACGGCGGCGGTGAACTCGGTCAGGGTCCAGAACCGGTTCGGCACCACGTCGCTGACCGTGCGGACGGTGCCGTCGGCCGCGGTCACCTTGATCATCATGTGCTCGTCGGTCACCTGCGTGAGCGGGTCGATCCGGTCCTCGCGACCGCCCCAGCGGACCAGCGCGTGCGTCCCGTCGGCGTCGATCGTCCACTCGCTGCTCGTCCTCGGCTCGGCGGCGAAGAAGTCGGCCGGGTGCGCGAGTTCGACGATGTAGAGGCCGCCAGGCGCGAGGTGGGCGGCGACCGCGGTCAGGTGATTCACCAGGTCGTCGAGCGTGAACAGATGGCAGACCGAGTTCAGCATCGTGATCGCCAGGTCGAACCGGGCCGGGCGGCCGTCGAGGCCGACGATCCGGAAGTCGCGCATGTCCGCTTCGACCACGTCCAGGTCCACGCCGCCCGCCTTGGCCTGCGCGGCGGCGTACCCGCACATCGCCGCTGAGTGGTCGAGCGCGGTCGCGCGCAGGCCACGGTGGGCGAGCTCGCGCGCGTGCTCGGCCGGGCCCGCCGCCAGCTCTATGACTGATCTCACGCCGTCGGCGATTTTCGCGTGCTTGTCGAGCCAGCTCAGCAGGGCGCCGGACTCGGCCGGAACGTCCCGGTAGGCGCACGCCAGTTGGTACAGCTCGGGTTCGTCGTAGATGCCGCTCACGCCTGTCATCATGCCGCAATCGGACGGCCAGCGAGACCGGGAGGGGCGCAGCCTGAGCCGTCCGCTCAATATCTCCTCAAAAGACGACGGCGACCAGAATCTCCGTGTGGCGTGCAACCCGAACATCACCAGCCAAATCCACAACGCATCTACCGCCAGCGGTTTTGGTGGGGCAGACTGACCGCATGATGACTGAGGCGGAGGCGCTGCAGACCCTGGCACGGGAGGACCCCGCTGTCGCCGACGACGCGCGGGCAGCGCTTCGTTCGCTCACCGCCGGCGGCGGCCTCGAGGCGATCTCGCTGCTGCGGTTGCAGGAATTCCTGTGGTGCGCGCTGCCGAACGGAGTCCCGCAGGCGGCCGAGCGTCAGCTCGCGGTGGCCGCCGCGCTCGCCCGGCTGCTCACGCTGGCCGGGATGGAACGGTATGCGGAGGTCTGCGCCGGTCCCGACACGTCTCGGATCCTCGGCGCGTACGCCACCTCGCGCGACGAGGGACTCGACGCCTACGCCAAGGCCCTCAACACCTCGCACGCCGTGCCGCCGGACACCGACTTGCTCGCCTGGTCGTCGGCGATGGGGACGGACGAGCGGGCCGCCTACGACGCCTGCGCGGCCGCGATCGAGCTCGCGGTGGCGGCGCGCGAGCTCAAGGTCGGCGTCAGCGGCTGGAAGACCAAGCGCGCGGCGCTGGTCGAGCGCTGGCTGACCAGGACCACCGACACACCCGAGACCGACAGCTGGCTCAGCCGGATCAGCGCCGAGCGGATCGACGAGTGGGCGCACGGGCACCCAGGCGAGCGCTCCCAGCTCGCCCGGCGGATCATGCCCCGGCTGCTCGAGCCGCCCGAACTGCTTGGCGAGCCGCTGCCGACGCTCCGCTGGCTGCTGTCCCGCGCCGACGTGGGGCTCCGGCTGACCGCCCGGCACTACATCGCGCCGTCGCTCGTCGGCGAGGCGGCCAGCCTGTTCGGCTGGCAGCCGAGGGTGAACCGGGTGCCCGGGGCCGGCCCCGCCGCCCGCGGCGCGGCCGCCTCGGCGGCCAGGCGGCATCAGGAGCTCGAGGTCTACCCGCTGCACATCCTGCGCGGCCTGGCCCAGCACGAGATGGGCGCGGTGCGTCGGATCGGCGCCACCCTGGTGCTGACCAAGACCGGGCGGCTGATGGCCGACGACTCGGCCGTGCGCTGGCATATTGGCACGGCGGCGCTGATCGGGCCGGATGACGGCACCGACCCCGACTTCACGGTCGCGGTCCGCGAGGCGGCACTGCTGATGATCACAGCCCAGGACGGCCCGGTCGGGTACGAGGAGCTGGCCGGCCGGCTGACCGAGCTGCACGCGACCGAGGGCTGGACCTCCCGGTCGGGCAGCAGCCTCACCAGCGCGATCGGCGGCGAGATCCACGTGCTGCGGCACCGGCTGCGGGCCCTGCAGCTACTCGACGAGGACGCCGCGCCCGGCTCGCTCGCGCTGACCGACAACGGGACTGCGGCGGCGCTGTCGGCGCTGCTGTCCCGCGCGCTCCGTCCCCGCCGCCACGACCGAGGCTGACGGGCTTAAAGCTCGAACCGGACGGGCTGGTAACCGGTGTAGTTCTCGGCCAGGGAGAGCGCCGCCGCCTTGGATGACGTCACGTACCTGAGCTGGTTGAGCATCAGCTGCTGGTCGAACGCGTCGGCCTCCGGGTTGACGTGCAGCATCGAGGTCATCCACCAGGAGAAGTGGGTGGCCCGCCAGACCCGCTCCAGGCAGGCGTCCGAGTAGGCGTCGGCCTGATCCCAGGTCTTGTCGACGAGGGCGGCGCGCAGCGCGTTCGCCAGCACCACCACGTCGCTGAGGGCGAGGTTGAGGCCCTTGGCACCGGTCGGCGGGACGATGTGGGCGGCGTCGCCTGCCAGGAACAGGCGGCCATGGCGCATGGGCGCGGCGACGAAGCTCCGCATCGGGGTGACCGACTTATCGGTTATCCGACCTTCGGAGACCGCCCAGTCGCTCCCGTTGACCTTGAATCGCCGGTTGAGCTCGGCCCAGATCCGGTCGTCGGGCCAGTTCTCCAGCGCCTCGGCCGGGGGAACCTGCAGGTAGAGGCGGGAGACCGTGTGCGAGCGCATCGAGTAAAGGGCGAAACCGTCCTCGTGCCGGGAGTAGATCAGCTCGTCGGTGGCGGGGGCGGCGTCGGCCAGGATGCCCAGCCAGGCGAACGGATAGGAGCGCTCGTAGACGGAAATGTCAGGGATGAGCGGCCGGCAGATCCCGTGGAAGCCGTCGCACCCGGCGATCACGTCGCAGGACACCTGGTGCGCGACGCCCGATTCGTCGGTGTACGACAGCAGCGGCCGGTCCTCGGTGACGCCGGACACGGCCACGTCGGAGGCGGAGAACTCGACCGCTCCCCCGTCCGCGAGCCGCCGCGCGATCAGGTCCTTGACGATCTCCGGCTGGGCGTAGATCGTCACCGTCCGCCCGCCGGTCAGCTCGCGGAAGTTCAGGTTATGGCGCTCCCCCGCGAACTGCAGGTAGATCCCGTCGTGCTCGATCCCCTCGGCGTCCAGCCGCTTGCCGACCCCGGCCGAGCGGAGCAGCTCGACCGTGCCGGTCTCGAGCATGCCGGCCCGCTGCCTGGCCTCGCAGTACTCCCGTGACCGGTTCTCCACCAGCACCGAGTCGATGCCCGCGAGCGTCAGCAGATGCGACAGGAGCAGTCCGGCCGGGCCGGCGCCGACGATGCCGACCTGGGTGCGAGAGGTGACAGCCATGTGATCGAGACCCTCCAATGTCCGTAAAACGAACGATAGTGCAGCAAGCGAACAGACGGCACGCTGTCTACCATTGTCAGCATGCTCGACGAATCCAGCCCCGGTCATGCCCCTGCGACCGGCGCGACCGCGGCCGAGGCGGCCGTCGAGGTCGCGGCAGGCGACAGCGGCGAGTTCGTCCAGTCGCTCGAGCGGGGGCTGTCGGTGATCCGCGCCTTCGACGCCGAGCACTCCCGGCTGACGCTGTCGGAGGTCGCGACGGCCACCGGCCTCAGCCGAGCCGCCGCCCGCCGCTTCCTGCACACCCTGGTCCACCTGGGCTACATGCGGACAGCCGGAGGCCGGTTCGAGCTCCGGCCGAAGATCCTCGAGCTCGGCTACGCGTACCTGTCCAGCCTGACGCTGCCCGAAGTCGCCATGCCGCACCTGGAGGAGCTGGTCGAGGAGGTGCACGAGTCGTCCTCGGTTTCCGAGCTCGACGGGAACGACGTCGTCTACATCGCCCGCGTCGCCACCAAGCGGATCATGACGGTCACGATCTCCGTCGGCACCCGCTTTCCCGCCTACGCGACGTCGATGGGCCGGGTGCTGCTGGCCGCCCAGCCCGAGCCGTGGCTCGACGCCTACCTGTCCAACGCGTCGCTCCACCACCTCACCGGCCACACCATCACCACGGCGAGCGGGCTCCGCCAGGAGCTGCGCAAGATCAGGGCCCGCGGCTGGGCGCTGATCGACCAAGAGCTCGAGGAGGGGCTCCGCTCGCTGGCGGCGCCGATCAGGGACTCCGACGGCACCGTGATCGCGGCGGTCAACGTCGCCACCCACGCGGGCCGCCGCTCGCTCGACTCCATCGTCGCCGACCTGCTCTCGCCGCTGCTGGCGACGGCCGGACGCATCGAGCGCGACCTGGCCAGCGCCCGCACCACCGCCGGCACAGCGAACGCGGGGCGGGCCACCTGACACGCGGGCGAGCCACCTGACACACTTAGGCTCCATGCGCACGCTGCTCGCCGACCACCCGCTCGTCACCCACAAGCTGACGCTGCTCCGCGCGGCCACCACCGACAACGCCACCTTCCGCATGCTCGCCAGCGAGCTGGTCACCCTGCTCGCCTACGAGGCGACCAGGGACGTCCGGGTCAGCCCGGTGGAGGTCAGCACCCCGGTCGCGACCGCCACCGGCGCCATGCTGGACGAGCCCAAGCCGCTGATCGTCCCGGTGCTGCGGGCCGGGATCGGCATGCTCGACGGGATGACCCGGCTGATGCCGATGGCGAGCGTCGGCTTCGTCGGCATGGTCCGCGACGAGGAGTCGCTCGTCGCGTCGACCTACGCCAACCGGCTCCCGGTCAACCTGGCCGGGCGCGAGGTGTTCGTGCTCGACCCGATGCTCGCCACCGGCGGCACCCTGGTCACTGTGATCAGCATGCTGCTCGACCGAGGCGCGACCGCGGTGACCGCGATCTGCCTGCTCGCGGCCCCGGAAGGCCTGGCCAAGATCGACGACGCCTTCCCGGGCGAGAACGTCCGCGTTGTCACCGGCGCGATCGACGACCACCTGAACGACAAGGGCTACATCGTCCCCGGCCTCGGGGACGCCGGCGACCGTCTCTTCGGCGAAGTCTAGCGATCAGCTTCTTATCACTTCTGACCACTTTTAGTTCTTCGTATCGGTTCCGACCACTTTCGCGCCCGATTTGCCGGAATTCCGTGGTCAGAACTGATATGTAGGCGTGTCCCGGCGCAGGTTGGCGTCGGTCGCGCGCCGGTTGGCGTCGGTTGCGCGTTGGCTGGCGGTGCTGGCGGTGCTGTTGGGGTAAGCGGGT
>Ga0302235_10003682_pt1 | contig 10712 bp, 10 predicted proteins | sample II_Palsa_N3_3_FD_193577 | JGI IMG/M metagenome (GOLD analysis project Ga0302235, IMG submission 193577) | Peat permafrost microbial communities from Stordalen Mire near Abisko, Sweden - II_Palsa_N3_3 | ecosystem: Environmental > Terrestrial > Soil > Palsa > Peat permafrost | place: Sweden... | reverse complement strand
GTGCAGTCGGCGCCCAGGCTAACCGATATTAACAAACATGTTCGATTGTACCGTGTGCGACGGCGATCGCGGAGGCTCGACCGGAAGCCGGCAAGGAAGGGGCCAGGATGGTTAAGACGGCTAGGTGACCTGCCAGGCGTGGGTACCCATCATTGGTTAGAGAGGAACGTGGCCTGCACCCATTAGCCGACGAGATGGGCCGCCGGAGTTGGTGGATTTTCGAGCGCACTATGGTGCCGCCAAACGTCCAGGAGATTCTTCGGGCAGCCCAGGGCGGCCGTGTTCTCCCACTGGGGCCACGATTCGGCGGTGGGCCACGGCGATGCCGTTACGGCTGGCTGGCCTGCCGGGAACGCCGGGTCGTCCTGCTGGACGTTGCTGCATCAGCGTCATGGCCATCCTGGGTGTGCAGCTGAGCTAGCTCATCGCGGTAGGCGTCGGCTTGCCGTTCGGCGCGTTCGGCCCGGGCCCGCAGGTCGGCGCGCATCTCGTCGCGGTCTCGGGTGGCGTCGGCGCGGAAGCTGGCCAGCGTCTTCTCCGCGGCGGCGCGGACCCGGGCGTTCTCTTCCTGGGCGGCTTGCTCGGCGGCCTGAGCGCGGCTGACTTCCTGCCGGGCCAGCTGGGCGGCCTGCTCTGCTTGGGCGGCCCGCGCCAGCGCTTGGTCCCGGTCGGCGTCGGCAGCGCCGACCTGCTGCCTAGCCTCAGCGTGGGCCCGGGTGATCGCGCCGTCCCGCTGGGCTTCGGCCGCGTCGATCCGCGCTTCAGCGTCGGCGCGGGCGGACTCAACCGCGGTGTCCCGGTCGGCTTCGGCGGCCGCGCAGGCTGCCTCAGCCGCGGCCGCAGCGGCCTGGCCGGCGGCAAGCTGCACGGACATCTCCTCGGCGGCCGCGTCGGCCTCGGCGCGCCACTGGTCAGCCTCGGCGGCACGCTGCTCGGCGGCGGCCGCACGGGCCTCAGCGGCGGCGGCACGCTGCTCGGCGGCGGCGCGGACGGCTTCGACCTCGGCCTCAGCGGCGGTCGGGTCAGTTGCGATGTCGATGGCCTCGCGCAGCCGGTCGGCGATCCCGGCGACCCGGTCGGTCTCGGTGCGCAGCTGGCGGAGCAGTTCCGCGCCGGTCACCCTGGCCATGGTCACCGGGGTGTCGGTGTCGCCCAGGCCGGTGGTCCCGGCCTGAACGGCGGCCAGGCGGCGCCGCTCGCGCCAAGCCGATACACGGGTATGACCGCGGCCTTCGCAGTATTCCGGGGGACGGCCGGGGCCGGTCGCAGGGGCGGCTGGCGCGGTGCAGCCGGGGTGCTTGCACGCTGTCCGGGCCGTGGTGGGAGTGTCGCTGGCCATTGTGCCTCCTTCGTGCTGGCCTATGCTGATTCTACCATTTTTCGTTACGTTACCTAATACGTTATAGAACGAAACGTAACGAAATTGGTGAGGTGTGCAAGGGATTGATCCAAGGAGCGCCATGTTGTCTATGCCGGGGTGTTGACAGGTACCTCGAGGGCCGACCCGAGGCGATCACAGGTTCACTGTGGCTTGAATAGTCAGCCGCCGCGTGGGCCGGGCATTTTCGGACTTGGCATGTGGCACGGGGATGCACCGGATCCACCGCGGAACCCGGATCCACCACCGGAACTGGAGCGGTCATCGCGTTCTTGCTGCTTGCGTGGTCTCTGTGACCACTGTGGTGCTGGGCAGGTTCGTACTACGTGACTGGCGTTCTAGCTCCGGCCCTTCGGTGAGTACAGCGGCCGGCGAATGAAATGCAAATATCTTGCAATTGAGATGAACAGGCAATTACTGTGACCCAGTGGCGGGACCGGATGGCGCTGTAAGCGCAGCGGCGGCACCAGGCAGCAACGCCGCCAGCGGCGTAGCCAGCTCCGGCTACCGCTGGTACGTCGGTTCGCAGGTGCTGTCCATCGTCGGAACGATGATGAGCTATACCGCGCTGTTCTGGCTCGCGCTGCACATCAGGTACGGCGGTGCACCGGCGCTGGCCGCCGTCGACGCGGCTCAGTGCCTGCCGATCCTGCTGTTCAGCCGCCGGGCCGGGATCATCGTGGCCCGGCACCGGGCGGCCCGGGTCGCGATGATCACCCAGGGCCTGCAGGCCGGACAGACGCTCATGCTGGACCTGGTCGGGCCGGGCGAGCTGCGCCGCGGCAGCTCCCTATTCGCCACGGTCACCGGACTGGCCAAGATCGCCGGTCCCGGGGTGGCCGGGATCGTCATCGCCGCCGGTGGCGAGACTGCCGTGTTCTTCATCAACGCCGCCTCGTTCCTCGGCGTGATCGCGGTCCTGGCCCGGCTATCCGGGCGGCTGACACCAGCCGAGGCGCCAGGCCGCGAAGCCACCGTCGTCAGGCGCTTGCGCTGGCTGCTCGACCTGCCGCCCGGGGGTCCAGGCCGCCGTCGTGCTGGCGCTGCTCGTCGGCGGCTTCGGGCTCCAGTTCGCGGTGACCAACCCGCTGATGGCCAGCAGGGTCTTCCACCTCGGCTCGGTCGGCTTCGGGCTATTCGGCACGTTCATGGCGGTCGGCGGGATCGCCGGGAACTACTACTCCTCGCACCGCAAGGACCCCGGCCCGCTGGAGTTCATGCATGGTCCGGTGTCTTCGGCGTTGCCGAATGCGTAGCCGCCGTCATGCCCGTGGCGTGGGCCTACGACGGGATCATGATCGCGCTCGGCGCGGCCACCCAGCTCTTCGCGGCCAGCGCGACCGTCTACGTCCTGCAGGCCACCCCGGCTGCCCAGCGCGGGCCGGCGCTGTCCGCCTACAACGCGGGATTCATCGGCTTCGTGCCCGGCCGGCGCGTTCGTCGTGGCCGCGATCGCCACCACCGCCGGGCCCGCTGGGCGCTAATCGGCCCCGGCCTGGCCGTCGCCGTCGGCGCCATTGTCCTCGCCGCCCGCACCCGCCGGTCCTGACGCCGGGGGAGGGCCGAACATCGCGACCGGATTCTCCCAGCAGACGGCACGCAGCCACGCGTCGCCGAAGCCGAGCCGGGTCAGCCCCGCGAGCTGACGGGCGTAGGGGTAGGGGATGTTCGGGAAATCGCTGCCCAGCAGGATCTTGCCGGCCAACCCCAGCTCGCGGGCCAGCGGCCGTCCCGCCGCCGGGAACGGGGCCAGCTTGTCGAAGAACTCGGTGAAGATCATCGTGGTGTCCAGGGCCACCCATTCGTAGTCCGCGGCCAGCCGCAGGAACGCCTCATAATCCGGTGCGCCCATGTGCGCGATGATGGCGACCAGCCGCGGGTGCCGCGTCAGCAGTGCGCCGAACGGCCCGGGCCCGGTGTGCTCGGTCCCCACCGGCGCGTGCCCGGCGTGCACCACCACCGGCACCCCGGCCTCGGCGAGCAGGCCCCACACCGGATCAAGCTGCGGGTCGTCGGGCGAGAACCCGCCGACCTGCAGGTGGATCTTGAAGATGCGCGCCCCCTCGTCCAGCGCCCGGCGCACGTACGCCGCGACCCCCGGCTCCGGGTAAAACGTCGCCGAGGGCAGGCACCCCGGCGTGGCGTGGCCGAACGCCAGCGTCCAGTCGTTCAGGTCGGCGGCCATGTCCGGCCGGTGGGCGTAGGCCAGCGCGCTGAACATCCGCACGCCCATAGCTCCCAGGTGCGCCACCCGCTCTTCGTCGCTCCACTTGTACCGGATCGGCCAGCTGACCCCGACCAGCGGTCCGGCCGCGTCGAAGTACTCCCAGACCCGGCGCAGCATCCGCGGCGGCAGGAAGTGCGTGTGAATATCGGCCAGCCCCGGCAGCCCGAGCGCCTGCCAGAACGCCGGGATGTCCGCATCCTCGCCCGGCAGCAGCACGTCATCCATCCCCCGATTCAACCAAGCCGCCCGCCACCGCCGACAACCGGCTCAATGCCTCGCCGCGCCGCTGTCCGGCCTGGCGCCCAGCACGTCGGCGAAGCGCTCCCGCACCGTGGCCGCCGTCTGGTCCGCGGGCGCGTCCCAGATGCCGGCGTTGAAGATCTCGACCTCGACGTAGCCGTCGTAACCGGCCGCCGTGACGCTGGCCGAGATGGGCCCGAAGTCGATCACGCCATCGCCGAGGTGGCCCCGGCCGAGCAGCGCGTCCGGCGGCAGCGGCAGGACCCAGTCACCGACTTGGTAGCTGACGATCCGCGGCCCGGCCCGGGCGATCTCGTCCGGCAGCCGGGCGTCCCACCAGACGTGGTAGGTGTCCACCACCACGCCCACGGCGTCCGCGGGGAACCTCACGGCCAGGTCGACCGCCTCGCCGAGTCCGCTGATCACGCACCGGTCGGCGCAGAACATCGGGTGCAGCGCCTCGATCCCGAGCCGGACGCCCAGCCGCTGCGCCTCGGGCACGAGCTCGCCGATCGCATCCGCGACCAGGCGCCGGGCCAGGCCCAGGTCCCGGTGGCCAGGGACCAGCCCGCCGCACACCAGGACCAGCGCATCCGCGCCGAGCTCGGCCGCCTCGGTGATCGCCGCCCGGTTGTCCGCCAGCGCGGCCGCCCGCCCCTCCGGGTCGCCCCGGGTCAGGAAGCCGCCCCGGCACAGGCTGGACACGTGCAGCCCGGCCGCCCGCACCGCCGCCACGCTGGCCTTCAGCCCGGTCTGCGCGACCCGGTCCCGCCACAGCCCGATCGCCGGGATGTCGTGCCGCACGCACAACGCCACCGCATCTTCCAGCCCGAGGTGCTTAACCGTCGCCTGGTTCAGCGAAAGCCGCTCGATCCCGATCACGCCCACCCCACCCTCCTCCCTCATCCCACCGACCCCTTTCGCCTGCGCCGGTCACACGCGCTCCGGGCCGGCTAGGCGGGCGAGCAGGTCGGTTAGGCGCTCGGCGGCTAGGTCCGGGTTGGTCAGGGCGCGGGCGGCGGCGGCCAGCTCGGCCACCTGGAGCAGGTGCCTGGCCGGTCGCTGCCGCTGCAGCCCGGCCAGCATCGCGAAGTGCGGCTGCCATCCGTTCAGCCAGGCCAGGAAGGCCACTCCGACCTTGTAGCGTGAGGTCGGCGGCTCGAAGATCAGCCGGCTGAGCGGCACCGTCGGTCCCATCGCCGCGTCGTAGCCATCGGTGTCACCGCGGTCCAGGGCGGCCAGCGCGGCGGCGGCCGGGGCCGTGATCGCGGCGAACGCCCCCAACATCGCGTCACTGTGCAGCGCGTCACTGTGCAGCGCGTTACTGTGCAGCGCGTTACTGTGCCCGGTGGCGTCGCCGCGGATCAGCCCGGCGTAGTTGAAGTCGTCCCCGGTGTAGAGGCGGACGCCCGGGGGCAGCCGGCGCCGCAGGGCCACCTCCCGGTCCGCGTCGAGCAGCGACAGCTTGATGCCGTCCACCTGGCCGCCGGCCCGCTCGATCAGCTCGACCACCGTGTCCGCCGCTGTATCGAAGTCGGTGCTGCCCCAGTAACCCCGTAGCGCCGGGTCGAAGGCCTCGCCCAGCCAGTGCAGGATCACCGGCTGGTCGGCTTGCTTGAGCAGCTCGCCGTATACCTCGAGGTAGTCCCGGGCATCGCGGGCGCTGGCGGCCAGCGCACGGCTCGCCATCAGGATCACCCCGGCCCCCGCCGACTGCACGAACGCCATCTGCTCGGCGTAGGCGCCGATGATCTCGGGGAGCGGATAGCTCTGGCCGTCGGCTAGCTGGTCGGTGCCCGCCCCGCAGGCCAGCGCGGCGGCGGCTCCGGCCGCGCGGTGCTGCCCCGCCCGGGCCGCTGACCTGGTGATCAGCTCCCGGGCCTGCGCCCAGGACAGTCCCATGCCGCGTTGCGAGGTGTCCATCGCCTCGGCCACGCCGAACCCGTGCGCCCACAGCTGATCGCGAAAGCGCATCGTCGACCCCCAGTCGATAACGGCGTCCCCGGGGCCCGGCCGCGCGGCGACGTGGGCGGCCGCGAAGACCCGCCGGGACACCGGCGGGGGGTAGCTTGTCTCCCAACCCGGCTCGGGGATCACCAGCGGCTCGTCCCGCCCGGGCAGCAAGACCTGCGCGGCCACCTCAGATGCCCAGCGGCGGCACTTCGAGCCGCCGTCCCTCGGCCGAGGACTGGAGCGCCAGGTTAGCCAGCTGGACGCCCTTCGCGCCCTCGACCAGGTCCCAGGCGAACGGCCTGCCGTCGGCGGCGCACTTCAGGAACAGCTCCCATTCCACCTTGAATCCGTTGTCGAAGGTCATGTTGTCCGGCACGTCCGACCACAGGGCCTGGTATTCGATCGGGTCGGGCAGGTCCGGGTTCCAGACCGGCATCGGCGTGGACACCCGGTGCTGGACGGCGACGTCACGCAGGCCGGCCACCGCGCTTGCCACGGTGCCGTCTACCTGGAGCTCGAGCAGCTCACGCCGGTTGACCCGGACCGTCCAGGAGGAGTTCACCGAGGCGAACGCGCCGCTGGCGAACTCCAGCACCGCGTACGCGGCGTCGTCGGCGGTCGCGTCGTAAGGACGGCCCGACTCATCCCAGCGCCGCGGGATGTGCGTGGTGTTTCTCGCGTACAGCGCGGTGATCGGGCCGAACAGATCGGTGAGCAGGTACTGCCAGTGCGGGAACATGTCGAGCACGATCCCGCCGCCCGCCTCGCTGCGGTAGTTCCACGAGGGCCGCTGCGCCGGGATCCCGTCGCCCTCGAATACCCAGTAGCCGAACTCCAGCCGGACCGAGAGCACCCGGCCGAAGAAGCCCTCGTTCATCAGCCGGTGCAGCTTGACCACGCCCGGCAGGAACAGCTTGTCGTGCACGACGCCGTGGGTGATGCCCGCCGCCTTGGCCGCGCGGGCCAGCCGGAGCGCGCCTTCCAGCGACTCGGCCACCGGCTTCTCGGTGTAGACGTGCTTGCCCGCTTCGATCGCCTTCAACAGGGCGACCTCGCGCGCGCTGGTGACCTGCGTATCGAAGTAGACGTCGACCTCGGGATCAGCCAGCACCTCGTCCAGGTCAGTGGTCCAGCGCTCCAGCCCGTGCCGTTCGGCGATGGCGCGCAGCCGCTGCTCGCTGCGGCCGACCAGGATCGGCTCGGGGTACAGGGTGGTCCCGTCCTCGAGGCGCACACCGCCCTGCTCACGGATGCTGAGCAGCGACCGCACCAGGTGCTGCCGGTATCCCATCCGGCCGGTGACACCGTTCAGGGCAACGTGGATGACCTTGCGTGTCATGGATTCAGCCTTCGGTTGGCGAAGAGTGCGATGCTTCCTAATACTGCGGGAAAGTGCTTTCCAGATTAAGCTGGCCTCAGATTTCGGGTCAAGCAGGGCACCAGGGACCTTGAGGAGGGGCCCGTGAACCAAGCTCGTCCGGAGCCGGCCAGCCGACAGCCGGCCAGTCCCCATCCGGCCAGCGAGCGGCCGGGAGTGACGCTGCAGGACGTGGCCGACCGGGCCGGCGTCTCACTGACCACCGCCTCCCGGGTGGTGAACGAAGGTGCGCGCCGGGTCGGGCCGCGGCTGGCCGACCGGGTCACTAAGGCGGTCGCCGAACTCGGCTACACGGCCAACCTGCAAGCCCGGGCCGTTGCCACCGGCCAGAGCACAATGGTGGGCATCGTCGTGCACGACATCGCCGATCCCTATTTCTCCTCGATCGCGGCCGGCCTCATCGAGGTCGCTGACGCGCAGCAACTGCTGGTCTGCATGTCTCCCGCGTCGGCCACCGAGGTGGCCGAGCGCGCGTACGTCGCGCTCATGCGCGCCCAGCGAGCCCGCGCGGTGATCCTGATCGGCAGCCGGACCGATGACGTGTCGGCCAGGGAAGCGCTGCGTGCGGAGATCGCCGCCTTCACCCGCTCAGGCGGCCGGGCCGTCTGCGTCGGCCAGGACCTGCTGGGTGTGGACACCATCCTGCCGGAGAACGCCGCGGGCGCACAGGCCCTGGCCCACGCCATGGTCGCGCTCGGCCACCGCCGCTTCGCGGTGCTGGCCGGACCGCGCGGCCTGCTCACCGCCCGCGATCGGCTGGCCGGCTTCCTGGCCGGGCTCGCCGCCTGGTCGGTGCCGCTTGAGGCGGTCCGGGTCATCCACGGCCCGTTCAGCTGGGATGGCGGCTACGAGGCGATGAGCGCGGTCCTGGCGGCGACCGAGCCGCGGCCGGACTGCGTATTCGCCGTCACCGACGTCATGGCCCTGGGCGCGCTGGCCCGGCTGCGGGCCAGCGGCCTGCAGGTGCCCGCCGACATCGCGCTGGCGGGGTTCGACGACATCGCCACCCTTCGCGATGTCTACCCGCCGCTGACGACGGTGCGACTGCCGCTCAAGCGGATGGGGGAGATGGCCGCGGGCCTGGTTCTCTCCGAGGCCGCGGACGCCGACCGGGAACAGCCGCGGGTCATTCCCGTCCCCGGCGAGGTCATCCTGCGGGACAGCACGGTCCCGCGGCCGCCGCCGGGCTGACCGGCGTCATCCCGGCGGTCAGGAGCCGGACCCGACGCACCGGCGCACCGGCGACCCTTGCGCACCCAGGCGCACATCAGGTACGTTTCGCAGCAATTGGAAAGCGCTTGCCCATAAGCGGCCCGACCTTAGCCCCGCCCGGACCGTAGTCGGCCAGCGCCGCGCCAATGAATGCGGCCCCGATGGATGCGGCCGCCAGAGCGGCCAAGGAAAAGCGGTCCACGAAAAAGAAGCCCGGGAGAGCACCCAGGAAGCGGAGGGTGGCGTGGGATCAGCGCAGTGGCAGGACGCAGTGTTTGTTGACGGGGAGTTCCGCAAGCCGGCCGGTGGCGGCACCATCGGCGTGCGGGACAAGGCCTCTGGTGAGATCTTCGCCGCCGCCGGGCTGGCCAGCGAGGCCGATGTCGACCGAGCCGTCGCGGCGGCCACGGTAGCCCAGCCGGTCTGGGCCGGGCGCACCTACGCCGAACGCGCCGCGCTGCTGCGCGAGGTGGCGGCCGTCCTGGGTGACCGGGCCAAGGAACTGAGCGAGCTCATCATGCGCGAGACCGGCTGCATCGGCGGCAAGGCCGACTACGAGATCTCCGCCGCGGCGAGCGAGCTGATCGAGGCGGCCGGGCTGGCGTCTCGCGCCACCGGCGAGGTGCTTCCGACTAGCCATGCCGGGCGGTTCTCGTTGTCCGAACGGATCCCGGTCGGCCTGGTCGGCGTGATCACGCCGTGGAACTTCCCGCTGGTCCTCGGCATGCGGGTGATCGCGCCCGCGATCGCACTCGGCAATGCGGTGCTGATCAAGCCGTCCCCGGAAACTCCCTTGTCCGGCGGGCTGGCGATCGCCGAGCTGTTCGAGGCGGCCGGCCTTCCGGCCGGCCTCCTCAGTGTGCTCCCCGGCGACGTCGAGGTCGGTCAGCGGCTGGTCACCCACCCGGACGTCGCGATGATCCACTTCACCGGCTCGACCACCGTGGGCAGGCAGATCGCCAAGACCGCGGGTGAACTGCTCAAGAAGGTGTCGCTTGAGCTCGGCGGCAACAACGCCCTCATCGTTCTCGACGACGCCGACCTGGACCAGGCCGCCATGATCGGCGCCTGGTCGAGCTTTCACTACCAGGGCCAGACCTGCATCACCGCAGGCCGGCACATCGTCCAGCGAGGGATCGCCGAGGCGTACACGCAGGCGCTGGCCGCCCGCGCCGAGGCGATCACCGTCGGCAACACGGTCACCGAGGACGTCGGCCTCGGTCCGATGATCAACCAGCGGCAGCTGGAGCGGGGCAGACAGCTGCTGGCCGGGGCGGTGGCCGCCGGGGCCAGGGTCGTGGCGGGCGGGACCACCGACGGGCCGTTCTTCCGGCCCACGGTGGTCACCGACGTGAGCCGGGACTCCCGGCTGTGGACCGAGGAAATCTTCGCGCCGATCGCGCCCATCGTCGTCGTGGACGACGCGGACGAGGCGGTCGCGCTGGCCAACGACACGAATTACGGGCTGGTCGATTCGGTGCTGACCGGCGACGCCAACGCCGGGCTCCAGATCGCCAGGCGGCTACGCGCCGGGATGGTGCACGTGAACGACGCAACGCCGCAGGACGAGGCGCTGGCCCCGTTCGGCGGGATCGGCCAGTCTGGTTTGGGCGGCAGGTCGGGCGGTGATTCCAACATCGAGGAATTTACCGGGCGCCGCTGGTTGACCGTTAACCCCGGTCCCGCGCATTATCCCTACTAAATCATTACAAACCATCAGCCCAGTCAGCCCCTCGAGGGAGTGTGCATATGAGTGAAGCGGCACGGGTTCCGTTCACGGAAACCAAGGCGCCTAAATCGGCCGAGCGGCTGCACAAAGGGGCCCTCGGACTGATCGACATCTCCGCGTCGACGATGGCCAACATCGGCCCGGCCTACAGCTTCTACTTCGGCTTCGCCGGCATCGTGCTTGCGGCCGGCATCGCCTCGCCGCTGGTCATCGTCGTCGCCATCATCGCCATCGCGCTGCTCGGCAACACGCTGTCGCAGTTCTCCCGGGCGCATCCGAGCACGGGCGGCTTCATCACGTTCGTGGGTAAGACGTTCGGCGGCACCAGCGCGGTGACCACCGCGCTGCTGTGCGGCGCGGGCTACATCATCGCGATCTCGTCGGTGTTGGTCATCTCCGGCGGGTTCTTGTCGATCATGATCGTGTACTACACGGGCACCGCCATCCCGTGGATTATCTTCTCCGCCCTCTTCACCGCCGCCGCCATGTTCATGATGTTCCGCGGCGTGGCCGTGTCGACCAAGCTGGCCGGCTTCTTCTTCGGCTTCGAGCTGCTGGTGCTGCTGGTCGTGTCGATCGCCGCGCTGATCAAGAA
>Ga0302235_10003667_pt1 | contig 10736 bp, 10 predicted proteins | sample II_Palsa_N3_3_FD_193577 | JGI IMG/M metagenome (GOLD analysis project Ga0302235, IMG submission 193577) | Peat permafrost microbial communities from Stordalen Mire near Abisko, Sweden - II_Palsa_N3_3 | ecosystem: Environmental > Terrestrial > Soil > Palsa > Peat permafrost | place: Sweden... | reverse complement strand
ACCAACCCCCGGCGCCGGCGTAGAACCCGCGATCGCCTTCCAGCGTGCTGATGAGTTGCGCGGCGGCGTCGGCGGGCACCCCGCCGACCGCCGGGGTGGGATGCAGCGCAAGCATCAAATCGATTGCGGTGGTTGATGTGTCGCGCAGGCGCGCGGTGATCGGTGTGCTGAGGTGCCACAGCGCGGTGGTGCGGCTCAGCGTGGGCGTGGGGGAAAAAGTCAACTCGCTGCACAGCGGGCGCAGAGCCTCGGCCATGGTGTCGATGACCAACTGATGCTCATGGCGATCCTTGGCCGAATCGGCGAGCGCCGCCCCGGCGGCGGCGTCGACTTCGGGGTCGGCAGCACGCGGCGCCGACCCGGCGAACGGCTGACACGTCACCCGGTCGCCGTTGCGCGCTACCAGCAGCTCCGGACTGGCGCCGACCAGCGCCGTGCCCGCATACGGTTCGCCCGCCGCGGACAGGTCGACGAGGTAGCCGTAGGCGGCCGGGTCGTCGGCGGCCAACCGGTGCAGGATGATCCGGGCGTCCAGCGGGGCATCGGCGGCCAGCCGCAACGCGCGGGCCAGCACCACCTTCTGCAGCGTGCTGCCCGCGGCGGTCAGCACATCGCACGCCTGCCGAACCCGGTCGCGGTGCTCGTCGGGCGCAGGAATCGACGCGGCCACGTGCACCGCGGGCAGCGGCCCGGTCGGCCAGTCGGGTAGTTCATCGGCGTGGCGCACCGATCCTGGCGTCATCAACGCCGCGGGCCCATTGACGTCGAAAGGCAATGCGCCCAACACTATTGACGCTGAACCCGATCGCAACGCCGACTGTGCACTGGCCACGTCGCGATAGCGGGCCCGCACGCCGTCGGCGATCAGCACGCCGGCCGGCCCGCACAGCACAAACGGCGGCTCAGTCGTCATTCGGCTCAGTCGTCGTGAGGACGGGGAAGGCCCAGCGCGCTCAGCTGACGGATCCCGTGTTCGAACCCGCCGACCGCGACGGAGGCGGGGCCCATACCGAAGCGGCTGCCCTCGACGAGTGGCAGCTGCACCCAGCGGGTGATGACGGCGCGAGAAAAGTGGCCATGCCCCACGAACACCACGTCACGCGTCGCCATCAGCTCCAACGCCAAAGCGACGGCCCGGTCCGCGCGCTCGCTGACTTGTGCCACGGATTCGCCGTCCGGGCCGCCGTGTGTCCAGATCGACCAATCAGGTTGGGATTTGTGAATCTCCGCGCTCGTCATGCCCTCGTAGGAGCCGTAATCCCACTCGGCGAGCAGCTCGGACTTTTCGTCGACGATCAGGCCGGCCAGTTCGGCGGTCTCCACCGCACGCCGACGCGGGCTGCTGATCACCTTCGGATCGTCAAGGCGCAGGTCGGCCAGTACGGGACCGGCGGCGACGGCCTGGGCGCGACCGTTGTCGGTGAGGTCGAGATCGGTGGACCCGGTGTGCTGGCCGGACAGCGACCACCCGGTTTCCCCGTGGCGTAACAACACCAGTCGATGGCTCACGACGCCCATGCTGACCGATTCTGCCTGACACACATAGCCATCCGCGCGCGGGCACCGTGGTGTTAGTGCCAGGATGGCAGTTGTTAACCGCCAGCGCGAGACATAGGAGGAGCGGCATCTGATGAAGGGGACCCGGGTGCTGGCGGTGGCCAACCAGAAGGGCGGGGTGGCCAAGACGACGACGGTCGCGTCGTTGGGTGCCGCGATGGTGGACGCGGGGCGGCGTGTCCTGCTCGTCGACTTGGACCCGCAAGGCTGTCTGACGTTTTCGCTGGGCCAGGACCCGGACAAGTTGGCGGTGTCGGTGCATGACGTGCTGCTCGGTGACGTGGAGCCCGACGCCGCCCTGGTCGGCACCGCGGAGGGGATGACGCTGCTGCCGGCGAACATCGACCTGGCCGGCGCTGAGGCGATGCTGCTGATGCGGGCCGGCCGCGAATACGCGCTCAAACGGGCACTGGACAAACTCGGCGACAAGTTCGACGTCGTGATGATCGATTGCCCGCCATCGCTGGGCGTGCTGACCCTGAACGGGCTGACCGCCGCCGACGAGGTCATCGTGCCGCTGCAATGTGAAACGTTGGCGCATCGCGGCGTCGGGCAGTTCCTGCGGACGGTCAACGACGTCCAGCAGATCACCAACCCGGGCCTGCGGCTGCTGGGTGCGCTGCCGACGCTGTACGACCCGCGCACCACGCACACCCGCGACGTGCTGCTCGACGTCGCTGATCGTTACGACCTGCCGGTATTGGCGCCGCCGATCCCGCGCACGGTGCGTTTCGCCGAAGCCAGCGCGTCGGGCTCGTCGGTGTTCGCCGCACGCAAGAACAAAGGCGCGGCCGCCTACCAGGAGTTGGCCCAGGCGCTGCTCAAGCACTGGAAGTCAGGCAAGGCGCTGCCGACGTTCACCCTCGACGCGTAGTCAGCCCAGCGCGACGAGGGTGTTGCCGCGCTGCTCGAGCAGCTGTGAACCGGCCACGGCGGGGATCACCGCCGAGTTCGTCGCCTGCCGCTGCACCGGCAGGAAGCCTTCGCCGACACCGGTGACCGGATCGCAGACAGCGATGCCGTCGGTGACCGGGACGAGCAACTTGCCGGCCATCAACGTCGCCGGACCCACCGGGACAGACGAGCCGGCGGGCCCGATCGAGTAGCGGTAGGTCAGGTTCGCGGAATCGAAGACCATCACCCTGTCGCCGGTCCACCAGGTGATCAAGTTGCCGGGCCGGGTCACCACACTGGACGACGACGGCGGCTTGGGCAGCAACGTGCTTCCCACGGTTTTGCCCGATTCGTCGATGACGTCGACCCTGGGCTGCGGCGCCGGCAGGTAGACAGCCGTCCTAGTCTCCGCCAGCGCCAGCACCCGGGCGCCGGAATCCGCGCCGATGCCCGGCTCGGCCACGTCGCGCTGTTCCGGTTCGTCCTCTTCCTTGGCCGGACGCAGCAGCTTGAGCCGCAGATCGGCCTGCCTGCCGCACGCCTCGAACACCGACACCGCCGACGAGCTGGCCGCCGCCGACGTCAACCGGCATCCGGTGTGCAAGCCCTTCGACGAAGGCTTGACCCGCGCGTCGATCTCGCCGTAGGACAGCATCCGAACCATGTCCGAGCGCCACAGCTCGAGGCGGGTATCGCCGGCCGACAACACCGTCGTGCCGTCGGAAGACAGGGTGACCCGCCGGTCGGCATAGCTGCTGCGGGCGGGCCCGCGGCTTCCGTTGGATCCCTCGATCGTGCTGGCCTGGCCGCAGCCCCGGTCGTCGCGGTAGACCGCGACCGCGAAGCGGTAAACCCCGGCGACCCCGCACAGATCGCTGTCGCGCGAGTAGATCCATCGCACCTGGCCGGTGACCGGATCACGCCCTTGCACGGCACGACCGTCGGCGGTGACGACGGTTCCGGCGACCACCACAGGCTGGTCGGTCGGCGCGTTCGGGGCGGTCCAGAGCTGCTTGAGCGAGGCCGGGACCTCGTGGGCCAGCCTCGGACTGGGGGCGGGCCCCGTCGCGGGCCGGCTGATCGTGGCCCGGGCGTCGCTGGTCCACCAGATCAATGCCGCGGCCGCGGCGAGCACGGCCACGATTGCGGTTGCAGCCACGAGATCAGCTTTGGTGCGGCGTTCCGGCTTGACCATCGGGCGGCAGCGGCGCCGGCTTAGTTGGCGCCGGCCGTCGCGCCCGCCGACTTGCGGGGGCGGCGGCGGCGACGCCGTGCCCGCGTGCCGTCGCCCGCCGCGGCGTCCGCGGCTGGGGTCGACCCGTCGGTGTCGGCGTTGCCGTTGGCATCGGCATGGCCCGTCGCCGACTGGCCGCCGCGGGTGCGGCGTCGCTGCCGGTTGCTGTTGCGCTGCTGCGCGGACTCGTCGCCGTTGCGGCCACCGGACGTGCTGCGCTTGGCCGGCGATTTCTTCGGCGTTCCGATAGAGCCCTGGATGTCGGTCGGAATGTCCAGCTCGACGTAGACGTGCGGCGAGTTGGAGTATGTCTCTGCCGGGTTCGGGCAGTTCAGTCCGAGCGCCTTGTCGATCATCGTCCAGCGGGCCAGCTCGTCCCAGTCGACCAGCGTGACCGCGATACCGGTCTTGCCGGCCCGGCCGGTGCGGCCGATGCGGTGCACGTAGGTGTTCTCGTCGTCCGGGCACTGGTAGTTGATGACGTGGGTGATGTCGTCGATGTCGATACCGCGGGCCGCCACGTCGGTGGCGACCAACACGTCGATGTCGCCGTTGCGAAACTGCTTCAGCGCCTTCTCGCGAGCGATCTGACCCAGGTCGCCGTGCACGGCGCCGACGGCGAAACCGCGTTCGGCGAGCTCGTCGGCGACCTTCTGCGCGGTGCGCTTGGTGCGGGTGAAGATCATCGTGGCGCCGCGTCCGCGCGCCTGCAGCACCCGGCTGACCAGCTCGACCTTGTCCATCGCGTGCGCGCGGTAGGCGTACTGCTTGGTGAGGTCGTGCACGGCCGAGGAGTGCGGTGCCTCGGCCCGGATGTGGGTGGGCTGGTTCATGAAGGTGCGGGCCAGCGTGATGATCGGGTCCGGCATGGTCGCCGAGAACAGCATCGCCTGCCGCTCGTCGGGGATCTGGCGCAGAATCCGTTCGATATCGGGCAGGAAGCCCAGGTCGAGCATCTCGTCGGCCTCGTCGAGCACCAGCACCGACAGACCGCCAAGCTGCAGGTGTCCCTGCTGGGCCAGGTCGAGCAACCGCCCGGGCGTGCCGACCACGACGTCGGCGCCGGCACGCAGCGCCTCGATCTGCGGCTCGTAGGGCCGGCCGCCGTAGATGCACACCACCGACAGCTTTCGGCCGTCCTCGGTGGTCAGATACTTGGCGGCGGTGGCCAGGTCACCGTAGACCTGCAGGCAGAGTTCGCGGGTGGGCACCACGATCAGTGCCCGGGGGATGCCGGACAGGGGCCGATCGGGCCCCGCGGTGGTGATCCGCTGCAGCAGCGGCACGCCGAACGCGAAGGTCTTGCCCATTCCGGTGCGGGCTTGTCCGATCAGGTCGTCGCCGGTGAGTGCCAGCGGCAGCGTCAGCTCCTGGATGGCAAAGGGATGCTCGACGCCTTCCTCTTTCAGTGCCTGAACGATTTCGTCGCGGACACCGAGGTCGGCAAAGGTGGTTTCGGATGCGGCTCGGTTTGGTGTGATGAGTGGAGTCATGCGTGAAGCACGTATGCCTTTCGGTTTCGTATTCGATTTGTCAATCGTTGCGGTCACGCGCGCACCAGTTGACTGTCGAATACGTTGCCGATTCGCGGGCCCTGCGCTTACTGAGGCGGGGCAACTGCGTGCACGCACATTGCTTAGGCAGCGGTGGTACAGATCTACCGCCGTTACCTCGGTTGATTGTAGCTGGTGGGCCGCCGCGGCCCGGATTGGCGGCTCTGTCGCGCGCAGCGGGTCGCCACGACTGACACCTAGAGTGTTGGCATGACTCCGCTTTCGCCGGGCGACACGCTGGCCGATCCGCCTCCGCCGCGCCTGCCCGCGGACCATCCCGGCGTCAACGAATTGTTCGCGGTATTGGCCTACGGCGAGGTCGCGGCCTTTTACCGGCTCACCGAGGAGGCGCGGATGGCGCCCGATCTGCGGGGCCGGATCTCGATGGCGAGCATGGCGGCGGCCGAGATGGGGCACTATGAGCTGCTGCACGACACCCTGGAGAGCCGCGGCGTCGACGTGGTGCCGGCGATTTCGAAGTACGCCTCCGCGCTCGACAGCTACCACCGGCTAACCACCCCGAGCACCTGGCTGGAGGCGTTGGTCAAGACCTATGTCGGTGATTCGCTGGCCGCCGACTTCTATCTGCAGATAGCCGACGGGCTGCCCGACGAGGTTGCCGACGTGGTGCGCGCGACGATGGCGGAGACCGGACACTCGCAGTTCGTCGTCGCCGAGGTGCGGGCCGCGGTGACCAAGAGCGGCAGACAGCGCAGCCGGCTGGCGTTGTGGTCACGTCGTCTGCTGGGCGAAGCGATCACCCAGGCCCAGTACGTGCTGGCCGAACACGATGAGCTGGTCGACCTGGTGGTGTCGAGGACAGCGGGCTTGACGCAGCTGGCGGGGTTCTTCGACCGGCTTCAGCGCCTACACCACGACCGGATGCGTGAACTGGGCCTCGACTAGGCCTAGCGGCTGCAGGTCGCGATCATCGTGCTGCTGGTCGAGATCGCCACGGGCTGACCCACGCCGTCGCTGATCGAGCAGTTGAGGTGGCCGGTCAGGCTCGTCGCCACGACGGATCTGAGCCCAACGCCCGGGTTCAGCAGGACGGTCCTCGACCACGGCAGCGACACGTTGAAGTCGGTCTGCGGCGCGCCCTGCGCGTCGGTGTAGACGACGGTGACCAGATCGAGAAGCCCTTTGGTGCCGGTGACCCGGTATACGAACGTGCGAGCGGCGACGTCGGGCGGCGTCGAGGGGACAGCGGCCGGCGGCGGGATCTCGGTGGGCGCGGTGCTGGTGGCCGTCGGGCTCGGTTGGCGCGAGGGCGGTGTGACGGTGGTGACCGTCTCGGGCGGCAGCACCGGCACCAAGCTGGGCCGCGGTGACGCGCTACGGCTCGGTGGCACCACGGTGGCCGAGGTCGACGCGCTGTCGCCGCCGTTGACGATCACCACGGTGGCGATGACGGCGAGCACGAAGACGATTCCGGAGATGGCCGCGATCGGGCGCCACCGTTGATCGGACGGCGAGTAATCGCCGTCGGCGTAAATGTCGTCGACGGTGTCATCGGGGTAGTCCTGGACATTGCCATCCAGATAGTTTGTGGTGCTGATGATGCAGATGTTATCGGTGTGACACCTGCTGGAGGCCGAGCGCGCGGGCGTGTCAGGTCACGATTTGCCAACGGAGGCCGGTCTCTCCGGCGCCCGCTAACCCTTGGCGGCGACCGGCTTTCAACACACTCACCGGGCGTCCACTAGCCTGCTTGTCGGAGCATCGATTACCGAGGATTGGGAAGGGACCGGCGTGGAGGTCAAAATCGGGATCACGGACAGCCCGCGCGAGCTGGTCTTCACCAGCGTGCAAACACCCAGCGAAGTCGAAGCACTCGTCAGCGCGGCGCTGGGCAAAGATTCCGATGTGCTTGGCCTGACCGACGACAAAGGCCGCCGCTTCCTGGTCAATTCAGACAAGATCGCCTACGTGGAGATTGGTGCCGCGGACTCGCGTCGCGTCGGCTTCGGGATCGGAAGCGGCGCCGCTAAGAGCGGGTAAGCGGCACGTGTGACAGGCCGCCCCAGGCGAACTGCACGGTGCCGTCAACGGCGTCGTCCTTGGTGATCGGCCGATCGGAGTCCAGCCAGTATCTGGCGCAGTCGACGCTGATCCCGACCAGACCCACGGCGACCATCCGGGCGCGGTGCGGGTCCAACCCGGAGTCGGCGCTGATCAGGTCGAAAACCGCGTCGATGCACGACTCGGTGGCGACTCGTACCTGTGCGGCGACCTGCGGCTCGGTGATGATGTCGTTCTCGAAGATCAACCGATAGCCCTGGCCGTCCTGCTCGATGAAGTCGAAGAAGGCCTGCACGGCCGACCGCAACCGCTGCCGGTTGTCGGTGGTGGTGCGCAGGGCCTGGCGCACACCGGACACCAAATTCTCGACATGGCGCTGCAAGACCGCTAAGTACAGCTCCAGCTTGCTCGAAAAGTGTTGGTAGAGAACGGGTTTGCTGACGCCGGCGCGTTCGGCGATCTCGTCCATTCCGGCGGAATGGTAGCCGCGGTCGACGAAAATGTCGCTGGCAGCCATGAGCAATTGGCCCCGACGCTCATCACGAGGCAGTCGGTTGCCGCGCCGAGCAGAGGTGGCGGGCTTCACCCCACTCCTTCCGGCGGCGTTGGCAAGATCGCTCATCCATTCCTCAATCTGCTTGTCGTAGCGCCGGTGTTGCGAGTGCGCTGTTGATCGCAACGACACTACTACCCGCTCGCATTTTTCGATCATCACCTACGGCCTTAATGTCGGCATGTCAGCGTCTTACGAGCACCTTCGGGCGCGCCGAGAGTCCCAGCTAGCGGCTGTTGTGCCATCCTGGGAAAGTGACCTTCGACCCCGAGCGGCGCGGGGGCAACCGGACACCGGTTCTTCGCGACGACTGGCGAGAACCGCTGCGCGCCCAACGGGACCCGCTGGCGTGGGGTGGCGAAGGGCGAGCCCGGTCGAACCGGGACACCAGCCGTTTCCGGAAACAGAGTTGGCTGGGACGTTTCGTGTCGACCTACGGCTGGCGCGCGTACGCGCTGCCGGTACTGGTTGCCGTCACCGGGGTGGTGCTCTACCAGACCGTCACCGGTACCAGCGCGTCCGCGCCCTTGTCCGGGCAGCCGATTCAGGGTCCGCCGAAAATCGGCGCGGTGGGCACGGTGATCATCGATGCCCCGCCCCGCGGCCTGACCCAGTTCGACGCCAGCCTGCCGACCGGGATGCTGCCCAACGGCGGCCCGTTCACCGAAGCGGGCGCCAAGTCCTGGCAGCTGGTCCCGGGAGTCACACCGCAGGTCGGCCAGGGTACGGCGAAGGTATTCAAGTACACCGTCGAGGTCGAAAACGGCATGGATCCCACCGCGTTCGGCGGTGACGACGCGTTCGCCGCAATGGTCGACCAGACGCTGGCCAATCCGAAGAGCTGGACACACGACGCGCAGTTCGCGTTCGTCAGGATCGACGCGAATGGCAGAAGCAAACCCGATATCCGCATCTCGCTGAGCTCGCCGATGACCGTTCGAGAGGGTTGCGGGTACGAGTTCCCGCTCGAGACGTCCTGCTACAACCCGTCTTACGGGGCCGGGGTCGAGCCGCGGGTCTTCATCAACGAGGCACGCTGGGTGCGCGGGGCGCTGTCCTTCCAGGGCGACGTGGGGTCCTACCGGCAGTACCTGATCAACCACGAAGTCGGCCACGCCATGGGCTACCTCCGCCACGAACCCTGCGACAAACAGGGCGCTCTGGCTCCGATCATGATGCAGCAGACGTTCTCCACGTCCGACGACGACAACTCGAAGTTCGACCCGGAATTCGTCAAACCGGACGGTAAGACCTGCCGGTTTAATCCCTGGCCGTACCCGATCGCCTAGCCTCGGTGGGGTGTTGCCGCCGCTAGTTGAGCCGGCTGCCGAGTTGACCCGTGACGAGGTCGCCCGCTACAGCCGTCATCTCGTCATCCCCGATCTGGGTGTCGACGGGCAGAAGCGGCTGAAGAACGCGCGGGTGCTGGTGATCGGCGCAGGGGGTCTCGGCGCACCTACGCTGCTGTACCTGGCCGCGGCCGGTGTCGGCACGATTGGCATCGTCGACGACGACGTCGTCGAGGAGTCGAATCTGCAACGCCAGATCATCCACGGCGTCTCCGACGTTGGTCGGCCCAAGACGCAGTCCGCGCGCGACTCGATCGTCGAGGTCAACCCGCTGGTCGAGGTGCGCCTGCACGAGGTTCGGCTGTCTACGGCTAACGCCGTCGGCCTCTTCGGGCAGTACGACCTGATCCTCGACGGCACCGACAACTTCGCCACCCGATATCTGGTCAACGACGCCGCGGTGCTGGCGCACAAGCCCTACGTCTGGGGGTCGATCTACCGGTTCGAAGGTCAGGTGTCGGTGTTCTGGGAGGACGCTCCCGGTGGCCGCGGCCTGAACTACCGCGACCTGTACCCCGAAGCACCCCCGCCGGGCCTGGTGCCGTCGTGCGCCGAAGGCGGCGTGCTGGGCGTGCTGTGCGCCTCGATCGCGTCGGTGATGGGTACCGAGGCGATCAAGCTGATCACCGGGCTCGGTGAGCCGTTGCTGGGTCGGCTGCTGCTGTACGACGCCTTGGCGATGAGTTACCGCACGATCGCGATCCGCAAGGACCCGGCCGCGCCGGCGATCACCGGGCTGATCGACTACGACCAATTCTGTGGAGTAGCGTCCGGGCCGGCGGCCGTTGACTCCGCGATCAGCCCTGGTGAGCTGCGCGACTTGCTGGATGCCGGCAACAAAGTCGCGCTGATCGACGTGCGTGAGCCGGCGGAGTGGGAGATCAACCACATCGACGGCGCCCAGCTGATTCCGAAATCGTTGATCAGCTCCGGTGAGGGCCTGTCCCGGCTGCCCCGGGACCGTACGCCGGTGCTGTATTGCAAGACGGGGGTGCGGTCAGCCGAGGCGTTGATCGCGGTCCGCAACGCCGGGTTTGCCGACGCGATGCACCTGCAGGGCGGCATCGTGGCCTGGGCGCAGCAGATGCAGCCCGACATGGTGATGTACTGATTGGCCACCCGAAACTGGGACTTCGTGTCTAGTCCCGGGACTTCGCTGGGCCCGTTTAGGCTAATCGCGTGAGTGTTGACCCGCCGCCAGAGCACGTGCTGTCGGCGTTCGGCTTGAGCGGTGTGGGGCCGATACCCCTGGGCGCTGCGTGGGAGGGCGGCTGGCGGTGCGGTGAAGTGGTGCTGTCGATGGTCGCCGAGAACGCCCGCGCCGCCTGGTCGGCCCGGGTGCGCGAGACGTTGTTCGTCGACGGTGTTCGGTTGGCCCGGCCGGTCCGCTCGACCGACGGACGTTACGTGGTGTCCGGTTGGCGAGCAGACACTTTCGTTGCCGGCCAGCCTGAGCCGCGGCACGACGAGGTGGTGTCGGCCGCGGTGCGGCTACACGAGGCCACCGGCAAGCTGGAACGGCCGCGTTTTCTGACTCAGGGACCCACCGCGCCGTGGGCCGACGTCGACGTCTT
>Ga0302235_10003666_pt1 | contig 10736 bp, 10 predicted proteins | sample II_Palsa_N3_3_FD_193577 | JGI IMG/M metagenome (GOLD analysis project Ga0302235, IMG submission 193577) | Peat permafrost microbial communities from Stordalen Mire near Abisko, Sweden - II_Palsa_N3_3 | ecosystem: Environmental > Terrestrial > Soil > Palsa > Peat permafrost | place: Sweden... | reverse complement strand
GCTCGGGCTGTTCGTCCTGGTGGAGGACAAGGAGTCCGAGCCGATGCTGCCGCTCGGGGTGTTCCGGTCGCGGCAGTTCTCCGCGGCCAACGCGGTGACGTTCGTGGTCTACGCGGCGCTCGGCGGGCTGCTGTTCCTGGTGCCGGTGGTGCTCCAGGTGGCCCACGGCTACAGCCCGATCGAGGCGGGCATGTCCCTGCTGCCGGTGACGTTCATCATGCTCGCGCTGTCCTCCCGCTCGGGCGCGCTGGCCGCCAAGATCGGGCCCCGGCTGCAGATGACGGCCGGGCCGCTGGTCATCGCCGCGTCGTTCCTGCTGTTCACCAGGCTCGGGAACTCTGGTGACTACCTGACCGTGGTGCTGCCCGCGGTGGTGGTGTTCGGCCTCGGGGTGGCGATCAACGTGGCGCCGCTGACCGCCACCGCGATGTCGTCGGCCCCGGCCGAACACGCGGGCGTCGCCTCGGCCGTCAACAACGACGTGGCCCGGGCCGCCTCCCTGATCGCGGTGGCGGTGCTGCCCGCGCTGGCCGGCATCACCGGGCAGAGCTACCTGCACCCGGTCGCGCTGGCCCACGGCTTCAAGATGGCCGCGATCATCGCCGCCGCCTTCTGCGCCGCCGGCGGCGTGCTGGCCGCGTTCACCATCCGCAACCCCGGCCGCGACAAGAGCAGCGAATCGTCCTCGTCCCCCTCCTACTGCGCCCTGGAGGCGACGCCCCTCCAGGTGCCTCTCGGGCCCGCCCCCAGAACGATGACCTGGACTCGGCCCCGCTCCCCAGATCGGTAACCTTGACCTCGTGGACGTGCACAAGGCGGTAGAGGAAGCGGCCCGGGCCGCGCGCGGTGCCGTACCCGGCCTGGCCAGCGTCCCTGACCGGCGGCTGGACCACGCGCTGCGGGCCATGGCCGAGCATCTCGGCCTGCACGCGACCGAGGTGCTCGAGGCGAACGCCGAGGACATGCGGGCCGCGCGGGCCGACGGACTGCGGGACGCGCTGCTGGACCGGCTGCGGCTGGACGACGCGCGGCTGTCGGCCATGGCCGGCCAGCTCCGCGCGCTGGCCGACGTCCCGGCCGAGCCGTCCCGGCGCACGATCAGGGACCTGCCCGGCGGGCTGCGCCTGGAGGAGCGCCGACGGCCGGTCGGCGTGATCGGGGCTAACTTCGAGGCCCGCCCGAACGTGGTGGTCGACATCGCCTCCCAGTTCGTCAAGTCGCGCAACGCGGGCGTGCTGCGCACCGGCTCGGCCGCGATCCGTTCGGCCATCGCGCTGGCCGACGAGGTCATCGCGCCCGCGCTCAGCCAGGCTGGCCTCGACCCCGCGATGATCCAGCTGCTCCGCGCGCCCGGCCAGGACTCGGCCCGGGCGCTGGTCAGCCAGCCGGGCCTGATCCCGCTGGTCATCCTGCGCGGTAGCGGGGACAGCACCCGGTCCCTGGCCGCCGAGGCGGCCCGGCACGGCGTGCGGACGATGGCCCACGCCGACGGCGGCGCGGTGCTGTACGTCGACGCGGCCGCCGATGCCGACCTGGCCGTAACGCTGATCGAGGCCAGCCTGGACCGGCTGGGCGTCTGTAACCGGCTCAACCTGCTGCTCGTCCACCCGGCCCGGTGGGACGAGCTGCTGCCGCGGCTCCGGCGGCTGCTGGCCCGGCTGGGCATCACCGCGTCGCTGCCCCCGCACGCCCACCCGCTCGGCCACGAATGGGCCCTGGACCCCGGGCACGAGGCCACGGTGACCATCGCCGCCGCCGACGGCCCCCGCGCCGCCGCCCTCCTGGCCAACGAGGAGACCTCGGGCCTAGCCGCCGCGATCGTCACCGCCGACCAGGCCGCCGCCGCCGAGTTCCTCGGCGCCTACGCCGGGACCGGCGCGTTCTGGAACGCCACCACCCGCCTGCTCGACGGGTTCAAGCTCTTCTCGGTACCCGAGACCGGCATCAACATCGACGCCGTGCCCGGACCCCGCGGCCCCGTCACCTTCCGCGACCTCTACCTCCGCCAGTGGGTCGTCACCCCTGACGGTCACGATGAGTAGCATTTCGGGAAGGCCCATCGCAATCACCTGATTTACCTGCACCGGCTTCCGGTAACGGATGCCTATTTGGACACTTATCTAAACAGCCAGGTCAGGTCATAGCGTGGCGCCCGCGAGCCGGTATAAGCTGCTCGCGGACATCGCCAGACATCACCGGGCGAAGTCGGCAGGCGGCCTCGCCCGCGATTACTTTACGTGAGCAGCCCCGCCTGCGGCCTGGGCCTCGTCGCGGTCCTGAACAAGGGGGAGTTTTCATGTATCGATCCAGACCGCCCGGGCCAAGCCGGCCCGGACACAGCCTGCGGGGGTTCCCTGCGGGGCTGCGGCGCTCCATTTCCAGGCCGCTGCTCGCCATGCCGCTGGCGGGAGCGCTGGCCCTGGCCGCCGCGGTGATACCGGCCGGGCAGGCCAGCGCCGACGGGGGCTCGTGCAGGTACAGCGGCAGCCAGGTCACCTGCACGTTCTACTACACCGGGAAGGCGCAGCCCTGGAGGGTGCCGGAGGGAGTGACCTCGGTCACCTTCGTCGCCTACGGCGCCCAGGGCACGGCCGCCGGGACGGCAGGGGGTCTCGGCGCGGCAGCCAGGGCGACGTTCGCCGTCAGGCCCGGAGCCCCCGTCGAGATCGTCGTGGGCGGTGCGGCGGGCTTCAACGGCGGCGGGGCCGGCGGCGGCGTGACCGTGGGCCAGGGCGGCGGTTCGGGCGGCGGCGCATCCGATGTCCGCATGGGGAACTGCGCGTACCAGGGCAATTGCGAGCTTGGCTCCCGCGTCCTCATCGGCGCCGGCGGCGGCGGCGGCGGTGGTGGGGGCGGCGCCGGCGGCGGCGGCGGAGGCGGCTACACCGGCGGCAACGGCGGCGGCGGCGGTGTCGGCGGGGGTGGCGGCGGTGGCGGCGCCACCCAAGTCACCTACGGCGTCGGCGGTGGCGCGGGAACCAACGGATCCGCCGGGGCGGACGGCACCGTGGCCCTCGGCGGGGGCGGCGGCAGCACGGGCGGCGTCGACGGCGGATACGCCGGCGGAGGTGGCGGCGGTGGCCTGTACGGCGGTGGGGGCGGCGGCTCGGCCGGCGTCAACGGCGGAGCCGGCGGCGGAGGTGGCGGCGGCGCCAGCTACGGCCCGCGCGGTACCGCCTTCGATCCCAGCACGCTGGGCGGCAACGGCCGGGTGACCGTCACCTTCACCCCGCCGCTGCAGGTGACCACGAGCAGCCTGCCCGCCGCGACCGGCGGCGTGCCGTACTCCGCGACGCTGACCGCACACGGCGGGGTCAAGCCCTACACCTGGTCGGTGACCTCCGGGTCGCTGCCGCCCGGCATGACGCTCGACTCCTTCACCGGGGTGATCTCCGGGACCTCGGATGTGACCGGGACCTATCAGTTCATGGTGACGGTGAAGGACTCGGAGTACCCGAGGATGACGGCCAGCGCGGTGCTGTCGATCGCGGTGAGCGGGCCCGTGATCACCGCGGTGCGGCCGGACAACGGCCCCGATTTCGGGGGCACGCCGGTGATGATCACCGGGACGGGCCTGTCCTGCCCGCCGAACAATGGCTCGTGCACGGTGCAGGTGACGTTCGGCGGGCACTCGGCGGAGGTGGAGTGGGCGCACCCGGATCAGATCGCGGTGGTCTCGCCGCCCGGGACGGGGACAGTGACGATAACGGTGACCGTCGCCGGGGTGTCCAGCCAGGCCACCAACGCTGACCTGTTCGGCTACGGCAGCGGCCTTTAACAGCGGCGCCTTTTGACAGCGGCCAGCCGGGGGGGCGAGTATCCCCCGGCTGGCCGCCTCTGTGTCCCGGCGGGCCTACGCGGCGGTCGCGTTGCCGGCCGGAGCGGTGCCCAGCGGCGCGGCCGCGGTCGAGGCTGGCAGCGTGGCCGGGTTGACGAACGTGCTGCCGCCCGGCCCGGCCTGCACGGCCTCGTGCAGCGCGCTGCCGGCCAGGTATTGCGACCAGCTCAGGAACCACTCGGTCCAGCCGTTGTCCCAGGTGCCGCCATGCGGGCTGCCCACGATCGTGATCGGGTCACCGGGTACGGCCAGGTTGTAGTACGTCTGCGCGTCGGCGGGGGCGAGGTTGACGCAGCCGTGGCTTACGTTCTCGAAGCCCTGTTCACCCACCGACCAGTAGGCGTCGTGGTAGTAGTCCCCGCTGAAGGTGAACCGCACCGACCAGGGCACCTCCAGGCTGTACCCGGGGCCGGTCATCAGCACCGGGTTCTCCTTCTCGATGGTCAGGTAGCTCCCGTCGGGGGTGTCGTCACCCGGCCGGCCGGAGCTGATCGGCCAGTCGTAACGGAGCTTGCCGTTGTAGTAGATCTGCGTGCGGTGCGTCTGGGTGTTCCCGACCGCGATCAGCGATGCGCCGATGTGGAAGGTCTGGGTCAGGGTGTGGGAGCCGTACACGCCCGGCGCGCCCTGCACGCCGTTGAGGTGCCCCGTGAAGCTGACCGTGGTGCCGGCCGGCCAGTAGTTACGGGGCCGGAAGTAGGCGCAGGTGGCTGCCATGTTGCAGGGATCGTCCCAGTACCACGCGCCGACCACCGGCGTCGACGTGGCGACCTGCAGCGATCGCTCCACGGCCGCCTTGTCCGTGATCGGCTGGCTGAAGTACAAGATGATCGGCATCCCCACGCCGTAGGCCTGCCCGGAGCCCTCCAGGATCTCGGTGCTGAACGTCTGGCCCGGGGTCAGCGTGCGGAACGCGCTGGTCGCGGTGACCGTGCCGCCGTGCCCGGACGCCGTGGCCGTCACCGTATAGGACTGCGAGACGTCCAGCGCCCACTGGCTGCGCCAGACCGCGCCACCTTGGCTCAGGCTGCCGGCCACCTGGTCGCCGGAGGTACGCACGGCCACGTGGGTCAGCGTGCCGCCCGCGGCCGTGACCGTGATGCCCGCGGACGGGTCGGCCTGCGCCGCGCCGTTCGCCGGGGTGATCGTTACCCGCGGCATCGCCGCGGCCCTGGTGGTGGCTCCAGTGCTGGCTTCGGGCCCGGCATGAGCCGCGGCGCTGGCCTGGCTGGTACCGTGCCCGCCGCCCGTGCAGCCCGCGGCCAGCAGGGCCAGTGCCGCCACGGCGGCGATCCCCGCTGACCGCCTCAGCCACCTGCCCGCCGCGCCACTCCCGCGCCGCGTGGTCATGGTCCGAACGGCCCTCACGTAAGCACCGTTCCCCGTAACGACATCTGGTATGCCCGCCGGACGAACGGCGCAGTCACACGGGGCGCGGAGCTGGCGCCGCGTACGTGATCGATTCCAGGACCATCTCGTCGCCGCCGCTGATCTTGGCGTTGTTACTCGCGCAGCGCGGACAGGTGGCCAGCAGGTCCGTGGTCTCGCCGCTGTACTCGCAGTCCGGGCAGTCGATGGTGGCCGGCACCGTCACGAGCTTGACGGCGGCGCCGGCCGCCTCGGTTCCCTCAGCCAGCATGCTGAACGCCTGGACCAGGGACTCCTCGTCGACGGCGTGCCGGACTCCGAACCGGACCCGGACTCCCGTTACCTGCCGACCGCCGGCGCGCTGCCGCACCGCGTCCACCACGCCCTCGCACAAGCCGAATTCGTGCATACCGCTCCCAGCTGCTCAGACCGTGGGTGATCACGCCGCGCGGCGGGACCGCCGCTCGATGAGCTCGTCCACCACGCTGCCGAAGAGCGCGGCCCGGCTGCCGCCGTTGGACTTGCCGCCCACGCGCTCCAGGACCGGGCCGGCCGCGGTCTCGAACATGGATATCGCCTCGCTCAGCATCCGCCGGGTTTCCGGGGAGGCCGCGATCGCCTGAGCCGAGTCGATCGCCTCCTGCAGGCCCTTGCGCCCCTGCCGGGTGCCGATGTAATAGCCGACCGCGAAACCGAGTACAACTTCCACGCCCCTCACGTCCTTCCTGGCGTGCGCGGGTTACATCTCACGAATTTCGAGGTACCGCTTGATGTCAGGCAGCGAATCCACCACCAGTGCCAGCACCGCCGCGATGACGATCGCCTTGATCAGCCTGCTCAGCATCCTGAGCACCTCCTTCCTCAGTCGGTTTATCCGGATGGGTTAAATCAGCCATGCACCCCTGCTCGTCCGCTGCTTCCTGCACGTCTGGTTCTTGCACGCCTGGTCCCTGCGCGTCTGGTTCCGGGCCGGCCGCCAGCGCCTGGGCCAGGATCTCCTCCACGGCCCGGACCGCGTGCGGCAGGGCCTCCAGGACCGGATCGGACAGGCCCATGCCCGCGTCGACCTCGGCGGGCTCGCAAGCCACCACCAGGCTCCGCCCCGGGCGGCCGCCCAGTGAGGACAGCAGCCCGAAGATCGCGTCCGGGGTCAGGCTGTGCGCGTCGATGAGCGGCTGGGCGTCCGGGCTGGGCAGTTCCACCTCGAGCACGCTCACCGTGCCCGGTGCCTCACCCCGCGGCGCCGCGTCCACCAGCACGAACAGGTCGTACCCGTCGAGCAGCTCGTAGACCAGGTGGACGCCGCGGATACCGTAGTCGCGGATCAGCACTCCAGGCGGCTGCGGGCGCTCGGCGAGCAGCCGGATGACCTCGACGCCGAAGGCGTCGTCGCGCAGGAACACGTTGCCCACGCCCGCCACCAGGATCCGTCCGGTCATGGGGCACCCTCCGCCTGGCACGGCTCCACCTCGTCGGGCATGAAGTACAGGAACCGCCCGTGCGCGATGCTCAGGTCCGGGTCGGGGTGATCGGTCAGCGACACGGCCAGGTACGGCTGGTCCTCGATGTCGAGCAGCACGGCCTGGACCTCGGCGATCCGCCCGACCAGGAACATGTCCTGCGCGTCGGCGCGGCGCGCGCCCGGCCGCAGCCGGACCAGGCTGCCGCGGGCCACCTGCTGGCCGCCGATCAGCACCGAGTCGGTATCCGGGGACACCGACGCGTCGGCCTCCGGATCCCACCAGGGCACCGCCGGATCGTAGTCGGCCAGCCCCCCGCCGCCCGCGCCGGAGGCGCCAGAGCGCTCCGCGCCGGAGGCGCCAGGGTGCAGAGCGCCGGAGGCGCCAGAGCGCAGGCCGCGGATGGTGCCGTGCAGCCGTTCCATGGTCGACGCGTCCATCGACTCGACCCGGTCGATCAGCGCGGCGGCCCGGGGGTCGGTGGCCCGGGCCTCGAGCTTTTCCTCGTCCGACAGCGCGAGCGTGCGCAGGGTGAGGATCTCGTCGATCTCGGTGCCGTCGTACAGCTCACCCGGGCTCTCCGGGGCCAGTTCCGGGTGGTCGTACAGGATGATCGGCGAGGCCAGCATGACCTGGCGTCCGCCGTCGGGGTCGGCCAGGACCGGCCAGCAGCCGTGGTTCTGGCACTGCGCCACGGCCGGCTTGGCCCACTCGGGCGGATCGGTCATCGAGATGAACTCGCCGCCGGTGACGGTCACGATCACGTGCGCGGCGACCAGCGCGGTCGGCAGCGCGTCGTCCCTGACCGCGGGCGCGGGCTCGGCCGCGGACCGGTTCTCCACCCGGACCTGGAGCCGGACCGCCCGCCACGGGCCCGGCACCGGGCTGGTGCGCACGCAAACCTGGCCGGCCAGGGGCTCCCGGCGCCGGACCGCGATCCCCGCGTCTGGTGAGGGTTCCCGGTCTTCCCCGCCGGGGACCGAGAACTCCCTGGCCAGGTCCGAGCCGAGCAGCTCGCCGGGGCCGAAGGTGAACTCGATCTCTCGTTCCACCGCCTCGTCCCAGGAGCCCGCCGCGCCCTCGGTGCTGCGCCGCTGCACCTGCAGGAACCGCAGGATGACCTGGACGGCGGGCTGCCCGGAGTGCTCGAGTACCCACTCGGACTGGGTGACGCTGCTCTCCGAGGGGTCGACCGCGGCGTACTCGGGCGCCATCACCACGCCGAACTGCCAGCGGCTGCGGTTCTTCTGGGACGAGGCCCGGTATGGGTACAGGATGTAGCCCTCGTAGAGGACGGCGTCGGCGATGCGGCGCACCGCGTCGAGGTTCGCGCCCGCGTCGCTCATGGCTGCCTCGTCTCCGCCGGGTCCTCCGGGTCCGCGCCCGCCAAAGCCTGGGCCCCCGATCCGGTCGGCAGAACGCCCGATTCGGCCTGGCGGGCCTCGGCCAGCAGGGCCGTCAGGGTGGAGTCCCAGGTAGGCAGGGCGCGCTTGGCCTTGAACGCGGACAGCTCGTCCAGCGTCTCGCGGCTGCAGCGCAGCCACGCGCTGTTGGGGAAGTGGACGTCCACCAGCTCCCGCCAGATGCTCACCGGCATCCGGTAGGAGGCCTCGGCGCTCCACGGGACGAGCTCGACCGAGAAACTGTCGCCGTTGGCCACGAAGACGGTCCCGCTGAACAACAGGAGCAGCGGGACCGTGCCGTCGTCCAGCCCGTGCAGGTAACGGGCCGAGGTCACCTCCAGGTCGTAGGTGACCGGCACCTCCACGTTGGTCTCGGTCACCGCGGTGAACGAGGGGACCATCGTGGTCACCGTGGCGAGCTGGATTGGCTTGACGGTTTCGGCCCACCGCGACGGGTCGCCGAACAAGTCGTGCAGCCGCTGCGCCTCGGCCGCGGAGTACCGCCGGCGGTGCGGTTCGATGCGGATCTGGCAGCGCAGCGCGATGGCGTGCACCCGCACGCCGGAACGTTCGGTGATGGTCAGCGCGAACGTGAGCGTGGGCGTCGCCGCGTACCGCTCCGCGGTCGCGCCCGTGCAGCCGAAGATGAGGTCCGCCATCTCAGTGCCCTCTCCCCAGTGGCACCGCGCGCCGCCGCAAGCTGTCCAGGAAGGTGGCCAGGGCCGCGCGGGCCTCGGCGCCGCCGTCGAACCCCTGCCATTTCATCCGCAGCTCACCGACCAGCGAGTAGCACTCGTCGATCGGGATCAGGAAGACCTCATATCCCGGGGGGGCAGCACTGCCCGGTTCCGCGCGGTTGACGAAGATGGCCTCCACGTCCGGGGCTAGCGTCCCGAGCAGCGGGTAGGCGGCGGCCAGCCGGTCCCAGGCCGCCAGGTCCAGCTCGCACTCGGTCACGCCGGCCGGGCTCGGGTAGCCGGCCACCACACGTCCTAGGGACGAGTTGCAGAAGAAGAACGCCATAGCCACCGGGATCTGCAACTCGTTCCAGTCCGCCTCGGTGAGCGGCCGGCCCGGGTCGTAGCAGACGTGCTCCGGCACGGCCCGGTACTGGCCGCCTGCCGCCCCCTCGTGGGTGAAGAGCAGATAGCACGCGCGGCAGGTACAGGCCAGCGATCGTTTCTCCAGGTCCACGACGTGCCCGTGCCGCTCGCCGAGCGCCTCGCGGCACATCTCGCACCGCTCGATGCCCGCCGCCGCGTCGCGGTCGGAGCGGGCCGCGGCCCGCGCGGCCAGGATCTCCTGGATCGACGGCGGGAGGCCCGGCGGCGGGCCCGGGGGCGCGCCCGCCGGCTGCTTGACGAAGCGCCGCAGCCCGACGGGACCGGCTTCGGCCGTCACCGGGCCCCCCGGACCGCCGCCGGGCGCCGGGTGATCTGCAGCAGCGGCAGCTCTGGTTCCGGAGTGACCACGTCAATGTCGACGCCGGCCGCCTCCGGCGCCGCCACGGCTACCGCCTCCTCGATGGCCGTCTGGACCGCTTCGGAGGAGGACCCGCAGCCGTGGCCGCCGCGCTCCAGGCGCAGCTGGATGACGCCCTGGTCGTCGACGCCGTCGAAGGTCACCTGGCCCGGGTGCGCGCCGAGTTGCGGCATGACCGCCTCGATCGCGCGCTGGACCCGGTCCGCGACCGGCAGCGGGTGCAGGTCATGCAGCAGCAGCAGGCTTTCCACCAGCGGGTCGCCGGCCAGCTGACCCATCAGCCGCTGGCCGGCCTCCGCGTCCGCACCGATGATCTTGACGATCTCGGTCAGCCCGGCGCCGTACAGATCGACCAGGCAGCTCACGAGCTCTTCCGCGGCGGCCGCGACCTGCGGCCCGGCCTGCGACCCCAGCTCGGCGAGCAGCGCTTCGACCCGCTCGCCCGCCTTTTGCGCGTCGTGGCCTGCGGACATCAGCCCTCCCTCTCTCTGCGTCCCGCTGGTGCTTACGGGCCTACATGGCCAGGGTCACACCCGTGGGCGAATGCGCCGTGTTGAGCACCTTGCCGCCGCCGAGGTACATGTGCACGCCGCAGGGCAGGCACGGATCGAAGCTGCGCACGGCGCGCATGATGTCGATGCCCTTGAACTTATCCGGCGGGTTCTCCTCGAAGATCGGCGTGTTCTGCACCGCGTCCTCGTACGGCCCGGGCGTCCCGTAGGTGTCGCGGACGCTGCCGTTCCACGGCGTGGGCGGGTACGGGTGGTAGTTCGCGATCTTCCCGTCCCTGATCACCATGTGGTGCGACAGCACGCCGCGCACCGCCTCGGTGAAGCCGACGCTGAACGCGTCCTGGGGGACGGTGAACGATTCCCAGGTCTTGGTCCGGCCGGCCCGGATCTCGGCCAGCGCCTGCTCCACGAAGTACACCGCGCACGCGGCCGCGTAGGCCTGGAAGTAGGTCCGCGCCCGGTCCCGCTCGATCGCGTTGGACAGCGGCTGGCCCTGCTTGTCCACCGGGATCTTCCACTCGAAGCTGGTCTCCGGCCGGGACATGGTCCGGGGCAGGTTGATCTTCACGCTGTGCCCGGTGGACTGCACGTACCCGAAGTCCACCAGGCCGCCCAGCGCGGTGGCCCACAGCCGGGCGATCGGGCCGCCGCCGGTGTCCAGCGGCAGGTAGTC
>Ga0302235_10003659_pt1 | contig 10743 bp, 12 predicted proteins | sample II_Palsa_N3_3_FD_193577 | JGI IMG/M metagenome (GOLD analysis project Ga0302235, IMG submission 193577) | Peat permafrost microbial communities from Stordalen Mire near Abisko, Sweden - II_Palsa_N3_3 | ecosystem: Environmental > Terrestrial > Soil > Palsa > Peat permafrost | place: Sweden... | reverse complement strand
GACCAGGGCCGACAGGTCGGTCTCGGTCAGGTCCAGGGAGGAGTTGCGGTCCAGCCGGGCCAGCTCGAGCAGCTCGGCGACCAGGCTGGACATCCGCTCGGCTTCCTGCTCGATCCGGCGCATGGCGTTCGGCAGCCGGTCCGGACCGAGTGCGCCCTGCCGGTACAGCTCGGCGTAACCCTTGATGGTGGTCAGCGGCGTGCGCAGCTCGTGCGACGCGTCCGCGGCGAACTGCCGCACCTTCTGCTCGGACTCCCACCTGGCCCCGAACGCCTGCTGGATCCGGTCCAGCATCGTATTGATCGCCGCGGCCAGGCGCCCCGCCTCGGCGTGGTCGCGCGCGTCAGGCATCCGGGCGGTCAGGTCGCCCCGGCTGGTGATCACGTCGGCGGTGCTCGCCATCCGGTCAAGCGGCGCGAGGCCACGGATGATCAGCCAGCGGCCGCCCACCGCGAGCAGCGCGAGCAGGATCGCGCCGGTGATCAACTCGGCCAGCACCAGACCGCGCGTCTCGCTGCCCACCGCGCTGTCCGGGCGCGCGATCACCAGGTAACTGATGTCGCCGGCCGGCAGGGCGCCCTGGCTCCGGTCTGCCTCCGCGGGGGTGACCATGCGCCAGATCGCGGTCAGCGGTGCCTCACCCTGCGCGGTGATTCCGAACGGCGTGACCGCGGGGTTCTGCGCCCGGAAGGCCCTGAATTCCTGGTCGGTCGCGACGCTGGTGAGGTACCGCTGGAGCTCGGTCAGGGCGGCCGAGGACGGGGTCACCGGGGTGACCGCGCGAGTGCGGGTGTCGTAGTAGGCCACCGCGTAGCCGCCCTGCAGGCTGGCGAGCTCGTTTAGCCTGACCCGGGTGGTCAGGACCAGGTCGGAGTTGAACTGGCCCTGCTCGGAATTACCCAGAACGACCGTGGTGACCACGCCCATGACGACAAGGAACAGCGCGGTGACGGTGAGCAGCCCGGCGAGCAGCCTGGACCGCAGCGAGAGCCTTCCGCGGCCGGTGGCCAGCCGCCGCGTGAGCTTCATCGGGTGGCGGGTTCGGTTTCCGGCGGCGGCCGCAGGCTGTAGCCGACGCCCCGCTGGGTGTGAATCAGGGGCGGCCCGAGCGGGTCGAGCTTGCGGCGCAGGTAGCTGACGTAGGTCTCCACCACCTGCGACTGACCGGCGAACTCCCAGCCCCACACGTTCTCAAGCAGCTGCTGCCTGGTCAGCATCCGCCCCTGGTTACGCATCAGGTACGCCAGCAGCCGGAACTCCGTCGGCGAGAGCTCCACCTGGGTTCCGCCGCGGCGCACGACCCAGTGCTCCTAGTCCAGTTCCAGGTCGCCGACCGTCAGCAGTTCGGCGTCGCTGCCCAGCTGGCCGTCGGCCCCGGGGGCGCGGCTGGTGCGGCGCAGCACCGCCCGGACCCTGGCCACCAGCGCCTCGACCGAGAACGGCTTGGTGACGTAGTCGTCGCCGCCTATCGTGAGCCCGCGGATGGTGTCGGAGGTGGTATCCCGTGCGGTCAGGAAGATGACCGGGACGTCGTTGCCTTCGGCGCGCAGCGTACGGCAGACCTCGAAGCCGTCCATATCGGGAAGCATGACGTCCAGGATCATCAGGTCGGGCTCGTAGATCTCCGCCTGGTGCAGCGCGTCCTTGCCGCTGGCGCTGACCGCGACCGCGCAGCCGTGGAATTTGAGCGCGACCTCGACGAGCTCGCGGATGTTCAGCTCGTCGTCAACGACGAGCACCTTCGGGATACGGTCACCGTCTGCCATGGGATCTCACGTTTCATTGTGCAACATAGATGCAGCTTAGATAGTGCAGCCTAGATAGTGCAGCCTAGATAGTGCAGCATGCTGCGGCGCGCCCGCACCGGGCGCGCCGCAGCATTCCTCGCTCGTTAGCTCAACGATGCCTTGGCCGAATCAGATCCAGAAGCGGAGCTGGCGGACTTGGGCGTCCTGATGACGATCAGGCGGGCATCCTTGTCCCCGTTGACCACGGGACCGCCGGCAAACACCAGTTCACCGGCCGAAAGCGCGCTCGTCGCCGTCTTGCCGCCGCCCCGTCTGACCACCGTGTCGCTCACGATCACCCAGGTCCAGACGGTGCCGTTGGGCGCCTTGACCACGACGTCGCTGCCGCTGACCGACTGGATCGTGCCGCGCTCGAACGCCAGCGTGCGGTAGCCGCCCTGGTAGTGGAAGGTGACCTCGCCGTCGACGCCGCCGACCCGGCGCAGCCGCGCCAGCGCCGACCTGACCCGGCGCGCCGGGACCGTGGACGACGCGGCGGCCGCGGTGGTCAGGGCCGAGTTCAGCACGGCGCCCTGCGAGCTGGCGGACGCCGAGGAGCCGGACGTTGCCGCCCAGGCCAGCCCGCCGCCCACCAGGAAACCGGCCAGGGTGATGCCAGTGCCCCAGCGGAACAACCGCTTGTGGCGAGGCCGGGAAGGTTCGGGCGTACCCGCCGGGGTGCTGCCATAGCTTCCGGCAGGGGTGTCATATGAGTTGTTCATGCCGGTAAGAATGCGTCCCGGCTCTTGGACATCGCCCCGCCCACCATGTAAGCCACCTGTGAGTGCCCCCCGAGTTTGCTGTCGCTCAGCATGGCAGTATCGGTGAGTGCTCACGATTCTCTCGGTTTCCACCGCCGGCACCGAACTGCTCGCCGCGGCGGCTCGACGCCGAAGGCGACCTCGGAGCGGGACCAGACGCGCCCTCGCCAGCAGCTCGCGGGGTGCCGATCGGGTGAGAGATCGGGTGAGAGATCGGGTGACAGATCGGGTGACAGATCGGGTGACAGATCGGGTGACAGATCAGTCGCGGACTTGATAGCCGCATCGATTCTCAGAACCCCTACCGTCACACGAGCCACACAAGTTCATTTGCTTTGCCCTCCGATTTCTTCGCAATCTTACGCATACCCCTTTAAGGCCGAAGATTAGCCCCGAAGCCGGACACCGCGTTCGGGACCTGCGAATCATGTGGGACACTAATGAAATCAGTTGCGACACTAATGTCTGTCTGTCCGGAGCGGGTGGGTGGGGGAGGTGTGGTGGCTCAGGTCCCTCGTGCGCCGGCCGGGGTCGATATCTCTAGGCCAACTCCGGCTCGCATATACGACTACATGCTGCAGGGCGATAACCATTTCGAGTCCGATGTCCAGGCGGCCAAGCGCATCCTGAGCGCCGTGCCGGAAATCAGGGATTGCGCGTGGTCGAACCGCGGCTTTCATCAGCGCGCGGCGAAGTGGATCGCGGAGCGCGGCGTACGGCAGTTCATTGACATCGGCTCAGGCCTGCCGACGGTCGGCAACACCCACGAAGTCGTCCAGAAGGTGATTCCGGGTGCCCGGGTGGTTTACGTCGATCATGACCCGATGGTCGCCGAGCAAGGCAGCCTTCTGCTCGCCGACGACCGATCGACCCGGTTGATCTGCGCTGACCTGCGTGAACCTGAGGCCATCCTGGAGCACCCGGATCTGGCGGAGCTTATTGACTTCGCAGCGCCGACCGGGTTGCTGCTGACCGCGGTCCTGATGTTCGTTTCCGACAGCTCGGATCCCTGGCGCCTAGTCGAACGGTACGTCAATGCTCTCGCACCCGGAAGTTACCTGGCCCTTTCGCATCTGACCGACGACCATAAGCCGCCGGTGACGGCGGAACGCTTCCGTGCCGTTTTCGACCACGCCACCGACCGCCTTTACTTCCGATCGCGGGCCGGGATAACCCGGTTCTTTGACGGCATGGAGCTGGTGCCCCCTTACCCGGGCGCTCAGCCCGCCATCTGCTATACGGGCATGTGGGGGGCCGAGGATCCGGTGCTCGCGGACAGCGACGGCGCGCGATGGCTCTACTGCGGGGTGGCCAGGAAGCCATGACCGCCAAGCCCACGGTCGCCGAACTCGGTATCGACCCCGCCGTGCAAGCCTGGCATCGCTCGGGTCACGGCGACGGAGCGATCGAAATCGCCTTCGCGCCCGCGATCCGCGGCTCGGTACCTCCGGATCGGGCCGAGTGGGTCCTCATGCGCGTGACCGGCGACCCACAGCAGCGAGTTCTCGTATTCGACCGGCACGAGTGGGAATGCTTCCTGGACGGCGCGCGAAACGGAGAGTTCGACGACGCCATGCGCCTACCCGTTACCCCGGGGTAGCTCCTGACGGGGGTAGATCCGTACCTTGATTTGCGAATCGCAACTTAGGTACCGTATAAAGCACTACTGGGTTCCTGTCAACAAGGGGAGCGGCCATGGCTGATGACGCCTACGGCGCCACCATCGCCAAGCGCCGCCTGGCTCGCCAGCTCACCGCGGCGCGGGTCCGGACCGGCTACACCGCCAACCACGCCTGCGACATCCTGAACTGGGGCCGCGGCAAGGTCGGCCGCTTCGAGGCCAACCAGTGGAAACGTCCCGAGATGAGCGACATCAGGGACCTCGTCCGCATATACGGCATTGACGGCGCGGAAAAGGAGGAGATCGAGGATCTGGCCATCCGGGCCAGGGCCCGGCCCTGGTGGCGTGAGTACCCCGAGATCTTCGACGGGGAGTTCCCTGGTTACGAGAACGATGCGACGAATATCCGGGTCTTCATGCCGCTCGTGCTACCCGGTCTGCTGCAGATTCCCGCCTATACCGAGGCGCTGATGCGAGCTGGGCCCCGGCCGCCCGCGTGGCGGCGCAGGGCGCTGGAATCCCGGCAGCGCCGGCAGGAGATCCTTGATCGCACCGATGGCTCCGCGCCCACGTTCAGTGCCGTGATCACCGAGGCGTCCTTGCTTTACCGATGGGGCCTGAGGGAAGATCGTCGCGAGCAGATAGAGCACCTTGTCACGGTGAGCACCCGCCGCAACGTGCAGCTTCATATCCAGCGGTTCGAGGACGGTCCGCCGACCGGCACGCATTCGATGATCAACATACTGGGCTTCCGCGATGACGAGCCGAGCCTCGTCTTCGTGGAGACGGACTATGCGGTCGAGGAGGTGAGCAAGCCGGACTCAGTGCAGGGGTATATCGAATCGTTCGAGCGAGCTTGCGATGCCGCACTTGAACCCGCGGACACCAGGGGCTACCTCGAGCGTCTGGCCAAGCGAATGGAGTAGCTGATGACCGACCTGTCTGCGGCCATATGGCGGAAGGCCCGCCGTAGTTCGCACAACGGCGGCTGCGTGGAGATCGCGGCCAATCTGGAAGGCGTGGCCGCGGTGCGTGATAGCAAGCGGCCCGAAGGAGGCGCCCACGTCGTGGACCGGCGCGCTTTTGCCGAGTTCCTGGCCGACGTGAAGAAGGGCCGTTACGACCTGACGTAGTCGTGATGCGAGGAAGTTCGGCCCCCCCGCTGGATGCAGCCCGCCGGGGGGCCTTACTTATGCCGGCCCTGTCTCGAGGCCCCCTCACCACCGCGACCGTACCCGGCAGCATCATCAGACGCCAGTTAAGAACGGACCATTTTAGTCGGGTATGTCCAGGAGGGTCGATTTGGCCACTGTGATGCGTCTGTACAAAACTGCGACGAAAATAATGATGCTACCCATATTGCGAAGCTGGGCACCCGAGTCGTAATCTGAGTTTCACAGATCAAGAGTCAAAATTTCAGGTACGCTTTCAATGGAACTACCGCCGAAGGCACCGTCAGGCCGACGGCTGATAGACAGGTGATTCGCCGGAGGCGCCAGGTATGAGGCAGCAGGGCAGCAGCGGTTGGGGCGGCATGCACGCGGGCTCTTGCCACGTGTGGTCGCTTCCAGCCGACACTACGTGCGCTGCAGTCGCGCGGCAGGTGTTCCGGGACGCGGCGCAGGAGACCGGGCTCGAGCCCGGGGTCCTCGACGACTGCATCCTGATGGCCAGCGAACTCGCGGCCAACACACTGCACGCGCGCGCGGTGGCCGGTGCTGGCGGAGGGGGGGATCAGCTCGTGTCCGTTAGCCAGGACATGGGAGGCGAGCTGATAACGTCCGCCAGCCCGCCGCCGCGCCCCTCCCCGCTCCCCGAACTCTGGCTCTACCTGCGCGGTCTCGGCATCCGCCGGGAGCTGGTCTGCAAGGTCTTCGATTCCTGCCGCGGCTGGCGGCACGGTTCCGTGCCTTCGGCATCCCTGGTGTCGGCCCAGGCCGTGGCCGGGCGCGGCCTGCAGATCGTGCACGAGCTGTCGCGCGGCCGGTGGGGGCATCATCCCACCCGGGCCAGGCTCGGCGGCCGGCACGGCGGCAAGGCCGTCTGGTTCGCCGTTCCCGCTCCGCTCGCGCATGCCCGTCTGGTGGACGTGACCGGGCTGCGCGCGTACACGCTCTCGGCTGACGTCACGGCCGACCGGGCGAACGCGCGGCTCAGCGCGCGCCAGGCCGCGATGAAGCTCGAGGCGATGCTGGCCGATCGCGGCGTGGCCGGCCACTTGGTACGCGCCGACAAGCCGGCCTGCGACACGTCGGTCCTTTCCGTCTGCCACGACCTGACCGTGTGGTGCCGGGGCGGTGTGGTGTCGCTGACGACCCCGGAGTCGAGCGAGCGGTGGAACTACGCCGATCTCGTCGAGGCCGCCGAGCTGACGGTGCAGCGATACGAGGAGCTGGGGGCCTCAGTGGGGGGCGATCTAGCCGCCGCCCAGTGAGGCGGCCACCCGGGCGTAGGTCCCGAGCGTGACCTCCCAGAACTTCTCGACGTCGATGTCCATCGCGACCAGCGCGTTACCGCTGTCCATCTCGCCCGGTATCTCGAAATCGGTCACCGTCATGCCCGCCGTGAGCTGCCCGGCCACCTCGACCTGCACCCGCGCCGGGACCAGGCTGAACAACTCGGGCTCGGCCACCCAGGCCACCGCGCAGACGTCATGCACGGGCGGTCCCCCGGGCTCGCGCACCGACCGGTACTGCGCCAGAGCGGGCAGCAGCAGCTCATTGCCGAGCGGTCCCAGGTCTGCCATCCGCTGCTGCACCGCCGCGGTCGCGCCGGTTCGCAGGGTCACGTCAAGACCCAGCATGGTGACGATCCAGCCGGCCCGGAACACCACCGCCGCGGCCTCGGGGTCAGCCCAGATGTTGTACTCGGCGGCGGGCGTCACGTTACCGCGGCCCGCCGAACCGCCCATGATCACGAAGCCCCGTACCCAGTCCGCCAGCCGGGGTTCGCGCCGCACGGCCAGCGCGATGTTGGTCAGGGGACCCGTCGCGACCAGCGTGATCTCGCCGGGGGCGGCGCGCACGGTGTCGATGATGTAGTCGATGGCGTGCCCGGGGGCCGGATCGGCCACCGCCGGCGGCAGCGTGGCGCCGCCCAGCCCCGAGTCGCCGTGCACCTGCCGCGCGTCGAGGGCGGGGCGCAGCAGCGGCCCGGGGCAGCCCTCGGTCACCGGTGTCCCGGCGGCCCCGATGAACTCGCACACCGCCAGCGCGTTCGCCGTCGTCTTGGCCAGGCCGACATTGCCCGCCACCGTGGTGATGCCGGCCAGCTCGATGTCAGGGTGCCCGTGCGCGAAGGCGATCGCGAGCGCGTCGTCGATCCCCGGATCGCAGTCCAGGATGATGGTCGTGGGCATGTCCCCCAGCCTTTCTGGTTCTCGTGGTGCTCGACATGACGGTACCGAACGGCCCGCCCCGCACGCCTCCGTGACCTGGATTCGCCGGGGTGTGTAGCCTCGTGGCGAGGAGGTCCGTCATGCACACCCCGCCCATTCCGAACGTCGAGAGCTCTGACCCGCATATCGCCGGGCTCATCCACGACGAGGCCCGCAGGCAGTACGAGAAGGCCCGGCTGATCCCCTCGGAGAATTACGTGTCGCTGGCCGTACTCGAGGCATCGGGCAGCGTGCTGACCAACAAGTACTCCGAGGGCTATCCCGGCCGCCGTTACTACGAGGGCCAGCAGTTCATCGACCCGGTGGAGACGATCGCCAGGGACCGGGCCGAGGCGCTGTTCGGCGTCGACCACGCCAACGTGCAGCCCTACTCGGGCTCGCCCGCCAACCTCGCCGTCTACCTGGCCTTCGCCCAGCCGGGAGACACGATTATGGGCATGGCGCTGCCGATGGGCGGTCACCTCACCCACGGCTGGTCCGTGTCGGCCACGGGCAAGTGGTTCCGGCCCGTCCAGTACGGGGTCCGGCGCGACACCGGCCGGGTCGACCTGGACGAGGTGCGCGACCTGGCGCTCAAGGAGCGACCCAAGATCATCTTCTGCGGCGGCACCGCGATCCCGCGGACCATCGACTTCCCGGCCTTCGCCGCCATCGCCGCCGAGGCGGGCGCCCTGCTCGTCGCGGACGTCGCGCACATCGCCGGGCTGATCGCGGGGGGCGCGCACCCGTCGCCCGTCGGGCACGCCGACGTGATCACCACGACGACGCACAAGACGCTCCGCGGCCCGCGCGGCGCCATGATCATGTCCACGGCCGAGCACGCCAAGGCCGTGGACCGGGCCGTGTTCCCCGGCTTGCAGGGAGGCCCGCACAATCACACCACCGCCGCGATCGCGGTGGCGCTGCACGAGGCCGCCCAGCCCCAGTTCCGCGATTACGCCCATCAGATCGTGGCCAACTCCAGGGCGCTGGCCGGCGCGCTCCTGTCCCGCGGCTACGACCTGGTCTCAGGCGGCACGGACAACCACCTGATCCTGATGGACCTCACCTCCAGGGGCATCGGCGGCAAGCCGGCCGCCAAGGCGCTGGACCGGGCGGGCATCGAGACGAACTACAACACGGTGCCGTTCGACCAGCGCAAGCCGTTCGACCCCTCCGGCCTCAGGATCGGCACGCCGGCCGTCACGACCCGCGGCCTGCGCGAGGAGCACATGGAGCCGATCGCCGCCTGGATGGACGAGGCCATCATCGCCGCCGCCAAGGACGACGAGGCGGCGCTCGAACGCATCGCCACCGAGGTCCGCGAGCTGCTGGTGTCCTATCCCATTCCCGGCTGGGACGGCCGAGACCCACGGGACCCGTAGGACCTAGCTGACCCGCTTACGGCGTTCGGGCGGCTCCCGGAGGCCCAGCACCGGCTGCCCGCCGCGCACGCCCTGGTATGCGCGGTCCCAGGGCCAGCGCCCGCGCTTATCGGCGTGCACTAGCTGCAGTCCCCGGATCTGCCGGCCGTAGAGTTCGACCGCCACGTTCAGGTGCGCCCACGGCGCGGTGACCTCGACGACCTCGACCAGCGGACCGTCGGTCAGCTCTGCCTGCGTTCCCGGCGCGGGGGTGTCCGCGTGCAGCAGGTGCGCAGCCACGCCGTTGAGGATCCCGGCGGCCCGGGTAAGCCCCATCCCGGTGATGACGAGCTCGGGCCGCCGGTGCGGGGTGAGCCCGATGGTGTAGGCCCAGGGCGGGTGGACGCCGTCGCGTTCCACGCCCTGCACGGCCCAGCCGCAGGAGTTGATCAGCTGCCGCATGTGGTCGAGGTAATCGCGCTCGGTGGCGCCCGGACGGTCACACATCCAGCACATAGCTGCCTCCTCGGGGTGGCCGGACTACCACCACTATGCCGAAGAGCACTGACATTTCCGGGTTGTCGCAGCTCAGCTGGCAAAGATTATTTGCATTCCTGTTCGAATGAACTTATATTCGAACAAAGGTGCCAGGTCCGGATGGGTGCCGATCACAGATAGTACTGGGCGGCAGCGGCATGAACATGGTGTATGGCGAGCCTGTCCACGTTCGGGCCAGGGACGACGGCAGGCCGTGCAGGTTCGTGTGGCGGAGCCGCCTGTACACCGTTCGCGCGATCCTCGAGCACTGGGTCGTCAACCGCGAGTGGTGGCGTGATCCCGAGGCTGAACGCGGTCAGCCCGAGCTCGAGTTCTGGCGGGTCGAGGCGTCTCTCGGGCCGGCCATGACGGCCGGGGTCTACGAACTGCGCCGGGAAGCCGCTACCGGCATCTGGGCCGTGCGTCGCGGCTTTGACTGAAGGACGCGCCGGCCATTGCTAAGCCGTGCCCCGCAGGTGCTCGATGTACCGCGACGCCCGCCCGCCGCGCGGACCGCCGCCACGGCCGCGGCGTCGACGAACCCCGACGGGTCCCACATACCAAGGTTGCCATAGACAGATACCACTGCCGTTCGGAAATAAAAAGTTCATTTTACCGAACGGGCGGTGGTTACACCCCTCGCCATGCGGTCCTCACTCGGCCGTCGGCGACCGCCACTTCACCGTGGGGCGGAGCGCCTCGAGGCGGACCCGGTGAGCGTACCGCTTGGTGATCTCGAACAGCGACTCGATCAGCGTGTCGGACAGCAGGTGCGGCTCGAGGCCGAGCTCCACCAGCTTGGTGTGCTTGACGTTGTAGTAGTGCTCGGGCAGCTCGACCCGCGGATTGTCCAGGTGCTCGATCCTCACGTCCTCGGGGCTGGCCGCCTTGACCGTCTCGGCGATCTGGGCCACCGACATCGACTCGGTCATCTGGTTGAAGACCCGGAACTCACCCCGGTTGGCCGGGTTCGCGCAAGCCAGCTCGATACATCGGACCGTGTCCCTGATGTCGATGAGGCCGCGGGTCTGGCCGCCCTCGCCGTACACCGTCAGCGGGTGCCCGATGACCGCCTGGATGGTGAACCGGTTCAGCACCGTGCCGAACACCGCGTCGTAGTCGAACCTGGTCGCCAGCCGCTCGTCCCGTGCCGTCTCCGGGGTGGACTGACCGTAGACCACGCCCTGGTTCAGGTCGGTGGCCCGCAGGTCCCAGATCCGGCAGGCGAACTCGATGTTGTGGCTGTCGTGCACCTTGGACAGGTGGTAGAACGAGCCCGGCCGCTTGGGGAACAGCA
>Ga0302235_10003651_pt1 | contig 10751 bp, 12 predicted proteins | sample II_Palsa_N3_3_FD_193577 | JGI IMG/M metagenome (GOLD analysis project Ga0302235, IMG submission 193577) | Peat permafrost microbial communities from Stordalen Mire near Abisko, Sweden - II_Palsa_N3_3 | ecosystem: Environmental > Terrestrial > Soil > Palsa > Peat permafrost | place: Sweden... | reverse complement strand
CGTCACGGGGAGTGAATGCATCAGAGGCCCTCGATCTGCCTCTCCTGGAGGAGGGCCTGCGGCGGGTCGAGCCCCTGCTCACCGATATGGTCCTGACCGGGGAGGGCTTCCTCGATTCGGTGACCACCCACCTCATCACCGCAGGTGGAAAGCGCCTCCGACCCCTCTTGGCCCTGGCCGCCGCCACGGGCGGCGAGCGTGAGGCCACTCATGAGGACCTCTTGGGAGCGGTGGCGGTGGAACTCGTCCATCTGGCGTCCCTCTACCACGACGACGTGATCGACGAGGCCACGATCAGGCGAAACGTGGAAAGCGTCAACAGCAGATTCGGCAACCTGGTGGCCATCGTCGCCGGCGACTACCTGCTGGCCCGGTCGGCCGCCATCGCCGCCAGCCTGGGCCCCGAGGCCGCCACCCTGCTGGCCGACACACTCGGGCTCCTCTGCCAGGGACAGGTCGCCGAGGTGCGTTCGGCCTACCAGATCAACCGCACCCACGCCGCCTACTTCACGGCGATCGCCGGGAAGACGGCGGCGCTCACCTCGACCTCGTGCCGGATAGGGGCGCTGACCGGAGGGCTCCCCACCGCCGAGGTCGATGCCCTCACCGAGTACGGGCACTGCTTCGGCATGGTGTTCCAGATCCGCGACGACATTCTCGACATTACGGCGACCGACGGGGAGCTGCTCAAACCGGCCGGACAGGACCTGGCCGAGGGCATCTACACCCTGCCCGCCCTGGTCGCCCTGGCCGATCCCGATTCGGGACCGGATCTGCGGGCGCTGCTCGGACGGCCGCTCGGCCAACCCGAACGCGAGAAGGCGTGTGCCATCGTGGCCGCCTCGTCGGGCATCGGTGCCGCGGTGACCGAGGCCCAGACCTACGTCGAGCGGGCCCGGGTGGCGACCTCGTGGATCGCCAACCCCGCACTACGGGACGGCCTGGCCCAGTTGGCCGCCGAGCTTCTCATGGACCTGCCGGGCTGACCCGCACGGTCGCGCCCGACGGGGTCCGGACCGAGCGCAACCGTGCCGGGGTCATGCGGTGCTGGTCGAGCTCGCGGTACCGCACTTGGCGGCGATCTTGGCCAGCAGCGTGTTGCCCCGCGCCTCGCGCTTTTGCACCCGGGCGATGCGCGCGGCGATGCGTCGGGCCAACGTGGTGTGGCCGGCGGCGGTCGCCTTGGCCTCGCGGGCCTGGGCTTTGGGTATCCAGGCCTGCGCCTTGGCCTCGAGGGCCTCGATGCGCGTCGTCACCTTCTCGGCCTTGGCGCACCGGGTGGCCAGCGTGGCCGACGAGGGCGTCGACGGGGTGGCCGCCCCTGCAACCCCGGACGTCCCCACGATGCCGGCCGCACCCAGGGCCAACGAGCCCGAGACCGCGGCCACTGCGATGACCTTGCGTACCATCATGTGCTCCTCTTTTCTTTCCCTCTCCTGAGCCCCGGGTGGAGCCTGTGCCCACTGTGCCGGTCAAATGTGAGGAAGCTGTGAGGAGAGTGTCAGCGACCGGTGCGCGTAGCGGTGCACGTGTCGATCGGCTGTGGCAGGTTGTGCGCCATGACCGCGTACTGCGTCCTGAACTACCGGGTCACCGACCCCGAGGCCTACCAGGCCTACCTACGACAGGCGGGGCAGACCCTGCGACCGTACGGAGTCGAGACCCTGGTGGCCGACTACGCATCCGAGCCGGTCGAGGGCGAACCGGCACCGGTCACCGTGGTCCTCCGCTTCGACTCCAAGGAGACCGCCAGGCTTTGGTACGAGTCTCCCGAGTATCAGGCCGTGCTGCGGCACCGGCTCGACAACACCGAGGGTTTCGCGGTGTTCTGCGACGAGTTCGTCCGGCCGAGCTGACGACATCCGCATCCGGTCAACGCTCGGGCCGCAGCGTCGGGAAGGCGATCACCTCGCGGATGTTGGTGACATCACCCAGAAGCATCAAGAGGCGGTCGACGCCCAGTCCGAACCCCGACGTCGGGGGGAGCCCGTACTCGAGCGCCCGTAGGTACTCCTCATCGATCTCCGAGGCCTCTTCGTCCCCGGCGGCGTGTCGGGCTGCCTGCTCGGTGAAGCGGGCGCGCTGGTCGTCGGGGTCGATGAGCTCGCTGAACCCGTTGCCCAGCTCGCGCCCCGCCACCACCGGTTCGTAGCGCTCCACCAGATCGGGCCCGTCGCGGTGGCGCCGGGCCAGCGGCGACACCTCCGCCGGATAGTCGGTGACGAAAACCGGCCCCCACAGGCCGCCCTCGGTCGTCTTCTCGTAGATCTCCAGCAGGATCTTCCCCGGTCCCCACCCGTCGTCGACGCCGATGCCGACCTCGGTGGCCACCGTGACCAGGTCGTCGCGGGGCGTCCGGACGCTCAGGGCGTGGCCGGTCGCCTCGGCGATCAACTCCGACAGCGTCGCCCGGCGCCACGGCGGGGTGAGGTCCAGTGTGCGCCCGCCGTAGGACAACACGGTCGTTCCCAGGACGTCGAGGGCCACGCCGGCCACCAACTCTTCGAAGACGACCATCGTGTCGTGGTAGTCGGCGTAGGCCTGGTAGAGCTCCAAGGTGGTGAACTCGGGGTTGTGACGGGGCGAGATGCCCTCGTTGCGGAAGCTGCGACCGATCTCGAACACCTTGTCGAACCCGCCGACCACCAGCCGCTTGAGGTACAGCTCGGGGGCCACGCGGAGATAGAGGTCCATGTCCAACGTGTTGTGGTGGGTCACGAACGGTCGGGCGGCCGCGCCCCCGGCGATGGGGTGGAGGATGGGCGTCTCCACCTCGACGAAGCCGGCGGCCCACAACCGCTGACGTAGCGCCTGGACCACCGCGCTCCGCAGCACGAGTAGCTGGCGGGTGCGCTCGTTGGCCCACAGGTCGACCTCGCGCTGGCGGTAGCGGGTCTCGACGTCGGCCACGCCGCGCCACTTGTCGCCGAAGTTCCGCCGGGCCCGGGCCAGCAACTCCCACTGGTCCACCTTGACGGAGAGCTCGCCGCGCCGCGTGCGCACGACCTGGCCGGTGGCGCCGATCCAGTCACCGAGGTTGAGACGGACGAACTCGTCGAAGCGGGCCGTCACGGCGGACAGGGCGAAGAGCTGTACCGAGCCCGACGCGTCACGCAGTTCGGCAAATGCCAGCTTGCCCTGTGGCCTCGACAGCATGAGCCGCCCGGCCACCCCGACGATGTCACCGGACTCCTCGCCCGGACCCAGGCCCGACCACTCCTGGACCACCTGCGCGGCGTCGTGCGTGCGCGCGAAGCGGTAGGGGATCACCGTGTCGCTCTCGCTCATGGCAGGCTCTCGCTCATGGCCGGTTGCCCTCGCTCATGGCCGGTTGCCCGGTCGTGGCAGGCTCACCCGGTGCCACCGGACACGTTGCGCTCGTAGACGATGCGCAGTCCGTGCAGTGTCAACCATGGCTCCACGTGCTCAATGGTGTCCGAATGCGGGGCGATGAGCGAACTGAACCCGCCGGTGGCCACCACCGCGGACGGCCCCAGCTCCTCCATGAACCGCCGCGCCAGACCGTCGACCTGGGCGGCGAAGCCGTAGAGGGTGCCCGACTCGATCGACTCCACCGTCGACCGCCCGATGACGTGGCGGGGCTCGGAGATCTCCACGCGGCGCAGCGCGGCGGCGTGCTGGTAGAGCGCCTCCAAGCTGATCGCCACACCCGGGGCGATGGCCCCACCCAGGTACTCCCCGGCTGCGCTGATCGCCTCGACGGTGGTCGCCGTCCCCATGTCGACGACGACACAGGGGCCGCCGTAGAGATCGAAGGCCCCCACCGCGTTGGCCACCCTGTCGGCCCCGACCTCCCTGGGGTTGTCATACAGGATGGGCATGCCGCTCTTGGTTCCCGGCCCGAGCACCACGCAGGGCACCCGGGAGAACCACCGGGTCGCCATCTGCCGCAGCTCCGCCGTCACGTGCGGCACCGACGAGCTCACGGCGATCCCCGTGACCGATGCAGCGATATCGAGCCCCTCGAGGTCGAGGAGCTGCGTCAGCAGCACGGCGTGCTCATCGGGGGTGCGGGTCGGCACCGTCGAGAGTCGCCAGTGGTGTGTCAGGCCACGGGGCGCGGTCGGATCGGTCTCGGTGCCGATGCCCACGCCGACGTTCTCCTCGAGGACGGTGCCGGCGTCGACCTCGTCGCGCGCGTAGAGCCCGATGACCGTCTCGGTATTCCCCACATCGATCGCCAGCAGCACGATCAGCTCCCCTCGGTGTGACGCCAGATGAGATCGAGTCCCAGATCGAGCACGGTGGCCGAGTGGGTCAGTGCGCCGACCGAGATGCGGTCCGGCCCCGCCGCGGCATAGTCGCCGATCGTCTCCAGCGTCACGCCCCCGGACACCTCTGTCAAAATCGGCCCGGCCGCCTCGGCCCGGGCCAGCGCGACGGCCTCGGCCACCCGGGCCGGTGTCATGTTGTCGAAGAGCAGGGCGTCTGCCCCCGCCTTCGCCGCCTCGGCGACCTGGTCCAGCGTGTCGCACTCTATCTGCACCACGCGCCCGGGCCACAGGGCCCGGGCGCGGGCGACCGCCTCGGTGATGGTCACCCCGGCCAGATGGTTGTCCTTCACGAGCACGGCCTCGGAGAGGCTGGAGCGGTGGTTGACCCCGCCGCCGGCGCGGACGGCTGCCTTCTCGAGTGTCCGGAGGCCCGGAGTGGTCTTGCGCGTATCGAGCACCTGCACGTCGGGATTGCGGGCGTGCGCCGCGGCGACGTAGCGCGCCGTCCACGTGGCGATGCCCGACAGATGGCCCAGGAAGTTCAACGCCGTGCGCTCTGCGGTGAGGATGGGCCGCAACAGCCCGGTCACCTCCATCACCGTCTGTCCGGCCTCCAGCACGTCGCCGTCCGTGGCCCACCAGGACAGCTCGAGAGTGGGGCTCACCTGACGGAACGTCTCGGTGGCACACTCCCGGCCGGCCAGGACGCCGGGCCGGCGGGCCCGCAGGGCGAAGTGCGCCGTGGCGTTCTCGGGAAGGAGTGCCACCGTCAGGTCGCCGTCCGCCCCGAGGTCCTCGGCCAGGGCCCGAGTCACGGCTTCGCTGACCACTCCGCCGACCACTCCGCCGACGGACGGCGGCGGATCGTCGCCCGCGGGCCGGCTCATGGAGCCGGTGGGCTCATGGAGCCGGGGCGGCGGCGCCATGTACCTGGCGCCTGCGCCAGCGGGGATCGGTGGCGGGAAAGTCGCTCCGGGAGTGGGCGCCCCGGCTCTCGGTGCGGGTTTCGGCCGAGGCCAGGAGCGCCCCGGCCAGCTGCACCAGGTTGCCCAGCTCTCCGGCGGCGACCGACGCCCTCCGATCGCCGAGGGCGGCCGACACCTCGGCGACGGACCGTGCCGCCTGGGCCAGTGACCCGGCACTGCGGACCACCCCGGCCCCGCCGGTCATGGCCCGCTGCAGCGAGTCACGGAGCTTGGCCACGTCGGACGGCGTCGGGGACGGCGACCCGGTGGGCCCGGCCATCTCCGGGGTCCACTGGCGCGGCACGTCGGCCACCGCACTCCACCCGATGCCGTCGAGCGGTGTGCCCCCGAGGATGGCCCGCAGGGCCCCGCTCGGCTCGGGATCGTTGTGGGGGGAGGCGATGCGCTCGGCCAGGCGGGCGCCGAAGACCATCCCTTCGAGCAGGGAGTTCGACGCCAGCCGGTTCGCCCCGTGCACGCCGGTGCAGGCCACCTCGCCCACCGCCCACAGGCCGCGCAGCGCGGTGGCACCCCACAGGTCGGTCACCACGCCACCCGAGAGGTGGTGAGCCGCCGGAGCGATGGGGAGCCAGTCGGTCTCGGGGTCCAGGCCGATGGAGGTCAACGACGCGGCGATGGTGGGAAAGCGCTGCGGGAACCTCTCCAGCGCGGTGGCATCGAGCCAGAGGTGGTCGGTCCCCTGCTGGCTCATGCGGGCCGCCATGGCCCGGCTGACCACATCGCGCGGGGCCAGCTCGTCGACGAACCGCTCCCCGGCGGCGTCCCGCAACAACGCGCCATGGCCGCGCAGCGCCTCCGAGAGCAGCGGACGCGGCATGGCCGGATGGTGCAGCGCCGTCGGGTGGAACTGGACGAACTCAACGTCGGCGGTCGGCACCCCGGCCCGCAGGGCCATGGAAACGCCGTCGCCCGTCGACTCCGGGGGGTTCGTGGTGACCGAGAAGAGCTGTCCCGCTCCGCCGGTGGCCAGCACCACGTGGTCGGCCCGCACCTCGACGGCGGCACCGTGCGGCGGCAGCGCCAGCACGCCGACGCAGCGCCCGCCCTCAACCAGGAGATCGAGGGCGAACCACCCCTCCAGCACCGCGCTCGCCGTCCGATAGGTGGCATCGACCAGCGCCCTCTCGACTTCGGCCCCCGTTGCCGCGCCGCCGGCATGGACCACCCGCGGACGGGAGTGCCCGCCCTCCCGGGCCAGCGACAAGAGGCCGGTGGCCTCCCGGTCGAACTCCACCCCCAGCCTGATGAGCTCGTGCACCCGGCCCGGCCCCTCGTCGACCAGAACCCGCACCGCTTCCTCGTCACAGAGCCCGGCCCCGGCGGCCAGGGTGTCGGCCAGGTGTAGATCGGTCGAGTCCTCGTCGCCACCGAGCACGGCGGCGACGCCTCCCTGCGCCCAGCGGGTGGCCGACTGCGACAGGGCGCCCTTGGTCAACACCCCCAGCGAGGGTGCCGATCCCCGCCCGGCGGCCGGTCCCGCCAGCCGCACGGCGGCGGAGAGCCCCGCCACCCCGCTGCCCAGGACCAGCACGCTGAACGGCCCGGGCCGGGCCGCCGTGCTCACGGTCGTTCGTTCAGGGCGAGCTCGGAGTCGAAACGGGCCGAGACCTCATCGATGACCCGGTTGTGCGCGTCGACGTGCACGACCCGCGGTGCGTAGGTCGAGAGCTCCTCCCGCTCGTACTCGGCGTAGGTGATCAGGATCACGGTGTCGCCCGGCGCGACCAGCCGGGCGGCGGCGCCGTTGAGGCAGATCTGCCCCGGATCCCCCTCGATGGCGTACGTCTCGAAGCGTGCCCCGTTGTTGATGTCGAGCACCGCGACCTGCTCGTAGGGGAGGATGTCGGCCAGCGCCATCAGCTCGGTGTCCACGCTGACCGACCCGACGTAGTGCAGGTTCGCATCGGTCACCGTGGCGCGGTGGATCTTCGACTTCATCATGCGGCGACGCACGGGTCAGCCGACCTTTTCCAGCCGGTGACCGAGACGCCGGGCCCGCCCGCCGTGGGCGACCGCCGCCACGCCGGCCGGCGCCACCGTGGCTCCGGCACAGTTGTCGATCAGCCGGACCGGGCCCACCTCGGCGGCGATGAGCAGGCGCACCGACGCCGGATCGTCGATCACCTCGCAGGCCACGAGGTCCCCGGCCCGCACGGCCGCCGCGTAGTCCAGGCGCACCAGGGGCTCGTCGTGCACGACCCGGCCCATGGCCTCGGCCACCAGGGAGGAGAGGCGCACGCCCCCATCGAGCAACCCGCGGCCGGTACCCAGGGCCCGCGACAGCACCACGGCCGCCGACCGCTCCTCGGCCGAGAGGCGGACGTTGCGACTCGACAGCGCCAACCCGTCCGACTCGCGCACGATCGGACAGCCCACCACGACCACGGGCAGGGAGAGGTCGGCCGACATCTGACGCACCACCGCCAGCTGCTGGTAGTCCTTCTCCCCGAAGTAGGCCCGGCACGCCCCGGCGATGGAGAACAGCTTCGCCACCACCGTGGCCACGCCGTCGAAGTGCCCCGGTCTTGAGGCCCCTTCCCATCCTTCGCTGACGCCCCGCACCGACACGGTCGTGGAGACCGGTTCCGGCCAGGCAGGGTACATCTCGGTCACAGAGGGCACGAAGACCACGTCGACGCCCGCCTTGGCGCACACGGCCAGGTCCCACTCGAGCGTGCGGGGGTAGTGGGCGATGTCGTCGGGATCGCCGAACTGGAGGGGGTTCACGAAGATGCTCACCGCCACGACCTCGCACTCCGCCCGGGCACGGGTCATGAGGGAGACATGGCCGGCGTGCAGGGCACCCATGGTCGGCACCAGGCCCACCGTGCGGCCGGTGGCCCGGGCCTGCTGCAGCAGCTCGTGGCAGCCCGTTGCTGTGGTGACCACGCGCATGGCCTACACCGCCACCGGCGCGCTGGGCCGGGCAACATCGGTGGGCCGGGGCACATCGGTGGGCCGTCTCGGATCGGTGGGCCGTCTCGGATCGGTGGGCCGGCCCGGATCGGTCGATCCGCTCGATGCGGCCAGCCGGGTGGCCAGGGCCACGCCCGCCTGGTAGCCGGCCCGTTCGCGGTCCGGGAGCGCGTCGAGATGCCGGCTCAGCGTGTCCCAGTCGCCGCGCATCGCCGGCCCGGTCAGCGCCCGCTGCGGACCCAGCGCCGCCACGTCGTCCACCGCCGCCCGGGTGAGGGGGAGAAAGGCATCGAGATCCAGCCCGGCCGACGCGGCCACCCGCTCGACCTGGCCCAGGAGGGCCACCACGTGGTTGGCGGCGATGCAGGCGGCGGCGTGGTAGACGGCGCGATCAGCGTCGGCCACCTCGACCACCCGCCCGTCGAGGGAACGGGCCATCGTGCGGGCCACCACATCCCCGCTCACCGCGAACGTCACTCCCGAGGCCAACCGGGCGGCACCCACCTCGGCATTGGGCAGCGGGATCAGCGGGTGGAGGGCGGCGCGGCGGGGGTGGGGCTCGAGGGCGCTCAGTCCCAGCGAGCCCGAGAGATGCACCACCGTCGTCTCGGCGTGGGGGGTCACTGCCGCGGCGACGTCGGCCACGGCGTCGTCCGGCGTGGCGATGACCAGCACGTCCACTCCTCTGGCGGCGCCGGCGAGGTCGTCGCCCCGCCCGAGGAAACCGACCACGTTCCAGCCGTGCGCAGAAAGGGCCGCGGCGAGCGAACTCCCGGCGCGCCCGGCGCCGATGAAGCGGATGGTTTGCACGAAACCTCCTTCGGCGTTCCAGCCCCTCTCGGGTGCCGTTCGCCTACAGACGATCGAAACATCAGACCCCTACAGCCTACCCACACAGATCACCTCGCCACCAGCGGCGGCGAGTTGCTCGGGGGTAACCAGCTCGGGGGCGAGGTCCGCCAGCGGCTGCAGCACGAACCGTCGCTCCCACATGCGCGGGTGGGGGACGACGAGGTCCGCCTCGTCCACTCGCAGGTCGCCCACCAAGAGGACATCGGCATCGAGCGTCCGGGGACCGAAGCGGACCGTGCGGACCCGGTGGGCCGCCTCCTCCAGGGCCCGGCACCGGGCCAGGAGTTGGCGCGGGCCGTCTGACGTCGTCAGCTCCACCACCACGTTGAGGAAGGGCCCCTGGCCCGCCGGTCCGCCCACCGGCTCGGTCTCGTAGAGGGGGGAGACCGCGGTGACATCGCCCGCGTCCGCCAACTGCGCCACGCCCCGGCGCAGGGCCTCCTCCCGGTGGCCGAGGTTGGAGCCGAGCCCGATGAACGCCCTTTGTAGGGCGCCGGCCATCAGTTCAGGTCACCCGTCGCCGGTCCCGCACGGGACCGCAAGACGCGCACCCCGGTGGAGGCCACGTCCAGGGCCAGCGGTGGGCGCAACTTCCGGACCGCCACCTCCACGGCCTGCAGTCGGGGGTCGCTGATGAGCAGGACGTCGGCCAAGCGACCGGCCAGCGCCTCGAGCAGCTGGAACGACCGCTGCTGCACCACGTCGGCCGCCGCCCGGGCCAGGGCGCCGTAGTCGACGGTGTCGGCCAGCGAGTCGCTGCGCTGGGCCGCCGCCGTATCGACCCAGACCACGACGTCCACGGAGAAGGGTTGGGCCCGTTCGCGCTCCTCGGGCAGTACGCCGTGCACCCCCATGACGCGCAGATCGAGGATCTCGATCCGGTCCCCGCCCGACGCGGGCCCGGTCACTGCGCCGAGGGGCGTGGGGGCGGGCCGTCCAGGGCGGCGAGAAGCTCACGCCCCGGCTCACCCATGGCGTGCCCGCAGACGTGCTCGACCAGGGCGACCGCCTGGGGCTGGTTGTGCAGCCGTTTGGACCAGACCAGATAGCCGGCGACGACCCCCATCACCCGGTCGCCCAGCTCGTCTTGGTGTACCAGGATGCGCAACCCGGCGCCCAGGGAGTGGTCGATGTCCTTGAAGCACTCCGTGAGCACCGTGCGGGGATCCCCGGTCTTGGAGAGCGGGTAGTGCGCCCAGGCCAGCCCCTCGTCGTCGTACGCGGCCAGGTTGTGGGGGGAGGGGAGGAGGGAGATCACCCGGCCGAATCCCTGGTTACGGAGCCAGATGATCTCCTCCCGGCGGCGGACCTTGCGGTGGTTGGGCGCGTAGCCACCGGGGCGTTCGCTGATGGCCAGATGGTCGGTGATGACCCAGGTGAAGTTCCGTGGCGGTATCCCCGCCGCCCACTTTCCCTTCATGCTGCAGGACCATACAACCGGGCCGCCTGCACCGTGACGGCCACGTCGTGCACCCGCACCATGCCCGCCCCCGCCACCAGGGCCTGCGCCGCCGTGGCCAGCGATCCCTCGACCCGATCCTCGGGCCCCACCGGTTCGGAACTCCCGGACGGCGCCGCCAGGAGGCCGAGGAAGCGTTTGCGGCTGGTGCCGACCACCACGCCGGCACAGCCGGCGCCGGTGGCCGCGGCGACCACCTCGGGCAGGTGGTGGAGGAGCGAGAGGTTGTGCTCCATCGTCTTGCCGAATCCGATGCCCGGGTCGACCCATACCTCCTCGACGCCGGCCTCCAGGGCGGCGCGC
>Ga0302235_10003649_pt1 | contig 10753 bp, 11 predicted proteins | sample II_Palsa_N3_3_FD_193577 | JGI IMG/M metagenome (GOLD analysis project Ga0302235, IMG submission 193577) | Peat permafrost microbial communities from Stordalen Mire near Abisko, Sweden - II_Palsa_N3_3 | ecosystem: Environmental > Terrestrial > Soil > Palsa > Peat permafrost | place: Sweden... | reverse complement strand
CGCAGCGAGGAGTCACGTCGTGAACGTGGCCTCGATCACCAGACGGCGCACGGACCTGGCCTGATGGTTGTGGGAATTATCAAATACCCCTCTTTCGGGCAGAATGTCACCTCCACACCACTACGTACCGCGGCCTCGGCGTTGCGAGGCGGGGCTCGTGTGGTGGCCGTGACGGCGGAGACCGTGGCTCCTCGTGGGAACCTTCCCAGCTCTCGGTGAGGAGGTTCAGCGTCCGTGCTGCGCATGTTCACCGCCGCCGTTGCGCCCCGAGCGGAGCTTGCGCCCCGGGCGGAGCTTGCGCTCCAACTCGGCTTACCCGCAGGAAACGCGTTTCCTTCAGCTGGCTGGGGATCATCAATGCCCTGCAGATGGCCTCGGCGGTGCTCGGCGCCCCGCCGCTGGTCTTCGTGTTCCTGCTGGCGCAGCGCCAGATCGTCGAAGGCGTGGCCGGCACTGGCCTGAAGGAGCAGGCCGCCCGGCGGCTCAGCGCCGCTTCGCTGCCGAAGGACCGCCGTGACTATGTCACTGGCCAGGTGATTAGGTCCTCGCGTGTTTCAAAAAGCCCGGGCCGCGAAGAAGGCTCATAAGTTTCAAAGGAATTGTCCCCTTTGAATAGCCTATGCCCGCGTGCCAGGAGCTTTGCTATTTTCCCGGTTGCGGAAAACCCGGTAACGGTTCGCGTACGATCCCGGCCGGTGCTATTATTTTGTCACTTCTCTGCCATAGAGTCCGCTTTATAGCTAACGCATACAGGAAGTGAGATTTCCGTGAGTCAGCCCCCGGATCCGTACGCTCCAGGGCCTGGGCAGCAGGCCAGTCAGCCGCCTGCCGATCAGGTCTATGGCCAGCAGCCGGGCCAAGGCTACGGGCAGCCTTACGGTCAGCAGCCCGGCGAGGCCTATGGCCAGCAGCCCGGCGAGGCCTACGGCCAGCAGCCCGGGCCCGCCTATACCCCGGCGCCTCCGGTACCCGCCGGATATGGCTACGGTCAGTACCCGAACGTTGTGCCGCAGGGGATGTACTTCGACCAGCTCTCGGGCCTTAACCTGCCCGATGGCACGCAGCTCGCCAGCGTCGGCCGCCGTATCGGTGCCTTTTTCCTGGCCATTCCGCTCGCCATCGTCACGCTGGGAATCGGCTACGTCATCTGGGGCCTCATCGTCTGGGGCAACGGCCAGACCCCGGCCATGCAGGTGCTCGGGATGCGCGTATGGCGGCCCGAGACCAATAAGGTAGCCGGTTTCTGGTTCATGGCCCTGCGTGAGATCGTGGGCCGCATCGTCGACGGCATCCTCAGCCTCATCACCGAGATCACGTCGTTCGTCCTGTTCGTGGCGGGCAACAAGCATCAGGCTTTGCATGACCTCATCGCGGGCACCGTGGTTCTGTACGACCCGGACAAGGTGCTGCCAAGCTGAGGAGGGCGCGGAGGGCTCCGGGACCTGTCTCCTATGATCGCGACGTGAGGCCTGATGTCTTCGCCCTTCGGGCTGATTGTCCCTGACCCGCCGCCCACGGCTCCGCCGTAACGTTCCCGGAACGGTCCCGCCGTAGTGTCGAGTCTCGTGGGGAGAGCGCAGCCAGGTCCGGCGACACCAGTAAGCCGGCGACACCGGTAAGCCGGTCACGCCGGACCTGGCTGGCCGCGCCCGCCAGGGCGACGGTCCTGGGTGTGCTCGCTGCCGTGCTCGTCGCCGGATACGTGGTCACGGTCGGCTTCGTCCGCCAGCTGACGGCGCTCAATGCCGGTCCGGTCTGCGTCACCCTCCTGATCTACCTTGCCGTGGGAGTGATCGTCACACGGCGCCACCTGGGCCTGCGTATCCGCCGCCATCTGGGTTCCCACCGTCATCGCCGTGGCCGATCACCACGTTCGTCTTGATTCTTTCGGTGATGTAGAGGGCAGCGGAGGACAGACGGGCGCCGTTCTCAGCGCGGTAGAACTGCTGGTCGTCGCCGCGATCGTGGCGATCTGGCTTTCGTTGGTGGCCCATCAGGTGCTCGGTTGGCGCCGGAGCACCGGGGAGCGCCGCCAGCAGCAGAAGTGGCTGGCGTCGGGTGCCGCGATCACCATCGTCGGCTGCGCCCCGACCTGGCGGGGTGGTGAATCACGCCCTGGAACCGACCCACGTGTCGGTGTGGAGCAGCCAGCGTGACTAAGAACGGCCCCCTGAGAATAGCGTGCGCTTACCGTGAGTAACCGAATCGATACCGGTTTTCTGGTTATCGCTATCCGACTGAACTGGATGCGGAACGCGAACTACGGTATTCCGCATGGAAGACCCTGAGATCGTCGCCGCCATCGTGTCCGGTGACCCCGATGGGCTCGCCGAAGCATACGGCCGTTACGCCATGCCGCTCTGCGCCTACTGCTGTTCCATCCTGCGCGAGCCAGCCGAGGCTGCCGACGCGGTGCAAGATACGTTCCTCATTGCTGCCGCCAAGCTTGGCGGGCTCCGCGACCCGGCCAAGCTCCGCCCCTGGCTCTTTGCGGTCGCGCGCAACGAATGCCTGCGGCGCCTTCGGGCCGGGTACGTTACCTCCCGGCGCCAGGAGGCGGCAGAGGTGTCCGTCCCGCCGGCCCGGGCCGGCGGCGCGGCGGAACGAACGGATCTGCAGGAGCTGGTCCGGGATGCGATCGACGGGCTGAACCCTGGCGAGCAGGATGTCATCGAGCTGAGCCTGAGCCACGAGCTCGACGGCGAGGATCTGGCCGAGGTACTCGGAGTATCGCGAAACCACGCTCACGCGCTGCTGTCGCGGGCCCGCAGCCAGCTGGAAAGATCCCTCGGGGTGCTGATCGTGGCGCGGACCGGCCGGCCGGCGTGTCCCGGACTGGACACCACGCTGGCGGGCTGGGACGGGCAGCTGACCGTGCTGATGCGCAAACGGATTGGCCGGCACATAGAACAGTGCGGGATCTGCGGTGATCGCAAGCGCGGTGAGCTGACTCCGGCGCTGTTCGCCGGGATGGTGCCGCTGGTCGCGATGATGCCTGGGTTCCGTGATCAGCTGCTGAGGATGATGGCCGACCGGACCCCGGCCGGGATGGCGGAGCGGTTGAGCGTGGCGGGTCGCGCGGGGCGGTTCGGGCCCTCGGGTTTCCCCAAGGCCATGCCGGTGCCGGGGGCATCGGCGTGGCGCCGGGCGATGCAGCGTCCGCGTGCCGCGATGCACCATTCGAACGCCGTGGTGGCGAGCGCGGCCACGTCGGTCATGGCGGCGGGCGCCATCGCGGCCGTGGTCATCGGCGGCCCGCTGCACGGCCCGTCATCGGCGGCCGGGGCCAGGGCCGGAACGACCCATAGCGGGGCCACCAGCACCGGGGGCCCGTCGCCGGCGCATGGTGGCCCGTCTGACCGCAGCGGCGGCGGGCTCGCGCCTTCGACCTCGAGCTCAGCTGGCGCGACCGCGCCCGTTCCGCCCAAGGCGTCAGCCACCTCGGGCTCTGTGGTGTCGCCGAACCCTCCAGCCTCCGGCACGGGGTCTTCTCCGTCTGCGGCCACCTTTGCGTCTGCGGGCTCGTCGCCGACACCGGGGGTGAGCCAGGGGACGGTGACGACCTCGACCGGGACACTGGATCTGGCGTCCGCAAACGGCACGGCGAGCGGGAAGCTCGCGGTCACGGCCGAGGGCGGGCCGGTCAGCGACTACTCGATCACGGTCGGGCCCACCCTGGCGGGCAGGCTGACCGTGTCACCCTCGTCGGGGTCGCTTGCCGCCGGGGAGAGCGTGACCGTGACGGTGACCTCGACCAGCCTGGTCACCCTGGACGGGCAGCTCACCGTGAACCCGGGCGGCCGGACCGTCACGGTACTGCTCAGCATCGGCCTCTAGGGCGGCGGCCGCCAGCGCCGGCCGGCGCAGGGACTCCGTCGACCTGAGCCGGCAGGCTTACCACTCGACGAGCGTCCAGATCTCCGGCCGGGGTCCGTCGCCCACGTCGACGGAGGCGAATCGCCTGGCCGCCTCCTTCAGGTGCCTGATCGCGGCGTCGCGCTGGCCATCCGCGTGCAGCAGGTCGGCCATGTTGGTGTGCAGCGCCGCGACGCGATGCTGGTCGCCGAGTTCGCTGCCGAGCTCGAGCGCTTCGGCCGCGAGCGCCAGCGCCTCGGTGCCGCGGCCGGTCTCGGCCAGCAGCCGGGCCAGGTTGTTCAGGGCCGCGACGGCCGCGCCGAGCGGCGCGGATGGGGGCGGCTGTCCCCCCGAGCCCCCCGAGCCCCCCGAGCCCCCCGAGGCCCCCGAGGCCCCCGGGCCAGCAGCGGTTTTTGGCCGCCGCCGCGCTTCGGCCAGGCTGTCCCGTAGGTAGGTTTCTGCCGCGCCGGCGTCCCCGGCACGCGCGGCGAGCATGCCGAGCACGTTGAGCGCCTGGGCCGTGGCCTCGGGATCACCTGCGGCCCGGGCGCAGGTGAGGGCGGCCTGGCCGAGGACAGCGGCCTGGCTCGTGTCACCGCGCCGGTACGCGACGACAGCGCGGTCGGCTTCCGCCCGGGCCAGGCGGCCAGGCTCGGCCTCCTCAACCAGTTCGGTCACGATCGCGAGGTGTGCTTCGGCCAGCTCCCAATCACCCAGCCGGTGGTGCACGTCGGCCAGTTTGTGCTCGATTCCTGCCTGCATGGCGCGGTCGCCTTCGCCGCCGCTGGCGATGGCCGCGGCGGTCTCGAACTCGGCCAGCGCCTCCCGGTAGCGGCCGAGCACGACCAGCACGTCGCCCAGGGCGATCCGCCCGGGGAGCTGCGCGAAGCCGAGCGCCAGGGCCCGGACGAGGTGCGCATGCGCCTGTTCGTGCGCGTAAAGTTCACGGGCCAGCTCACCGGCCCGCCACCACCACTGCGCCGCCTCGCCGTCCCGGCCGGCCAGCTGCAGATGGCCAGCCACGGTCGCGGCCCGGGTGCTGGCCGGATCACGCTCGTACCGCCGGATGAGGACATCGGCGGCCCGGCCGTGCAGCAGGCGCCGCCTGGCCAAACTCGCCGATTCATAAGCGGTTCGGCGCAGCGCCTCGTAGGGAAAGCCGTAGGACGGCGGCTGGTTACCGGCATCCTGCCGGGTGGGGGTGGGGGGCGGGGGGATCTCGGTCAGCAATGACCGGGCCAGCGCCTCCTCGATGGCCTCGACGATCTCGTCCTCACCTCGCCCGCTGACCGCTCGCAGCAGGTCCGCGTCGTTGTCGCTGCCGAGCACCGCGGCCGCGGTCAGCATCTGCAGCGTCGGCTCGCTGACGGCCTGCAACCGGGTCCGCAACAGGTCCCTGACGCTGGCCGGCGGCCACCAGTCGGCCGCCGCTGAACCAAGCACATCGGGTTCGGAGGCGTCGGGGGCTTCCGGGTTAGGTCCGGCCGAACGCAGCGCCTCCACGTACTCGCGGACCAGCATCGGCAGCCCGCGCGTCTGCTCAAGCAGCCTGGCCACGTCGACCCGGGGCATCCCGTCAAGGTCGAGCAGAGCGCCGATGGCGTCGGCGCCGAGCGGGCCTGGCTCGATGGTCTGGCCGGTCAGCTGGCCTTCGGCCTCGCCGAGCGCGGTCCGCAGGCCTCGCAGCCGTCCCGCTTGTTCGGGCTGCCAGCTCAGGACGAGCAGCAGCGGCCAGTCGGCCAGCCGCCGCACCAGGTAGGCGAGCAGGCCGAGTGACGAGTTGTCCGCCCAGTGGACGTCCTCCACCACGACGACGCCGACCCGGCCGCCGCGCACTCCAGCGGGCCTGCCTGCCTGAGCGCCCGCACCAGCGCCGCTCGCCGCGGCGAGCAGGGTGTCGGCGATGGCGCCGTACAGCCGGGTGACGGCGACCGGGCTGTCGAGGGCCGGCGCGGCCGAATCGGGCTGGGCCGCGGCCAGCGCCGGGACCAGGCGTCCCGCCATGGCGGCCGTCTGCGCCGGGAGCATGTCCGGCAGGTCGGGCCGGATCGCGAGCGCGGTCCGCAGCAAGTCGGCCGCCAGTACGAACGGAAGCGCGGTCTCGCCGTCGTGACACCGGGTCGCCAGCACGGTGGCACCAGCCGTGGCCACCTGCTCGCGAAGTTCGGTGATAAGCCGGGTCTTGCCGCTGCCGGCCTGGCCGGCGATTGCCACCACCCCCCCGCCCCTCCCGTCCCTCCCGTGCCGCCCGGCGGCCTGCCAGGCCGAGCGCAGGGCGGCCAACTCGGCCTCCCGGCCCACCAGCGGCCAGGTCACCGGGGCCGGCGGACCGCTTTGGTCGGGTTCGCCCCCGGCCCGCGACGGCGGCGGTTCGAGCCGGCCCGCACGCACGTCGTCATAGAGCTGTGTCGTCTCGGGCAGCGGTCGGACGGCGAGGTCCCGGTCGAGCACCCGCACCAGGGTCCGGTACTGCCGCATGGCGGCCGACCGCTGGCCGCCCCAGCCGTGCAGCTTGATGATGACCTGGTGGGCGGGCTCGTGCAGCGGGTCGAGCTGCAACCAGCGACGGGCGTGCCCGGCCGCGCGGTCGAGCTCGCCGTCCGCGATGCAGGCCGCTACCAGCCGCTGCAGCCCGCGAGCCAGGGACTGCCTGAGCTGCTCGCTGACCGAGGCCTGCCATTCCTCGAAGTCCGGGCAGCCCCGCAGGGTGAAGCCGGTCAGGAAGTCATCCCGGTAGAGCTGTACGGCCCGCTCGAGGGACGCGGCGTCCGGCTGGGTGATCAGGGTCTCGAAGTCGCGCACGTCGACCCGGACCACGGCCGGATCGAGAGCGACCGCCGTGCGGCTGACGGCCAGTCCGTCGCCCATGGCGGCGGCGGTCACCGACAAGGTACGCCGTAGCGAGGCCCGTCCCTTAACGCTATCGGCGTCGGGCCAGAGCAGGTCGGCTAGCTGCTCCCGGCTGTGTTCGCGGCCGGTGACCGCGAGTAGCGCGAGTAGCGCCGTGGCCTTCCTGGTGTCGAAGGTGACCGGCGTGCCGTCGCGCCTGACTACTGGCGGCCCCAGCAGGGCCAGGCTGAGCTCCGTCGTTGCCATCCAGGCCACCGTAACGCAGGTTCGTAAAAAAATGTGGGGGAGGGCTTTACTGCCGTAACGATCTCGTATCGCCTTCTCTCTAGGCTGATGGTGCGTCGCAAATGATGCCGCGAAACCCGGAGTGTGATATGGCGCAACAGGTGGGGAGTACCAGCGGGCCTGCCCCGGCAGCCCCGGCGGTCCGAGAGGTTGAGGCAGCGCCTGGGGGGGCGTCTGAGGTCGCCGCGGCGGACTGGCCCGGACCCGTCAGCGCGGGCGATGACCAGCCCGGCACTGAAAGCACCACAAGCGTTATGAGTAGCAAGAGCATCGCGAGTTCCAGCGACGGCAAGAACGCCCGCGTGCGCGGCTGGCTGCGTCGCACCCCTCCCGCCGCCGTCGTCGCCGTGGCGGCGGCGCCGAGCGTGGTGGCGGCCGGACCCGACCTGGACCTGGCCTCCAACGATCCGCTGGTCGGCTACCTGCTCAGCGCGGCCAGCGCGGTGGACATCACCGGGTTGCGCCTGCAGTCCCCGGCGCTGAAGGCCCTGCAGGCGGCCGGCGTGGTCCTGTTGGTCCCGCTGATCTCGTCCGGCAGCCTGGTGGGTCTGCTCAGTCTCGGCCCGAGACGGTCCGAACGCGGTTACTCGACCGATGACCTGCGGCTGCTCAACTCGCTGGCCGGCTACGCGGCTCCGGCCATGCGGGTCGGCCAGCTGGTCAGGCAACAGCAGGCCGAAGCCCGCCAGCGAGAGCGGATCGAGCAGGAGCTCAAGATCGCCCAGATCATCCAGCAGCAGTTCCTGCCCAAGCAGCTGCCCGACCTGCCTAGCTGGCATGTGGCCGCGTTCTACCGCCCGGCCCGGACGGTCGGCGGCGACTTCTACGACTTCATCCCGCTGCCGGACGGCCGGGTCATGTTCGTGGTCGGCGACGTCACCGACAAGGGCATCCCGGCCGCGCTGGTCATGGCCAGCACGCACGCACTGCTGCGAGACGCCGGGCCCCGGCTCGTCTCTCCGGGCAAGGTCCTCGGCCACGTCAACGACATGCTCTGCGTCGACATCCCGGCGCACATGTTCGTCACCTGCCTGGCCCTGGTGCTGGATCCGGTCAGTGGCAAAGTGGTCTTCGCCAACGCGGGCCACGACGTCCCCTACGTAAGGACCCAGGGCGGCGTAGCCGAACTGCGGGCCCGCGGCATGCCGCTCGGGCTGATGCCCGGTATGGACTACGAGGAGCGGCACTTCCAGTTCGAGCCGGGCGACTGCGCCCTGCTGCACAGCGACGGCCTCGCCGAGGCGCACGCGCCTGACCGGGAGATGTTCGGTTTCCCGCGAGTTTCGGCACTGGTCGGTAAGGGCCCGTCGGGAGAGGCCCTCATCGACCTGTGCCTGACCGAGCTCGGCAGCTTCACCGGACCCAATCACGAGCAGGAAGACGACATCACGCTGGTATCACTGCAGCGCTCGCCGTCGGCGTGGAATCAAGAGGACCCGGAGCTTCAGGGGGATCGGGGAGGCGTGTAATGACACAGGTAGCCCGGCCCGCGCCGGAAAGGCTCGATGCCTTCACCGTGCCCAGCCAACCAGGCAACGAACGGCTCGCGCTGGCCCGGGTGGCCGGGACCCTGCAAGGCCGCGGTCTGTCCGATGCCAGGCTCGAGCGGCTCAAGACCGCGGTCGCCGAGGCCACCATGAACGCGATCGAACACGGCAACGGGAACCGCGCGGAGATTCCGGTCGAGGTCGAGGTGACCCGCAGTGGCGATGACATCATCGTCGCCATCAGCGACCAGGGCGGGCAGACGCACCCTGGCGACGACGACCATGAGCAGCCTGATCTCCTCAAGAAGCTGGACGGCGACCAGAGCCCTCGCGGCTGGGGGTTGTTCCTCATCCGCAACATGGTCGACGCGATGGACATAACGACCGACGGCCAGCGGCACACCATCTGGCTGACCATGCGAACGACAGGAGCGGCACATGACGAGCATGTGTGAGGCCACGACCCGGGTTCTGCCCGGAGCCGCCATCATCGAGCTGGCGGGCGAGGTCGACGGATCCGCCGCCGAGGTCCTGACCGACGCTTATAAGCGCGCCGTCAGTGCCAGCGCCGAATCAGGCGACCTAGGCACGGTCGTGCTCGACTTCGCCGCGGTGGATTACATCAACTCCACCGGCATCGCGCTGATTGTCAGCGTGCTGGCCCGGGCGCGGGCCGAACGCCGGAAGGTCGTCGCCAGCGGCCTGTCTGCGCACTACCGCGAGATCTTCGATATCACCAGGCTGTCGGACTTCATCGAGCTCTTCCCCGATCTCGACCGCGCCGTCAGCCAGCTCGGCACAGCGTAAGCGCAAGCGCAAAGGGAGGGACCAGATGAACGCACCAGCGATCACGATGGACGTCCGGCGGGTCGGCGAAACCGCCGCCGTCGTCGATATCAGGGGCGAGGTCACCGCGGCCTGCGAGCCCGTGCTGATGTCGGCCTACGAGGCCGCAGGCGGCAGCGCGACGAGCAGGCTCGTGCTGAACTTCGGCGGCCTGGAGTACATGAACAGCGGCGGCATCGGCATGCTCGTCACCTTGCTGGTCCGGGCCAACCGGCAGCGGCAGCAGCTCGCGGCCTACGGGCTGAGCGAGCATTACCGGGAGATCTTCGAGCTGACCAGGCTCGACGAGGCCATCACTATCTATGACAACGAGGAATCGGCGCTGCACGGCGTCGTGAGATGACAGGACAAGCCATGACAGAGACAGCAGGCCCGGACAAGGTAGCCACGGCCGACGAGATCGGCCTCAGCGCCCGCGAGGCCGCCGCCCCGCCGCCCGACACAGTGCCGCCGCGTGACGCGGCCCAGGCAGCCCCGCCGCGTGACGCGGCCAGCTGGGCCCGCAAGGTGGACCGGCTGGAGGTCGACCACCGGTCCGGGGTTCGCGGGACGAACGTCGCGGGCCGCCGGCTCACCGGCCCGGTGCAGGGCTTCGGCAAGATGTGGCAGAAGACCTACCGGATGGACGCCGGCTCCCAGATCACGCCGGAACAGGCGATCGCCACCTGGCGTGAGCATTTCCCCGAGTTCTGGCCGAAAGGCAACCGTTTCGCCGGCGCGCTCACCGGGATCAATCCAGGTGACGTGGCCCTGCTTGACCTGTCCATCGGGGGCGGGGTCAAGCTGTCGACCGGCGTTTTCGTCCTTTACGCCGACGCCGAGTCGTTCACGCTGATGACGCCGCAGGGTCACATGTTCGCGGGCTGGATCACGTTCTCCGCGGAGCGTGAGGGCGGCACCACCACCGTGCAGGCGCAGGTGCTGATGCGCGCGAACGACCCCCTGTACGAGATCGCGATGACCCTAGGCGGGCACCGCAAGGAAGACAAGTTCTGGGCCGCGACGCTGACCGCGCTCGGCCGCCGGCTCGGGCTGCCTGACCCGAGGGTCCAGACCCGCAGCACCTGCGTGGACTCTAAACGGCAGTGGCGTCACTCCCGAAATGTCTGGCACAACTCCATGGTGCGCAGCGTGCTGCAGACGATCTCAGCTCCGCTGGTCGGCTTGAGCCGACTCGCCCGCGGCGTTAAGAGCCAGGCCTAACGGGTAACGGGGATTCCATGCGGGCAGAACTAGACGCGGTGGTCGTCGGCAGCGGGCCGAACGGCCTGGCCGCCGCGGTCACCATGGCCGCGGCGGGGTTGCGGGTGCACATCATCGAGGGCGCGCCGACGATCGGCGGCGGCTGCCGGACCGAAGAGCTGACCCTGCCCGGCTTCTGGCATGACGTCTGCTCTGCGGCGCACCCGCTGGCGGTCGCTTCGCCGTTC
>Ga0302235_10003638_pt1 | contig 10778 bp, 8 predicted proteins | sample II_Palsa_N3_3_FD_193577 | JGI IMG/M metagenome (GOLD analysis project Ga0302235, IMG submission 193577) | Peat permafrost microbial communities from Stordalen Mire near Abisko, Sweden - II_Palsa_N3_3 | ecosystem: Environmental > Terrestrial > Soil > Palsa > Peat permafrost | place: Sweden... | reverse complement strand
GTAAAGGCAGTGTGAAATCGCTGCTGTACATTGACGTATCCGTACCAGCTGGTGGACTTGAGATCGTTCAGGGGTGCCGCATGAAAAAGCGGCGGTAGCTGATTCATCAGGTTTGCCCATTGAAAGAAGAAAACGCGATGCGCCGGTGTTCAAGAGCTCAAGCGCAACACTTGGCCGATCACTGTGCCAATGCTGGATTTAGCCGTTTGCACGTCACGCTGTCACCGGTATTTCGAAAGGTGCGGAAATCACGGATTCCGGCATGATGGCTACGGCACCCCAGGTCGCCGCGGAAATTCTCGAGCGTATCCTTGGTGCAACCAGCGGGCTGGTTGTGCTGGATAGTCCGGATTCACTGGCGCTGATCGGTCAGTTTCGCGCTCTTGCGCGCAGTACCGGTCAGGCCATGTACCTGTGGCAGCCGGATACCGGTTTGGGCAGCCTGCGCGACGCGCAGGTGCGGGTGCCTGACTGCCAGCGTTTGGGCAATGCGTTGCGCTACATGCAGCAGAGCATCCACTTCGGTATCTATTTCCTTGTCGGGCTGGAATTGCCGCTATCAGCGATGGACGCCACCTTGTTGCGCCAGCTTGCGCGCATGCCGAAAGAACACCTGCGTCGCGTGGTGCTGATTGATGTGCCGATAGCCCTGGTCGAACACCTGGGTGAGTTGGCGATGCGCCTGAATAGTACGGACAGCTCGCCCAAACGCCTGCGCCTGCGCGATGGCCGGTGGCTGGTGTGAGGCAGTACGCATGAATTCCGGCATCCTGGTGGTAGCGGCAGAGCGCGAATTGCGTCGTCAGCTGTTCGACGTGCTCGACCGCGCGGGCCATCCGAGTATCTACAGCGCGCGCGATGCAACCCACGCGGCGATTTTGCTGGAAGGTCGCAACGCGCTACAGCTGATTATCGTTGTGCTTTCCGGCGACGAGCCGCAGGCGCTGGTTATCTGCGAGCAGTTGCGTGATCTATCGGTAGGCGCCGAGATGCCGTTGATCGCCGTGCTAACCGAAGACGCATCGTTCGATCCCACCGATTTGCCCATGGGTGTTTCCGACTGGTTGCACGCAGCGCAGATCAACAGCGAGCTGGCTGCGCGCTGGCGACGTTTGCAAACGATCGTGTCGACGCAGGCCAAAACCGCGCCCGCCATCGCCACGGCAAACAATGAGGAGCAGGGCGATTACCGCTACCTGTTCGACGAGGGTGATGGCGAATGGCTGATCGTCGATCCGCATTCGCAGTGCCTGCTGGAAGTCAGTCCGACGGTGGCCACGCACAGTCATGTGCATGCGAGCCAGTGGCAGGGGCTGCCGCTGTCCGAGGTGCTGCAGTTCGAAGGCGTCACGATCGAGCAGGTGTTGCTGGACGCCGATCGCCGCTGGTATCCATGTCAGCGCAAATCGGCCCAGGGAGTGGACACTGGACAAGCCAATGTGCGGAGCATCCGTCATGCCGGGCGCGCTGCGCTGGCGCTGATGTTCTGCAGCGATCGCGCTGACCTGCGCGCGGAAGCGGCGCTCTCGCTGCTGTCGCGGATGTTCGTATCGACCAGCGGTGTGGATACGCAGATCGCCGCCGCTCGGTTGCTGTTTGATGAGCTTGGGCTGGATTATCTGACCGTCTGGTCCGCACGCCACACAGGCCTCGATGTACCCAATCAGCTCCTGCAGTTGTGGAGTGGGGACGACCTCGAATGGCCCGCCGCGCAGCTGCAAACTTCGTTGCAATCGGTACTGGGCGGTAAGCCGTTTGTATATCGCACGGATGCTGCGCGCCTGGCGCCGACAGATCCGCTGCTGCAGCAATTGGATTTGGTGAGTTTTGCCGGACTACCGCTGTACGATGAGCGCCATACCGTGCTCGGCGCGATGCTAGCCGGCAGCCGCATAGGCTTTGGTGAAATCTCCATCATCGAGCCGGTGCTTCGCTGCGCCGCGGCACGCTTTGCGCAGATGCTTGAGTTGAACCGCACGCGTGCGCAGGGGCGTGCCGAGGGACTCATCGATGCCTTGACCGGCCTGCCAAATCGCCTGTTGTTCAACGACCGGCTGACTACGATCATCCATGAAGCAACGCGCAACGGCGAATGTTTTTCCGTGCTTTTTGTCGATCTTGATCGCTTCAAGCTGATCAACGATACGCACGGGCATGCAGCAGGCGATCAGGTTTTACGGGTCGTGGCACAACGTTTGAGCGCCAGCGTTCGTGCTTCAGACACGGTGGCGCGTTATGCGGGCGACGAGTTCATCGTGGTACTCCGACACGTTGTCAAAAACGACGATGTGTCGCGTGTTGCCGAAAAAATCATGCAGGCCATGGGTACGCCGCTAAGCCTGGATAATGGGACGGAGCTACAGCTCGGTGCGTCGATGGGTTTGAGCTTTTTTCCCGACGATGCGAATGATCCGGAGACGCTGCTGCGGCACGCGGACGAGGCAATGTATGCCGCTAAACGCCAGGGTCGCAACACCTTCAAGATTTACGAGATGAGCCCGGAGTACGCGCAACAGCACGGGACGGTACTGCGATCGCGCCTGCGGCATGCCGAAGGCAACGGTGAGCTGCGCGTGGTCTACCAGCCTCAGGTAAATACCGAGAGCGAAGATATTGTCGGGATGGAGGCGCTGGTGCGCTGGGAGCATCCCGAGCTGGGCATGATCAGTCCGGCCGTGTTTATCCCCCTGGCTGAGGAGACTGGCCTGATCGTGTCGATCGGCGAGTGGGTCATGCGCACCGCTTGTTTCCAGGCGCAGGAATGGGAACGGCTTTACGGGCTGCGCCTGCGGCTTGGTGTGAACCTCTCGGCGGTGCAGTTGATCGAACCGCATTTGCTGGACACGGTGGCGCGGGTGCTTGGCGAGACCGGGCTCGATCCGAGCCTGCTCGAGCTGGAAATCACCGAAAGCATCAGCATCAAGACGGCGCCAAACCTGATTGAAAATCTCAATGCGCTGCACCGACTAGGCTGCCATATCGCGATCGATGACTTTGGCACCGGCGCGGCCTCGCTGGACTATTTGCGCCGGCTGCCAGCCGACCGCATCAAGATTGACCAGAGCTTCGTGCGCAATATCGGTGTTGATCCAGACGACGAGGCCATTGTGCGCGCCACCATCGACATGGCCCACCGACTCAAACGCGCCGTCGTTGCCGAGGGCGTGGAGACCGAGCAGCACTTCGAATTCCTGCGTGAGCACCACTGCGATGAGTTGCAGGGTTACTTGTTTTGTCGTCCCCAGCCACCGCTCAATTTTGGCAATATGCTGGCCGAGCGGCAGCGCCTGATGGACGAGCGCAGCACCGCGGTGGCTTGAGCTGTGTCGTGCTGTCCCCATAACCTTCGCAGGATCGATCGTGCGTGACGCCGGAAGGCGGGTCTGACAACCTTCCAACGGGCCATGCGTTATGGTTGTCGCGATAATCATGTTCAGGCTGAACTTGGGCACCGGGTTGCGGTCTGAGCCGCGTGTCCAGTTTTAAACCAGTTCCCGCAGCGGATGACGGCATTGACGATGGATACAGCCCGAATGGGCGAAAACGAACTGGATCGCGCGCTGGTCGAGCGCGTTCAGAACGGGGACAAACGCGCTTTCGATCTGCTGGTACGCAAGTATCAGCACAAGGTCATCGGGCTGGTGTCCCGCTACGTGCGCAGCTACGCCGAGTGCGAGGATATTGCGCAGGAGTCGTTTATCCGTGCCTGGCGGGCAATCGGGTCGTTTCGCGGTGACAGCGCGTTCTATACGTGGCTGTACAAGATTGCGGTGAACACGGCCAAGAACCATCTGGTGGCGATGGGGCGACGTCCGCCGACCGACGATGTCGACGCGGAGGACGCGGTTTTCATGGCCGGGGCCGAGCGCATGCACGATAGCGCCACGCCCGAACGCGAAATGATGCGTCAGGAAATTGAACAATCCGTATTTTCCACTGTCCAAGCATTGCCCGAAGAACTGCGCACCGCTATTACGCTACGCGAAGTGGATGGTCTCAGTTATGACGAAATCGCAGAGGCGATGGGTTGCCCGATCGGTACGGTGCGTTCGCGCATCTTCCGGGCACGTGAAGCGATCGATGAAAAGCTGCGGCCACTCTTATCGGACCGCGAGGACAAGAAATGATCAAGTCAGACCGGAACCATTCGGATATGAACCAGGCAGACATGATTAATGACGCCAACGAAGACCTCTCCGCCGGCATCGACGGTGAGCTTTCGAAAGAAGCCATGCGCTTCCTGTTGCGCCGGCTCGATCACGACACTCCCTTGCAGCAGGCGTGGACGCACTACAACCTTGCCCGTGATGGATTGCGCCGGCAGCTGCCGCTGATGGCGTCGCCGACGTTCGCTTCGCGTGTGATGCTGGCGATAGAACAGGAATCCGTACCCGTCGGTGCGAAGCGCAATCACTGGTTGCGCTGGTCGGCGGGTGGCGCGATTGCCGCCAGTGTGGCTGCCGCTGCTCTGATGATGGGTCAGCCTACGGCCGATGTTGACCGCACGGCGACGACATCGAGCCAGCGTGCCAGCAGTGCCGTGGCTGATGTGGTGCCAACGGCCAAAGCGGCTGTTCCGGCCACGGTGCCGGCATGGCTGAGCGGGAACTCGGCGGGCATGTTGAGCCAGCAAGCATCCGCCACGAATGATGCCTTTCCGGGCGAAAGTCAGCCGGTCTACAGCAGCAAGCGCCTTTCGGCTTACCCGTTGATGCACCGCTATCGCACCTTGAACAACAACGACGGCAGCTATCTGCTGCTGCTCGATCCACAGCAGCAGCCGGTGTCACAGAATCCAACGCGCCAGGCCGCGGCCGCGGTTCACTGATTCCGTTCGTTCGCCGGTGATTGGGGCAGCGTCAAACTGCTCATCGCATAGACCATCGGCTCCCATCGGGCCGATGGTTTTTTTATGTGCTGTCACCGCGCTTTCGCGAGGCGGCCGGTAGCAGACAGCGATCAAGCCCGGCAAATCGCCAGACGTTTCGCCGTTCATGTCGTTTCAAAACCAACCCAACTCGAACCACCCAACCAAACCATTCCAACAAGGAGGAGTCATGAATTTTTCCGTCTTGCGCACTCTGGCGTGCGGCGTGTCGTTAGGCCTTGCAGTCGCCACGGGCGTCCAGGCGCAGGCGACGTCTGGCGCTGTTGGCGGCTTGCCGGACTTTACCGGTATCGTCGAGAAGAATGCGTCCGCGGTGGTGCATGTCGAAGCCAAGTACACCGGTAAAAGCCGCAAGCCGTCGCACACTTCGTCGGATCAATCAGGCCTTGATCAGTCCGGCCCCGATCAGGATGGCACGCCCGATGATCCCCAAGCGGACATGCTGCGCCGCTTTTTCGGTATGCCGATGATGCCGTCGCCGGAAGATCAGAAGCACACATCGCTGGGCTCGGGCTTCATTATTTCGCACGATGGTTATGTGCTGACCAATAACCATGTCGTGGATGGCGCCGACGAAGTCACGGTTCGCCTGCAGGATAGGCGCACGCTTACCGCGAAGGTCGTGGGCACCGATCCGAAGTACGACATCGCCGTGCTGAAGATCAGCGATGGCAACAATCTGCCGATGGTCAGCATCGGCGATTCGCGTACCCTCAAACCCGGCCAGTGGGTATTGGCGATTGGTTCACCGTTCGGTTTCGACTACACCGTGACGCAAGGCATCGTCAGCGCGGTCGGCCGGAATCTGGGCAGCAGCGATCAACCTTACACGTCGTTTATCCAGACTGACGTGCCGATCAATCGCGGCAACTCGGGCGGTCCGCTGTTCAATCTGCAGGGCCAGGTGGTCGGCGTCAATTCGCAGATTTATTCCAGCACGGGTGCTTATCAGGGCGTGGCGTTCTCGATCCCGATCGATGTAGCGATGAGCGCGGTGGAGCAGATCAAGGCGCATGGCTTTGTCACGCGTGGCCAGCTGGGCGTGCATGTTGGCCCGCTCAGCGACGATGTGGTCAAGGCGCTGAAACTACCCAATGCGAATGGTGCGATCGTTTCCGACGTTGATTCTGGAAGCGCTGCAGCCAAGGCTGGTGTGCAAGCCGGCGACATTGTCGTTGGCTACAACGGGCAGTCGATTAATCAGGCGTCCGACTTGCCGCCGCTGGTCGGTTTGACCAAGCCCGGTACCGAGGTGCCGCTGGATATCATTCGTGATGGGAAGAAAAAGACAGTTGAAGTGACCGTCGGCGCCGCACCGCGTGACGGAGGCGCTTCGGCAACGTCGGCCAGTGAACAACCGTCGGCTCCATCTGGCTCGACCGCGCTCGGTCTTTCGGTGCAGAACATCGACACCACCACACGCCAGCAGTTAGGGCTCAAGTCGGGCGACGGTGTCCAGATCAGCAATATCACCGGACAGGTGGCTGCCGGTGCCGGTCTCCAGCAGGGCGACATCATTCTGATGGTGAACCAGCAACGCGTGAGCAGTGCCGCTGCGTTTCAGGCCACCACCAAAAACCTGAAGCCGGGAGACACCGTACTTTTGCTGGTTCGTCGCGGTGACCAGAGCCAGTTCATCGGGTTGACGGTACCTGACGATAAATAAACCGTCTGAGGGAAACGCGTCCATGTCTGGCGGTGGCCCGGCATGGACGAGCCGCTGGCCAGCAATCATCAATTTCACGCCAGGAGACCCGTTGATGCGTTTCCTCCATCGGTTCGGGCCTGATTGCAGCTTCCATGCGATAATACGGGGTTAGCATTACCAGCCGGTGATGCGCTGCCTGCGCACTGCGTCTGGCGGCAGACCCACGCTCGACAGGCCGCCAGCGCTCCATGGAATTGATCCGCAACTTCTCCATCATTGCCCATATCGATCATGGCAAGTCGACGCTCGCCGATCGCATCATCCAGCTGTGCGGCGGCCTTGCCGATCGCGAGATGGAAGCGCAGGTGCTGGACAACAACCCGATCGAGCGCGAGCGCGGCATCACCATCAAGGCGCAGTCGGTGTCGCTGCCGTACACGGCGCGTGATGGCAAAACCTATCAGCTGAATTTCATCGACACGCCCGGCCACGTGGATTTCTCGTACGAAGTCAGCCGTTCGCTCGCCGCCTGCGAAGGCGCATTGCTGGTGGTCGACGCGGCGCAAGGCGTCGAGGCACAGTCGGTGGCCAACTGCTATACCGCGGTGGAGCAGGGGCTGGAAGTCATTCCCATCATCAACAAGATCGATCTGCCGACCGCCGACATCGAAAAGGTCAAGCTCGAAATCGAGGCGGTGATCGGCATCGACGCCACCGATGCCGTGGCGATCAGCGCCAAGACCGGCCTCAACGTGGTCGAGGTGCTGGAGGCGATCATCGCCCGCATCCCGCCGCCGAAGCCGCGCGATACCGATCGGCTGCAAGCCCTGATCATCGACTCCTGGTTCGACAATTACCTGGGCGTGGTCTCGTTGGTGCGCGTCATGCAGGGCGAAATCCGCCCCGGTGACAAGCTGCTGGTTATGTCCACGGGCCGCACCCACGAGGTGGGCGATGTCGGCGTTTTCACGCCCAAGCGCAAGAAGTTGGATCATCTGGGCGCTGGTGAAGTTGGCTGGATCAACGCCTCGATCAAGGACGTGCACGGCGCGCCGGTCGGCGACACACTGACCCACGCCGGCAAGCCGGCCGACAAGGCGTTGCCGGGTTTCCAGCACATGCAACCGCGTGTGTTCGCCGGCCTGTTTCCGGTGTCGTCCGACGATTATCCGGCGATGCGCGAGGCGCTGGACAAGCTGCGGCTCAACGATGCCGCGCTGTTCTTCGAGCCGGAATCCTCCGAGGCGATGGGCTTCGGTTTCCGCTGCGGCTTTCTCGGCATGCTGCACATGGAAATCGTGCAGGAGCGGCTGGAGCGCGAATACGATCTCAATCTGATCACCACCGCACCGACCGTGGTGTACGAAGTGCTCAAGAGCGATGGTTCGATCCTGATGCTGGACAACCCGGCCAAGCTGCCGACCAACTCCAGCCTGATCCAGGAAATTCGCGAGCCGATCATCATCGCCAATATCCTCACGCCGCCGGAGTACATCGGCAACGTGATCACCCTGTGCGAAGAAAAGCGCGGAGTGCAGCGCTCGATCCAGTACTTGGCGACGCAGGTGCAAATAAGCTACGAGATGCCGCTGGCCGAAGTGGTGATGGATTTCTTCGACCGGCTGAAATCCGTCTCGCGCGGTTACGCCTCGATGGACTACCACTTCGATCGTTTCGAGGCGGGCCCATTCGTGCGCACCGACGTGCTGATCAATGGCGAGCGCGTCGATGCGCTAAGCCTGATCATGCATCGCACGCATGCCGAACGGCGCGGTCGCGAGTTGGTCGAGCGCATGAAAGACCTGATCCCGCGCCAGCAGTTCGACGTGGCGATCCAGGCGGCGATCGGCGCGCAGATCGTTGCGCGTTCCACCGTGAAAGCGCTACGCAAGAATGTGCTGGCCAAATGCTACGGCGGCGACGTCAGCCGCAAAAAGAAATTGCTGGAGAAGCAGAAAGAAGGCAAGAAGCGCATGAAGCAGGTCGGCCGGGTGGAAATTCCGCAGGAAGCCTTCCTCGCCGTGCTGCGGGTAGACAAATAAGCGCTGACTCATCGATTTAGGCGATGATCTGCCCGGCATCGAATTGAAACCGGTCTGGATCGGATAACGACGGAGCAATACATGGATTTTGATTTTTCGGCGATTTTGCTTGGCCTCACCGTGGTGTTTGGCGTGGTGTGGGGCCTGGATCGTCTGTTCCTCTACAAGAAGCGCAAGGCCCGACTCGATACTGCTGGTGCCGAGTACACCGATCCCGTCACGGTGGACTGGGCGCGTTCGCTGTTTCCGGTCGTGCTGGTAGTGCTGTTGCTGCGTTCGTTCGTGGCCGAGCCGTTTCGCATTCCCTCCGGTTCGATGATGCCGACGTTGGACGTGGGCGACTTCATCCTGGTCAACAAGTTTGCGTACGGTCTGCGCATGCCCGCGTTCAACAACAAGTTTGTGAGCATTGGCGAGCCCAAGCGTGGTGACGTGGTGGTGTTCCGGTTTCCCGGATACCTATGCAAGGACGAGAGTGGTCAGATGATTCGCGTGGGCGGCGACGAGAGTGGTCCCCCGCGACTCGGTGATGACAATGCCTGTCCAACACCGCGTCTGCCGGTGCAGAGCCAGAACTGGATCAAGCGAGTGATCGGTCTGCCGGGCGATACGATCGAAGTGCACGACAGCCAGATCGTCATCAACGGCAAGCCCGTGGTCGACGACGAGATTGGTCCGTTCAAGGGCAATCCACAGCGCGACGAAGATGCCGAGTTGCTGAACTTCGGCGCTACCGTTTGGAACGAACATCTGGGCAGCCGTGACCATCTGATTGCGCGCATGCCGCTGCGCATGTCGACCAATCCCATTCCCAATCCGCTGGTGCCTTCGAAGGTGCCGCAGGGTTGTTATCTGGTGATGGGCGACGATCGCGAAAACAGCCTGGATGGCCGCTGGTGGGGCTGCATGCCGGAACAGAACCTCGCGGGCAAGGCTTTCCTGATCTGGATGAGCTGGAAGGGTCTGCATACCGGTGGTGTGGACTTTTCTCGCATCGGCACGCTGATTCACTAAGCTTTGGGCGGCCGACTCGATCATCCGGGCGCGGGGTCATGTCGACCGGTTCCCAACACCAGTCGGCTGAGCGTGCGAGAATCCGCTGGCGTGAGAAGTCGTCGGCAATGCTGTCGGCTTGGGGTATTCATAGGGAATGGTCGACAAACGCGGGCAGTTTTCAGGCATTCCGGCTGGATTTTTATCGGGCCATACTTTCAACGCACCATATCCAAATAACGGGCACGCCATCAAGGCGGCATAGTGAGGGGACTATGAAATCGAAGCAGTCGGGCGTCACTCTGATCGGATTTTTATTCATCATCGTTATTGTGGGCTTCTTCGCCTTCATGGCCATGAAGCTGTTTCCGTCGTATTCCGAGGCCATGGGCGTAAGCAAGGCGATGAACCAGATTGCCACCGCAGGCACCAATGGCAAGTCGCTGGACGACATCCGTCGCGACCTAATGTTCAAGATGGGCTTCCAGTACGTGGACGATGCCACGATCAAGCCGGCGGATATCACGATCAAGCGTGATGCTGGCGGCGCCAGCACGCTCAATGTCGATTACGACAAGAAAATTCCGTTTATGTACAACATCGATTTCCTGCTGCACTTCGACAAGAGTGTCGCGCTGCAGGGCAACGTCGCGCAGTAAATGGTGCCTTTGTCCTACCGCTTTCGTGATCCGGCATTGGCACAGCTGGCACTAACCCACCGCAGCGTCGGCAAGCCGAACAACGAACGGTTGGAGTTTCTAGGCGATGCGCTGCTGGGTGCCGTCATCGCCGAACTGCTGTTCGAAGTTCACCCCAAGGCCAGCGAGGGCGAGCTCTCACGATTGCGCGCCCAGCTCGTCAATGGTCAGGCGCTTGCTGTCATGGCACGCGAACTGGCGCTGGGTGATGATCTCAAACTGGGTCCCGGCGAGCTGAAAAGCGGTGGTTTTCGACGCGACTCGATTCTCGCTGATGCTTTTGAAGCGCTGATCGCGGCGGTGTATCTGGATGGTGGTTTCGATGCCTGCCGCGAAGTATTGCGTGGCTTGTTCAGCGAGCGCGTCAGCGCGCTGCGGCGATCCTCCAAGGATGCCAAGACGCGGCTGCAGGAATATCTGCAAGCCGGTGGCTGGCCGCTACCGCAATACGATTTGCTCGCCAGTCACGGCGAGGATCACGCCAAGACGTTCGACATCCGCTGTGCGAT
>Ga0302235_10003637_pt1 | contig 10782 bp, 10 predicted proteins | sample II_Palsa_N3_3_FD_193577 | JGI IMG/M metagenome (GOLD analysis project Ga0302235, IMG submission 193577) | Peat permafrost microbial communities from Stordalen Mire near Abisko, Sweden - II_Palsa_N3_3 | ecosystem: Environmental > Terrestrial > Soil > Palsa > Peat permafrost | place: Sweden... | reverse complement strand
AGCCGCAATCAGGTCGACCCGGACGGCGACCTGTGGATGTCGGTGCTCGAGGCGACCGGGCAGCCGGCCCGGTTCAGCTGACGGTTGTCAGGCCCGCGGGGCGGCCGGGGCGGCGGCGATTGCCTGCAGCGCGAGGACGTAGGAGCCGAAGCCGAAGCCGGCGATGATCCCGGTCGCGGCTGCGGTGATGACCGACTCGTGGCGGAATCCCTCCCGGGCGGCGATGTTCGAGATGTGCACCTCGACCAGCGGCGCGGTGCGCATCTTGACCGCGTCTGTGAGCGCGTACGAGTAGTGGGTGAGCGCTCCCGCGTTGAGCACGACCGGCGTCTGGTCGTCGCACGCCTGGTGGATCCAGGTGACGAGCTCGCCCTCGTACTCGGTCTGCCTGACCTCGACGTCGAGGCCGAGCTCGGTGCCGCTCTTGACGCACAGGGCTTCCAGATCGGCGTGCGTCGCGGTGCCGTAGATGCCGGGCTCGCGCTTGCCCAGGCGGCCGAGGTTGGGGCCGTTGAGCACCAGCACCCGGCGGCCGTCGCCGCTCACGGCTGGGCCGCCATCGCCTGGTAGGCCTGCGCGAGCAGGTCCTCCGGCGGGTTGTCGTAGATGACCGGGTTGCCCACGCCGTCCAGGACCACCATCCGCAGCCGCGCGCCCCGGGTCTTCTTGTCCAGCGACATGGTCGACCGTAGCTCGGGCCAGGCCGAGCGCGGGTACGCGACCGGCAGCCCGACATCGCTCAGCAGCCGCTTGTGCAGGGCCACCTCGTCGGCGCTGAGGTATCCGGCCAGGTGCGCGACCTCGGCCGCGAAGACCATGCCGATCGCCACCGCGTCCCCGTGCCTGAAGGTGTACCGCTCGAGCTTCTCGATCGCGTGGCCGAGGGTGTGCCCGTAGTTGAGCGTCTCCCGCAGCCCGGACTCGCGCAGGTCGGCGGCGACCACCCGGGCCTTGACGTTGATCGCCCGCTCGACCAGCTCGCGGGTGTGCGGGCCGTGCGGCACGGTCGCGCCCTTGGGATCGGCGCTCACCAGGCGCAGGATCTCGCTCTCGGCGATGAAGCCCGCCTTGATGATCTCGGCCAGGCCGGCCACGTAGTCAGGCCTCGGCAGCGTCTCGAGGGTGGCCAGGTCGGCCAGCACCCCTGCCGGCGGGTGGAACGCGCCGACCAGGTTCTTCCCCTCGGGGACGTCGATCGCGGTCTTCCCGCCGACGGCCGCGTCCACCATGCCGAGCAGGGTCGTCGGCATCAGCACGACCGGCACGCCCCGCAGCCAGGTCGCGGCGGCGAAACCGGCCAGGTCGGTCGCCGCGCCGCCGCCGATCCCGACCACGCAGTCGGACCTGGTCACCTTCGACTCGGCCAGCCACGACCAGAGCCGGGCGAGCACGTTCACGTTCTTGGCCGCCTCGCCGCTCGGGACCTCGGTCACGGCGACGGTGAACCCGGCGTCGGCGAGGGCGCGGCAGGCCGGGCGCGCGACCGCGCCGAGGCTCTCGTCGGCGATGACCGCGACCGTCTCCGCCTTCTTGCCGACCAGGTCGGGCAGCGCGCCGAGGACGCCGGCGCCGACGATGACGTCATAGGGCTGCTCGCCGCCGACGGTGATCCGGGTCTGCGTCATGCTGCCCCGAGCCGCTTGGCCAGGTCGGCGGCGACTTCCTCGGGGGCCATGCCGTCGGTCGAGACGGTAATCGACGCGAGCTCGGCGTAGACCGGTCGGCGCTCCTCAAGCATGGCGCGGAGCATACCGCGCGGATTGCCGGGAATCACGACCCGGGGCCGGTCCATGCCGGTGCGCTTGGCGACGGTGGCGAACCCGGCCTCCAGGTAGACGACCACCCGGCCGGCCAGCATCCGGCGCACGTCCGGGTCGAGCACCGCGCCGCTGCCGAGCGCGAGCACCCCGCCGCCGGGGCCGAAGGACTCGAGCCCGCGGGCGACGGCCCCTCGCTCGAGCTCACGGAAGACCCGCTCGCCGTCGTCGACGAAGACGTCGCCGACCGGCTTGGCCGCCGCCTTGGCGACGAGCGCGTCGGTGTCGGCGAACGGGACGCCGAGTTGGCGGGCGAGCAGCGCCCCGATGCTCGACTTGCCGGCCGTGGGCGGGCCGACCAGCACCACGCCGACGCGCGCGCGGCCGGCGTCGGCGTCGGCGTTCCTGGTGGCGTCGCTGCTCGTATCGGGGACGCTCACGAGATCACCAGCGACTTCAGGTAGCCTTCCGCGTTCCGCCGCAGCTCATCCACCGAGTCTCCCCCGAACTTCTCCGTCGCCGCCTCGGCCAGCACCAGCGCGACCATCGCCTCGGCCACCACCCCGGCGGCGGGCACGGCGGTGACATCACTGCGCTGGTTGATCGCCTTGGCGGTTTCGCCGGTGGCCACGTCGATCGTCTCGAGCGCGCGCGGCACGGTCGAGATCGGCTTCATCGCGGCCCGCACCCGGAGCACCTCGCCAGTGGACATGCCGCCCTCGATCCCGCCGGCCCGGTTAGTGCGCCTGCGCACGCCGTCGGGGCCAAGGTAGATCTCGTCGTGCGCGGTCGAACCGCGCCTGGTCGCGGTGGTGAACCCGTCGCCGAACTCCACCCCCTTGATCGCCTGGATCGAGACCAGCGCGCCGGCCAGCCGCGCGTCGAGCTTCCTGTCCCACTGGGTGAAGCTGCCGAGCCCAGGCGGCAGTCCGTGCACGACGACCTCGACCACCCCGCCGAGCGTGTCGCCGTCCTTGCGGGCCGCGTCCACCTCGGCGATCATCCGCGCGCTGGCGACCGCGTCGGCGCAGCGGACCGGGTCCTGGTCGATTCTGGCCAGGTCAGCTGGTTCCGGCACCGCCGCGCCGTCGGGCACCGCGACCGCGCCAAGCGCGACCACGTGGGAGAGGATCTGCACGCCCAGGGCCTGGTCGAGCATCCGCTTGGCGACCTCGCCGAGCGCGACCCGGGCGGCGGTCTCCCGCGCGCTGGCCCGCTCCAGAATCGGCCGGGCGTCGGCGTGCCCGAACTTCTGCATGCCGACCAGATCCGCGTGCCCGGGCCTGGGCCTGGTCAGCGGGGCGTTGCGGGCCTGGCTGTCGAGGTCTTCCTGGGTGACCGGGTCAGGCGACATGACCGTCTCCCACTTGGGCCACTCGGTGTTGCCGACCCGGATCGCGACCGGCCCGCCGAGGGTGACGCCGTGCCGCACGCCGCCGGTGAGCTCCACCTCGTCCTGCTCGAACTTCATCCGCGCGCCGCGACCGTAGCCGGCTCGCCGCCGGGCGAGCGCCTGCGCCACGTCCTCGCTGGTCACCCGCACCCCGGCCGGCACGCCGTCACAGATCGCCGCGAGCGCCCGGCCATGGGACTCGCCCGCCGTCAGCCACCGAAACATGATGTTCACCCTACCGTCAGCCGCGCCTCTTCGCTTCTTGCTGTTATCCCTGGGCGTGCGGTCTTCAGCGGGCCTGGTCGAGCGGGGCGGTGGGGGCGGAGCACGGGACCGTTCGAGATGATGATTGTGATCTTGGTTGGCTAGTCGGTGACGCGGAGGCGGAGGCGGCGCAGCCGGGGCTGCAGGCGGGCGGCCAGCTGGTTGGCCACCTCGACCGCGTGGGCCTGGCTGGCGGGCCTGAAGGCGATCTCCAGGTCGGCGCCGGGCGCGGGTTCCAGGGTGAAGTCGTCGATGACCTCGGCCACGACGGCGCGGATATCGGGGTCCTCGTGCGCGGGTGGGGGCGGCTGGCCGGCCGCGAGGGCCGCCAGGCGGGCGCCCTCGACGATCAGCGGTACCGGGCCGGCGATGTCGACCACCACCGCGTCGGCCTCGGTCCGAGCGGCCGCCCACAGGCGCGGACCGGGGACCGGGACCGGGCGGGCGTCCTGACGCCACTGCCGGAGCGGGCCGGCGCCGGTGAACGCGATGACCGCGGCGCGGCCGTCGTTGCCGATCAGCGTCGGCAGCGCCATCTCGGTCTCCTTCTCGGTCCCGTCCTCGTTGGCCTCGGCCAGCACGGCCACGATCGGGACGAGCAGCCTGGCGGCGGCGACGGCGCTGAGCGCCGCGTGCTCGGTGGCCTCGCCCGCCTGGTATGCGGCGAGAATCGCGGTCACGGCGGGCTCCGCGTCCCCGGTGTCACCGGCGGGTCTGGTCGGTCTCGGTCGCACGGGTCCGACCCTACCGCCGGCCCGGTCGCCGACCCGGCCGACGGGCGGCGAAGCGACGCCCGACGGGAAGCGGGCGGCTACCAAATGTAATGAAATCGACGAAAGCTGCACTTTGCCCTGGGTACTGTCGATTCGCGCGGCAGAATCGGTTGAGCACACATGTCGGATATGGGAACCTCATGACCTGCGGCTACGTGCAGGCCCCCTGACGAGACGGATGTGCGGACCAGAGGTAGCGGCGCTAGCGGGAAGGAGCAGTCTTCGTGGGTTCTGCACGCGAGTCAGCGCAGCCTGCGCGGATATTTCCCGGCACGCCGATGCGGAAAGTCATACCGCCGCGCATGGTCGGGCCGTACATGAGCGGTCAGCGCGGGGTGATCGCCGGGTACGTGCACCGGGTTCGGGACATCGCGTTCAGGAACACGGCAGACGCGTTCTATGCGCTCGGCCTAGGCTACGAGGGATCAGACTTTAAGCCCGACATGGCCGAGTTGTACTTCCTGTGCTGGCAGGCCAGGGAGATCGACGGGTACGTGCCGGTTACCGTGCGCGGGCCTGCCGGACGGGCCGAGTTCTACCTCGAGCCGATCCAGATCCCCGTCGCGACCACACTGTGCCGGCTGGCAGACGCCGGCGAGGAACCGGTCGCCCGGTATGACGGGCTGGCCTGGCGACGGCCTCGGGAGGGATAAGGCGCTTATGCGATATCGGCTCATGGCCTCCTACCTAGGCGCCTCTTACCAGGCCGCGGTCGGCCCGTCCGACCGCGACGTCACGCTGTTCGCGGCACCGCCGCCGCCCGAGGAGCACGGGTTCTCCCCCGTCCCCGGTGGCGGTATCTGGCGCAAGCAGGTCCGACTCGACGATCTTGACGGGCTGTGGGAGTCGCGTCCGATCGGCTCCTACCACGGTGAGCCGTGCCTGGTTCTTGACGACCTTGGCGACCGGCTGCACATCGTTTACCTGGGCATGGACGAGCGCCGGGCCGGGCAGCTGGGTTACTGGCAGGTCGACCGCGGCGTGTTCGAGGTCGTGGTGCAGCGGCACGAGGTCACCGACCTGGCCGAGGAACGGCACGAGTTCCCGATCGCGCTGCTGCTGGCCGCGCTGCCGCGCGCGCTCAGCGCCGGCGACTCCGGCGCTGGCAACAGCGTCGGAGTCGCGCCCGGTGCTGGTGCCGGGACCCGGGCGGGCGCCGGGCCGGGGAGCGTCATCGGCCGGATCGCCCTGCCCAGCGGCGGCCAGGGCGCGAGCGCGGCCGGCGGCGGGAGCCCGACCTGGAACGGTCAGCCGTCCGGCGCTGCTCGCCAGCTGCCCGCCGCCCAGCTACCCGCCGCCCAGCCGCAGCAGCTGCCAGCGGGCATGCAGCAGCCGAGCAGCGGACAGCAACTGCAGCCCGCCGGGCAGTCGTCGATGCAGCAGCAGTCGATGCAGCAGCCCGCGGGCGCGGGCGGACAGCAGATGACCGGCGGCTACCAGTCGCTGCCAGCAATGGCGCAGAACGCGATCGGCGGGCCGGGCGGGGCCTCAGCCGCGCCGATGATGCAGCAGGCACCCGCGGGTGGTCAGCCGCCCTCAGCGCAGCCGCCGCAGGCCGCGCTGCCCCAGGGAGCTGACGCGACGTCCGGCTTGTCGGCGGGCGCATCCCCGGGGCCGACCGGCTCGTACCAGTTCCTCGGCGGGATCCAGCCGGCGCCATCGCAACAGCCGGCGCCATCGCAGCAGGGGCCGACCGCCCAGCAGAGCTATTCCCCGCCGCCGGGGACCTCGGCGCAGCAGTACGCGGCGGCCGGTCCGCCCGCCGCCCAGCAGGAGATGGGTGCCCAGCAGGGAATGAGTGCCCAGCAGACGGCCGCGAGCCAGCAGCCGGGGGGCGCCCAGCCGCCCGCGAACACGCAGCCGCCGGCCGCCGTGGCTGCGTGGCACGGCTCGCCGGTGCCTGACGGCAACGGCACCTGGTATTACCAGCCCAACGTCGGCCCGCAGAACGGAAGCGCGCAGAACGGGCTCACGCAAAATGGTCCCGGCGCGAACGGCATGGTGCCAAACGGGGCGGCGCCAAACGGCACGAGCGCGAACGGCGCGGTGCCAAACGGCGCGGCGGCGAGCGGGACCGTTTCGAACGGGACCGGGCCGAACGGCGTGGTGCCAATCGGGGCGGCGCCAAACGCGGCCGCGCCAGCCGGATACGTCCCGGCCGGGCAGGGCACGTTGTCGGCCGGCCCGCCGTCGACGGCTCAGCCGAGCGCGATGATGGCGCCTTCGCAGTTCGGACAGCCGACCCAGTCGGCTCCGGGCGCGGGCTATCAGCAGCCGACCGGCGGCGGCTACCAGCAGGCGCCCGGTAATGGCTACCAGCAGGCGGCGCCCGTCCAGCAGGCAGCATCGGCCCAGCAGGCAGCGCCCGTTCAGCCGCCATCGTCGTTCCAGCAGCCGCCCGCAGGGCAGCAGCCGCCATCGCAGCAGGCGGCGTCCGTTCCGCAAGCGCAGTCCCCCCAGCAGGCGCCGTCCATCGCGCAGTCCCCGTCCATCCAGCAGGGGCAGCCGCCCCAGCCGACCGGGTACGGGCAGCAGCAATTCCCGGAGACCGCCCAGCAGGCCCAGCCGGCGCAGTTCTCGCAGCCGGCGGTGCCGCTCTCCCAGCCCGGGACCTTCATCCCGCAGCCTGGGGTCTCGATCTCCCAGCCCGGGACCTCCCTCTCCCAGCCCGGGATTTCGATCTCCCAGCCCGGACCGTCCTTTGTCCCGCCCGGGCCGTCCTTTGCCCCGCCCGGCCAGCCCTTCTCCCAGTCCGCCCCGGCGGCCCCGGCCGCCCCGCTCGCGCCGAATCCGTCGGCATCAGCCCCCCTGTCCGCCCCGGCCGCCCCGCTGGCGTCCTCCGGGACGACGGCGGCGAACACCGGCCCGGTCAACCTCGGCCTTCCGCTGCCCGGCCAGGCGTCGGCGGCCGTCTCGCCGCTGACCGCGCCCCTGGCCGCTCCCCCGCTGCTGACGCCCGCCCAGCAGCAGACCGGGCCGCTTGGCTCCGCGCTCGCGCCGCCGCAGGCACCCGCCCCGCCGCAGGCGCCCGCTCCTTCCCCGTCGCCCGCCCCGTCGCGGTCCGCCCCGGCGGCGGCCGCCGCCGCGAGCGCGCTCGGACGGCTGACCGGCGCGGCGAGCGCGGTGCGGGGACGACGGGCGGCGCGCAAACCACGGCTGGCTATGTCCGCGATCTTCGCCGACCTGGTGGACATGGCCGACATCCCGCGCTCGGCCTACTCGGTCGACGAGGAAGTCACCGGCGCCATGTGCCTGTTCAAGACCGAGGGCGGCTACGAGGTGTTCAGCTGCGCCGAGGACGCCCGGCACGAGGTGCGGTTTTTCGAAGACGAGGAAGCCGCCTACTTCTACCTTTTCGGCGTGCTCGCCGCCGAGGCGCTGCGCAACGGGCGACTGAGCCCGCGCAGAGGCTGAACCATTAAATGGTTCTAACGAACAAACAGAATGACCGGAAACCATCGCGTTAGCTCCACAACTGCGGCTAAAGTTAAATAGCCGGCGGGGCTGACGGTCCCCCGCTCCCCAAGCAGCCCCGTCGGCCTACCCTCCCGAATATCGCTGCGCAGCGGCTGCCCGCCATCACCGCGTGCTAACGCAAATCCATAGCGCACCATGCGCACCGGAAACCGACAACTGCACCATCAGAAACGCCGATCGCGTTTATCTTCCGATTGGCATAAATGGCAATTTGTCACTTTGATACACAATCGTGATTGGCTTAAATAGGTCATTTGGCCGCCCGGCGTCCCGCGTAAGCGGGACGCGCGGACGCCCGCGACCGTCGGCGACGGGTCGGCGGGCCGCAAAAAACTGAGGGCGGCCTGGCCGGGCAACCCGCCCGCCTTTTCCGTATGCTGATCGGCATGACGATCCCGCTTACGGGCACCCAGTATGAGATCGAGGCAGGCGACTACCGGGCCACCGTGACCGAGCTCGGCGCCGGCCTGCGACTACTCGAGCACGCCGGAACGCCCCTCGTGACCACCTACGACGCCGACCAGCTGCCGCCGCACGGCGCGGGCGAGCTGCTGTCGCCGTGGCCGAACCGCGTCGACGCAGGTCGCTACTCCTTCGACGGCACCCGGTACCAGCTGGCCCTGTCCGAGCCTGCCCTCGGCAACGCGATCCACGGCCTGACCCGCTGGGTCCCGTGGACGAGGACCGGGCACGACAGCAGCGAGGTGACGCTGAGCAGCATTCCGCATGGGTCGCAGGGTTACCCGTTCGCCGTGCAGGTCGATGTGACCTACCGGGTCGACGCCGAATCCGGCCTGCACGTCACCGTCACGGCCGCCAACAAGGGCAGCCGGTCGGCCCCCTGGGGCTACGGCCAGCACCCGTACCTGACCGTCGCGTCGCCGACGGTTGACGACGTCGAGCTGACGCTCCCGGTCGACTACTGGCTGCCCGTCGACGGGCGCCTGATCCCGTCCGACCAGCCGCAGGCGGTGGCAGGGACGGACTACGACTTCCGGACCGGGCGCAAGCTCGGCGACACCAAGCTCGACACCGCGTTCACCGGGCTCCGCCGTGAGCAGGACGGGCTGGCCTGGGTCGAGCTGAAGACCGGCGGCAGGCGGACCGGGATGTGGATGGACGCCGGCTGCCGGTGGCTGCAGGTCTTCACCAGCGACGGCCTGGAGCCCGGGCCCGCCCGCGCGGCGCTGGCGGTCGAGCCGATGACCTGCCCGCCTAACGCGTTCGAGAGCGGCCAGGACCTGATCGTGCTGGAGCCGAGGGAATCGGTCACGGTCCGCTGGGGGATCAAGAACCTTCCCTAGAACCGGTCGCGGCCTCGTCCCGGATCCGCGCTAGATCCTCCGGGGTGTCCACGTCGTCCGGACGCCCGGTGTCACCGCATTCGATGAGCGAGACGAGCTCGGGGTGCGCCCGCAGGAAGGGGCGCGCCCCGGTGTCGCCGGACGCGAGCGCCAGGACCGACGGCCAGTGCTCGCGCGCGATGAGCACCGGATTGCGCGGCTTTCCGCCGTAGGCCGCGACGGCGACGCCGGACCCGGACCGGAAGGCACCGATCAGCCGCCGGACCGACTCGGCCCCGACCAGCGGCTGGTCCGCCAGCGCGATCACGGCGGCCTCGGCGTCGCCGTTGGCCAGCGCGCGCAGCCCCGTCGCCAGCGAAGAGCCCATGCCGGTCTCCCAGTCGGGGTTGTGCACCGTGACCACCCCGGGTATCTCGACCGGGACCGCGCCGGTCACCACGATCACCGGATCGGCGCCGCCCTCGCCGAGCAGCGCGACGCCGCGCTCGGCCAGCGTTGACCCGGCCAGCTCGACCAGAGCCTTCGGCTGCCCGAGGCGGGATCCGTTTCCCGCTGCCAGCAGCACCCCTGCAACTCCCACCAGCCACTCCCGTTCCGCGGAGGCCATGCGGCCGGACCTTAACCAGTCGCGCCGCTTCGCCGACCCTCTTACCCTAGAGCGATGGTCCCCACCACTCATCTGCTCGCGTTCACGATTACCGCGCTGGTGCTGATCGCGATCCCGGGCCCGAGCGTGCTGTTCACGGTCAGCCGGGCCATCGCCCTCGGCCGGGTGGCCGGGGTGGCCACCGTGGCGGGCAACACCGTCGGCGCGTTCACGCAGGTGGTGGCGGTCGCGTTCGGCCTCGGGCCGCTAGTCGAGCGGTCGGTGGCGCTCTTCACCGTACTCAAGCTGGCCGGCGCGTGCTACCTGGCCTACCTCGGGGTGCAGGCCATCAGGCACCGGCGCTCGCTGGCGGAGGCGCTCGGCGCCGAGGTCGAGCGCAAGACCGCCGCGCGGCTGGTGATCGACGGGTTCACCGTCGGCGTCACCAACCCGAAGGTGATCGTCTTCTTCGCGGCCATGCTGCCGCAGTTCGTGGACCGCCAAGCGGGTGACGTCCCGATGCAGATCATCATGCTCGGCGCCATCTTCGCCGGCATCGCGCTGATCAGCGACAGCGGATGGGCGCTGGCGGCCGGAACGGCGCGCGCGTGGCTCGCCAGCTCGCCGCGGCGGCTTGCCCTGATCGGCGGGGCCGGCGGCCTGGCCATGATCGGCATCGGCGCCCGGCTGGCCTTGGCCGGCCGACCGGACTAATCCGCAGCCCGAGCCAGGAGCGGACCCGGCCGAGAGCGGGGCCCGCCGGACGCGGCCGGGCGGGGCAGCAACGAGACCGTCAGGCGCTGGTCGTCTCGGGGTGGATACGGCCGTCGGTGCTGGTGAGGGCCTGGCCGGTGCCGCCCCAGCGGAGCTGGATGAGCTCGGCCGCGATCGAGACCGCGGTCTCCTCCGGGGTCCGCGCGCCCAGGTCAAGGCCGATCGGCGAGCGGAGCCGGGCGAGCTCCGGCTCGGTCAGGCCGATGGCGCGCAGCCGTTCAAGGCGGTCGGTGTGCGTCCGGCGCGAGCCCATCGCGCCGACGTAGCCGGCCGGGGTGCGCAGCGCCACCTCGAGCACCGGCACGTCGAACTTCGGGTCGTGGGTGAGCACGCAGATCACCGTCCGCGCGTCCACCTCGGCCCCGGCCAGGAACCGGTGCGGCCAGTCGACCACCACCTCGTCCGCGCCGGGGAACCTGGCCCTGGTCGCGAAGACCGGCCGCGCGTCGCACAC
>Ga0302235_10003620_pt1 | contig 10810 bp, 7 predicted proteins | sample II_Palsa_N3_3_FD_193577 | JGI IMG/M metagenome (GOLD analysis project Ga0302235, IMG submission 193577) | Peat permafrost microbial communities from Stordalen Mire near Abisko, Sweden - II_Palsa_N3_3 | ecosystem: Environmental > Terrestrial > Soil > Palsa > Peat permafrost | place: Sweden... | reverse complement strand
AGATCGACGACAGATCGATGAGAAGCTGACAGATCCGCAGCTCAGGAGATCTGAAGCGAAGTCTGCGATGAGAACCTACAGGCGCCAAGGACGGAGCTCGCAGTGCAAAGAATCGTCGCCCCAGAATTCAGGGAGCTGACGGCTGGCCGCAGATCCTTGGATAACCGAGAAGGCACGGCACCCACCGCCCGGATGACGCCGTCGATAGACGATCGCCTTCCTCCGCCAGCAACCACCTCACAACGATTTGTTCATGACTAACCCGTAAAAGTAAGGGAACCTGTGATCGGCTGCCCGGCAGCAGGGCACGGCCCGGCGACGCCTGCTGCATACTTTTGCCGGTAGCGCACACCCGCTGAACCCTCATTCCGTTATCTATGCAATTGCGCCACGCTGGCAGCTGTTATGCAGCCACAGGGTTGTGTCCGATGTGGTTTAATGCAGAGGTAATCATATAATTGCTCAGCATCCGAATACTTGTGGCTGTTCTTGGTCCAGGATGCCCGCAACCAGGAGATGACATGGCGCAAAGGGTTCAAATAACGCTGCTCTGCGATCTGGACGACGGCAACGTGGAGGCGGACGAGACGTTGCATTTCGGCCTCGGCGGCGCCAGCTACGAGGTTGACGTGTGCGGCAAGCATGCCCAGCAGGTCCGCGACGGCCTGCAGCCCTTCGTGGTGCACGGCCGAAAGACCAGCTCGGCGAGCAGCGGCAGCAGCAGCCGACGGCGGTCTGGGCGTGCCGCGACTGGCCGCGACCAAACTGCTGGCGTCCGCGCCTGGGCCAAAGACAAGGGAATTCACGTCAACGACCGCGGCCGCATCCCCGCCTCCGTGGTGAAGGAGTACGAGGCAGCTCACTAACAAATGCCCGCCGGCGTTGAAGCCGCGAATGGCCTAGGCCGCCTCTGTCACGCCGGCTCAGTCGGCACTGGCCGGGGAGGCGCCGTGCTGGTGACGGGGCGCTCAGGCCAGCGTCTTGAATACGCCACGCAACTGAGCGGGGTCGAGCAGTTCGTACTCGGATTGACGCACCCACAGCCGGGTGCCTTGCGGGGGCCATAGATAAGTGGCCCGGGCGGTGGAAAGGACCCGACCTGCGCGTCTCGGCCAGCCTGTGACGTCGGCAACGTATTCCAGTGCGCTGCTGGATTGCCCGGACTGGAAGCGGGCTGTCCAGTGGCGTAGATGCCCAAGTCCGGCCAAGCTCGCGGCATACCGTTACTTGGTCTACCTTCACGAGATGGCGCAGGCGGCCCGAACAGCGGGGGTTGAGCCGCAACTTCTGGAGCTGACCCTGTTCCAGCTACCGGGGACCCGAATGAGGAAAGCGATGCGGCAGCCTGACCGATTGCCATGAATAAGCTGGTCTGAAGTGCGCCCTACCCGAATTTGCCCGCTGGTCCAGACTTTCGGCGGCAAGTGCCTGAGCGAGGCGCTGTATCCGAGCGGCTCGCAAACCTCGACGCCCGACGCTGTCACCGCGGTTCTGCAAACGCTGTCGCTGGCGCCAAGAGGCATCGTTCTGTACGTACTCACCAAATCGCGGTTCGATCTCAACGATGCTTCAGATGAGATGATATGTGCGCCGTTGCTGGTTTCACAGCAGCGCCCAGCCGACAGGCCCAGCCTCCATCTTCGCTGCCGTCCTAGATTTCGGTCGTGGCTTCAGCCTTGCCCTCTTTTACGGCGGCCTGGAGCGCGGCGTAGTCGAGCTCGTTCTGGTCGGCGTAGGTTTCGGCGAAGTCGGCGATGGCCCGGTCGAACTTGGCGGAGCCGCCGAGGTAGGCGGCCAGGGCGATGCGGTCACCGGAACGGGCGTGTGCCCGGGCGAGGGTCCACCCGCACAGGCGGGCGTAGATGGTCATGCCTTCGGGGAGCATCTGCTCGATCGGCGCGGAGAATTTCCAGTCCCGCAATTGGCGGACGTAGAAGTCGCGGTCCACCCCGTCCGGGGCGAGGATGCGGGTCCAGCCGAGGAAGATGTCGCTTTGGGCCTGTTGAAGGTGCTGCCCGGCGACGACGCGCTCGCCCTGGTTGTCGTACTGGCTGCGCCCGGCGTACTCGGCCAGGACGGAGGGCTGGGCCTCCTTGGCCTGCAGGAACAGCGGTTCGACGCCGTCCAGGGCGTCCATCAGCACGATCCAGGCGCGGGTGCCGACGCTGCCGACCCCGACGACCTTGCGGGCCACCTGGACCATCGTGAACTGCTCGAGCAGGTGGCGCCGGTCGGACTGCAGGGTGCGCCGGTACGTGTCCAGCACGCTGCGCAGCTGCTCGTAGATCACGTCGGCCTGCACGTCGGCGAAGACCTCTTCGACAGGGACGATCATCGGCGGGTCGCTGATGATCTGCCGTCGCCCGTCGACCACGGTGGTCAGCTTGCCCAGCGCCTTCGTGCTGTCGCTGCTGTGGGCCTTGGCCAGCAGGTCCTCGGCCGCTTTGAACCTTTTCGCCTTGACCTGCGACCTGAACTCCCCGATGGCCGGCTCGATGTCCAGGTGCGCATACCAGACGTCCAGCAGTGGCTGCTGCGCGAAGCCGCGCATCGCGGTGCGGTAAGCCTCGGCCGCCGCCAGGACGATCTTGCGGCGGGCTTTGGCGGGGAAGCCGTTGTCCCGTCCCGCTACGGCCAGGCTGGCGGCCAGCCGCTTGACGTCCCACTCGAACGGGCCGGGCAGGGTCTCGTCGAAATCGTTGACGTCGAAGACCAGCCGGCGTTCCGGCGAGGCGAACGCCCCGAAATTGGACAGGTGCGCGTCCCCGCACAATTGCACCCGCAGCCCGGACGCAGGGGTCGCGGCCAGATCCGCCGCCATCGGCAGCGCCGCACCCCGGTAGAACGTGAACGGCGACACCAGCATCCGCCCGTGCCGGATCGGCATCAGCTCCGGCACCCGCGATTCTGCCTGCCCCAGCAGCAGCCCGACCGGATCCCGCGACCTGCCGGGGGCGAATTCCGCATGGGACTCCAGCGAGGCCACCGCCCTGGCATCCTTCCCCCGTGCCGCCCGGTCGGCGCGGCTCAGATGCTCCACCGTCCCGGTCTGCGCGGGACCCCGCCGGGTCGTCACCGTCATATCCGCTCCCTCCGGGCCGCAGCGGGGCTATGCTCGCTGGCTGGTACGCACCACAGATGGCTCCCCTGGTGCTAGTACCAGATAAGCACGCCACGCAGGCGTCGGCGTCCCCCCAACGGGGGTGAACCACGGCAGCCGCGTGGTGGGACTGCGGGGTTCGTGCCGTGCTTCGCTGCTGTGTGCAGGAGCGGGCACAGTCCCAGCTTGGAAGGCTGCGACTAGACCCCGCGAGGCAGCTTCACCAGCACGACAGCGGTGCCAGCAGTCATCGGGTCGTTCGTTCCCAGGATGGTCGCCCCTTTGTCGCTAGCTGACGGGTGGTGATGCGGGAACGTCGGGTGGCGGGCTGGTTCCGGCGTCGGTGCGGCCTGCTCCCTCGAGGTGATCGGTGGCCTGGCCGGCGGTGGTCCATTCGGTGCTGATCTCCTGGCGGAAGGCGGCGACGGCGGATTCCAGGGTGGGGTAGAAGTGGCGTGGGTCGATCGTGCGGGTGAGGCCGTAGCGTTCTATCTTGTCCCGTACGGGGTCTTTGAGTTCGGCGAATACCAGGCTGATGCCCTCGGCGTTCAGCGCCTCGTCCAGGTCCTCCAGGACATCGGATGCGGTCGTGTCCACGTCGGTCACCGGCTCGGCCGCGATCACGATCCAGGTGGGCTTGGGCTCAGAGTTGGCCAGTCGCCTTACCTCGTCGCGGAAGGTCTTGGCGTTGGCGAAGAACAGCGGGGCGCCGAACCGGTAGATCACCAGGCCGGGCAGCTGCTGCGCCTCCGGATGGGTGCGCAGGTCCTGGTAGCCTTCCAGCCCTTCCGCCCGCCCGAGTTTCGTGTCGTAGGGCCGCCACGCCCGCCGGAAGACGTTGAGGATGGACAGCGCCACGGCGATCGCGATCCCGGGCAGCACGCCGAGCAGTGCAACCCCGCCGAACGCCGTGACCGACAGCCCGAACTCCGCCTTGCGTTGCCGCCACAGCCGCATCGTGCCCGGGATGTCGGCCAGGGACAGCGACGCGGTGATCACCACGGCGGCCAGCGCGGGCTGGGGCAGGTTGCGGAACAGGCCCGGGATCAGCACGATCATCAAGATGATCAGGGCAGCGCCGGTGACCCCGGTGAGCTGAGTCTTCGCACCCGAGCGTTCGGCCACCGCGGTCCGTGACCCGCTGGTGCTGACCGGGAAGCCCTGGAAGAGCCCGGCGGCCAGGTTCGCCGCACCGATCCCGATCATCTCGCCGTTGCCGCGGACCTCCTGCCCGGTGCGGGCCGCGAACGCCGAGGCGGTGGAGATCGTATCGGCCAGCGACACCACCGCGATGCCGAGCGCCCCGGCGAACAGCGGCCCGAGGTCGGCCAGGTGGACGTGCGGGATGGTCAGCGGCGGGAACCCCTTGGGGAGCACCCCGACCAGGCTGACACCATGATCGGCCAGGCTGAACACCGACGTCGCCGCGATCGCGAGCACGACCATGATCAGCACGGCCGGGACTTTCGGCAGCCAGCGCTGCAGCACCAGGATCAGCGCGATCCCGGCTATCCCGACCACGGCGGCGGCGGCGACCGCCTCGCCGTGAGCCAGGCCCTTGACAAAGCCGGTGATCTCGTGGATCAGGCCCTCGGCGTCGATCTTGAACCCGAACAGCTTCGGCAGCTGGCCGACCAGGATGGTCAGCGCCAGCCCGTTCATGTAGCCGATCATCGTCGGCTTGGAGATCAAGTCGGCGATAAAGCCAAGCTTCGCCACGGCCCCCAGGATCATGATCGCCGCGACCATGAGCGCGAGCAACGACGCCAGCGCGATCGCCCGTTCGGGGTCGCCGTCGGCGCCGGCCAGCGGCAGGATCGTCGCGGCGATCATCGGCCCCAGCGACGAATCCGGGCCCAGCACCAGGATCCGCGACGGGCCGAACACCGCATAGCCGAGCAGGCACAAAATCGACGTGTACAGGCCGGTGATCGGCGGCAGGCCCGCCAGCTCCGCGTACGCCATGCCCTGCGGAACCAGCAACGTCGTCAGCACAACCCCCGCGATGATGTCCTTGGCCAGCCACTCCCGCCGGTAGGACCTAACCGCCTCCAGGCCGGGCAACCATCTGAACACATGTACCACCCCCGCCGTGATCGATCATTGCAGGGCGAGGAGGTGGGACTGCCACGGTCTTAGGTCGACGAACAACCCGGAGCTGGCCAGCTCGCCGCCGTCCCGCTTGAACACGTTCGGCCCGAGGACGTCGGTGAGCTGCCAGCTGCGGCCGGGCAGGTCGGGCCAGTCCAGCGGAATGCGCGCCTGGGACGGCTGGCCAGATAGGTTGACCACCACCAGGTGCCGGTCACCGTTGTGTTCCCCGGCCCAGGACCAGGCGATCAGGTTGCGGCAGGACTGGTTGTCGGGCCAGCCGCCGGCCTCGAGCGGCCGCCACGCGCCCGTCCGCACCTTGCGGCTGTCGACCGCGGTCAGCAGGCGCCGGTACCAGCCGGCGAGTTCTACGTCCGGCGCTTCGTCCGGACGGCGCGAGAGGAACACCGGTGGCCGCACGCGCCGGCCCTCGAACTGTCCTTCGTGCCACAAGGTCGCGCCGGGCAGCGTGGCGATAGCGACGGCCGCGGCCCGTTCGGCGTCCCCGGGAAGGCAGCTGGCGATCCGGGGCTCGTCATGGTTTTCCAGGAAGCGCACCAGCTTGGCTTGGTAGCCCGGATCCCCGCGCAGATGGCCGCGGACGCCGCCCACGTCCTGGGCGATGATCCGATCATAGAGCCGCTTGTCATAGCAGAAGTCGAAGCCCTGCTGCTGCAGCTCCCATTCCTTGTCCCAGTAGGCTTCAGCGATCATCACCGTGTCCGGGTGCCGGGCACGCAGCTCCGCCAGGACGGCTGGCCAGAACTCCGGGGCCGGCTCGGGCCCGGCCCGGTCACCCCAGGTCGTGCCGAAGATGCGGTTGATCATCAGCATGGCCATGTCGCAGCGGATCCCGTCGCACTGGCCGGCGATGTCGGCGAGCGTGCCGGCCGTCGCGGCGCGCATGGCGGGGGAGAACGCGTCCAGCTGCACGACATCGGGCCACGGCGGAAAGTACGGGTCGCGGCCATGGGCCAGCACCTGCCCGGCCGCGGCGATCCAGCCCGCCGGGTCGGCCCTGATGTCGTCCTCGTCGCCGCGGACGAAAAGCTCCGGACGGCTGGTCACCCACGGGTGATCCGGCGCGACATGGTTGGGCACGTAGTCCAGGATCAGCCGCGCGCCGCGCGCCGCCAGGGCGGCCCGCGCCACGGCCAGCCCGTCGGGGCCGCCGAAGCCGGCATCGACGACGTACCGGCGCACGCAGTACGGCGACCCGATCACATCGGTGCGCCGCACGTCTGGCAGCGCGTCCGCGAACGAGGCCTGCAGCTCGGCATTGGCGTTCGCCAGCGCCAGCCCGGCCGGGCTTCGCGTCCACACTCCCATCAGCCACACCGCGTCCACCCCGTCCGGGACGGCTGCATCCCAGTCCGCGGCGGCCACATCGGCCAGGGTGACCGGCCGCCCGGACACCCGGGCCAGCTCGTCCAGCCACACCGCGGTGTTGATCTCATAGATCACCGGCTGGCCCGGCCACCCCGTCATCGCGCCGCCCCCGTTCGCCGGCCCGCTGCCGCGCTCTTAATGGCGCCCCACTGCCGCTCACTGAGATAGGGGCCCCAGCGCTGCCATGGAACACCGCCCGTGTCCGCCGCGTCCAGTCGCAGCCGTTCCGCGCTGACCATGGTGTTCCGCCCTTCCGCTGCCGGATCGACGGCGCCCGTTCGTGACACTGCTGTCCCGAGATCGCTCGCCCGGCTGTCAGCCTCTTTCCTCGGGTGCCTGCCGCTCATCACCCTGGCTGGGGTGAAGATACGCCGCCGAGCACGCGCTGGGCAGTCTGGGCTGGACGACCGGTAGCGTGACGCCCGCCTGGCCGGCGAAGGTGATCTCATACGTCTGGGGTCGCATGGGATTGCTCGAGCCCTGTCGTTCACTTGCCGCTAGCGTGTATCAGCATCCTCGGCGGCTGAGTTCCCGGCATCACCCCGGAGGGGTGGCACCGGATTGTTGCTCCGCCAGCGGGACTTCCCACGGACGTTCGTGCCTGATCCAATGGGTACTGGGTATAAGCCGGACCTCTGGAGGACGGCGTGAAGCAGGGCGCGGCTACCAGTCACGACGCCGCGCAGGGCCTGCGGTTCGCGTGGGCGAAGTTCCGGCCGACAGCGTTGCCCGCCACGCTGGTCATAAGATCTGCGCTGCATGACCGGCTTGCGGCAGGGGCTGGCCAGCGTTTGACGGTGGTGGTGGGGTCGGCTGGCGCGGGTAAGAGCGTGCTGCTGTCAAGCTGGGCGGCGGCGCGACCACCAGGCGCTACTTCCTGGTTGTCCTGCGACAAAGCGGACGCTGACCCGGTCCGCTTCTGGACCGGTTTCATCGAGGCGACCCAGGCGGTGGCGCCGGGGTTCGGCGCCGATGCCGTCGGCCTGCTCACCATGGACGGCGGCATGTCGGCCGATGTCACTGCGTCGATCGCCAACGATGCCGCGCAGCTGCCCGCAGGGTCGGCGGTCGTGGTCGACGACTTCCATGCCACGGCGGCCGGGGTTTCCGGGACCATGACCGATCTGGTCGAGCGCTGGCCTGCCGAGGTCGCCCAGCTGGTGCTGGCCAGCCGGGTGGACCCTCCGCTGCGGCTGCACCGGCTGCGGATTTCCGGTGAGCTGTGCGAGCTTCGTGACCATGACCTGCATTTCTCCCTGGCCGAGAGCGGCAGCCTGCTGGCCAACTTCGGCGTCGAGATCGGTGCTGCCGAGCTTGCGCTGCTTCATCACCGCAGCGAGGGATGGGCCGCGGCGCTGCAGATGGCGGCGCTTTCGCTGCGCGGCACCACCGACCCGGTGCGGGCCGCGCGGGCACTGGAGGTCCGCAGCCACACGATCGTCGAGTATTTCGTCTCCGAAGTTCTTGATCAGCAGCCGCCCGAGATCGTCTGGTTCATGCTCGACACGTCCGTCTTGGGGGAGCTGACCGCGGACGCGTGCGCCGCCGTCACCGCGAGGCGGGACGTGGCGGTGCTGCTGCACAGCATTGACGCGGCCAACCTGTTCCTGGTGGCGCTCGATGACGAGCGGAGCAGCTTCCGGTACCACCACCTGGTGCGCCGGATGCTGCGCGCTGAGCTGAGGGCCAGGGACCGGGACCGGGAGCTGGCGCTCCAGCTGCGGGCAGCGGAATGGTTCGAGGCCGCCGGCGACACATGGCGCGCGGCTCGGCATTTCCTGGCCGCGCGGCACGCCGACCGGGCCCTGGACCTCATGCAGGACCGGGTCGTGCCCGGCTTCTTGCATGACTCGGCGCTCCCGGCCGCGCTGGATCTCAGCACGGTCGACCCTGCGCTGCTCGCTGATGCGCCCGACCGGCTGCTGGGCCTGGCCGCCGACCTGCTGCTGTGGGGTGACCCGGATCGCGGCGGCAAGTACCTGGACCTGCTGGACCGCGCCCGGCCATCGATCCCGCCTGAGTCGAGGCTGGCGGCGCGGTTCGCGGTGATGCGCTCATTCCACTACGGGATAACCGGCCAGCTTGACGAGGCCGTGCGTGCAGGCCTTGGCGCGCGGGCCATCCAGGAGCGGACGCAGCTGCAGGACGGATGGAGCGCCGCTGTCCCGTTGATACTCCTGCGTGTCTACCCGTGCCTGGAAGACTATGAGGCGGTGGAACGGGAGGCGGCGGCGGCTCTTGCCCTTCCCGAGCTCGCCGAACCGGCCAGGCTGGTTCTGGTGCCCAGTGCGCGGGCGCTGGCCTGGTTCGAGGCCGGCCGCCTGGCCGAGGCCGCCGATGCCGCCCGCGCCGCTCATGCGGATGCCCGGCGGCTAGGGTTTGACCAGCATTTTTTCGCGGTGGACAGCCTGCGCGTACTCGCCGGCATAGCGCTGGAGGGGCGGGACCTTGACACCGCGGAGCAGCTCACCGAGCAGGCGCTGTCGATAACGGAACAGAGGCGGCCCATCTTCGAGTTCCTGGCGTTGCTGGACCGGGCCGGGATCTGGGCCGCCCGCGGGCAGGCCCGCGAAGCGCTGGCCACTGTCGAGGCAGCGCGACTGCTCCTGGGCGGGAGCGGGTCGGTGCTGCTGGCGCGGGCCGATGAGCTCGAAGCATCGCTGCGCCTGACTCTCGGGGACCTGCGCTCTCCCGCCGACCTGGCCAGCAAGCTGCCCGCCGCCCGCCGCGGCCTGCTGCTGGCCAGGATCGCGCTCGCCGCTGGCGATCACCACGCCGCCCAAAAACACCTGCAGTTCCCGGCGCCGGGCGACCTCGAGCCGCGGCGAGCGCTGATGCGCCAGGTGCTCCTGGCCGCCGCCGCGATCGAGCGCGGTGACCCGATGGCCGCAAGCATCCTGGGCCGTGCCCTCCAGACAGCGCGCCGCACCGGGTTCCTCAACACGGTCGTCACGGCCGCGCCCCAGGTGACCAGCTACCTGATTGCGGATTCCGCGCAGGCGCGGGCGGACCCGTTCACCAAGCAGCTGCTCGCCGCGGCCCTAGAGGCACACGCCGCGCACCCGGCCGCCTCCCGGTCCCACCGCCCGCTCGCCGAACCCTTGACCACTGCCGAGCTGCGCGTCCTCAAGCTCCTGCCGACCAGCAGCTATTCGCAGATCGCCGCCACTCTTTACGTTTCCCGCAACACGGTGAAGACCCATCTCCGGTCCATATACCAGAAGCTCGGGGTAGCGTCGCGCTCGCAGGCCGTCGAACGGGCAGCCAACCTCCGCCTGCTCTGAGACCGTTCTGCGGCGCGGGCCCGACGGAGGCGCGCGCAGCGGGCAGCGCTGCCATGACGGCCGGAAGGCGCCGGTAACGAGCCGGGGATCACCCCAGGCAGGGTGACGAATCTCCACGAACCGCTCAGACGGGCTAGATCAGACAGGCTAGAAGAGTCAAGCGTCTGGCGACTCTGACCCGGAGGTGCAACATGACGTCGGCAACAACCACGCCAAGTAGAGGCAAAGGCGGGTACCACCCAGAAGGCTTCGGGCTGATGGTCTTCGCGTCGGTCCTGCTGCTCGTCATCGGTTGCTTCAATCTCATCGACGGCATCGCCGCGGTAGCCAACTCACACGTATTCATCGCCAACGCCCACTACGTGGTCGGCGACTTGCGCGCCTGGGGCTGGGTCGCCCTCATCGCGGGCGCGCTGCAACTGCTGGCGGCGGCCGGGATCCTGGCGGGCAACCAGCTGGCGCGCTGGTTCGCGGTAGCCGTGGTCGGGCTCAATGCCATTGGCCAGATGTTCTTCATCCCGGCCTACCCATTCTGGTCCCTGACGATCATCGCTATCGACGTGGTCGCGCTATGGGGGCTATGCGTTTACGGCAGCCGCGAGAACCTGGCGGCTTAGCGTGGCGATGGGTGACGGGCCGCAACTGGCCGGGATCGTCACCGCCGCAGTCCTCACGTCGATGATCAACGACCCCGGTCCGGGCGGCGCCACCATGTTGGTGCACCTCCCGGACCCGTCCCCTGATGGTCGCCGGGCTCACCGCAGCCGGGCCGGCCAACGCCGCGGTGCTCCTGGTCCGGGTGGTGACGTTTTGGCTCTCTGTGCCGGCGTCAGCCACGCGCTAAATCGCATGAATTCACCCCGGGGAGGGTGAGGAATCCCCGGGTGCGCCGACCGCAGGATCAAGACCGTGTCGCACGCCTAACGGCACCGGAACCAAGCGCCGG
>Ga0302235_10003609_pt1 | contig 10832 bp, 4 predicted proteins | sample II_Palsa_N3_3_FD_193577 | JGI IMG/M metagenome (GOLD analysis project Ga0302235, IMG submission 193577) | Peat permafrost microbial communities from Stordalen Mire near Abisko, Sweden - II_Palsa_N3_3 | ecosystem: Environmental > Terrestrial > Soil > Palsa > Peat permafrost | place: Sweden... | reverse complement strand
CCCCCGGCTTCTCCTGGACCAGCAGCGCCGTGGCCTCGTCCAGGTCCTGCTGCGCGCGGGCGACGCCGGTGCGCCGGGCGATGAAGTCACCTGTGCTCTCACCCGGGCGCCGTTCCGGCTCCTGGGAGAGGTAGCCGACGGTGGCGGCGGGCGGGCTGAGCCCGACTTCACCCTGATCCGGTGGGACCAGCCCGGCCAGGATTTGGAGCAGGGTGGACTTGCCTGCGCCGTTGGCACCGACCAGGCCGGTGATCTCGCCGGGGGCGATCACCAAGTCCAGGCCGGAGAAGAGAAGGCGGTCGGCATGGCCGGCGGCCAGGCCCTTGGCCGTGAGTATCGCGCTCATCGCCCGCTCATCTTAGATGCGGGCCAGAGCGCCGCCGTAGCCGCGCAACCGGGGAGGTGCGGCGGCCTTGGCACGTTGCGAGCGTGAGGTGTGGTCGGCGCACGCAACGGGCGAGAGGAAGTGCGGCAATGACAGACACCTCGGTAGCGCACGACCAGGAATCGAAGCGGTACCCGCTGTCTTTCACCCAGGAATGGTTCATCACCATGGACCAGGGCGATGACGGCGGGCCGTTCGGCCGTCGGTTTGTGATTATCATTGCAGCGCGCATCACCGGTCACGTGGACCTCGAGGTGCTGCAAGGCGCACTCGACGACGTGGTCGCGCGGCATGAACTGCTGCGCACCCTGGTGGTCAGGGACGCCGATCCGCCGTACCAGATGGTGTGCCCGCCGTGCCCGGTACCGCTGGAGGTCAGGGACCTGCCCCCGGTCGCCGACAAAACCAGGGAACGGGTCATCCAGGAGCTGCTCGCCGAGGCCGAGGCCGGCACGATGAGCGCGCGTGAGGTTCCCATGATGCGCGCGCTGCTGTGCCGGTTCGACGACCGGGACAGCGCCTTGTTCCTGACCGTGCACCACTCGGTCTCTGACGGCTGGTCGGTCCAGGTGATCCTGCACGATCTCGGGGCCTTCTACGCGGCCAGGGTCAGCGGCACCCCGGCTAAGCTGCCCGAGATGCGGCAGTACCGCGAGTACGCCGAGTGGCAGCGGGCGAACGTGGCCAACACGTCCGACGACGGGGCGATGAGATACTGGGCGGAGAAACTCGACGGCGCACGGCAATTCCTCCTGCCGAACGATCACGGCCACCCGGAGCGCTATTCCAGGCCGTTTTCGCTGCACGTCTTCGGCATCGACGCGGACACCATGGCCTGCGCGGACGCTCTCGCCACCGCCACCCGGGGCACCTTGTTCACGGTCATGCTCGCGGCCACCTACGTACTCGCGAACCAGCTCACCGGGGCCACCGACCTGGCGCAACCCGCGATCACCGCGGGCAGAGGCGAGCTTGCGTTCCATAACACCATCGGATTGTTCCTTAACGTCTTGCCGTTCCGGACCGACATCGCCGACTGCACGAGCTTCCGCGATGTGGTGCTGAAGGCCAGGGAGACGTTCATCGATGCCATGGCGAATGAGCTGCCGATGGGCGTGCTCGAGGAAGCATTTCCTGACTACATCAGGTCGCGCGAAAACACGCGGCTGTCGCAGTTCCTCCTCTCCGCCACGCCGTTCCAGTACGGCGATATGACCATCCCCATCGCCGAGGGAGCCAAGGAGATAAGCGAAGTCTTGCTGGAGGAGGAGGAGAGCTCCGACATCCCCAGCGGCACCGTGTGGTACCTGGCCACGCTGCCGGACGGGTCCCTGGCCGGCGCATTGCATTTTAACCTCGACGAATTCGAGGAAAGCACGCCGAAGGCCTGGTCCGAAGGGTTCAACCGGATCATGTCCCGCGCGGTCCGCGACCCCGACCAGGACTGGAGGCAGCTGTAACCCGGACACCTGCCTAGCGGCCGGGCGCTCCGGTGCGGCCGGCCGTTCGCTAGGTGGGTTGACGGTCCAGGTATCCGTCGATAGCGCGGACGCTGGAGTTGGTCATGAAGGTTTTCAGGCTGACCTTTACCCCGAGCTGGTCCGCGAGCCGGGCGACCAGGACCGCCGCGAGCAGGGAATGGCCGCCGAGGTCGAAGAAGCTGTCCTCGACCCCGACCTGGTCCAGGCCCAGCACCTGGGCGAACAACTCGCACAGCGCCTCCTCCCGGGGGCTGGCCGGAGCCAGGTCGCCCGCGGCGTACTCCGGGGCGGGCAGGGCCTTGCGGTCCAGTTTCCGGTTGGCGTTCAGCGGCAGCCGGCCGAGGACCATGATCGCGGTCGGCACCATGTATCCGGGCAGCTTCCGCCCGCACGCCTGCCGCAGCGCGGCCGGGTCCAGCTCGGCACCGGCGGCCGGGACCACATACCCAGTCAGCCGTTGGTCGCCGGGCTGGTCCTCCCGCACCGTCACCGCCGCCTGGGCGACACCGTCAAGGCCGGCCAGGACCGCCTCGATCTCGCCCAGCTCGATCCGGAACCCGCGGATCTTCACCTGATCATCGGCCCGCCCCAGGTACTCGATCTGCCCGTCCCGGTTCCACCGGGCCAGGTCCCCGGTCCGGTACATCCGCTCCCCCGGCCCTGCGTACGGGCACGCGACGAACCGCTCCGCGGTCAGCCCCGGGCGCCCCAGGTACCCCCGCGCCAGCCCGGCCCCGGCCACGTACAGCTCCCCGGCCACGCCCGGCGGCACCAGCCCCAGCGAAGCATCCAGCACGAACACCCGGGTATTCCACATCGGACGCCCGACCGGCACCACCAGGTCCGGGACTTGGTCACCAGGACCCAGCGTGTAGTCCAGGCAGCCCACCGTCGCCTCGGTCGGCCCGTAATGGTTCACCAGGGCCAGACCGGGATGCCGCTGACGCCACTCGGCAAGCAACGCGGCCGGCAGCGCCTCCCCGCCCAGCATCAGCTGTCCGGTGGGGACACAACTGGCGGGCAGCCCGGCCAGCAACGGCAGGTGACTGGGCGTTGCCTTCATGAACGTGAACCCGCCGACCTCGGCGGCAAGCGCGGGGAGTTCGTCATCCACCTCGCCGAGGCAGACCGCGCCGCCGGACACCAGGCAGCCGTACAGCCCGGTCACGCTCAGGTCGAACGACACCGGCGAGACCAGCAGCGTACGGCCCGCCAGATCCGGGTACGCCTCTCGCGCCCGCGACAGATAGTTCACCAGGCTCTGGTGCGTGACGACCACGCCCTTCGGCCGCCCGGTCGACCCCGAGGTATAGATCACGTACGCCGGGTGCGCCGGATGCAGCAGGGCGCTCCGCTCCGCAGCGGACACGTCCCCGGCCGGATACCGCGCGACCGCCGCCGCCGCGACCGGGTCATCCAGGACCAGCAGGGTTCGCGCCGCGGGCAGTGACCCGGCCAAGCCTGCGGTGGTGAGGACGATCGCCGCGCGGGTGTCGGCGAGCATGAACGCGATCCGGTCGGGCGGGTACTCCGGGTCGACCGGCACATAGGCGGCACCGGACTTGAGCACGGCGAGCATCGCGACCACCACGTCCGCCGAACGCGGCATCGCGATGGCCACCAGCCGCTCGGGCCCCGCCCCCATGGAGATCAGGTGCCGCGCCAGCCGGTTCGCCCGCTCATTCAGGTCGGCGTAGGACAACCCGCCGGCCGCGGACAAGACCGCGGGCGCGTCCGGGGTCCGGGCAGCCTGCCGCTCGAACAGTTCCGGCACGGTGACCTCCGGCACATCCCGGGCCGTGTCGTTCCAGTCACGGATCAAGCTGCGCCGCTCCGTGGCGGTGAGCAAGTCCAGCTCACTGACCCGCTGCCCCGGATCCGCAGCGGCGAGCCGCAGCAGCCGGGTCAGCCGCTCAGCCAGCCCTTGCACCGTGACCCGGTCAAACAGATCCTCGGCATACTCCAACGACGCACTGATCCCGGCCGGGCTGCCGTCAGCATCACGATCCTGCCGGTAGCCCAGGGTCAGGTCGAACTTAGCGGTCAGATCCGGAATGGGCTCGGTGGTGAGCCGCAGCCCGGGCAACCGCAAGTCAGCGGCGCCGATGTCTTCGTCGACGATCTCGACCTGGAACAGCGGGTGCCGGGACTCGGACCTGGCCGGGTTCAGCACCTCGACCAGCCGCTCGAACGGGACGTCCTGGCGAGCCTGCGCGGCCAGCACGGTCTCCCGGACCCGGGCGAGCAGTTCGCCGAAACCAGGGTCGCCGGACAGGTCCGCGCGCAGCACCATCGTATTGACGAAGAACCCGATCAGGTCTTGCATGACTTCATCGGTCCGCCCCGCCACCGGGGCACCCAGCGCGATGTCGGTCCCGGCGCCCATCCGGGACAGCAGTGCCGCCAGACCCGCGTGCAGCACCATGAAGATCGTGGCCTGATGCTCCCGCGCCAGGCCCGTCAGCGCCGCGTGCAGGGCAGGGTCGGCGAGCGGCCAGCTCACCGCGCCGCCCCGGTGAGATAGTTCCGCCGGGCGCGGCCGGTCGGTCGGCAGGGTCAGCTCCTCGGGCAGCCCGGCCAGCGCCCGCTTCCAGTATTCGATCTGCCCCGACAGCACCCCGCCGCCGCCGCCGCTGCCGCTGCCGCTGCCGCTGCCGAGCAGGTCGCGTTGCCACAGCGTGTAGTCGGCGTACTGGACCGGCAGGTCCTGCCAGTCCGGTGCCTGACCCGCGGCTCGTGCCGCGTATGCGGTGGCTAGGTCCGTCATCAGCACCTGCATCGACCAGCCGTCACTGGCGATGTGGTGGCACAGCAGCACCAGCACGTGCTCCTCCGGGTCCGCCGTGAACAACCAGGCCCGGATCGGCAGTTCAGTGGCCACGTCGAACACATGCCGCGCCGCGGCCTCAATCCGCGCGGTTAGCTCCGCGCGGTCGGCGGTGGTCACGCTGAGCGGGACATCGGCCTCCTCGGCCGGGATGATGCGCTGGTAGGGCTGACCGTCCGCGACCGCGAACACGGTCCGCAGTGATTCGTGCCGGCCGATCACGTCGCCGAGTGCGGTGTTGAGGGCGGTGGTGTTTACCGGGCCGTGGAGCCGCCAGGCGAACGGGATGTTGTAGGCGGTGCCGGGGCCGTGGAACTGTTCGAGGAACCACAGCCGCTGCTGCGCGAATGACAGCGGCAGGCGGTCGGGCCGGTCTGCGGCGCGGGTCAGCGGGGGTCGGGCCGCGGCTGCGTCCTGGAGCATCTCGGCGAGCGCGGCGGCGGTGGGGTTCTCGAACACGGCCCGGATCGTCAGTTCGGCGCCGAGCACGGTCCGGATCCGTGATACGAGACGGGTGGCGAGCAGTGAGTAGCCGCCCAGGTCGAAGAAGCTGTCCTCGGCTCCGACCTGGTCCAGGCCGAGGACGTGCGCGAACGCGTCGCATAGGGCCTGCTCGCGGTCGGTGGCCGGGGCGCGGCCGCCGGATGCGCCGGTTCCGTAGTCCGGTGCGGGCAGCGCCCGCCGGTCCAGTTTGCCGTTCGGGTTCAGTGGCAGCCGGTCCAGGACCACGATCGCGGCGGGCACCATGAAGGCCGGCAGTAGCCTGGCCGCGGCGGTCCGCAGCCCGGCCGGGTCCAGGACCGGCGCGGCCAGGACCGTCCCGGCGGCCGGCACCACGTACCCGGCCAGCCGCTGGTCCCCGCGCTGGTCTTCGCGGACGATCACGGCGGCCTGGCCCACCCCGGGCAGGCTCGCGAGCACGGTCTCGATCTCGCCCAGCTCGATCCGGATCCCGCGGACCTTCACCTGGTCATCGGTCCGGCCCAGGTACTCCAGCTCCCCGGCCCGGTTCCATTTAGCCAGGTCCCCGATCCGGTACATCCGCTCCCCGGGCGCCCCGTACGGGCAGGCGACGAACCGTTCCGCGGTCAGCCCCGGACGGTTCAGGTATCCCCGGGCCACGCCGCGGCCGGCCAGGTACAGTTCCCCGGCCACCCCCGGCGGGACCAGCTGCAGCCGGTCATCGAGCACCAGGGTCCGGGTATTGCCGGTCGGCCGGCCGATCGTCGGGACCTGTCCGGGCTCGCGGCCTGAACTCCACGACGTGACGTAGACGGTCGTCTCGGTCGGTCCGTAGATGTTCACCACCCGCGCTCCCGGCCACGTCGCCTGGATCTGCGACAGCGCACGCGCCGTGAACGCCTCCCCGCCCACCACCACGGTCCGCGCCCGGACCCCCACCTTCGAGGTCGTGATGACCTGCGCGATCGCCGACGGCGCGCCGCTGACCAGCCGCAGGGAGTCCGGGTCGGCGAATTCATCGGCGAGCGCGAGCACGTTGCGGACGACCTCCACCGTCCCGCCCCACGCCAGCGTCCCGAGGATCTCGAACACCGACACATCGAAGCTGAGCGACGTGGACGCCAGCATCCGGGACAGCTCCGCCGCCGAGAATTCGGCGCCGATCCAGCAGACCTGATCGGTCAGGCCGCCGTGCTCGATCATCACCCCCTTCGGCCGCCCCGTCGACCCCGATGTGTACATCACAATCGCCCGCCCGGAGGGCGCTATCGCTACGGCCGGGTCAGTGCCGGATAGCCCGCACAGGGCGGCAGCGGTCGCGGGATCGTCCAGCACCACCTGAGGTGCGCCGCCCGGCAGGTCCCGCCCGGTCACGGCGGTGGTGACCACCGCGACCGGGGCGGCCTCGGCCAGCATGAACGCGATCCGGTCCGCCGGATACCCCGGATCCACCGGCACGTAAGCGGCGCCGGTCTTCAGCACCGCCACCACCGCCACGACCATCTCCGCCGACCGGGGCATCGCGATCGCCACCGTCCGCTCCGGACCCGCGCCACGGGCACTGAGGTACCGGGCTAGCTGGTTGGCGCGGGCGTTCAGGTCGGCATAGGTCAGCTCGGTGCCGTGATGAATCACCGCGACGACGTCCGGGGTCCGCGCCACCTGCTCCTGGAACAGCTCCGGCCAGGCCAGCTCCGGCACATCCCGCGCGGTGTCATTCCACTGCGCCAGCAGCCGCCGTTCGGACACGGTGAGCAGGTCGATGTCGCCCACCGGACGGGCCGGGCTGGCCGCCACCTGGCGCAGCAGCTCAGTCAGCCGGGCGGCCAGCGCCTGCACTGTGACCTCGTCGAACAGGTCCTGGGCATATCCGAGGCACGCACTGATCCCGGCCGGCGACCCGCCGGCGTCATGATCCTCCCCGAAGCTCAGCATCAGGTCGAACTCAGTCGCAACGTCCGAGACCGGTTCCGGCTCGATGCGCAGCCCGGGCAGCCGCCAGTCCGCCACCCCGGAATCCTGGTCAGACAGCATGACCTGGAACAGCGGATGCCGGGCTGGGGACCGAACCGGGTTCAGGGCCTCGACGAGCTGTCCGAACGGCACGTCCTGGCGCGCCTGCGCGGCCGGCACGGTCTCCCTAACCCGGCCCAGCAGCTCGGCGAAGCTGGGGTTGCCGGACAGATCAATGCGCAGCACCAGCGTGTTCACGAACAACCCGACCAGGTCGTGCATCGCCTCGTCGGTCCGCCCGGCCACCGAGGCACCCAGCGGGATATCGGTGCCCCCGCCCAGCCGGGACAACAGCGCGGCCAGCCCCGCGCGCAGCACCGTCAACACGCTCACCTGGTGCTCCTCGGCCAGCCCGGCCAGCGCCGCGTGCAGGCCCGCATCAGCCAGCTGCCACCGGACCGTACCGCCACGCTGCGAGGGCTCCGCCGGCCGCGGCCGGTCGAACGGCAACGCCAGCTCGTCCGGCAGCCCGGCCAGCGCCTCCTGCCAGTACTCGATCTGCGCGGCAAGCACCCCACCGCCGTCCTCACCGTCTTCCTGGCCGCCGTCCGCGCCGTCTTCCTGGCCGCCGCCGAGCAGGTCCCGCTGCCACAGCGTGTAGTCGGCGTACTGCACCGGCAGGGGTGCCCAGTCCGGCGTGCGCCCGTCCCGGCGGGCCGTGTACGCGGCGGCCAGATCGGCCATCAGCACCCGCATGGAGAAGCCATCGCTGGCGATCTGATGACACACCAGCACCAGCACATGCTCCTCCGGGCCCACCGTGAACAACCACGCCCGGACGGGCAGCTCACTGGCCACATCGAACACATGCCCCGCTGCGGCATCGATCCGCCCGGCGAGCTCCGCGCGGTCGGTCGTGGTCACGCTGAGCGGGACATCGGCCTCCTCGGCCGGGATGATGCGCTGGCCGGGCTGCCCGCCGTCGACAGCGAATACGGTCCGCAACGATTCATGACGGCCGATCACATCACCGAGCGCGGCGGTCAGCGCCGCGGTATCTACCGGACCGTGCAACCGCCACCTGAACGGCAAGTTAAACGCCGGGCCAGGGCCGTGGAACTGCTCCAGGAACCAGAGCCGCTGCTGCGCATACGACAGCGGCAGCCGCTCCGGCCGGACCACAGCCCGGGTCAGAGGCGGCCGGGCAGTCCGGCTACCGCCCCCGGCACACTCCGGCGTCACCGCCCCTGATGCGCTTCCCTTAGACGACTCCGGTCGAAGGGAACTAGCCATAGTGATCCCTCATTCCGTGGCGGTGCCACAGGCGCGTCACGCCATGGGCGATCCGCCGCTCACAAGCGGCCCCGGACGGCAGTCTCGCAATCGGGGCCCTACACCGGCACCTTCGACATTGCGTGGCCCATAACTGGCGACCAGATGGCCCCACGCCGCTGGTAGGCGAAATACGCGAGAGTAGCGGCTTTACCAGCGGATATACTTACCGGGCTATCCGCTGAAAAGGCCGGGGATTTATCGCGGCCGCGTTATTCGCGGTTAGCGTGCTTGGCAATCCTACGGGTGAACTGCGGCAGCTGAATTGGCCTAGGTCGGGCAGCATCTGCGACGGGTGAACTCGGCATGCCTGGCGGCCATCGCGGTCGCGGTCGACGCCGCACCTGGCCACGCGCAGCAGCGGCTAGCCGCCGCCACGACTCGCCTGTTGCTATTCGGCGTCCTCGGCGGACTCATCAACGAGTACGAGCGAGCCACATAAGCCCAGGTCAGGATCGGTGGTCGAGTTCCGGCACCCCGCAGGCTCACAGCCGGCTAGGTCTGGCTCGCCGCGCCAACCCGTGGTAGATGGGTAACTATGGCTGGGATGAGACGGTCTCTTATCGGAGACAAGATGGCAAGCATGTCGGGGCTGCGCAGCATCATGGAGGACATCGCCACCTCGACCGCGGGATCCGACGCCGGAGAATGGCTGAACCTGAGCATCGGGAACCCAGCATCTATCCCGGAGGTGATGCAAGCGTGGCAGGAGCTTACCGAGGAGGCTCTGGCCAAGAACTTCGGCGAGGCCAGCTGCAACTATGGCCCCTCTCGAGGTGCGGCATCGCTCGTTCTCGCCATCACGGATTACTTTAACGAACGGTACGGGTGGGGCATTCGGCCCGAAAACGTCATCGTGGGCCCGGGGAGCCAGCTGCTCTGCTTTATCGCAGCGGCCCTGTACGCCGGGCCGGGGGAAGCAGGACGGACTCGCACCGTGCTGCCCATGATGCCCGACTACACGGGCTACCAGGGCCTTTGCATGAACACTGACGACATCACCGGGATCGCGTCGGGAATCGAGGTCGGCGCCAGCGGGCGGTGTTTCCGCTATACGTTTGACTTCGCGGCGCTGGAAGAGCGTACGGACATCGGCCTGCTGCTGCTGTCCAGCCCGAGCAACCCCACGGGCCGGTGCGTCGTGCAGGACGAGCTCGGTGAGCTGATCGGGATCGCTGAGCGGCGGGACGTTCCACTGCTCCTCGATAACGCTTACGGCGAGCCGTTCCCCCAGATCTGCCGGACCGCGACCCCGCCCGTTTATCACCCCAACGTGATCAATTCCTTCACCCTCTCCAAGGCGGGACTGCCGGGAGAGCGGATCGGTTTCGCGATCGGAGCAGAGCCCTACATCACCGAGATGGTGGCCTTCTTGTCGAACTCAGCTCTGCATGCTCCCCGGCTCGCTCAGGCGGCGGTGGCGAACAGCCTGCGGTCGGGCGCCCTGGACCGGCTGGTGTCCACCGTCATCACGCCCTTTTACGCCAACCGGCGGACGACGGCGGAGCAGTTGCTGGCGGACACCATGCCGGCCGACATCCGCTGGCGGGTGCACGCGGCCGCGGGCGGGATGTTCTGCTGGGTATGGATCGACGAAGACTGGTTTGACGACGTCGAGCTGTACCACCTGCTGAAGCGCGAGCATGTCTTTGTGACGCCCGGCCGCCACTTCTTCGTCATCCCGGCGGACACCCGTCCCGACGACGGGCACCAGACGCGCTGCTTCCGGATCAGCCTCTCACCTGACGAGGAAATCCTGACCGAGGGCATCAACCGGATAGCGGATGCGCTCGCACAGTTGCGGGATCTTGCCCGCGCTTGAGGACGTCCGTTACGACACCGGCGTAGTGATCAGGTCCCCGAGTCCTCGTGCAGCCAGGCAGCCGATTCGCCCTATCTCGCGGCGAGTTGCAGGACCTTGTGCGGGTCCTGGCCGTCTCAGGACGCGGCCGTCGGGTCCGCGGATTCGGCGGCGCGGTATTCGGCGTTGATGCGCAGGGCCTCTTCGAGCTGGTCTTCGAGGATGACGATGCGGCAGGCGGCCTCGACGGGGGTCCCGTGGTCGACAAGTTCCCGGGCGCGGGCCGCGATGCGCAGTTGGTAGCGGGAGTAGCGGCGGTGGCCGCCCTCGGAGCGGAGCGGGGTGATCAGGCGGGCTTCGCCGATGGCGCGGAGGAAGCCCTGGGTGGTGCCGAGCATTTCGGCGGCCCGGCCCATCGTGTAGGCGGGGTAGTCGTCGTCGTCGAGCCGGTCGTAGGACTCGCCTGCTGTCATCGCACCTCTCTGCAACGCATGGAGGGGCCCTGGTGCCGTACGGCACCAGGGCCCCGAAGGAACTTGCTACACCATCGGCCGACCCTGGTTCTGCGTCGGCCTTCTGTTTCCGCAGACC
>Ga0302235_10003603_pt1 | contig 10851 bp, 12 predicted proteins | sample II_Palsa_N3_3_FD_193577 | JGI IMG/M metagenome (GOLD analysis project Ga0302235, IMG submission 193577) | Peat permafrost microbial communities from Stordalen Mire near Abisko, Sweden - II_Palsa_N3_3 | ecosystem: Environmental > Terrestrial > Soil > Palsa > Peat permafrost | place: Sweden... | reverse complement strand
TTCGGTCCATGAGGTCCCGCCCGATCGCCGCCGCGCAGTCGTCGTCGGGCGCCACCAGCTCGACCTCGGCGCCGCGATGGCGCAGCGCCGCCGCCTCGACCGCCGTGACCGAGCGCGACAACACGCCGAGCGGTTGGAGCGCGAGCCGGTCGCTTCGAGCCACGCCCGCGGTCGGGCTAAGGCACAGGACGAGCGAGCCGCGGGCGGCGGGCGCCGCATCGAGGTTGGTCGGGCTCCAGAAGCCGCCGTCGACGTACTCGACGTGATCGATCACGACCGGGGCGAACAGCCACGGCACCGAGCAGGAGGCCTCGACCGCCTGTCCGACGGTCGCGCGCGGCGCGTGCGGCCGGCCGAACACAACGCGTCGTCCGGTTGCCCTCGCGAGGGCCACGACGCGCAGGCGCCCGTCGAAGCGGGCTCCGGTCTCGTCGACCCGGCGCCGCAGCTCGCCGAGCGACCCGCCCGCCCTTGGCGCCGCCCGCAGCGCGAGTGCGCGCGCGAGCGATCCCGCCGGCGCCGTCAGCGCAAGCGCGGGCGGCACGAACGGCGAGGAGAGCGCGAGTGCGCCGCCGGCGAGCCGCCCCGCGACCGACGCCGGCAGAGCGCTCCAGTCCCAGCTGGCGTGGCGGGCTTCACTGGGTGGATCCACCCGCTCGTCGCTGTCGGACGCCGGGCGCTCCAGCGCGATCCCGGCGGCGAGTCGCGCCGCCACGATCGAACCGGCCGAGGTGCCGGTGAAGTACTCGCAGCGGCTCAGCTCGAGGCCGGCCGCATCCTCGATCCCGGCGAGAACTCCGCTGAGCCACGCCTCGCCGAGCACCCCGCCGCTGCCGAGCACGAGGATGTCCGGGCGCGACCGCATCGCGTGAGCGTAGACGCCCCTTCAACGCTCACGGCGCCGCCCCGGTTCGTCCGCCGAGGGATTGCGCTGGCCAGCCTGCCGGGCCTCAGGCGCCGGCCGAACCGCGACGGCTCAGACGGAGCCGTGGTGCCAGGGGCTGCCGCCCTTACCGCCGGGAAAGCCACCACCGAGGAAGCCGCCCTGCGTCAGCTCGTGCAGCGAGCCGAGCACCTGTACGCGCGGCGCCTCGTAAGAATCGTTGATCTTGTCGTTGTTCATCTGCGCTCCTTCGATGGGATCCGTTCCATGCGAGCGACAAGTGTCGAACAATCCAAGCCCCTACACAATGGTCGGCCAACCCCAATGATTGTTCAGAACTTGAACGCCGCGCGGGCACGCGGCGCGTACGGCTTCCGGTTGACCGGGATCCCGGAGCCTGACCCGCTGCTCGTCGACGCACCCCCGGGCTGGCCGGCGCTCGAGGTGCGCGCGCACTTACACACCGGCCCGGCGCCGGCGGAAGCGTTCGGTGAGGATAGCGCTTGCCTGCCGCTCCGAACGGGTGGCTGGGTCGAGTTCGAGCGTGCCGCCGGGCGCGTGACGTTCTGGCTCGCCGAGCCGCTGCCGCCGGCGGCGATCGCGCATCCGCTGCTCGGCGTCGCCGCGATCGTGCCGGCCTTCTGGCTGGACCGCGAGAGCTTCCACGCGGCGGCGTTCGAGCACGATGGTGGCGCCTGGGCAGTCGTCGCAGACCGAGAGGCGGGCAAGAGCAGCCTGATCGCGACGCTCGCGCTGGCCGGCGTGCCGGTCGTCTGCGACGACATCCTCGTGCTCGACCGCCTGACCGCGCTCGCTGGGCCGCGGTCGGTCGACCTGCGCGAGCCCGCCGCGGTGGCGCTTGGCGCCGGCGAGCCGCTCGGCCGGATCGGAGACCGCGATCGCTGGCGGTTGCCGCTCGGGCCGGTGGCGCCCGAGCTGCCGCTGCGCGGCTGGATCACACTGCGGTGGAGCGAGGAGCCGGCGGTGCGCCGACTGGGCGGCTCTGACCGTCTGCGCGCGATCGCGGCCCATCGTGCCTTCCTGCTCGGCACGCCGGACCCCGGGTGGTTGCTCGAGCTCAGCTCGCTGCCGGTCCTCGAGTTCTCACGTCCTCGCCGCTGGGACGCCGCCGGGGAGGCTGCGCAGCGGCTGCTCGAGGCTCTGACACGAGCGGCACCCGGGTGAGCTCGCGGAAGCCGAAACGCTCGCCGTCGCGCTCGCCGTCGAGCCAGGCATGCGCGCCGAACCGCTCCGCCGGCCGCCCGACCCCGATCACGACGTCTCGCGCGACGCCCCTGCCTGCCTCGAACCGCTGCCGAACCAGCGCGCCCTCGAGGCAGGAGGCGCGCCCCAGCCAGAGGACCGCCTTAACGCCACGCCGGCCCGCGAGCGCGCGCCGCCGCGGCGGCTGCAGCGCGATCGCGCGCAGTTCGCCAGACCGAAGCCGCGCGCGGGCGATGCGCAGCACGCGGGCCGTCCAGATCGCCGCCAACGCATCGGCGAGCGTCGGACGCCGCATCAGGTAGCCAGCAGGTCCCGGCCGGCGAGGTCGTCGAGGAACGCGTCGACGTCGGCGCCGGCGCGGTCTGACCCGATCGCGTAGCGCTCGACCAGCGAGGCGATCAGCGCGTCTCGTGTGGTGCCCGCGCGCAGCGCGTGCCACAGCTCAACGCCGGAGCCGTCGACTGACAGGTACTCGGCCCGCAGTGTGTCGAGCGCGACGATCTCGCCGTCGATCTGCTTCCACTCGAGGTGCTCGTCACGGAGCTTGAGCGTCGTCGTATTCGTATTCATCTCGTCCAGGGGTGGTTGTTGGTGGACACGTCGTGTACGGCTTTGCGCGCCCGCGCGTTCCGGAGAGCCGCGCCAGAGCGGCCGAGCTTGTCGCGCCAGCCCTCCTCCGTGCACTTGGCGCCGAGCTCCCGCAGGCCGCCAGCGAGCACGGTCGGAGCCGTCGCCCGCGGCGCCGCCGCCAGCGGCGCAAGGACGCGCTGAAGGTGGAATTCGAGCACCGTCAGATCGCGCACCTGCAGGATGTTTCGGCCGAGCAGGCGAAGCGGCAAGGGCGGCGCGGCGCCGGCGAGCAGCGCGTCGGTCGACTGGGCAGTCAGCCGCCACATCGCATCCCAGCCCCACCGGCGCGCGAGCGCCGCGACATCCGAACGGTCCTCGCCGATGAGGATCGTCGCGATGTCGACGAGATCGCCGACCCGACCAAAGGGTCGATGAGCCCACGCGTGGGCCGTTAGCAGCAGCGCGTGCGCGGATGGGTTCGGCGCCAGCACACCGGCGATGCCGGCACGGCCCGGGACGCAATCCGCCATCAGCTCCTCCGCGCTCGGCGCCGGCAGCCAGGGCGGCAGGTGCGGGGTGACATGGATCTCGATCCGCAGCGGGATCCCCGGCCACATCAGCGGGCACAGGTGCCGTGAGGGCGGCCAGCCGCCGGGGAACTGCTCCTCGACGAAACCGGCCGCCAGCAACCCGTGCTGGGCGGCGTACGGGTCGTCGGCGAACAGATCCAGATCCCGGAAGTGACGCGCGTCCGCGTACGGATATGCCGCCGCGACCTCCGGCCCCTTGAACAGCACGAGCCGGCCGTCATACGCCGCCCGCGCCCGCCGGAGCACGCTGGGGGCGGCAATCGCCAGGGTTGCCGCGTAGCGGCGATCGCGTCGCAGCTCGGCCGGCACGGGGCGGCCGCTCGCCTGCCAGATCGCGGCGGCGAGTAGCTGCAGGCGGTGCGCGCGCAGGTCGTCGAGCGAACCAGCGCGATCGATCAGGGAGGCGACCGCGGCCCAGTGGGCGTTCGCGGCAGCCGCGCGCGTCGACGGCTCTTGGATGAGCGGCGCCACAGCCATCGCTAATAGACCCCGAGCGTCCCGTTGCGGCGCTCCCGGGCGAGCGCGAGGTGGAAGGCGAACCCACCGACGAGCATCGCGACAGCCGACATCGGCGCGAGCTCGAGCAGGTGCGAGCCGACGCCCGCCCAGCCGGTGCCGCCGAGCAGCGCGTCTCGCAGCCCGCGGATCGCGATCGTCAGCGGGTTGACGGCGGCGAGGGCGCCGAGCCAGCCGGGGAGCACCGACAGCGGGAAGAACGCGCCCGAGGACAGACCGAGCGCGGCCGCGCCGATCGTCGTGGCCCCGGCGCCCCGGCGGAAGGTCAGGATCGCCCCGGCGAGCGCCAGGCCGATGCCCCACAGGCATGGAACGAACCCGAGTATCAGCACGGCCGCCGGGAGGATCCCCGACAGGTGGTAGTGCAACCCGAACGCGATCGCGAGCACCCCGAGAAACACACCCATCCGCAGCGGGATCGCGGCGATCGTGGCGGCCGCGGCGCCGAGCTGGAGCGTCCACACCGCGGTCGGCGTGCACAGCAGCGACTCGAGCGTCCCGATCATCTGCTCGTTCCGGAGCGCCGTGGCGACCTGGTAGAGCATCGTCGCCGCGACCAGATTGACGGCCATGCCGATCGTCACGAACGCCATGTAGCTGACGTGCGCGCCACCGAACTGGGGCAGCGTGTCCGGGTTGATGAGCTTGCCGATCCAGGAGAGCACGAGCACCTCGGCGGCCAGCCCGACGATGGCTGTGGCAAACGCCATCCGGTAGCTGATCGCGATCCGCACGTCGCGTCGCACGAACGCGGGCAGCTTCGTGAGCTCCCCGCCGATCCGCCCCGCGCCGCACGCCACCGGCCGGCCGAGCGCGCTCATCGGCGAGCTCCGACCGCGTCGGTCGCGGTCGCGCGCTGCTCGGCGGCGGCGGCCGCGAGCGCGAGGAACGCCTCCTCGACCTCGGCCCCCGCACGCTGGCAGGCGAGCACCTGGTAGCCCGCGCCGGCGAGCGCCACGACGGCGGCGCCCAGCGGATGCTCGCGCGCAGGCGACAGCACGAATTCGTCGCGTCCGGCGGCGCTCGCCGCGATCAGCGCGCGATCACCCAGCGCGCGCTGCAGCGCGGCGGTATCCGGCAGGCGCTCGGGGTGGCCGTTGCGGACGCGCACGCGATAGCTCGGATCGGGCGCGTGCCGCAGCAACGCGTCGACCGACCCCTGGAAGCGCACGCGCCCACCGGCGAGGAACGTGACGCTGTCGGCGAAGCCGCGAATCTCCTCGATTCGCTGCGTCGTCCAAACGACCGCGACGCCATCCGAGGCGAGCTCGCTGACAAGCCCCCGGATCCGGATCGCGCCCTCGGGGTCGAGGTCGTGGGTCGCCTCGTCGACGAGCAGGATCGCCGGCTCGACGAGCAGCGCGCGGGCTACCGACAGGCGCTTCTGCATCCCGTGGGAGTAGGAGCGCACGGGCATCGTCGTCGCGTCGCTCAAGCCGACCTGCTCGAGCAGCTCGTCGGCGCGTGCCCGCGCGGGGCGCAGCCGCAGGCCGTTCAGGCGGCCGAAGAAGATCAGGTTCTCGCGGCCGTTCAGGCGCAGGTACAGCGACCGGTCGCCGGACGGGACGAGGCTGACGCGGCCAGCGCGCCAGACGCTCCCGGCGGACGGGTCGGTGAGGCCCGCGAGCACTCGCACGAGCGTCGTCTTGCCCGCGCCGTTGGGGCCGAGCAGGGCATGGACCTCGCCCGGCGAGACCGTCAGGTCGACGCCGTCGAGGACCGTCCGCGCGCCGAACCGGCGGACCAGCCCGGCCAGCCGCAGCGCTTCGCCTTCCCTGGTGTCCACGTCGATACAACGCGCACCCGCAGCGAGAAATTCCTTGCTCACGGCCGACTTGTTGGCGATCGGAGTGTGCCCTCAAGGCCGCCCGGGTGCACGCCGATTGCTCGGAGTGAATGCCACCTCACGGCTTTCGATCCGCGCTTGCCGCGCTCGTGCTCACCGGAGCGCTCGCGCCCGCCGCCAGCGCGGGCGGCGACGGCTTTCCGGTGCCGAGCTGTGGCTGGGCCTCGGCGCGGCTGGTCAGCTCGACGATCGGTGACCCCGTGAGGGCGATGAAGCCTGCCTGGCGGACCCAGATCGCCCCGGTGCTGACGTGCGGCTACGTCGAGCGCAGCCCGCGGCTTCAGCTCGGCAACGTCCCGCTCGTCGTCGTCCAGTTCCGCGAGCAGCAGTTCCTCAGGCCGCCGAAGGGGGCCGTCAGCGTTTCCAGTCTGGGCAGCTGCGTCACGCGCGTCTCGTGCCCGGCTCCCCGGCGACCGGCGTGGCTGTTCGCGCTGCGCAGCTTCGGGCTTCCGAGTGCCTCCGCATACGCGGTGCGGTTCGTCAAGCTGGAGGCGCTCGAGGTCGAGGACGGCTTCAACCAGATCACGATTGTCGTCGACAATCCTCAGGGGCCGCTGCCCGTCAAGGACGAGACCCGGGCGCTCGAGCGGCTCGCAAAGAAGCTGTTGCCCCGCTTCTACTGGGCCCACCCGAGCACCGGCTGAGCCTCGCGGCCGGTCGCGCAGAGCTCCGACGCCCGTGAGCGCTGTATGCGATAACATACGAACGTATGACGACGAGCGAGGAGCTGGCTGCCGGCCCGGCCGCGCTTGGGGCACGTGTGCGGGCGCTGCGCGAGGGCATGGGGCTGTCGCTGCGCGACCTCGCCGAGCGCAGCGGCGTCAGCGTGCCGATGCTCTCGCAGGTCGAGCGCGGTGACACCTCGCCGACGCTGCAGCTCGCCGCTCGGATCGCCGCGGGGCTTGAGCTGCGCCTGTCACAGCTGCTGCGCCTCGATGAGAATGGCGCGGTCACGGTCGTCCGCCGTGGCGAGCGTCGCAAGGGTCCGTCGGGGACCCGCGGGCTCGCGGGGCACAGATTCGAGATCCTGACGCCACCGCTGCCAGGCCAGCGCGCCGAGCTCTCACGCCATACGCTCGCGGCGGGCGCCGTCACCGGCGGGCCGGGCGATCCGCCGATGCACGAGCCCGGCAGCCGCGAGACCGCCCTGGTCGAAGCGGGCGCCGTCGTGCTCTGGTGTGACGGCGCGGACTACGAGCTCGAGGCCGGCGACGCGGTCACGTTCGATGCCGACCTGCCCCACCACTTCGAGAACCCCGGAACCGAGGAGGCCGTCCTGCTCGCGGTCGTGAGCGCCGGCCTCAGGAGGAGCTGATCTGTGGACACGATCCCCAAGTCCCTGTTCGACAAGATCTGGGAGCGCCACGAGGTCGCTCCAGGACTTCTGTACATCGACCTGCACCTGGTTCATGAGGTGACGAGCCCGCAGGCGTTCGACGGGCTGCGGATGAACGGCCGCCGGGTGCGCCGGCCGGATCGCACGCTCGCGACCGCCGATCACAACGTCCCCACCGACGGGACGCCGACGGCGGCGCGGATCAAGGACGAGCTCTCGCGCGTGCAGGTCCAGACGCTCGAGCGCAACTGCGCCGAGTTCGAGATCCCGCTGTACTCGCTCGGCTCCGAGCACCAGGGGATCGTCCACGTGATCGGTCCCGAGTTGGGGGTCACGCAGCCGGGGATGACGATCGTCTGCGGCGACTCGCACACTGCCACGCACGGCGCGTTCGGCGCGCTCGCGTTCGGGATCGGAACGAGCGAGGTGGAGCATGTGCTGGCGACGCAGTGCCTCGTGCAGTCGAAGCCGAAGTCGATGCGGATCCGCTACGAGGGAACGCCCGGATTCGGGATCACGGCCAAGGACCTGATCCTTGCGACGATCGGGCAGATCGGTGTCGACGGCGCCGTCGGCCATGTCGTCGAGTACGCCGGACCGGCGATCGAGGCGCTGTCGATGGAGGGTCGCATGACGGTGTGCAACATGACGATCGAGGGCGGTGGCCGCGCGGGGATGATCGCGCCGGACGAGACGACATTCGGGTACGTGATCGGCCGCCCGGCCGCACCTGCAGTGGTGCCCGACGACTGGCGGGACCTACGCTCGGACCCGGACGCGTCGTTTGACCGGGAGATCGTCGTGGATGCGAGCGCGATCTCCCCGATGGTCACCTGGGGAACGACGCCCGGGATGGTCGTCGGCGTCGACGCGGCGGTGCCTGAGCCGGTCAGCGAGCAGGACGAGCGCGCGCTGCACTACATGGGGCTCGAGCCCGGCACCCCGATCGAGCAGATCGGGCTCGACCGCGTGTTCATCGGCTCGTGCACGAACTCGCGGATCGGGGACCTGCGGGTCGCCGCCGACGTGGTTCGTGGCCGGAGGGTCGCGGACGGCGTCTACGCGATGGTCGTGCCCGGCTCGGCGCAGATCAAGGCGCAGGCCGAGGCCGAGGGGCTCGACGAGGTGTTCCGCGCCGCCGGGTTCGACTGGCGCGGCGCCGGCTGCTCGATGTGCCTCGGCATGAACCCGGACATCGCCGCGCCGGGGGAGCGGGTCGCGTCGACCTCGAACCGCAACTTCGAGGGCCGGCAGGGACGTGGTGCCCGCTCGCACCTCGTCTCGCCGCAGATGGCCGCCGCCGCGGCGATCGCCGGCCACTTCGTCGACATCCGTTCGTGGGATCGAGACCGTGAGGAGGCGTTGGTCTGATGAGGGCGATTGAGACGATCACCGGGCGCGTGTCGGTGCTGGACCGTGACGACGTCGACACCGACCAGATCATCCCCAAGCAGTTTCTCAAGCGGGTCGAGCGGACCGGCTTCGGCGAGTACCTGTTCTACGACTGGGCCAAGGAGCCCGGTTGGGAGCTGCCGAGCAACCCGGTCCTCGTCGCCGGCCGCAACTTCGGCTGCGGCTCGAGCCGCGAGCACGCCCCGTGGGCGCTCGAGGACTACGGCTTTCAGGCGATCATCGCGCCGAGCTTCGCCGACATCTTCCGCTCCAACTGCACGAAGGTCGGGTTGCTGCCCGTAGAGCTGTCGCCGCAGGCGTGCCAGGCGATCGCCGAGGCGGGGGAGTGCCAGGTCGACCTGGCCGGACAGGAGGTGCGCTGGCCGGGAGGGGCGGAGTCGTTCGAGATCGACCCCGACATCAGGTACCGGCTGCTGAATGGGCTCGACGACATCGGCCTGACGCTGGCCCAGGCGGACGCGATCGCCGCCTATGAGGCGGCGGGCGAGCGGCCGGGCCCGGTCACGACGTCGTTGTGAGGGTGGCGCGATGACCGATGTAAGCGCCACCGGCCCGCAGGCCGGTGGCCGCCCCGATCGCGACTGGGACGCGGGCACCTACGACCGCGTCTCAGACCCCCAGTTCAGATGGGCGGCCGAGCAGCTCGAGCGCCTCGAGCTCCGCGGCGACGAGGTGGTACTGGACGCAGGCTGCGGCTCGGGCCGGGTGACGGCGCTGCTCGCCGACCTCGTCCCGCGCGGGCGCGTGTACGGGGCCGACGTGGCGCCCTCGATGGTCGAGCACGCGCGAGCGGCGCTGGGTGACCGGGCGACCGTGCTCTGCCAGGACCTCACGGAGCTGTCGCTGCCCGAGCCGGTCGATGCGATCTTCTCGAATGCGACGTTCCACTGGGTGCCCGATCACCCGCGCCTGTTCCAGGCGCTGCGGGCGGCGCTTGCGCCGGGTGGCCGGCTGGTGGCTCAATGCGGCGGGCGCGGCAACATCGACTCGTTCAGAGCACTCGCCGACGAGGTCGCGCTGGCGCCGCCGTTCGCGCGCTGGTTCGACGGCTGGCAGGGACCGTGGAACTATGCGGGCGCGGAGGAAACGGCGGAGCGGCTGGCGCAGGCAGGGTTCGTCGACGTCGCGACGTGGCTCGAGCCAAAGCCGACGCCGCTCGACGACCCGCGGCCGTTCGTGCGCACCGTCTGTCTGGTCCGCCACCTCGACCGCCTGCCCGAGGAGCTGCGCGAAGAATTCATCGAGGCGGTCATCGCTAGATACGAGCATCCGTTCGTGCTCCACTACGTGCGGCTCAACATGGTCGCAACAGCGGGTCCCGTAAATTAGGGCCTCGTGAGCCGAGCGATCTCCGTCGATGCCGCCTACCAGCGGCTCGGCCGTTTCGTCGTTCGATACCGCTGGCTCGTGGTCGCGTTCTGGCTGATCGTCGCGGTCGCGACAACCGCGCTGCCGTCGCTCGGCAGCGAGATCAACGACAACAACAGCGCCTTCCTGCCGGCGAACGCTCCGAGCACGAAGGCGGCGAACCTCGCCGCGCCGCTGGTCGGCAGCGGCGTCGGCGGCCGGATCAACGACGTGCTGATCATCGCCAACCGGACCGGGCCGCTGTCGGTCGCCGATCTCGACGGCGTCGAGCGCGAGCTGACGCTCGTGCGGGCGGTGCATCGCGTGCAGTCCGCGCGGGTGCTCGGCGTGTCCGCCGGCGCGGAGGCCGCCGAGATCACGGTTCGCGTCGTCCTCTCGGCGAACGACATCACCAAGGACACGGACCTGATCGACGCGATTCAGGCGACGTTCGCCGGAGCGCGGCTGCCGGCCGGGCTGCACATGCACGTCGCCGGTCAGATCGCCACGCTCGTCGCCAACAACGCCAGCTCGAACAAGGCCGGCCGGCGGGTCCAGTCGCTGTCGTTCCTGTTCATCATCTTGCTGCTGCTGTTCGTGTTCCGCTCGCTCCCGGCGGCGATCGTGACGCTGCTACCGGCGGGGCTGGCGCTCGCGATCTCCAGCCGGCTGATCGGCGCGCTCGGCGCCGGCGGTCTGCAGATCTCGTCGATCACCCAGGTGCTCCTGATCGTGCTGCTGCTCGGAGCGGGCACCGACTACGGGCTGTTCCTCGTGTTCCGCGTACGCGAGGAGCTGCGCGACGGGCAGGAGCCGAAGATCGCGGTCGAACGGGCGCTGGTCAAGGTCGGGGAGTCGATCACCGCCTCGGCCGGAACCGTGATGCTGGCGCTGCTGACGCTGCTGCTCGCCTCGTTCGGGCTCTACCACGACCTCGGCGTCCCGCTCGCGGTCGGGATCGCGGTGATGCTGATGCTCGGTCTGACCCTGCTGCCGGCGCTGCTCGCGATCCTCGGCCGCCGCGCATTCTGGCCGTCGAAGGTCGTCGCCGGCACGCAGCGCGAGGGAATCTGGGGATCGGTCGCGGCCCGGCTCGTGCGCCGGCCGGGCCTGACGCTGGCGGTCG
>Ga0302235_10003599_pt1 | contig 10863 bp, 10 predicted proteins | sample II_Palsa_N3_3_FD_193577 | JGI IMG/M metagenome (GOLD analysis project Ga0302235, IMG submission 193577) | Peat permafrost microbial communities from Stordalen Mire near Abisko, Sweden - II_Palsa_N3_3 | ecosystem: Environmental > Terrestrial > Soil > Palsa > Peat permafrost | place: Sweden... | reverse complement strand
GGGTCTGCAAGGCGCGCAACCCGACGGCGCGAGCTTCCTGCATCCCACCGCGGTGCTGTTCAACGGTGGCGTGTTCAAGTCGCCGTTGCTGGTCGAGCGCATTCTGCAGACGCTCAACGGCTGGCTCGCCGCGGAAGGCGCAGCCCCTGCGCGTCTGCTCGAAGGTGCGGACCTCGATCTCGCCGTCGCGCGCGGCGCGGCCTACTACGGCTACGTGAAGCGCGGCCAGGGCGTGCGGATTCGCGGAGGCATTGCACGGGCTTTCTATATCGCAGTCGAATCCGCCATGCCTGCCGTGCCGGGGCTCGAACCACCTGTGCAGGCGCTGTGCGTGGCGCCGTTCGGCATGGAAGAAGGCACTGAGGCGGAACTGCCGGCGCAGGAATTTGGGCTCGTGGTCGGTGAGCCAGTGCATTTCCGTTTCTTCGGTTCGTCAGTGCGGCGTCACGATCAGGTGGGTACGCTGCTCGACTACTGGTCGCCGGAAGAACTGCAGGAGCTGGACGAGATTCAGGCCACGTTGCCGCCCGAAGGTCGCAGCCCCGGCGAGATCGTGCCGGTGAAACTGCATGCGCGCGTCACTGAAGCCGGAACGCTCGAACTCGAAGCCATCCCGCGCGGCACCGGCGAGCGCTGGAAAGTCGAGTTCGACGTACGTGGCAACGCCCACGCTTGAGCACGATGAAGCAGTACCTCGTCGGTATCGATCTGGGCACCAGCAATACGGTCGTCGCGTATGTCGAGGCGGGGTCCGAGGACATTCGCGTCTTCGAGATCGAACAGCTCGTCAGTCCCGGTGAGGTAGCGGCACGGCCGCTGCTGCCATCGGTGCGTTATCACGCTGCGCGCGGCGAACTGAGCGACGGTGACCTGCAGTTGCCCTGGTCCGCTGCGCCGGATGCTGCAAACGCTACGAAGGCTGAGGATGCCGCAGATGCTGCGAACAGGCACGCTCACGGCGCGAACAGCGCAGAAGCTCATCTCGCCGTGATCGGCCGGCTCGCGCGCAGCCTCGGCGCGCAGGTGCCAGGGCGCCTCGTCGCAAGCGCGAAAAGCTGGCTGTCGCACGCGTCTGTCGATCGCACAGCAGAGATTCTTCCGTGGGGCGCTAGCGACGACATCGACAAGGTATCGCCCGTCACCGCCAGCGCCAGCTATCTGGCCCACGTGCGCTCGGCGTGGAATCATCGTTTTCCGCATGCCCCGCTCGAACAGCAGGACGTGGTGCTCACCGTGCCCGCCTCGTTCGACGACGGTGCTCGCGCGTTGACGCTCGAAGCGGCCCGCATGGCGCATCTGCCGAAGCTGCGTCTACTGGAAGAGCCACAAGCAGCCTTCTACGACTGGCTGTTCCGGCATCGCAGCTCGCTTGGCAATGAGCTCGCCGAAACGCGGCTCGTGCTGATCTGCGACGTGGGCGGCGGCACGACTGACTTCACGCTGATCAAGGTGCAGATGCAGGACGGTCAGCCGCAACTCACGCGCGTCGGCGTGGGCAACCACCTGATGCTCGGCGGCGACAACATGGACCTCGCGCTGGCGCATCTCGCCGAGAGCCGGCTGTCGACACCCCAGTCGCGGCTGTCGGCAACGAGCCTCTCGCAACTCGTCGAGCGCTGCCGCGCCGCGAAAGAACAACTGCTGGGTCCAGGGGCGCCGGACTCAGCATCGATCACGCTGCTGGGTGCGGGCTCGAAGCTGATCGGCGGAGCGCGTACAGTGGAAATCACGCGCGAGGAAGTCGAGCAGATCATCGTCGATGGATTTTTCCCGGCTGTTTCTGCTGATGCACGCCCTGGACGCCCGCGTGGCGCCATCGTCGAATTCGGCTTGCCGTATGCGAGCGACCCGGCCATTACGCGGCACGTCGCGGCATTTCTGGGCCGGCTCGCGGCGCAATCGCGAGAAGCTTTGGGTTCGTCTGGGACCGCTGACGAAAACGCATTGCCCGTGCCCGACACGTTGCTGCTCAACGGCGGAGTGTTCCGCGCCGAGGCGCTCACCGAACGTCTCGCCGCCACGCTGGGCACCTGGCGCGGCGCACCACTGCACGTCCTTCACAACGACAATCCCGACGTCGCCGTGGCACGCGGCGCAGTGGCCTACGCGCTCGCCCGTGCAGGCCGCGCGCCGCGAATCGGCGGTGGTTCGCCACGCAGCTACTTCTTGGTTCTGGAGGAAGACGCGCAGATGCTGCGAGGGGTGTGCGTGCTACCGCGCGGCACCGAAGAGAGCCGCGAGATTCACCTTGCTGACCGGACCTTCGCACTGCGGCTCGGACATCCTGTGCAATTTCATCTGGTGTCCTCTGTATCGGATACCGCGTGGCAGCCAGGTGAACTAGCCGAGCTGCCCCTGGGCGAATTCGTGCGCCTGCCGCCGATCGCCACGGTTGTCGCCCCACGCGGCGCGGGCCACGCGACGGAAACACCGGTCCAGCTCGCCGCTTCGCTCACCGAAGTGGGCACGCTGGAAGTGCATTGCATCGACGCCAGCGACGCCGCACAGCGCTGGCTGCTCGAATTCCAGTTGCGCCGTGGCGAAGCCAAAGTCACCGTGTCCGGCGAAGCGCCTCACCCTGCCCTGCCCAAGGCGCTTGAACTGATCGACCGCGCCTTCGGCTCGCGCTCGCAGAAAGTCGACGCCAAGGAGGTCAAGCGCACGCGCGCTGAACTGGAGCAGGTCCTCGGCCCGCGTGCAAGCTGGAGCAGCGCGCTGCTGCGCGAGCTGTTCAACGCGCTGTGGGAACGTGTGAAACGCCGGCGCCGCTCGGCGGACCACGAGCGTCTCTGGCTCAATCTGGCCGGCTATTGCGTGCGTCCCGGTTTTGGCTATCCGCTCGATGAGTGGCGTGTCGAGCAACTGTGGTCGCTCTTCGATGACGGCATTCAGTACATCAACGATAGTCAGGTCTGGTCGGAATGGTGGACGTTGTGGCGACGCGCAGCGGGTGGCCTTGGCGAGCGCGAGCAACTCGATGTGCTCGACGCGGTGGCCTTCATGCAGGCCGCAGGCACGGCGCGCTCCAAACTGCCGTTCGATCCGGCGAAGTCCGGTTACGCCGATATGGTGCGTCTCGAAGCGTCGCTCGAACGCGTGCCTGCGGAACGCAAGATCGAACTCGGTGGGCGCCTGATCGAGCGGCTTGCGAAGCCGTCGGAGAATCATCAGGGATGGTGGGCCGTCGGCCGTATCGGCGCGCGTCGGCCATTCTATGGCAGCGCACATAGCGTCGTGCCGCCGGACATCGCGGAGCAATGGCTCGAAACAATTCTCTCGCTCGACTGGCGGAAGGTCGAACCGGCCGCGTTTGCTGCGGTGCAGATCGCCCGCATGACGGGTGACCGGTCGCGTGATCTGTCTGCGGAAATTCGCGCTAACGTCATCAAGCGGCTCGAAACTGCCCACGCGCCGGCCAACTGGATCACGATGGTCCGTGAGACAGTGGAACTCGACGAGGCCGATGAGGGACGCGTATTCGGCGAGTCGCTGCCGCCGGGTCTCAAGCTGATCGGCTGAACGAAGGCGCGTATCGAGCGCCGCCGCTCGCTCAAAGCACCCGATATAGCTCAGATCGGCGTCAACACCTTCTCGCCCGCGAAATGCCGGGCCGCGTTGTCCAGAAAGTTCTGCACCGAGGCCGCGATCGACTCCGGCGACCTGCCGCCCACATGCGGCGTCAGCACGACGTTACGTAGTCCGGTCAATGCTTTTGGCGGATCCGGCTCGCCCTCATAGACATCGAGGCCCGCTCCTGCAATCGTCCCAGCGCTCAGCGCGTCGGCCAACGCCGCCGTATCGACGACACTGCCACGCGAGACGTTCACCAGGAAACCGTCCGGCCCCAACGCTTCGAGCACCGCATTGTCGACCAGATGCCGCGTGCCCGGCCCACCCACCGTCGTCACCACGAGGAAGTCGCACCACTGCGCGAGCGCCGTGACACTATCGAAGTAGCGGATCGACTCGCTTTCACGCGGCTTACGGTTGTGGTACCCCAGTTCCATATCGAACCCGGCCCCGCGCTTCGCAACCTTGCTGCCAATATGGCCCAACCCAAGGACGCCCAACCGCTTGCCCGAGACGCCCGGATGCATCCGCAGCGTGTCGCGCCACACGCCCTGGCGGGTCGCCTGATCGAGCTGGGGCACATCCCGCACTACCGCGAGCAGCAGCGCGAAAGCGTGATCGGCGACGCACGCGGCATTGGTCCCCGCGCCGTTAGCCAGGACGATGTTGCGGCTGCGCGCATGGTCGATCGCAATGTTTTCGTAGCCGGCGCCGAGCGCGCTGACGAATTCCAGCCCTGGCATCCGGTCGATTTCCTCGGCTGTCAGGCCGGTGGTGCCGTTGGTCAGGACCGCCTGCACCTTGTCGCCGTGTGCGGCAATCGCCTCGGCACGCGCGGCGGAATCGGGTGCATAGATGACCTCATAGGCAGACTTGACGCTAGCAAGGCTTGCGTCCTTCAGGAGGATCAGAACCAGCAGGTAAGGTTTTGTCATGGCCTGAAACGGTTGTTTGACGAGGAATTGGGACGCTGGAAAGTGTAACAAGGCTCTTGAAGACGTGCTGGCGGCGCTGGCTACATGCTTCTCTGCTCAAGTTCCCCTTAAAATAGCCGCACTCTCGAATACGGATTGCTCATGCTGGATAACTTTGGTGCTCAAGACACGCCGCGCGGCGACGCGCAGCCGAGCGACGACTCGGAAATGTTCGAGCTGGCGCCCATTTCGCTCTGGCTGGAAGACTTCAGTGGGGTGCGGGCACTGTTCGACGCTTGGCGCGCCGAAGGTGTGACCGATCTGCGTGCCCATTTCCGCGATCATCCCGAGCGGGTGGCGCAATGTGCGCACAGCATCCGCGTCATCAAGGTCAACCGCAAGACGCTGGCCATGTTCGAAGCGGACAGCCTCGCCACGCTCACCAGTAATCTCGGCACCGTGTTTCGCGACGACATGCTGAAGACTCACCTCGAAGAGCTGTGCCAGCTGTGGAGCGGCGCGCCGAGCTTCATGAGCCAGACCGTCAATTACACGCTCGGCGGCCGCCGGCTCGATGTGATGCTCAAAGGCGCCGTCCTGCCCGGCCACGAAGGACGCTGGGACCGCGTGCTGGTATCGCTCGAGGACGTCACCGAACTGGAAGGCGCCCGTCATCGCTTCTCGCATGCGGAAGAATATGCGCGAGGCCTGTTCGAAGAATCGCCGGTGTCGCTCTGGGTCGAGGATTTCAGCGCGGTTAGACGTCTGCTGAACGAAGCACGCGCGGCGGGCATCGCGGATTTTAGGGTGTTCACAGACGTCCATCCTGAGTTCGTCGAGCGCTGCATGCAGGAAATCCATGTGCTCGACGTGAACCGGCACACGCTCGCGATGTTTGCGGCACCTGACAAGCAAACCCTGCTGTCGAGGTTGCCGGATGTGTTTCGTGACGACATGCGCCCGCATTTCCGCGAGCAGTTGATCGACCTGTGGGACGGCAAGCTGTTCCAGCAGCGCGAGGTTCTCAATTACTCGCTGGATGGCAGCGAGGTGCACGTACTCCTGCAATTCTCAGTGCTGCCCGGCCATGAGCGCGATTGGGATCTGGTGCTGGTGGCCCTCACCGATATCACTGCGCGTAAGAAAGCCGAAGCGTATCTGGAGTTTCTCGGCAAGCACGATGTGCTGACCAAGCTGCGCAACCGCTCGTTCTATGTCGACGAGCTGAACCGGCTCGAACGGAAAGGCCCGTTCCCCGTCACCGTAATCATGGCGGACCTGAACGGCCTGAAGCGGATCAATGACCAGCTCGGCCACGCGGCGGGCGACGCACTGCTGCGGCGTGCCGGCGAAGTGCTGGCGAAGGCGCTGGAAACGCCGTTTCACGCGGCGCGGATTGGCGGCGACGAATTCGCGATTCTGATGCCCAACACCGACGAGCGTGGTGGCGCCGCGATGATCGACACGATCCGCCAACTGGTGGAGATGAACAATCAGTTCTACCCAGGTTCGGTGTTGAGCTTCTCGATGGCAGCGGCAACGTGTCAGCACGGCGAACGGCTGGAGGCGGTGGTGCAACGTGCGGACCTGCTCATGTATGACGAAAAACGCGCGTTTTACGCGAGCCAGATCCAGGCTGGTTCGAGCGAAGACTGAGGAGCGGGCTAAGAGCCCGCCTTGCCCAGCATGACGGTCCAGCCCAGACCGCGTACATTGCGGATCACGTCTTGCCCGAACTTCTTTCGTACGGAGTGGATCAGCACGTCGACGGCATTGCTCTCGACCTCCTTGCCCCATCCATACAGCTTGTCTTCGATCTGGGCACGCGAAAAGATCGTCCCGGGGTGCTCCAGCAAGGCATGCATCAGCGCAAATTCGCGCGCGGAGAGTGCACCGACCTTCTCGCCGAACGTAAGCGTGCGCTGGTCGAGATTGAGGCTGATGGTGTCGTCACCGAGCCGCGATACGGCATACCCCGCCTTGCGCCGCAGCACGGCGCGAATTCTTGCCAACAGTTCGCCCACTTCGAAGGGCTTGAGCAGATAGTCGTCCGCACCAATATCCAGGCCTTCGATTCGCGAGTCGAGGTCGTCGCGCGCGGTCAGGATCAGGACCGGCACGGGATTGCCGCCGGCTCGTGCCGAGCGCAGCAACTCGATTCCCGACAACCCGGGCAAGCCCAGATCGAGCAACACCACGGTATATTCGGCCGCGTCCATCGCCGCGCGCCCGGCGATACCGTCGCGCACCCAGTCGACGCTATAGTCCGCGTCCTTGAGTGCGCGCATCAGGCTTTGCCCGATCTGCAGATCGTCTTCAACCAGAAGGACTCTCATACGTCTCTCCCATGCAGGTAGCGGGTAGCCCCGGTTGCTTGCGCCAGCTTGCTCGACTGCGTTCCGGCGCCGTGGCCGGAGACTCCGGTGAACATCTCTGCCAGCGGAAAACTGACCGCCGCGACGATCCCTGAGCGGCCATCGGTGCGGTTGCGAATCTGCGCATCGCCCCCGTATTTCTGGGTAATCGATCTGACGATCGACAGCCCGAGACCCGTGCCTTCGATGTCCAGATTGGCCCGAAAGAAGCGGTCGAACACGCGCGGCAACAGCTCCTGCGCGATGCCCGGTCCCGTATCCGTCACTTCGACCCACAGCATAGTGCCTTCCGTGCGCATCCGCAGATCTATCGTGCCGCCGTCCGGCGTGTAGCGTACCGCATTGCTCACCAGATTTTTGACGGCGATGGCGACATCCGCACCGGACGCCGCGACCCTGTCCTGCACCATTTCTTCCGCGCCAATATCGATCCCGCGCGCGGCGGCGATCGGCAACACGTCCGAGACCGCCTGGACCACGATCCCCGAAACATCGGTCGGTTCGATCGTGCCGCCGGACAAGGGCGCATCCGCCCGCGCGAGCCGCAATAGTTGTGCGATCAACGCACTGCTTCTGCCGATCCCGCTTCGCAATTCGTTGAAGCGCTCCTGGTTGCCGGGGACGATATGCGGCTGCAGGTTATCGGCCTGCAACTGCAACGCGGTGAGTGGGGTGCGCAGTTCATGCGCGGCATCCGCGATGAACTTCCGTTCCGCTTCGATGGACTGTGCGAGACGCCCGATCATCCGGTTGATCGAATCCACGAAGGGCTGCAACTCGGTCGGCACGCCCGCCGATGCCAACGGCTTCAGGCGCGACGCATCGATCTCCTGGACCTCGTTGCCGAGCTGGTTCATTTTTCGGAACGACACTCGCACGATCAGAAGCACTGCGCCAAGGACCAGCGGCAGCAGCACCAGTGTCGGCCACAAGGTCGTCAGCGACGCTTCGCGTTCCAGCTCTTCGCGCACCGACGAGCGTTGTGCAACCTGGATCAGGCTTCCGGCATCGCGCAACGTGTAGATTCGCCAGCGCTCGCCGTTGACGTCATCCGAACTCAAACCCGCGGCTGCGTCCTGTGGCAGTTGCAGCGACGGATCGGTCGAACGCAGCGGCACCTCGGAGCCCGGCTTGTGGATCGTGATCACGATATCGCGGCTCGGCTGCGAACCACGCGCGGGCGTCGCCGGAATTGAGTCCGCCAGGCCGTCGCGCATGCGCACCGCGACCTGCTCGAGCCGCAGATCGAGAAGCGCACTCATCCCCGAGCGGCACAACTGATAGGAACTGATGCCTTGCGCAATCGCCGCGGCGCTGACAAGCAGGCCGAGCGCGATCGCAAGGTTATTTCTCAAAGAAGATTTCATTTGACTTCGCCAAGGGCAAGCCAGCCCGTTCATAACCGTCACCGGCGCATTTAAGTGCGTACCGGGGACGTCTTTGCGCCAGACGGCACAAGCTCGGGTATCGCGCTCATTTTCGCCTCATTTTCATCCGCGAAGATAGGTCATCCGAATCAACGATTCGCCTGATCCCACCGAGAGGATGTTCATCATGTTTCCGCTTTTCAACCACCCTGCCACCGCTAGCGCTGCTTACACCGAATCCGCCGCACAGCCCGTTAAACCGGTCCGGGCGCCCGAAAACGACGCAACGGCCACCGAACAAGCAGCTACGTACGACGAATTATTGCCCTATCTGATGCTCGCCATGGCCAGCGGCGTGTGAGATGGCCGCCTCGTTGATCACTCAAGCTAGCGAATCCGATCCACTCACACCTGCGGAGGACATCATGGTTGCACTGTTCGAATGGCTGTTCGACATCTCATTGGCCGTCGCCGGCGCTGCGGCGACCGGCTCGGTTTTCCTGATCCTGGTCGAAGTCGCCAAAGTGGGCTTCCGGCGTTTTGTCGAGCGCCGCACAACAGGCCGATCAATGCAGATGCAACGAGTTGATCAGGTCTGATAACCCGAGCCACAAGATCTGCACACCGATACAAAAGATCGCGAAGGCGAACAGCCGCATCGCGACCTGCGTGCCCGACGGACCCAGCAGCCGTTCGATATTGCCGGCAAAGCGCACGCACAGGTAAATGCTGACGCAAAGCAGTCCCAAAGCGATACCCACCCCAATGAAATGGACTGGCTGCAAGCCCTCCCGCGGCGAGCCGGTACCCAGGGCAATCGCAACGGAAATCGACCCCGGGCCGACGGTCACGGGCAAAGTCAGCGGATAAAAAGCCTTTACACGTAGCGTCGGGTCGCTTCCGGTCATCGGATCCGGCTGTGCCTCTTCGGTCTCGTCCCCCGATGACTGCAACAGGTTCCAGCCAGCCATCGCAATGATGAGTCCCCCAGCGACGCGCAAGACCGCAATTGAAATCCCGAGAAACGACAACAGATAGGCCCCGATCGATAACGACGCCAGCAGGATCACGAAGCTGTTGATCGCGATGCGTCGCGCCAGTTCCGCGCGCTGCGCCGGCGACGCGTGCGGCACCATACTCAGAATGATGAACGCCGCCGCCGGCGGATTGATGATGGGAAAGAGCGCGGCGACGATCACCAGGATGGTTCGGGTCAGTTCATGAAGCATGGTGGGCGTCCGTGGGCAGGTTAGGTGCTCGTATCGTGGACGGATTTTACCCAACAGTCGCGCATAAACACGGCGGCCTGCGCCAGAGCGGCTCGCGCTTCCGGCACAAACGGCGAAAAGCAATGCCACGCGTGCGGCATCGCATGCCATTCTGCGAACTCCACCCATGTGCCTTCGCGTTGCAGTTTGGCGGCAAGTTCGTGTGCGTCCGCGTTCAAGCCCTCGGAATCGCTGGTCTGAATGTGGACCGGAGGCAAACCATGCAGTTTTGCGCGCGCGGGCGACGCCAAGGTCTCAAACAGTCTTGCGTTCTGCAAATACATCTTTGCAGCCGCCTCCATGGCGGTGCGATTCATCGACAACACGTTGTGCTTCGCCCGCCAGATGGTCGTCAGATCGGCCCAGGGCGACAGCAGCACCGCACCAGCGGGCAACGGTTCTCCCGCGTCGCGCAACGCTACCAGCGCAGCCAGCGCAAGCCCGCCTCCGGCCGAATCGCCGGCAAACGCGATCGAACCCGGCACAATCCCGCGCGCCAGCAGCGTGCGGTACGCATGCAAGGTGTCCTCCAGCGCAGCGGGGAATGGATGTTCGGGCGCGAGACTGTAGTCCAGTGCAAATACGGCTGAGCCAGATGCATGCGCCAGCTCGTAGGTGACGGCTCGATGCGTCGCAGGCGAGCCGAAATAGTACGCACCGCCATGCAAAAACAGCACGACAGTCTCGGTATGGGCTGCGGCGGCCGTCTCCGGTCTGATCCACTCGCCCGCCAGGTGAAAGTCGGGATGCCGGCGCACCTTCGGGTAAAGCAGCCTCGTTGCGAAACGGGCTGGCCACGTGTACCGATGCGCACGCAGGCGCAGTGTATGAACATCAGGCGCAGGGCGTTGGCTGGAGCCGAAGTGCAACGCCATCACGAGGGGAATCGTGCGGCGCACCCAGGCGGCCTGCCAGCTTTCGGCGCGGCGAGGATTCGCTTCGCTCTGGACGCGTTGCGGGGACGTGGTCGGTTGGTAATCCGGAACATTCATGATGACTCAGTCGGGAGTGGATTCGTATGACGGCATTGTGGCGAGACAAACTGAGCCGCGAATTACGAACCTGCCCGCGACACGCGTCGCACCCTCGACCTCTCATTTGAGCCCTGCTGCCGCTCATTTTCGGCTCATTCTTCGCGTCTACGATCGGGTCTATCGACAAGCGGTGCTGTGATTGCAGACGAATCCGGACCGCAGGCCGCAACCCTGGCGACGAACTGGATCGGAATCCGAAACGTCGCGCTTACGTTCAAGACTGGAGCCCATCATGTTTGCCAACCTTGCAAAGCGACTCAATGCGTTGTTCGTCCACACCGAAGAGCAGCAACGCGATACGTATCTGGCGTCATCGGCCGATTTCGTCGATCTCG